>Ga0208125_100155_pt1 | contig 62993 bp, 60 predicted proteins | sample LakWasM128_HOW14_2_FD_183938 | JGI IMG/M metagenome (GOLD analysis project Ga0208125, IMG submission 183938) | Freshwater sediment methanotrophic microbial communities from Lake Washington under simulated oxygen tension - Sediment Metagenome... | ecosystem: Environmental > Aquatic > Freshwater >...
AAACATCAATGATGTCATCTATGTACATAAACTCACGGCCTTTTAACGGTGCAGCATCCGACTCAATGTCAGCACGATTGTAATAGGGTACTAATTTATTTCCCACCAATCGACCACGTACACGCTTATATTTCAGCTCTGGGAACAAGCTATCCAGCTCGACCGTCACCAAATCAGTTGGCACTTGGTATAAAGGATTAGGATATTTGGCAGATTTAAAACGACTGCCTCTTAGTATAGGTTCGTAATAACCTGTGATTAGGCCGCTATCTGTACCATCAATATTAGTAGTTTTATACACAGAGAAGTTTTGCTTAAAATAAGCAAAAATGGCTTCTGAGCTAGGTTTGTTAGCCGTTTGACTATTAAGTTGTGTGGCGGCATTACAGACTTTTTGCCACATAGGTTTATTGATAAGCGTGCTGCAGCTTTGCATCCAAGCTGGCCAAGATAGACTTAGATCAGAAAAATTCTGTTTACTTTGACCTAAGCCATCAACGTCTTCCCATAGTGCGGGTTTTAACAAACCGTAGTCAGCGATTTTAGAGTCAGCAGGCTTTACATCTGTAGGTTTTACATCAAGGGGCTTAGCATCTATTAACGGTCTATCAGGCTCAACAATTTGTACAGGGCTAGTATCAGGTACCGCCTTTACAGCATTCTTATTCGGGCTACAGTCGCACTTAGCAATTGGCTTAGTGGGTGGGCTTGCTTTTAGACTTTTACTTGCGCACGCGGTAAGACCACCGCTAATCAACGCCACTAAAATTAGTGCTGAAATTCTTTTTATCAATTGATTGTCATCACTTTAGAGGCTAAACGAGAAATTAAGCATTAATGCAAAACTCTAGGCATATTAAGGGTAAACGGGTGAATCACAACATCAAACTGTGTACCGTCATCTGCCACCATTTGGTAAGTGCCATGCATTTCACCCATGGGTGTACTTAGCACGGTGCCGCTGGTATATTCAAAATGCTCATTCGGATTCAATAAAGGCTGGGCGCCAACCACACCTAATCCTTTGACTTCCTGCTGCTCACCATTCGCCTCTTTAATTATCCAATGGCGGCTAATTAACTGCGCCGCAACATTGCCGGTGTTCGCGATTTTAACGTGGTAAGCAAACGCGTAACGGTTGCGTGCAACATCTGATTGATCTGCAAGAAACTCCGTTTCAACCGTGACGGTGCATTCGTAATGCTTATCCGTGGTCATTTTGTAATCAAACCTTCAGATGGTGAGCTTGGGCTAGCTGAATATAGTTTTTTAGGCATACGGCCAGCTAAATAAGCTTCACGCCCAGCTTCAACCGCTTTTTTCATGGCTGATGCCATCAACACAGGATCTCGCGCTGCGGCAATAGCGGTATTCATCAGCACACCTTGGCAACCAAGCTCCATGGCAATCGCTGCATCAGAAGCGGTGCCCACACCAGCATCCACAAGCACTGGAATTTGAGCATTAGCGATGATGATTTGCAGATTCCATGGATTTAAAATTCCCATGCCAGAGCCGATTAAAGACGCCAATGGCATCACAGCGCAGCAGCCAATTTCTTCTAACTGTTTGGCAATGATAGGGTCATCAGAACAATATACCATCACGTCAAAACCATCTTTTACCAATGTTTTTGCCGCTGCGAGCGTTTCTATCATGTTTGGATACAAGGTATTAGGATCGCCTAATACTTCTAATTTCACCAATTTGTGACCATCTAACAATTCACGTGCTAAACGCAAGGTACGCACGGCATCATCGGCCGAATAGCAACCAGCGGTATTTGGCAGATAAGTGAATTCTTCAGGCGGTAGAAAATCCAATAAAGAGGGTTCGCCAGCATTCTGGCCGATGTTAGTACGGCGTATCGCCACTGTGATAATTTCCGCACCGCTGGCATCAATTGCCGCGCGTGTTTGCGCAAAATCTGCGTATTTACCTGTACCAACTAACAAACGGGATTGATAATTTTTACCTGCAATTTTTAATAAGTCTAACAATTTTGTATCCTTTTAACATTGTAGTTTTGGGTTAACCCAAGCTCTCGGACTAAGACCGTAAACGTCTTCCCCACAGAACACATGCGCTGAAGCACCTTATTAAGAGCGTAAGTCCGACCTACCCACGGTCTTACGCTAACCGCCACCTACCGCACCGACTATTTCCAACTTATCGCCATCAGCCAACGGTGTATCTGCAAACTGGCTACGCGGCACAATTTCACCATTACATTCAATCGCAAGGCGTTTGCCTTCTAAATTAAGATTAACCACCAATTGTGCTACTGTGAAATTTTCCGCATCAAAACTGCGCGGTTTACCATTAATAATGAGTTGTATCGTGACAGGCATAGAGTGAACTTTAGCTAGAAGTAAAAATTTATGCACTGCATAAAATAATTACAATATAAAACATCATTTTACGAAATTAGTAGCTCGTAAAGCAAACCTTATCTCTACTATTTTCTCGGACTGTTATTCTGAAGCATGGTGAAATTATACTGGAACCTAAAAACTTACCCCTTAAAGACTGAACAAAATGACACGCCGCCAGTCCTGACTATAGGTAATGATAAAAATCGAATGACACTATTTTTCTCGGTAAGATATCATGAATAGATTGTTGCACAATCAGTATAAAATTAGTCCTTAATTATTTAGAGGTGGTCACCGTGAGCAACGTCACTGAAATGCAATTTATTGCCATACCACACCATGCACCAGAAAATCTTTCTGACCGCGTGGCTTTAAGAATTACCAAAATATTGCGTTTTTTTGCAGATACTTTTTTTGCTAATCGCTATGGGCATCGTGCCGTTGTGCTAGAAACCATAGCGGGCGTGCCTGGTATGGTGGCTGGGGCTTTACAGCATTTAAAAGCGATTCGACTTATGCAGCCGGATAATGGTTGGATACGCAAACTTTTAGATGAAGCCGAAAATGAGCGCATGCATTTAATGACCTTTATTCACATTGCTCAACCCAATCGATTTGAACGCGGCTTAATTATGTTGGCTCAAGGTATTTTCTATAATCTATTCTTTCTACTTTATTTAATTTCCGCAAAAACCGCGCATCGCTTGGTCGGTTACTTTGAAGAAGAAGCGGTTTATAGCTATACAGAATATCTAGCAGGCGTCGACAACGGCACCTATGAAAATGTTCCAGCGCCACAGATTGCTATTGATTACTGGCAACTAGATGCAAATGCTAGGCTTAGAGAGGTAATTATTGCAGTGCGCAATGACGAAGCCAATCACCGCGATGTAAACCATTATTTTGCGGATGTTTTAACTAATAACCAAACCTAAACAGCCGTCAGTATCTAGTGCATTTGTCTTAAAATCATGAATACTTGATTCAAGTTATTCCACATCACCCTTACCGTAATGAATTTCATCGTTGTACAATAGCGAAGTTATTTTACTACGCGCTCATTTATGCGCTCTTTTAAAAGGTAAGCAATGAAAGTTCAAAGCCAAATCGCAGATATCAACACCGCAACCGGTTTGATGCGTACGTATATTCATCGCCCTGTAGGCGGCAAGCCAAGTGCTGATGGCAAGTTTCCTACTGTATTGTTTTATTCTGAAATTTTTCAGCAAACTGGTCCAATTGAAAGTGCAGCTAAAATCATCGCCAGCCACGGTTATGTGGTGTTGGTACCCGAAGTTTTTCATGAGTTAAACCCAATTGGCACAGTATTAGCGTATGACGATGCTGGTCGCGACAAAGGCAATGCAGACAAAGCCGCGAAAGATGTACAAGGCTACGATACAGACAATCAAGCCATGATTGAGTTTATTAAACAACAGGATTGGTATGACGGTAACATTGGCGCGATGGGCTTTTGTATCGGCGGTCACTTAGCTTTCCGTGCCGCACTGCAACCAGAAATCAAAAGTACCGCTTGTTTCTATGCAACCGATTTACATTCCATGACCATTCCGAATAAACCTGGCCAACACAGCATGGAGCGCCTAAGCGATATTACTGGCGAACTGTTAATGATTTGGGGCAAGCAAGATAACCACATCCCAACTGCTGGGCGTGCTCAAGTGTATAACAAGTTAACTGAAGCTAATCTCACGTTTACTTGGCATGAGTTCAATGCGCAACACGCCTTTATGCGTGATGGCGATGAGCGTTACGATGCCCAAACAGCGATGCTATGCTATCAGTTAGCATTAAACTTATTCAGCAGAACAATGTAATCACAATAACACTTTTAGAAAGTACTTTAATTGGTAAAAAGCCCTTGTTTAGCCGTATCGCGGATTGCCGCGACGGCTGGATGGTCAAAACGCCGCTCCACTGAAATGGCGTAGTAATAATCTTGCACTTCTTCAGTTTTGCCAAGTTCAATCACCCCAAATTGCCGCGTAATTTCCGACGCAATGACTGAGGGTGCCATAAAAATACCGATACCTGCTTGACCAAAAGCTTTCATCAATGCGCTATCATCGAATTCCCCGACGATTTGTGGGCGTATACGCTCCGCATCAAACCAGCGCATCAGCCTACGACGCATTGCCGTATCTAAACTCGGCACTAATAAAGGCGCCTGATTCAAGCTCGCTGGGAAGCCTTGCTGATAGTTGGCCGCCAGTGTTGGTGTGGCAAAAAAACTGATGCCACATTCACCCAGTTTATGGTTATTCCCCTTAATATCCAATTGCTCAGGCATCGGTCTATCTGACAGCACTAAATCTAGACGATGTATGGCCAAATCACCTAGCAGCTTATCTAACTTATCTTCTCTACAGATGATTTTGATTGGCTCGTCAAGCGACATCGCAGGTGCAAGTAAGCGGTATACGATGGATTTAGGCATGACATCCGCAATACCCACTCTAAAAGTTGTCACTTGTTTCACCGTACCGCCACTCAGCGCTTGCTCCATCTCTGCGCCTATTTCAAATATCTCATCGGCATAAGATAAAGCCAAACGTCCGGTTTCCGTAAGCTCCAAGCCACGCCCCACGCGTTTAAACAATGTTGATTCAAGTGAAGTTTCTAACAACCCTATTTGCCCGCTAATGGTTTGTGGTGTGAGGTCAAGCTGTTCACTAGCGCGTGCAATACTGCCCGCACGCGCTACTTGCCAAAAATAATTTAATTGTTTGTAGTTCAACATAATCGGTTAACCATCAGTTTTTTACGAATTATCTATCAGTATAATCTTTATTTTTACGATGTGTTAATTCACCTAGTATAGCTAAACGTTAATGCTTACTTAGGAGATTAAGATGCAACTTGATATTCAAACCAATGGTTTTTCATTGACAGACGGAATCCGTGATTACGCCACACGCCGCATGCAGTTTGCCCTAGATAGAAATGATAAGCACATCATGCATGCACGTATCAGCCTAGCTGATATTAATGGGCCACGTGGTGGAGTAGATAAAAGATGCCAGATTAATTTAGTATTGGCTGGACACAGTAACATTGTCATAGAAGACACTGAAGCTGACTTGTATGTCGCTATTGATCGCGCGAGTGACCGTTGCGCTCGTACACTGACCAGAAGATTAGAAAAACTACGTGAGCATTCCTATGACTCTGCACCTATTCCATTAGCAACTGATGATTAGGCAAACTTACCTTTAATTAGTAATTCAGTATCAATACTTTAGCTTGAGCAAACTGAAGATGACATTAACCGCTCAATATTTGATGTTTTGGAGTTAGCGATGAAACGTATTATTTATTTTTTAGCCACCAACCTTGCCATTATGTTGGTGCTTTCACTAACCATGCGCATACTTGGGGTAGAGCCTTACCTCAATGCCAATGGGCTTGATTTAGGTAATCTACTGGCCTTTGCCGCCATCATGGGTTTTGGTGGTGCATTTATATCACTGGCAATGTCTAAGTGGTCTGCTAAACGCATGTCTGGTGCGGTAGTCATTGAAGAGGCGCGCACTCCTACTGAAACCTGGTTGATTAAAACGGTGCGCGCTCAGGCCGATATGGTCGGCATCAAGATGCCAGAAGTCGCGGTATTTGATTCGCCTGAGGTCAACGCTTTTGCAACGGGCATGACTAAAAACAGCTCATTAGTAGCGGTATCGACAGGCTTACTCAATAAAATGAGTAAGGATGAAGCAGAGGCTGTACTGGCTCACGAGGTTTCGCATATTGCTAACGGCGATATGGTAACGCTTACCTTAATTCAAGGCGTGGTGAATACTTTTGTAATGTTCCTCTCACGCGTCATTGGCTACGCGGTAGATAAAATTATTTTCAAAACTGAAAAAGGTACAGGTCCAGCTTTCTTTGTCACGATGATCATTGCAGAGCTATTGTTGGGCGTACTAGCTTCCATAATCGTCATGTGGTTCTCACGTCAGCGCGAGTTTCGTGCAGATGCTGGCGCGGCAAAACTTTCAAGCGCTAAGAAAATGATTGCGGCTTTAGAACGTTTGCAAGCTGAACACGAACCATCTGCCTTACCTAAACAAATGGCTGCTTCAGGCATTTCTGGTGGCGGCGCTAGCGGCTTCAAACGCTTGTTCTCAAGCCATCCAGACTTATCTGAGCGTATTGCGGCTTTGCGAAATGCCGCGTGAAATAGATGAAAACTGAAAGCACTAAAATGAAACGTATTGAACACGCACTAGAGCATTTTATGTTTAATAGTCGCTGGCTATTAGTGCCTTTTTACATAGGCTTAATCGCTGGTATTGCCTTGTTATTAGTTAAGTTTGGCAAGGCATTCTTCGCTCTCATCCCAACCGTATTTGGTGGGGATGGTGGCGCAGCACTATTAGGGATTTTGACCTTGGTTGATATTACCTTGGTCGCAAATTTACTGCTGATTATCATCTTTGCAGGCTATGAAAATTTTGTTTCTAAAATTGATACGGGCGACAATGAGGACCGCCCAGAGTGGATGGGGCATGTTGGGTTTTCTGACTTAAAACTAAAACTCATTGGCTCTATCGTGGCGATTTCTGGGATTGAGCTGCTTAAATACTTTATCAACGTAAAAGAAGTATTAGCTGAGCCTAATGGTAATTATCAGCTCGCTTGGTTAGTGGGTATTCACTTAACGCTAGTATTTTCTGGCGTTATGTTTGCACTGATGGACAGGATTGCTGGTGGCAACCATGGCGCTAAAAGCAAATAAGGTTTCAATTAGTGCTCAGTGCTAAAACTAAATTTAGTCGCCGCATCGTGCCATGGCTAGCACTGGGCGGCTTAATAGCACTCGCGTCTATGGTGGTTGCTCCGTTTCTTGCGCCTATCGCATGGGCAGGTGTTTTAGCGTATGCATCATGGCCTGTAGCTGAGCGAATCCGCCGCTGTTGCAACAATAAAGACACGCTGGCAGCCTTTTTAGCTACGGCGTTGTTAGCACTGACACTGTTTTTACCATTAATTTGGCTCGTCTGGCTGGCACAACTTGAGCTCGGTCATTTGTTTCCTGCGCTTCAAGCGTTTTTAGCAAACCCTCCACCAGTACCAGAAACATTACGCAGCCTACCTTGGCTAGGCGAATGGTTGATGCAACAGCAGGCTCACTTTACCGCCAATCCCAATGGCGCTTCATTAGTCTTTAAAACTTGGCTTGCTGCGCACACCGCAGACTTGAGCATGCTCGCAGGTGGATTAGGTAAAAGCTTGGCAAAAATGATATTCGTTGTGGTCATTTTATTTTTCTTCTTTCGCGATGGCACACGCATTGTGCGCGAACTACGTCACGTATTAGAGCGATTTATAGGCGCCCATGTTCACGACTATTTGCATGCCGCAGGCTCCACTACTCGCGCCGTAGTGTATGGCATTTTACTCACAGCTTTAGTGCAAGGTGTGGTGGCTGGGCTTGGGTACTGGGTCGCTGGCTTAAGTTCACCTGTGATGTTTGGCGTATTGACGATGATATTAGCACTTATTCCATTTGGCACACCTTTAGCTTGGGGTGCAGCAGGACTGTTGCTATTGTTGCAAGGTGAAACAGGTGCGGCCATTGGTGTATGGATTTGGGGTGCAGCTATCGTAAGTCAACTTGATAATGTGCTAAGACCTTTATTCATTAGTAGCATCAGCCCAATACCGTTTCTATTAGTGCTGTTTGGCGTGCTAGGGGGGCTACTGGCATTTGGCTTAGTTGGGTTATTTATCGGGCCGATTGTACTATCAGTTGTATGGGCGGTTTGGCGTGAATGGACAGCGCATCTGGATGAAGTAACAGTAGTGAATTAAAAAATAATACATATAAAAAACTTAGAAAGATAATCAAATGGGTGAAATGCAAACAATTGGAACATGGTGGATGTGGTCAGGTTTTGGCCTATTTGTCGTTGCTATGTTATCTATAGACATGTTCGCGTTAGGTCGCAAAGGTGCGCACAAAGTCAGCGCTAAAGAGGCGCTCGTTTGGTCGTTCATTTGGTTCTCACTAGCGCTAATGTTTGGTGGGGCACTGTGGGCTTGGTTAGACCATACTTCAGGGCGCGCAATCGCCGATGCCAAAACAATGGAGTATCTCACCGGTTATTTGCTGGAAAAAACCTTAGCGATGGACAATATTTTTGTTTTCGTTATGCTTTTTTCTTACTTTGCAGTGCCGATTGAATATCAAAAGCGCGTGCTGGTTTACGGCGTGCTTGGGGCAATTGTGCTGCGAGCACTGATGATACTGCTTGGCGCGTGGCTGATTGCTGAATTTCATTGGGTGCTTTATGTGTTTGGTGCATTTTTGCTGATCACTGGCATCAAGATGTTTATTTTTGCAGACCAAGAACCAAATTTGGCGAAAAATCCATTACTGAGTTGGCTGCGTCGCCATGTGCGTATTACTGATAGCTATCATGGTGACAAATTCTGGATTGTGGAAAAAGGTGTACGCTGGTTCACGCCGATGTTTTTAGTCCTAGTCCTAGTCGAATTTTCTGACGTGATCTTTGCGATGGACAGCATTCCCGCTATTTTTGCCATTACTAGCGACCCATTCATCGTATTCACTTCCAACATCTTTGCCATTCTAGGATTACGCGCGCTGTATTTTTTACTGGCCGATATGGCAGATCGATTTCACTTACTTAAGTATGGTTTAGCTGTGGTGTTAATGTTTGTTGGTACTAAAATGTTGATTGTGGAGTGGTTTAAGATACCTGTTGCTGTTTCACTCGCCGTGGTGATTGCGGTGCTTGGAATTAGCATATTACTCAGCCTAAAAAGCACAAGCTACAAGGCTTTGCACAAGTAAAAACTTCAAAAAAGCACGGCCCTACGAGCCGATATCCATGCGGCTCTCGCATTCGACTTAGTGCTTCAGCACTTAGCGAGAATGGTGATGCCAAGAACTGGTACAGGGCCGTGCTTTTTTACTTTCGGATTACTTACACATGCAAAAAAGCCCGCTTTCGCGGGCTTTTTAGTTTTAAATCTCAGCTTTTAACTTAGATTTCTAACTGTGGACGACCTGCTTCTGGCCAATCCAAGTGGAAGAACTCACCACGTGGTTTATCAGTACGCTCATAAGTGTGCGCACCGAAGTAGTCACGTTGACCTTGTAGCAAGTTAGCGGGTAATACCGCACTGCGGTAACCATCGTAATAAGCCATCGCAGCAGCGAAACCTTGTGCTGGAATACCGTTTGTGACTGCCAAGGCAATCACTTTACGCCAACCTTCTTGGCCATCGTTCATGGCTTGTGTGAAGTATGGATCTAACATCAAGTTTTTCAAACGTGAGTTCAATGCATAAGCATCAGTGATTTTTTGCAAGAAACGTGCACGGATGATACAACCACCACGCCAGATTTGAGCAATTTCACCGAAGTTCAATTTCCAGTTGTAAGCCACTTGCGCTTTATCAATCAATTGGAAACCTTGCGCGTAAGCACAGATTTTTGAGCAATATAAAGCGTTTTTAATCGCGTCAATAATCGCTTTTTTGTCACTTTCAACTTTAATTGCTGGGCCTTTTAAGATTTTGCTAGCTTCAACACGTTCTTCTTTCAAGCTTGAAAGTGCACGTGCATAAACAGCAGCAGCAATCGCGTTAGCTGGCGCGCCTAATTCAAGCGCATTCGCTGCAGTCCATTGACCTGTACCTTTTTGACCAGCAGTATCTAGAATCTTGTCTACCAAGAAGCCAGGACCCATTGGATCTTTTTGTTGCAGAATATCAGCAGTAATTTCAATCAAGAAGCTTGATAGTTCGCCTTTATTCCACTCTTCAAATACTTTACCGATTTCATTTGCTGGCATGCCAAGCAAGTTTTTCATCAACCAGTAAGCTTCACAAATCAATTGCATGTCGATATATTCAATACCGTTATGCACCATTTTTACGTAATGACCAGCACCGTCAGGACCAATGTACTCAGCACATGAGAAACCGCCAACAACTGGTTTACCTGGTGTACCGCCTTCCATAGGCTCGCCTGTTACAGCGTCAACTTTAGCAGCGATGTCGCGCCAAATTGGCTCTAAACTCGCCCATGCTTTACGTGTACCTGATGGCATTAATGAAGGACCGAAACGTGCGCCAGTTTCACCACCTGAAACGCCAGAACCGATGAAATCGATGCCTTTAACAGCTAATTCTTTTTCACGACGGATAGTATCTGTCCATAATGAGTTACCACCATCAATAATGATGTCGCCTTGCTCTAAGAAAGGCAATAAGGCGTTAATCGTAACGTCTGTTGCGCTACCAGCTTTAACTAATAAAATGATTTTACGTGGGCGTTTGATGCTTAAAACAAATGAAGCTAAATCAGCATGGCCTACAACACGTTCGTGTGATGGCTCATTCTTTTTACATTCTTCAATGAAGTTCACCATTTTTTTAGAATCACGGTTGTAAACCGCAATGGTATAGCCATGATCGGCAATATTTAGAGCCAAGTTTTGGCCCATAACAGCTAGGCCAACTAGGCCAATATCAGCATTTTGTGTAGACATTTATCTTCTCTTTTGGAGTTGTTTAATGGAAAGGGTATTTTTGTACGCAAGATTATAAAACTTTTAGCGAATTAAATCGTTATAAATTCGCATAATTAGTGCTTTATTTTGGTTTTTTTACGCGTTTATAGAAAAAATATTAAACTTGTCGTTGATGCTAGACAAACAATGTCAATTTAGCACCTAAAAATCACTACTTCTTCCTGAAGAGTAGCCTGGTGGCACATCGTTTTGTAACTCTCCGCATTGCGCGCAACGATGGTCATGCATAGTGGGGCTTAACACTAAATCTGCACTGCCGCAGAACTTACAGTGCTTAGCAGTTTCTACTGGCGCTTTATGATGTGTTTCATGGTGCTCGGTAGCCACTTTAGTGCTACCCAGACCGTATTTATTATCCATGGTGAAACCTCCATAGTTAATACCTGTAGTTAAAACAAGAATCAAAGATTGATGACTAAATTACGCCCTTTTAGCTCTGTAAGCAAGAGCTAAATTATCTCTACTTTTACTTTTTAACTTGTGGCTTGCAGCCTGTATAAGCGACTTTCTCACCATCGTTTAATGTCGTTGAATCGCCATTAATCAAGAGCGTAATAACGCCACTGGTAAAACGATTACTATTGTCAGTAGATTTAGTTAAATTCACTTCGTGGTCAGGGTAAATCAACCAAGCATCGTTACCCTTATTTTGCATACGTACATAAAACTGTTTGCCTTCATCGCACTCGTAAGCAATTGCGTTTTGTGGCGTGCGTGATTGCTCTTTTACACCAGTGCTAAACGGGTTATAACCGAAAGAACTACATGATGGCTGCATCGCAATTAAACCTGCCACGATAATCAATTGATTTATTTTTTTTGTCATATTTTAGAACCCTTAAAATTTACCGTACTTAATAGCAAACCCAAATCATACACATGCGTTAGACCTTTATGCATAAAAATAAAGAGTTATACCTATCGAAATAACTTACTTTAAGTATTTTCACTAAACTTAAGTATCTTTATTAAAACCTGCGCGACTTAATCTATCCAATACCGCTGCCCAATCTGGGGTATCAGGCGGCAATTCAACCAACAATCTATCCACTTTTAATGAATCTAGATGATGCAAAGCCCCATATAACTGCTCGGCTACTTCTGCAGGTTGATTAGACAACTTTGTGACATGACAACAAGGCTTTTCGCCATCGCCAATTAACAAGGCAGCACAAGTTTTGCCTGCTTTAATTAATTGTTCAGCGCTCTCAAGTAATGATGCCCTATCTTTAAATAATAATAATGGCGTGCGAGGAGAGTAATGCAATGCATGCTGACCTGGCGCTTTTGGTGTTGTAACCGCAGCGGCGACTCTGCTAGACTCAGCCACTTTCTTCTGTGGTCTGCCAGCTACTTTAGCGATATCGGTCTCACTAATCATACCCGGACGTAACAGTTGCCATTGCCCATCAGAGGCGACGCTCACAATAGTCGACTCAATGCCCACTTGGCAAGCGCCGCCATCTAATACTGGAATATCCTCGCCTAAGCCTGCTTCAACGTGGGCCGCCGTAGTTGGGCTAAGTTGAGTAAATAAATTGGCAGAGGGGGCGGCAACGCTTAATTTGCTTAGTTTTAGCAATTCCAGTGCTACTGGGTGATTCGGTACACGCAAGGCAATGGTTGGCTCGCCACCACGCACCACACGTGAAACATGATGCTTTGCAGGTAATATCAAAGTCAGCGCACCTGGCCAAAAAGTTGTAGCCAATTTAACTGCCACTTGTGGAAAGTCTGTGACCCACTCAGCAACTTGACTAATATCGGCAATGTGCACGATAAGCGGATGATCGGCAGGGCGCTGCTTTGCTGTGAATATTTTCTGCAACGCGCTATCATTCGTCGCGTCCGCCGCCAAGCCGTAAACGGTTTCGGTAGGAATCGCCACAACTTCGCCATTTTGAAGCCTTGCTGCAGCTTCTTCTAAACTAATGCGCATATAAAATAATTGCTGATACAAAACGACTATTTTACTACTTATGTCACTTAACAATCATCATTTGCCTGCGATACGTTAAAATAGCGCATCTCTATTCATTAAGAAACCATTATGAAACAAACGCCAGTTAAAGAAATCACCGTAGAACATAATCCTGCGCAAGCAAAACTTGACGCGCTTAACGTGAGTAAATGGCCAACATGGCAAAAAGAAGTGTCAACTTTCCCATGGTCATTCCCAGAGCAAGAAATTGCTTATATTTTAGAAGGTGAATGTGTAGTTACAACGTGTTGTGGCACGACTGTTAAGTTTGGCAAGGGTGATTTAGTGACTTTTCCAGCTGGCGTGAAAATCACTTGGGAAGTGAAACAAGCTTTGCATAAACATTATCAATTAGATGGCAACATCGTTACCCAAACATTCAAACGCATCAAAGCGGCGTTAAAACTATAATTTAATCCGCTTTTCGAAAAGTCAGGTTATACCGATACGCACCCAAAATATGGTGCGTATTCATTTTCAGCGGTGCAATTCCATGAAAATTAAGACGCGACTGACCACCCCACACGACAACATCACCATGCACTAACGGGATTTTGAGAGTTTTATCCGTGCGAGTTAAACCGCCAAATTGAAATACAGCGGGTATTCCCAATGAAACACTAACGATAGGCTGACTAAAATCCAGCTCATTTTTATCCTGATGCAAACCCATGCTTGCACCCACTTGATATTGATTGATTAAACAAACATCCGGCTGGAAATCATCAAATCCTGCTTCAGCCGCAGCCAAAGTAGCTAACTGCTGAAAGCTTACTGGCATCATCGGCCAGAGCTTGTTAGTAGTTGGGTCTTTCATATCATAGCGATAACCTTGACGGTCACTTACCCAACCTAGCACGCCACAATTGGTCATGGCCGCAGACATTGCGAATCCCATTTTAGTCATCATATGCCGCAAAGGCGCTTTGATAACTACCAGCGCTAGATCATTTAACAGCGGCTTTTCATTTGCCAACGCATAATTTTTCAGCAAATAGGCATCTTTAAAGATTTCCAACTTTTTTGGCTGCACATCCTCAAACAAATCCATTCAAACTTCCCTACATTTAAGCATTGAGTGCGCTTACGGGGCAGATTTTATCTAAGTCAACTCGTTGACTCACCCTAAATTAATTCGCAAAACTGCCGAAATAATGCTATACATACATAAAGTTTTAACCATTCTTACAAATTGGTTAAATTAAATCATCACTATAACCCTTATCTGCCAAGCCTTTCCCTCTTCTATTTCGAGTGGAATAAATATAACTTAGCAATAAAAACAATACTAGTTATAGACGCTAAATAATGAATTTAGCCACGATTTAAAATACAGATTAGTAACACTCAGTGATGACTTTGTTTTTGGAATTTAATCATGTCGATATTACTTAATACAAGCAATTTGCTTCCGCATGGATACTGTATTAACTGGTCACCAAGCCTGCTATGGCTATATGTATTATCCGATGCAGCGATTGTGCTGGCTTATTACTCAATCCCGATAACCCTGACTTACTTTGTGTGGCGAAGAAAAGACCTACAGTTTCGTGGGATTTTTTTGCTGTTTAGCGCATTTATTCTTTCATGTGGCACCACGCATTTGCTAGAAATTGTGACTTTTTGGAATCCTATTTATTGGATTGATGCCAGCATGAAAGGCGTGACAGCGGCGATTTCAGTGATTACAGCAATCGTATTAGTTTACATAACCCCTCAGGCGCTAAAATTACCTTCGCCTTCTCAGTACGATAAAGAAGTATATGAACGTTTAAGTGCGTATGAGGCATTAAAAGCTGCTCAAGCATCACTCATTGAAGTTGATGAGTATAAAAAATCCGAAGCCGCATTACATGAAAGTGAACAGAGACTGCAATTAGTCCTAAAAGCTAGTCAACTAGGATTTTGGGATTGGGATATCAGAAATAACATCGTGACCCGGAATGAGCGTTGGGCAGAAATTCTGGGCTATCAGTTAAGTGATATCGAAATTACAGTAAAACAATGGACAGACTTTATTCACCCAGATGATCGTGAAATGGCGTGGCAATCAGTTCGAGACAATATTGAAGGCCGCACTCAGATGCATGCGCTCGAGTACCGCATGCGTACCAAAAGTGGTGAATACAAATGGGTGCTCGACCAAGCGCAGGTAGTCTCATGGGATCCCGACCATAAAGCCACTCGTATGTGTGGAACACATACAGATATTACCGAGCGCAAGAATATGGAAGAGCAAGTGCGAAACTTTGCTTTTTATGACACGCTGACTCAGTTACCCAACCGACGCCTACTTGGCGATAGGTTGACCAAAGCTATTGCAGCAAGTAAGCGCAGCGGATACTACGGCGCCGTCCTGTTTCTGGACTTAGATAATTTCAAACCTATCAATGATGTGCATGGACATCTAGCCGGTGATTTACTTTTAATCGAAGCTGCCAACCGCTTAAAAGCCTGCATTAGAGAGGTTGATACTGTTGCGCGTCTTGGTGGTGATGAGTTTGTTGTGATACTGAGTGAGTTAAGTCTAGATAAAGCGGAATCTATTTCAGAAGCTAAATTGGTCGCTGAAAAAATATTGGGCGTATTATCTAAGCCATATTTACTCACAGTCACGCTCACTGGACAAAAAGATAAAGTTATACAGCACGAGTGCACGGCAAGTATAGGTGCAGTTGTATTTATTAAAGACCACACCAGCCAAATTGACCTGATGAAATGGGCTGATGATGCGATGTATAAAGCTAAAGATGCAGGTGGGAATTTAATTGAATTTTATGATGACTCGGTCATTCTTTAAAAATCACTATTTGAGCAATTCCACAATACCAATGCTCTGAAGATGCATCTTGCTCACTCTTTATGAGCAAGATACATCTAATAAAAATCTAATGTTTACTATTTGCCGCGACCAAACGTTTAAGTTCAGGCACACAAGAGCCACACTCTGTACCGCATTTCAGTTTATTTTGCAGGGTGATTAAGTCTGCGCCTAATTGTATAGTTTCGATAATATCGTTTTCAGCGACATCTAAACAATTACAGATAATCTTGCCGCGGCTGCGTTGCCCTGCTGGCGGGGTACTGAGTGGCGCAAGCGCCCAGCGGCGAAGCTCAGCTGTAAACTCACCGGAAGTCATGACTTCTTTCAGCCAATCAGTAGCAAGCGTTTCACCTACCAAGCGCACCCCTGTGACTTCTGGTTTTCCACTATGATTACTCACTAAAATGCGTTTGCTGATGCCGCGTTTTGCATCTTGATAGTTGAGCAATGGCATTTCATCGGTCATCTCCAGTATTTGGTCAATCTGTTCTATCAAGGTACTGTCTGGCGCTTGCGTGTGGGAAGCACGTAAAATCAGCATGCCGACATGGTGTTCAGTTTGGCGACCAAATAAGCCGCAAGTCGCATAGTCAAAGTTTGCTAATAACCCGCGAACTTTTTCCAGCATGTCTAGGTTTTGAATGGTGCGCATCACGGTCATGCGCCACGGTAACTCTAGTTTCTCAATTTTGATGGCAGTATGTTTAAGCTCTGGCTGTTTTGAGGTTTTATCAAAAGTCGGCGGCATTAAAGCATTCACGCCCAAGCCTTGCATGAATTGACTGCCCCAGTGCATCGCAATAAAGGTTTGTGAAGCTTGTACTTCATCAGAGAGTTGCGCAACCAACACTAAACTGCCACGTTTATTGCTGACTTTAACGATGTCACCATTTTTGATTGAGCGACGCGACATATCATCTGCGTTCATTTGTATCACAGGTTCTTCGGCATGGTTAAACAATTGCGCCACCGTGCCTGTGCGGCTCATACCGTGCCATTGGTCGCGTAAACGGCCAGTGAGTAAATGCAGCGGATGACGTGCATCGGTTTTATCTGCGGTACCTTTGTAGACAGTATTGACGAACTGCGCTCTACCGTCTGGCTTTTGAAACACGCCATCAGTGTATAAACGCGCTGCGCCAGTGGTATCGCCAGTCTTGAACGGCCATTGTTGTGGGCCTTGTTCGTTAAGCAAGCTGTAGCTTAAACCAGTAATATCTAAATCTCGACCACGCGTACTTTCGCGGTGTTCATTGAAGATTTCTTCAGTCGTTGTATATGGAAACAAGTTGGAGTTTTTAGCTAAACGTTTTTCTAAACGCTGTGCAAAATCCACCATAATCGCCCAATCATGGCGCGCTTCCGCTGGCGTTGGAATAGCAGGATTCACACGGGTAATGCGTCGCTCGGTGTTGGTCACTGAGCCTTCTTTTTCGCCCCAAGTGCTGGCAGGTAGCAATACATCTGCATATTGGTTGGTGTCAATGTTGTTATACGCATCTTGCACCACCACCAATTCGGCATTTTGTAAGGCAGTAATCACGTTATTGACATCAGGCATAGAGTGCGCGGGGTTGGTGCAGGCAATCCAAATGGCTTTAATGCTGCCGTCTTTCACAGCATCAAACATTTCAATCGCCGTTTTACCTGGTGTGGCTGGTACGCTTTCTACACCCCAAAACTCGGCAACTTCTGCACGGTGTTCTGGGTTAGCTAAATCACGATGTGCGGATAATAAATTCGCCATACCGCCAACTTCACGTCCGCCCATTGCATTGGGCTGACCTGTCAGTGAAAATGGCCCTGCGCCTAACTTACCAATTTGCCCAGTGGCTAAATGTAAATTAATTAAGGCTGCGTTTTTTTCTGTGCCGTGTATGCTTTGATTCAAGCCCATACAGTACATAGAAAGGCTAGGACCTTTGCCAAACCATTTTGCCGCCGTGATGATATCCGCTTCTTTAATGCCACAAATATCTGCCACCATTTTTGGCGTGTATTCGCGCACGGTGTCTTTTAGCGCATCAAAGCCGTTGGTATGAGCATTGATGAAAGCCATATCCAGCAGACCTTCCCACAGCAATATGTGCAGCATACCGTTATACAAAGCGACGTCTGTGCCTGGCAAAATAGCCAAGTGCAAATCTGCCGCTTGCGCAGTATCCGTGCGGCGCGGGTCGACCACAACAATCTTCAGATTAGGATTATTTTTCTTTGCATCTTCAATGCGACGGAAAATAATAGGGTGTGCAAACGCAGTGTTTGAACCTGTGATAAACAAACATTCGGTAGAGTCTATATCTTCATAACAAGCTGGTGGCGCATCTGAACCCAGCGTAGCCTTGTAGCCCGTGACTGCAGAACTCATGCAAAGGCGTGAGTTCGTATCGACGTTATTGGTACCAATCAAACCCTTGGCGAGTTTGTTGAACACATAATAATCTTCAGTCAACAACTGTCCTGAAATATAGAATGCAACGGAATCAGGGCCGTGCTTTTCTATAGTTTGCGCGAACTGTTCAGTTAAATAATTAAGTGTATCGTCCCAAGAAACACGTTTGCGCGTAGCTTCACGTGTTAAACGCATTTCAGGGTAAAGCAAGCGATTATCAAGCTTGGCGGTAAGATGCAGCGTAGACCCTTTGGTGCATAGGCGTCCAAAGTTGGCGGGGTGATTAGGGTCACCCTTGATGTCAATAATCTTGTCGTTTTGGCTAGATATGATGACACCGCAGCCAACGCCGCAATAACAACAAGTCGATTTGGTTTCTTTAATCACTTTAGCTGAACTTTAATTGGGTCTTGTTAAGAATTTGGTTCTTTTAGGAATTTGAGTCTTAGTTAGACTAGTTTTAATGAAACTAGTTTTTCAACTCTAAATACACAACGCCGTCTTCAACTTTGGTGTTAAAACAGGCAGTTTCACCGACATCTGGCTCTTCTGCTTTGCCATCGACTAAACTGATTTTCCAGCTGTGCAGCGGACAAGCAATTTTGTCGCCATAAACGATGCCTTCTGACAGAGGTCCACCTTTATGTGGGCAGCTGTTATTGACGGCCAGTATGCGGTCATCTTCTAAACGGAATACGCCAATATCAATGCTGACATTGTCTTTGTTAGTTGTGCGAACAACGCGCGCGCCTAATTTTGGAATATCTTCAAATGGTGCTACTTTTACCCAGTTACTCATGATTTTCACCTTAACTCAAACTTACGAATATTTAAACTTATTAAAAATTTACGAAACAACTTATGAAACAATTAGCAAATAAATTAACAACAGATTGATCACAAACGAAAAAATTGCGATCCATTGCCATTTAACCAATCTAGCACGTGCAATAAGCGGCGTGCGTGCTGGCGCTAGAATTGGCTTTAACTCGCCATGTTCTAGTGCTAACAGCATTTCTTCTGCCGTTTCAAAGCGTAATTTTAGATCACGCGCGAGAGCTTTCAGAATAATATTTTCTAGCCAATACGGTATATCTGGCCTATATCTTGTCGGTGGAATCGGCTCGCCAAATTTTGGACGTTGAAACGGCTCAATCTCACCGTGCGGATACTTACGTGTAAGCAAATAATAAAGCGTGACGCCTGCTGCATAAATATCACTCTGCACTGTGGCTGGCGTTCCATCAAATAACTCTGGTGCCATAAAGCTTGGCGTACCAGGGTTTTGCGTCATCTCCGTGGCAACAATCATACTGCTTAAGGCTACACCTAAATCCAAAATACGCAATCGTTGATCTGTAGCTTGGTGAATGTTATCCGGCTTAATATCCCGATGTACGATATTGAGTCGGTGTAATGCCGCGATACCGCGCAATAAATCTATACCAACTTTAGCCACGCCCGCTACAGTGAAATGATGCCCACTATCTAAGCGCTGCTGTAGTGTAGAACCTTCATGCCAGCTCATTACATAATAAAGCTTGCTACGTTTTTCCGCGGCTACTGGGAATACTTGCGGCACGTATTGAGAAACTACCCGCTTTGCTAGCCACTCCTCATTCAGCAAGCCATTGCAACTATCTACATCATTCGCTAATAGCGGCTGCAATGTTTTTAATACAAAAAGCTGCCGACTGTTGAGGTGGCGTACTTTGTATAGCAAACTTGCACGAGACTCATATAAAACTTCGGTCACCTCAAAGTCATCTATGGTTTCGCCTACCTGTAATTTATTTGGCACAACCAAATGCTTACCGTCAGCAAGCAGCTCTGAAAGACTTTCTTCGCCAAGTTGCGTAATTCTGGCAGCAACCGCCGTACTGTTATCGGCGCTACCTTTTTCAATAGCCAACTTAGTGAGGTGATCGCAAATCATTTGCGGGCTGTCATAAAGCGCCATCGCCTTATGAATATTTTGCTCGCCTAACACATCCCAAACACCATCGCTCATCAAGGCAAATACATCACCAACTTGAAGCGTACCCTCTGCATAATCCACTTCTAAATGTCGATCTAAACCAACTGCGCGCTTTAACACGTGGCGCATTTCCGGCCTATCCCATACGTGATCAGTGGTGAGTTGCTTTAACTTGTTATCACGCAGTAAATAAATACGCGTATCGCCCACATGTGCCGAATAATAACGCTGTCCACGCAACACCAATAGTGAAAGTGTAGTTGCCATACCGACCATATCGCGGTTTGCATTCGCCTGCGCGATTAACCAACGATTGGCAGCTGTAAGCACTTTATCCAATGAAGTCAGGGGCTCCCAAGTATCTGGCGTGGCGTAGTAGTCCGAGGTCACCGTGCGCATGGTCATTTCAGATGCTTCACCACCTCCTGCATTGCCACTGACGCCATCCGCCACCGCCAAGAGTGCACCTTTAATGCTTAATTGTGCATTCGCTGGAGTGACCACACCCACGTAATCTTCATTACGTGCGCGCGGACCCGTCAGGCTGGATTGGCCTATTTCAAATTTTAATGACATGGGGTTATTTTACAGCGCTATTACCTCTAAGCTTAAACTTTAGCTGTAGTTACACTGCCCCAAGTAGTTCTCCATCTAGTTTTCACACCAGCTAGACCTATCATCGCTAACACAGCCAAGCCCGCAAATATCAATAAACCAACTTGGTAATTACCGTGAGTTTGTTTAAAGTAACCTAAACTTGCCGCAAGGTAGAAACCACCTACGCCACCAGCCATACCCACCAAACCAGTCATCACACCGATTTCTTTACGGAAACGTTGTGGTACCAATTGGAATACAGCGCCATTACCCATACCTAAAATCGCCATCACCGGAATAATAATCGCAAGGGCTAATTGATAAGTCGGTTGGCCAAAACTCATAATCACTAGCAAAACAGCCGCAATGCTGTACATAGTCAGTAGTGTGCGAACGCCACCGATACGATCAGCTACCAAGCCGCCAATTGGACGAACTAGCGAGCCTGCAAATACACATGCCGCCGTACAGTAACCCGCTTTAACTGCACCTAAACTATATAGATCATTAAAGTAGATGGTCAGCGATGAAGCTAAACCAACAAAGCCACCAAAAGTTACGCTGTAAAAGAACATAAACCACCAAGCGTCTTTGTCTTTAAGAATAGCAACGTATTGGCTAAGTGACTTAGCTGGCGGCGCATCTGGGCTATCTTTTGCAAAAATGATGTAAACAAACATCGCAATGCCTAACGGAATTAACGCCAAACCAAACACATTATTCCAACCATAAGCTACAGCTAAACTTGGTGCAAACAATGCAGCAAACACGGTGCCTGAGTTACCTGCACCAGCAATACCTAACGCTGTACCTTGATGCTCTGGCGGATACCAGCGGCTTGCAAGCGGCAAAGCAACTGCAAACGCGGCGCCAGCAAAACCTAGGCCTATGCCCAACATCAACGCTTGTTGGAAATTTTGTATGCCGTGTAACCAAGCTACTAGCAAACTCAGTACCACAATAATTTGACCGATTAAACCAGCCATTTTCGGTTTGATTTGATCAACCAACACGCCCATGACGATACGCAATAGTGCACCAGCCAATACTGGCGTTGCTACCATCAAGCCTTTTTGTGCAGGCGATAAATGTAAATCAGCAGCGATTTGCACAGCTAAAGGCCCGAGTAATACCCATACCATAAAGCTTAAATCAAAGTATAGAAACGCTGAGAACAGCGTTGGTTTATGTCCTACTTGCCAAAAACTTTTTTGCATCATATTTCCTTTTTGAACTCATTATCTTGTTACACAACACATCGCAAACTTTCTCATTCTCACACTGCTTCTAAATAATTTGAGCTTAGAAGCAACGTGAGTAAAGTAGGTCTGACCTACAGCGGTTGTAGTAAGTGGGCTTTAAACCTCAATAATCTCAAACTCTTTATGTTTATTACGATTATTCACACGCTCTGCCCAAGGATCTACAGCACCTTGTAATGTATATAGCAAGCGCTCATAAGCAGCTTTACGGCCTTCTACATCTTCGAGTATGCGTTGTTTTACATACTCCAAACCTACGCGCTCTAACCAATGCACAGTGCGATCCAAGTAGCGGGCTTCTTCACGGTAAACTTGAATGAAAGCACCTGAAAACTCCAGTACTTCATCAGAGGTTTTTACCTTACATAAGAATTGCGCAGCTTCGGTTTTAATACCACCGTTACCGCCTACATAGATTTCCCAACCTGAATCTACCGCAATAATACCTACGTCTTTAATGCCAGATTCTGCACAGTTACGTGGGCAACCTGAAACAGCAAATTTAACTTTATGTGGCGCCCACATGTGGTCAAATGCTTTTTCAATATCAATACCCATTTGCGTTGAGTTTTGTGTACCAAAGCGGCAGAACTCACTACCCACGCAGGTTTTAACCGTACGAATACTTTTGCCGTAAGCGTAGCCAGAGGGCATATCTAAATCTGCCCACATATCGACCAAGTCTTCTTTTTTCACGCCAAGCAAGTCAATACGCTGACCACCAGTCACCTTCACCATAGGCACTGCATACTTATCCGCCACATCGGCGATTTTGCGCAGTTGGTCTGGCGTAGTCACACCACCATACATACGAGGAATGACTGAGTAAGTACCATCTTTTTGAATGTTGGCGTGTACACGTTCGTTAATAAAGCGTGATTGCGGATCATCTTGCGCTTCATGTGGCCAAGTAGAAAGCAGGTAATAATTAAGCGCTGGTCGGCAAGTTGCGCAACCGTTTGGCGTGCGCCATCCCATGCCTTTCATCGCATCTGGAATGTTTAAATATTTATGCGTGCGAATTTCTGCACGAACTTCTTCGTGGTTTCTATCGGTACAACCGCAAACCGCTTTGCTGGTTGACGGTGGTGCATAACCCCCACCTAAAGTCGAAGCTAAAATCTGCTCAACCAAGCCCACGCATGAACCGCAGCTTGAACCTGCTTTAGTTTGCTTTTTCACATCATCAATAGTGAATAACCCTTGGTCTTGAATCGCTTTAACGATAGTGCCTTTGCACACGCCATTACAACCACACACTTCCATTTCATTAGTCATGGTAGATGCTTGGTTTTGACCTTGATGGCCTGTATCACCAATAGCAGATGGACCAAACATTAAGTGATCACGAATCTCATGGATAGGCTTAGCATCCCTAAGCATTTGAAAATACCACGAACCGTCCGTGGTATCCCCATAAAGCACGCCACCAACGATTTTGTCGTTTTTGATGATGAGTTTTTTGTATACCCCACCAACTGCATCGTGCAAAACAATCTCTTCTGTTTCATCGTCACCTGTGAAATCACCAGCACTGAATAAATCAATACCTGTCACTTTTAACTTTGTAGAGGTCACAGAACCTTTGTATAAACCAATACCAAAATTGGCTAAATGTGTTGCGCAGACTTTCGCCATTTCAAATAATGGTGCAACTAAACCGTATGAAATACCACGGTGCGCTACGCATTCACCCACGGCATACACACGCGGGTCGAAAGTTTGCATGGTGTCATTCACCACAACGCCTTTATCACAGTGGATACCAGCAGATTCAGCCAGTGCGAAATTCGGACGAATACCTACTGCTAATACTAATAAATCAGCAGGTAATTCAAAACCTTCTTTAAAGCGAACCGCTTTAACACGACCGCTTTCATCACCAACGATAGTTTCCGTATTGGTAGAAAGGTGGAATTTAAGACCTTTAGCCTCTAATGATTTTTGCAGCATGATGCCTGCAGTTTTATCTAATTGCTTTTCTAACAGCCATTCATTTCTATGGATGACGGTCACATCCATACCTTGAATACTTAAGCCATTAGCCGCTTCCAAACCAAGCAAACCACCGCCCACCACGACTGCATGCTTGTATTTTTTTGCAGCAGCAATCATATCGTTAGTATCTTTAATATCACGATAGCCTAAAACGCCTTCAAGGTCATTGCCTGGAATCGGTGGCATAAATGGTTTTGAACCAGTAGCCAAAAGCAATCGGTCATATTCTGCACTCGTACCATCTTCAGCATAAACCACGCGGTTTTTACGATCAATTTTGTTGATGCGCGCATTGGTATGCAGCGTAATGTTATGCTCGGCATACCACTCACGCGTGTTTAGAATGATGTCGTCAATCGTTTGCTCATTCGCTAACACTGGCGACAGCATAATGCGATTGTAGTTAGGATAAGGCTCATCACCAAACACAGTAATATCGTAGATATCAGGTGCAATTTTAAGCAACTCTTCTACAGTACGCATGCCTGCCATGCCGTTACCAACTACTACTAATTTCATTTTTTGCATTTTATTAAGTCTTAAGTTAATTAAATATAAAGCATATAAAGCAAAATCTATGCCTAACTAAAAACATACCAAATTCAGTGACTTATATTTTTCCAACAAGGTACACATGCACCAAAGTAATCAATCAATAATTTAACGCACTAAAAAAGTGCGAACTCATGCTATTCCTTCAAATAAATATCAAATTATTCAAATTGCTGGATTTAATCATTTAAATTTCATCGTTTTCTGGAAATATCTACAATTAAAGATGCACTGTAATGTTTCCATTTAATAATGATGACGTACGCATAATGCCTTGCTAGCTGACCAAAACTGCTTGGTAATCCCGCTACTTTTTCAGGAATGGAAATGACCATATTCTCTCCAAAATACTTACGTGCATTACCGGAAATGGTATTGGCTATTTCCCCTACAGCATCCAATAGATTTTCATCCGACTGGTTAGTCTCTTTCATCACCGTCAATAAATGTCGCAACATTGCGCTTGGCGCAGAAAAATACAACGCACCTTCATAATCCGCACTGACTTTAATCATGCCCGTAAAGTCGTTCATGGGAAATGCATTGCGCGCAAGATAAGCTACGCCAACAGAAGCGGCCTCTTTCGTGGTTTTTTTAAAATAACCGCCAACTGCTTCAATAAAAACTTCAATATCTTTCTCGCTTAAGTCACTCATTCTTCTAACAACTCCAACAATGCATTAATGAGCTCATCATCAGTAAACGGCTTGTACAAAAAGCCCTCTGCACCATTCATCAAGGCTTGAATTGCCGTGGCTTTGTCGCTGAGTGCAGAGATGATTAAAATTTTCACCTGCGGGTCAATGCCAGTAAGTAAGGTTGTACATTCCACGCCATCCATTTCTGGCATGGTTAAATCCATGGTGACAATTTCTGGGCGTATTTTTAAGAATAAAGCATGCGCTTCTATGCCAGACGCGGCTGTTCCTACAATTTCTATGCTGGGTAGCTTTTGCTTTAAAGATGCATTTGACGCAATGCGTGTAATACGATTTCTGATGATATTTGAATCATCTACAATCATGAGCTTCATGCTACACGTTCCATTTCATTTGAAGCGCTATCGAATAAATTACTCTCCAAATGAATGACAGGAGCTTTATGTTGTGCAATTCGGAACGTAAATTTGGTAAATACATCGGGCTTAGTATCAATCTTTAGTTCACCGCCAATCTCATTCACCAAGGATTGTATAAGATCCATACCAACGCCACTTCCAGCGTCTTTATCCGCCGTGCTTGCCGTCGAGAATCCAGGCTCAAAAAGCTTTTTAACGATGTCTTTATCGGATAACTGATCTACCATTTGTGCGGAATAGCGACCCGACGCTACCATAGCCGCACGTATGCGCATGGGAACAATCCCTTGACCATCATCACGTACACTAAAATGAATTGCACCTTGTGCTGTCATTTGCGTACTGATGGATATTTCACCTTGCGCAGGTTTGCCTTTTGCAACTCTAGCCGCGGCTGTTTCAATGCCGTGGCAAATACTATTACGTATGAGTTGAATACCAATTTGCTGCAACTGAATCGCAGTTTTAGCTTCCACTTCATCAAGCAAAGCCAAATTTAAATTGAGCCTAACACTTTTGTTTTGATTTTGGCTCACCTGTGCCGCTAAACGCGTTAGATTATGGCTAATACTGGCAGAAACAGATGTTTGTTTTTGAGTAGTGTTGGTTGATTGATGATGTAATTGAATGGCATTTACAATCACTTCAATCTGGCTGATTTGATCAAATAGGGCACTTAACATGACAGGCAAACTTAAAATTTCCTGCGCATCCCAGCTTGTTTTCTTACGGAGTAATGCCAGATGCTCTTCAAACTGATGTGCATAGGTTTCAATCGCATCTAAACCCATTGCCGCAGACTCACCTTTAATTGCATGCACGATACGGAAACATTGATTTGCCAAGTCATCTTGATTTGAGGTGCGTTTATCAGCATTGGCTAATATTGTGTTTAAAGCACCGAGGCCAGTATTCGTGTTTTTCAAAAACTGCTGTAATTGAAAAGCATCGGCCTCTAATAACTTGCGAAGTAAATCTAAATTAATATTAGATTGGCCCTTAAGCTTCAGTAACTCTTCAGCCTGTGTCACTTGCTCTGTGACATCTTGCACCGTCACTAACAGATGCAATACGCGTTTATCTTCAATCACGCGGTTGAATTGAAAGCTTAGGTATCTAGGCGCGATTTCTATGCTATTGGAGGTGGGTGAGGATACCTGCACTTGCATAAGCGGATTTAAGCTCAAGATTAAATTTTCTTTTACTTTATTGCCAAATAGCAAGCTAATGTAATTTGTCGCTTGAGTGTAAACCTCAGATGAAACCAAAGCCTCTAAAATTGGCATAAAGGGAATTTTTGCGCTAATCTCGTGCTGTAAGATTTTATTAATCGAGCTAGAAAATTGCGTGCCTATCAATAGTTCTGGGTCTAATAAGAACAAACCCTCTTTGACGGTATTTAAAATTTCAGTCGTTTCGCGCTGAGCCTTTTCAATTTCACCATCTGCAGCACGCAACTTGCGTAAGGCGTTAAACACAATGTTGCCAAACAGTAGTAATGACAACACTAAAGCAATGGTTTGTGTCAGCTTTAGGTTGCTGGCTTTAGCTTTAGTATTCTTTTCTAGCTGCGTAGTGAGGTCATTCATCAGCGTCAACAGCTTAAGATTATGATCTCTAGCATAAGTTGTAGCGGCATCCAGACTAAACTCATCGACAACTTTGCTATTGATGACTGGCACTAATAATTGTTTATAAGGCTGCCAAATAGTTAAAGCATCATCCACAGCTTTAGTGGCTGCCAGGTCACTTACTTTTTTGAGAACAACAGGCTTTTCATCACCACCAAGCACTTGCCCACCTGATTTAAAAGCATTCAATGTAGCATCGAACAATGACACTACTTTTTTGAGTTCTGTCGCATTTTTATCGTTAAACTTACCTTGCGCTGCATCCACCTGAATGGCCAACAAGACCTTAGCAGTGCGCTGCGACAACATTCTTTGTCTACCCGCCAGATTGATAGAAACGGCATCATTATCGAGTGTAGATGAGGTGTAGAAATTAAGACCCAACACACTTAAGTTGAATAACAGAAATAGCGTCACTGCGATGAGTAAACCACTATATTTGTTAAATGTATTTTTAGCGTTGACGGTAGCCATGAATGCGCCTTATAAAAAAACTTAAAAAGTCACCGTCGTTGGTGCTCAATTTTAAAGCTATGTTTTTTGTTTTACAGCAGGCTTTAATCTTAGAAATATAGCGATTAAAGTAAATTTACGTTTAACAAATCTAAGCTACTGCTAATCAATACGTCAGTAACTTAGATTTGTGCCTTACATTAGTATCATTAATTAAAACGTGTACATCGCAGTGGCCCAGATGATTTCTTTATCTCCTTTGCGCGCCGCTCCTTTTAAGCTTGTTCCGTAAACATCATCTTCGCTAAATTTTGCATACTCCAATTTACCCAAAACCTTGTCAGTAAATGGATATGCAACGCTGGCGTCAAACTCAGTGCCGTACTTATCACCTAACTTGCTATTAAGTGTTTGAAACTTCTCATCTGATTTAAATACATGGTATTCAGCATATAGTTTGGCTTTCTCAATGCTGCCAGCAAAAGTAACATAAGTATCTTCTATACCTTGTCTAGGTGTTACTAAGAACAAATCTGCCCAGCCTTGGAATAAGTGATTAGTACCTAGCGGTGTTTGGAAGGCATATTTACCGTTATTGCTGGATAACACTTCTTGATCTATGCGTAGAGACCAAACGCCATACATTGCACCACCACCCACTTTGTAATAATGCGCATCAATGAGTGGGTTGCCGCCTTTGTAATCATCTTGCTTTGCATATTCAGCTGTGTATAACGCTTTCCAGTTGTCATCGATTTTATGAACGCCGTCTAAGCGCGCACCAAATGTTTTTGAACTGGCATCCGTCGTTGCTGTTTTTGTTAAATCCTGGCTTGCACCCAAACCGTTACCACCTTGTGCAGCTGTACCGATAGCTGCTGGGTTACCATTGTTTTGGCTTAAATTAGCTACATCAATAAAATAGCCATAACCTATCAATGACTCGCTTGGTGAAATACGATACTTTGCGTTAACAATATCAATGTTGCCATCGCGAAGTTGCGTGTTGATTTGACGCACTTTATCAAAATGCGCTACGTAAACTTCGGTATCAGGAATGCTTTTATTGAGCACTGAAATACCATCAAACACTTGCATATTTTGACGGAAACCAATATCTCCGATAAAACGCACATTGTCTAAATTGACTTGCTGACGACCCAAACGCAATTTAGTGTTCTTAATACCTGTCCAGTCAACATACAACTGATTAATGTCAGTATAAGTTGGGTCAACCACGTTAGGGTATTGGCTATTTCCTGGATCTGTCAGGTTATTACGTCTGTCGTTGTAATCATCAGTGAATGCATGCACGTCAGTAATTTGTGCCGCAAAACTGAAGTTATGGAATGGGGCTGTTTGCCAGCCAATTAAGCTACGTAATGTAAAGGCTTTCGCATCTTCAAACTTCTTATTCGTGTTTGCTGGCGCAACTTGAAAACCATCTTGATCGATAGTTTCATAACGCAACCGAAAACTAGTCATCGGCTTACCTTGCATAATAGAGTCGAGCAAGGTGTATTCCGGTTCCGCTGCAGCTTCTTCCGCATAAGAGTTTTGCGCTGCCATGCTTGCAAGGGCTAAAGTTGTGCAAGCCATCACTAAATTTAGCTTAAATGTTGAGTTGATTTTCATATTGTTCCCTTTAGTAAGATGTTGAGTTTGTATATTCATTATATTTTTTATGTGCTTATGCTGCTTTTTTAGCATGGCGCTCGTATAAAAAGCGCAATACTTCACTACGTAAATGGTTGTAGTCTTTGTCTTCGGCTAGTGCTAAACGCGCTCTTGGGCGAGGTAGATTCACATCTAAAATCTCGCCTATGCCTGCTGATGGGCCATTGGTCATCATGACTACACGGTCAGACAATAAAATAGCCTCATCCACATCGTGCGTTACCATCACTGCAGTACAGCCAGTTTTAGCCATAATCTTCATCAGCTCATCTTGCAGATTCGCACGCGTTAAAGCATCTAAGGCACCAAATGGCTCATCTAATAACAACACTTTTGGTTCCATTGCCAAGGCACGGGCAATGCCCACACGCTGCTTCATACCGCCAGAAATCTCATTTGGGCGCTTATCTGTGGCGTGTGTCAAGCCGACTAACTCTAATGCCGCATCAGTACGTGCTTTAAGTTGCGCTTTGCTTTCACTTTCATCTGCACTTGAGCCAAATACGCGCTCTACCGCCAAATACACGTTTTCATAACAGCTTAGCCATGGCAGTAATGAGTGGTTCTGAAAAACTACCGCGCGCTCAGGGCCTGGACCTGCAATGTTGCGACCTGCACAGAACAACAAGCCTTCTGTTGGCTGCGTCAATCCTGCAATGAGGTTTAACACAGTCGATTTACCGCAACCAGAGTGACCAATAATTGAGATAAATTCACCTTCTTTAATGCTTAGGTTGATGTTTTTTAGTGCGTTAAAGTCACCCTTTTTGGTCGAGAACGTCATATCAACATTCTCTAACTGCACATATCGCTCAGCATTTGCTTTGTCTATATTAGTTTTTTCGATATTGACTATTTCTTGGCTCAGTATTTTTTCCATGATCATTCCTAAAGTAATGTCTAAAATTTAATTAATTAGCAAACAAATTACTCATAACTGAATTTTTTAGCGATTTGTGTCAGTGCGTACTCTAAAAGTAAGCCGACAATACCTACTACAAAAATCGCGATGATGATGTGTTCTACATTCAGGTTGTTCCATTCATCCCACACCCAAAAGCCAATACCCACCCCACCTGTTAACATTTCAGCAGCCACAATCACCAACCATGCCACGCCGATAGAAAGACGTACACCTGTCATCATGTAAGGTAAAACGAATGGGAAAAGGATTTTAGTCACGATTTTCCACTCACTTAAATTAAGTACTTTAGCCACGTTCATATAGTCTTGCGGCACTTTACTTACACCAACCGAGGTGTTGATAATCATCGGCCAAATCGCTGAGATAAAAATCACCCAAATCGCCGCTGGATTAGCTGCTTTAAAAACTAGCAAGCCAATTGGTAACCAAGCTAACGGTGAAACTGGGCGCAACAAGCTGATGATTGGTGAGGTCATGCGAGACATAAACTCAAAACGACCAATAATGAAGCCAAGCGGAATGCCTACTAGCGCAGCCAAGCCAAAACCCAAAGCCACTCGTTGTAACGAAGCTAAAATATTCCAGCCCACACCTTGGTCATTTGGTCCATTGACATAAAATGGATCACTAAATAACTCAATGGCTGAATACCAAGTTTTAAGTGGGCCTGGCAGATTAGGCGATTGATGAGAAATCAATGTCCAAACTGCGAGTAGCAGCAAAATACCAAACACTGGTGGTAAAACCACATTCAAAACACTGTAGATTTGTGCTTTGCGCTTACTTGGTTTATTGCTCAATAACGCACTACTCTTTTTAGTCACGTCTTTCGCAACTTCAGTTTTTGCAACCTCTGCAATCACTACCTTCTCCGTATCGGCCATAGCAGCTCCTTTGCTTACAACAGTTTCTTTACTTTGCATGATGGCTTTTAAGCTTTCTTTACTTATACTAGTCGCGCTCATAATTGGCTCCTGAGTTTCTTTAAACCTGAGTGTCTTTTAAAAAGCTCTATGCTTTTATCTTGAATGAAGCAGCGTAGGCCGCTGGATTTTTACCATCCCACACCACGCCATCCATCAACTTGCTTGAACGCATCGCATCTTTTGGTACGCTAATGCCTAATTGCGTCGCTGCTTCGGTATAAAGTTGTACTTGATTAATTTTCTTAGCAACTGCTAAGTAATCTGGATCAGATTTCAACAAGCCCCAACGTTTGTGCTGTGTTAAGAACCACATACCGTCTGACAGATATGGGAAGTTCACTTTGCCATCTTCAAAGAACTTCATGAAGTTAGGATCTTTCCATTTTTTACCGATACCATTGTCGTAGTCACCCACAAAACGGCCAGCAATCACTTCTTCAGGTGCATTCACATAGGCTTTACCTGAAATTAATTTTGCGACTTTCGCACGGTTTTCTGTTGCTTCGATATAGCGGCAAGCATCTAGAATTGCCATAATCATAGCGCGTGAAGTGTTAGGGTTTTTAGCAACGAACTCTGCTGTAGTACCTAATACTTTTTCAGGGTGATCTACCCAAATGTCTTGAGATGTCGCAACGGTGTAACCCACTTTGTCATAAATCGCACGAGCATTCCATGGTTCACCAACGCAGTAGCCATCCATATTGCCGATACGCATATTGGCAACCATTTGCGGTGGAGGCACTACAATCGTTTTAACATCTTTAAGTGGGTTGATACCATTTGCTGCAAGCCAGTAGTTAAGCCACATTGCATGTGTGCCAGTTGGGAAAGTTTGCGCAAATGTGTAGTCGCGGTTTTCATTATCGAGCAAGCGTTTTAGGCTGTGGCCATCTTTAACACCTTTATCTTTTAGCTGATTAGCTAAAGTAATGCCTTGACCGTTATGGTTCAATGTCATCAGCACTGCCATGTCTTTTTGTTGACCGCCAATACCTAGTTGCACGCCATACACCAAGCCATATAACACATGAGCTGCGTGCAGTTCGCCATTCACTGTTTTATCGCGAATCGCTGCCCAAGAAGCTTCTTTTGAAGGAGTGATTTTGATGCCGTATTTTTTATCAAAGCCCATTTCTGCAGCTACAACAATCGGCGCGCAGTCTGTCAAAGGAATAAAGCCAATTTTCACTTCTGTAATTTCTGGGGCATCTGAGCCTGCTGCGTAAGCATTGGTGCTGATACCTTTTGGCACAATACCCATCACGGCAGCAGCGCCAAAAGCACCTGCCATCGTCGTGCGAAAGAAGTCACGACGGCTACTATCTACCGTTGGCTTAACATCTAGATTAAGTGCTGTATCGTTAGTATTCATCTTTTTAATCTCCTGAATTAATCAAACTGTATAAACTTAAAACTATCCAAACTTGCATTTTTAAAAATCGTTACTTAAAACTTTTAGCGCTATTTCCGGGCAACAAAAAAGGCGTCTGATAAGCAACCAACTCTCCTACAGAGAATCAATCGATTACCAAGACGCCTTTGTCTTGAATTACATTTAATTTGAGCCAGCTTTGGCTCTAAATTTGTTACTTTTATTAACGATTACATTCGCCATTGAATATAACCGCCAATCTACTCTTTTACTGTCTTACTAAAGCAGCAACTCTGCTGCCTCTATAATCTGTTTTGATAATGCACCGATGCGCATATGTTTCTGCATCGCCATGGAGCGCAATAAGTTGTACGCTTCATCTTCATCAATCTTACGTTGCTTCATAATCAAGCCTTTTGCACGCTCAACTAATTTTCTTTCACTTAACTTGGTGTTCGCTTCATTTAAAGCCACACGTAAATTCTTAAACTCTTCAAAACGCGCAATTGCCGCGTCAATTACTGGCTGCAAGCGTTCATTTGGTATGCTACCCACTACATAAGCGCACACACCTGCTTGCGTTGCCAACTTAATTTGTTCTTTATCACCATCATGTGTAAACATCATAATCGGCCGCGGGTCGTTCATGGTCATCACACAAATATTCTCTAAAGTGTCACGGCTTGGTGAGTCAGTATCAATAATCACAATATCTGGCTGCAACTCGCAACATGCATCATCTAAGTTAACCGTATCTTTAAGATGTGCGATTACTTCGTACCCCGTATCTAGCAATGATTGCTTGAGTGGTCTGGTACGCTCCAAATCGTTATCAACAATCATTACTTTTAACATGGCAACTTATCTTTAATGCTTGATTACATAAAAGCAATTAGCGTGCCAATATTTTATTTAGCACGTATATTATTGATTTTATTATCATATTTATAGGTAGCGGCAGTTTTACTAAGGGATGAGTTCTGGACTTACGCACGCTGAAGGTGCAACTTCATCACACCATTTTGGTGCGTAGTGCAGTTTTTTATTATTTTTAGACGATGAATCATTCAAATGATTCATCGTCTAAAAAGTTAATCTAAGGTACTAGCCTGAACCTGCTCACGCAGCTTGTTGATCGCTTCTGCTTCCCCGCGAACCTTCAAAAATGCGCCGTCATTGTCTGAGCGCTCCTCCAATACTTGGCAGCTTGCGTAGATTTTTCCACGCCATTGCTGGGCTGACCAAGAGAGAAAAAGTTCGGCCTCAACCAAATCCTGCTGAAAAAATGCCACGATAGTCTGGTGCAACTTAGCAACATCATCAGGTCGCTTTGCACTCATCACGATGCAATCTGGGTACTTTGCACGCAGCGCAGCTTCGCATTCTACTTGCGCAGCCGCGTCACCCACATAGTCAATTTTGTTAAAAATACGCAGTCGCGGTACAACATCGGCACCAATTTCTTCCAGCACTTCATTGGTCACTTCAAGCTGACGTACAAAACCAGGGTCGCTTGCATCAATTACGTGCAGTAATAATGAGGCATCTAGCGCCTCATCAAGCGTTGACTTAAACGAAGCAACTAGACCATGCGGCAGGTTTTTAATAAAGCCCACCGTATCACTCACAAGGATGCGTGGCACGCTTTCAGGGTAAAGAGAGCGCACTGTAGTATCTAAGGTGGCGAACAGTTTATTGGCGACCAATACCTCGCTGCCAGTCAGTGCACGCATCAAGGTTGATTTGCCTGCATTGGTGTAGCCAACCAAGGCGATACCTGCAATACCTTGGCGCTCTTGGCGTCTGGCACGCTGAGTTTTGCGCTCAGCATCCATCGCGACAATTTCAAGTTGCAGCTCGGCAATGCGATCACGAATTTTACGTCTATCCAATTCGGTTTGCGACTCGCCTGCACCTCGACCGCCCTCACCGCTCCGTTGCCGACCTTGTGAACCAGCTAACTTCGCAGCTTCGCGCATACGTGGTGCCATATAACCAAGGCGGGCAATCTCAACTTGCGCACGCGCCGCACGCGAGCGGGCATTGCGGTGAAAAATCTCTAGAATCACCATGGTGCGATCCATTACTACGCAACCCACTTCAAGCTCCAGATTACGTGCCTGTGACGGTGATATTTCGTGATCAACCAAAAGCGTGTTGATTTCGACGTCACCTAAATTCGCAACAACCTTATCAACCTCGGTTATTTCATATTCGTTATTCACATAATCACGTATTTCCTGACGCTTTCCCGCGCCTAAGTAAGCCGTCACATCAAAGCCTGCACGTTTTTGCACAAAGGTTTTAACAACCGTAAATCCCAATGTTTTTGCGAGTTCGCGCAACTCGTTTAACGAGGCTTCAAACTCAATATCTGTCACACTTGGAATTTGAACTGCAGCCACAATGGCGTAATTAGGTTTCTCTTTAACTTCTTTTTGCATGAGGAAATAATGTTGATTGATTAAGCGAAGGCAGATAGTACCTTAAAAGCGCTAAATTACCTGCATTATCAATGCCTAACCGAATGCACCATCAGTTCTTGGTTTTAGCAAAATTGGCGTATAAATCACCACAAATACTGCAAAACTCAATATCCATAGTATGGCTGCTACTAGCATCCAACTCATATAAAACTGTGATGCGAACATCGGTACAAAGGCACGAAATAGCACGCTGACAACCAAGCCAGCAAAAGCTAATCCTATCCAACGAGAAGGCTTTCTAACATCCCTCCCTGTATGACCTAAAGCTACGCGCGACATCATACTAAGCGCCATTAAGCCAATGCCGCCGATAGTGAAAATATGTAACGTCAGAATAGATAAGCTACTGTATAGCACTTGTAATCCATAAAAGAAAAATCCAACGTTAATAAACCAAGCTGATAAATATAAGCTCCATAACAAAGGTACACGCCATATTCCCCCTGTATGCCAATTAAATAAACGGTAGCCGTTTAATGCAAACAAAACCCAAGCAAACAGGGCGGTTAAAAAAGCAATTTGTATAAAAATAGCATTGATGAATAGAGCAACAAAAAATACCAATATGCTGATGTCTAGCCATTTATATTGCTTTAGCTGGACTCTGGTCTCAGTGCCGCGCTCTATAAAGAACGGAATCACACGTCGACCTATCATTAGAATCAGGCTGATAAACAATAATACTGCACCATTAATAGCATATTGCATGCCGCTTGTGAGCACGCCAAAACAGCCAAGATAAAAAACGATGTTGCCTACCCATAATAAAACCACTTTGCTGACAACTGCGAGCTGCTTCCATTGTTTGGCTTTAACAATAGGCATAGCAATCGCAACGATTAACATCAAGCCAAACAATAAGTCTGCGCTTGCAGCCCAAGGCAACAGTGCTGCGCCAAACAGAAATAGCAATCTAGCTGTGCACCAAAGTGCGAACAACGCCATTAACGGCTTACCAAACACGGTTGGTATGCCTGTCCAATTTTTAACTGCGGTAAGTAAAAAACCTGCAACTACAGCCATACCATAGCCGTACAACATTTCATGTGCATGCCACTGACTGATAGAGATATTCTCAACACTCACGGATATATAAGAGAAATAAATAAGCATCCATGTAGCCATTGAAATAACGGCAAAAATGCTCGCCCCTAAAAAGAATGGACGAAAGCCAAGATTAAATAGTGCGAGTTTCTTTGCATTCTCTGAATTGGGTTTATTCATTTGAATTATCATGATGTTTTATGTCACTCCGACCTAAAGTTTTGTGTGATTCACTTAATCAAATTACTATCACATGGATAATAGTAACTTGATTATTCATCTGTACTCTTGACCCAAAGCAAGAATAAATAAATGCTGATAAATACTCTCCACTTTCGGCAAGCCACCTGCTTTCTAGCGAGCATAGATGCTGACTGGACACAGCTAATTCAAACTGTTGGCGAATGTCAATTTGAACCTAAACCAACGCGTGAGCCCTACGAGGCATTGATCCGCGCAGTGGCCTATCAGCAGCTACATGCTAAGGCTGGCGATGCCATTATTAAAAGATTATTGAATATTTATGGTGACGCTTTTCCGGCACCATTACAATTACTACAGACAGAATTTGATAGTTTACGAGCTTGCGGTTTTTCTGCACGCAAGATTGAAACAATACAAGGCATTGCAGAAGGCGCTATATCTGGTCTTGTGCCAACTCGAACTGACGCAGAGACCATAGCTGATGAAGATTTGATTCAGCGCCTAGTGACACTTAAAGGTATCGGCCGCTGGACAGTTGAAATGTTACTCATGTTCACTATGGTGCGTATGGACGTACTGCCTGCTGATGACTTTGGCATCGTACAAAGTTATAAACGACTGAAAAAACTTGAGGTCGCGCCTACACGCAAAGAAATCACAGAAATAGGTAAAGCGTGGAGCCCATATCGCACGATTGCTAGCTGGTATTTGTGGCGTGTGCCAAAATAGCGTTAATTTTAAATCAGCTAAAAAATTATTTAGTGCGCCTAATCTATATCGGCAGAGTCACACTAGGTCAATGACGACTCATCGGACTATTTGCATAGCCTTACTGCCTTATTCACAGCACTGTTAGCTATTTTAGCATTTAGAGTTATTTTGCACATTTTTTAATCTCGCTTTGGTTTTATTGTGAGTTGTTTTAATGTTATAAGTTTATTCATGCATATTTTCACTCGCCACCATCACGCTTTTCTTAAATTACTCTCTTTCCGCATTCTCATGGTATTGGCATATCAAATCATGGCGGTGGCGGTTGGCTGGCATATTTATGAAATTACCCACGACACGCTAGCGCTTGGGTTGATTGGTTTAGCTGAAGTGGTTCCCTATTTTACTTGCGCTTTATTTGCCGGGCATGCGGTTGATCACTACTGTTCACGTCGATTCTTTGGCACTTTAGCGGCTGTCACTTTAGGTATTAACGCACTCACTCTCACCATGCTGACGATGGGATTAATTGGCGATAGCGCAACTGCTAGCTACTGGATTTACGGCTCTATCATGCTGACTGGTATAGAGCGTGCCTTTATTGCACCAAGCTACAGCACCTTGTTTGCCATCATCTTGCCGCGTGAAGAATATGCTAGAGCTTCAGCAATCGGTAGCTCAGTTTTTCAGGCGGGCTTGATTGCTGGTCCTGCAATTGGTGGCTTGCTAGTTGGTTTTGCCAGCAAAACGTTTGCTTATTCAATGGCGACTGGTTTATGTGTAGCTGCTGCGATTGCCATGTGGTCCATTAAAATAGACGAGCCAACTGCGCCAACTGACAGCCCATCTGTATTCACAAGCATCGGTGAAGGCTTGCGCTTTGTATTTAATAATCAAATTGTTTGGGGAGCGCTTTCACTCGATATGTTCGCCGTGCTTTTTGGCGGCGCAGTTGCTATGTTGCCGGCTTTCATTCACGATATTTATCACTACGGCCCTGAAGGGCTGGGCATATTGCGCGCCGCGCCTGCCATCGGCTCAATCATGACGGGCATCTGGTTATCGCGTAATCCAATCAATCTTCACGCGGGACGTTGGTTATTGGCTTCAGTAGCAGGGTTTGGCTTATGCATCATAGGCTTTGGCTTAAGTACCTACATCTGGATGGCGGGCGCAATGCTAGTACTTTCTGGTGTTTTTGATGGAGTTTCAGTAGTCATGCGTACAACGATTTTGCAGCTGGCTACACCTGACGCCATGCGTGGTCGAGTGTCAGCAATCAACGGAATTTTTATTGGCTCGTCTAACGAGCTAGGCGCTTTTGAATCTGGCCTAGCAGCACGCTTATTAGGCTTAGTGCCATCAGTAATCTTTGGTGGCATGATGACCTTGGGCATCGTTGCAGTCACTGCTAAAGCTGCACCGCAACTTAGAAAATTAGAACTGCATCAACTGCACTAGCCTGCTTTAGCAAGCTAGTTTTTTGCAGACCAGTTTTGTAGGGCTAAATGAACCACCTCGGTCAACTCTGCCTGAGTGGCGCCACTAGTTGCTTGTACCGACAAGCCTTGATGCATAGTCGCTAAATATTTGGCCAATGCGGCACTATTGCTTTGTGGTGGCAAATCGCCTTGAGTGATAGCCAAGTCAAATCGCTGCTTTAAAGCATTTTCATAACTTTGCCTACGGCTAATTAATTCCTGCTGTATCTGTGCAGAACCTGCTCCACAAGTCAGCGCGCCTTGTACCACCATGCAACCGCGTGGACTGTTAGGCTTAGTTAAAAGCTCAACGGCTCCAAACAAAAAGTTTTCTATGACTTTTTGGGCAGTTGGCTGATTTAACGCTTCTGAGACAAAGGCCACAGTCCCAACTAGATACTTAGCCAGAGCCTTTCTAAACAACTCTTCTTTGTTGCCAAACGCCGCATAAATACTAGGCTTATTCATACCCAGCGCTTCTGTCAGTTCGGCCATAGAAGTGCCTTCATATCCATGCAACCAAAATACATGAAGCGCTTTCTCTAACGCTTCATCTTGATTAAATGATGGCGGACGACCACGTTGCTTAGTTACTTGCTTTAACTCTTTTGTTGTGTCTTCTGTATTCATCACATTACTCATACGGTCATGAAAAAATAATATTGTACCATTAGGTATAAATATATTTGACAAATAATTTTAACTGCTCTATTATTTATTACCAATCGGTACAAAATACGTTTATGCAATTAAATAATGTCAACTAAAAGGATTAAAAAATGGAAACAACCAAAGTAGCATTTATCACTGGCGCTAATCGCGGCATAGGTTTTGAAACAGCTAAAGGTTTAGGTGAACTCGGCATTAAGCTAGTACTTGGCGTACGTGATCTGGCAAAGGGCGCAGTAGCTACTAAAGAGTTACAAGCGCTAGGTTACCAAGCTGAAGCCATTCATTACGATGCAAAACAAGCTAAATCTGCTGACGACGCTTTTGAGTATTTGAATAAACACTACGGAAAACTAGATATTTTGGTGAATAATGCAGGCATACTGCAAGAGCCATTGTTGGGCAGCAACAGCAGCACAGTGAGCATTCAGGTATTACAAGAAACTTTTCAAACCAATCTTTTTGCCGTGATTGACCTTACGCAAAAACTATTGCCACTTATTAAAAAAGCGCCTGCAGGACGCATTGTGAATCTCTCTAGCATCCTAGCATCACTCACCTTGCATAGCACTCCCAATTCACCAATAGACCCTGCAAAAGCCTTTGCTTACAACGCATCTAAAACCGCACTAAACGCTTACACCGTGCATCTGGCGCATGAGTTGCGTGATACAAATATTAAAGTCAACTCTGCGCATCCAGGCTGGGTAAAAACTGAACTTGGCGGCAGCAGTGCGCCTATGGAGTTAGCAGATGGCGGTAAAACCAGCGTGCTTTTAGCGACACTCGCTAGTGATGGCGCAAATGGTAGCTTTTCACACCTAGGTGAAAACTTACCTTGGTAAGTTAATGGATGCAGGCTAAATAGAATTTTTAGCCTGCATTGACTCCACATTAAACAGGGTCTTTAACGTGTTCAATCAAAAAATACCGCTTCGCTTTCGCACTATGTTGTTTGCACTCATCATGTCGTGCAATACGGCACTCATAGTATCTGGCATTATTATTTATTTACATTCAACTTCACATGAACATTATATTAGGCAATGGCTAGGTGCTTTTATAACAGCATGGCCTATCGTTTTTATTGCTATTTTACTGATTGCACCTATGGTCAATAAGCTACTCAATGTTTTTGTTGAGGCTACTGAAAGGTAAATTGCAATTATTTGTAGCGAATATCGCCAATACTGTAAAAAGACAATCCAAAATTCACGCGCTATACTTGTTTAAATTTAGAAATAATCATTAAACAAACGGTATCGCAAACATGGCTGCTTTTAGGTGTATTTTATACAGCGTTATTTTAAATTTAAGCCTGATATTACCTGTGCTAGCCGCCGAGGAGTTGTCCGATGTAACGCCTGAAAGCTCGGTTGGACTTGGTAAATATAGCTTGCGCATTAAGGTGCTAGATCCTGTTAGCCAGAAACCTTGGGCGAATAAGCCTTACCTTTTCATCGCCTATAGAGCAGACGGCAATGCAGCCACTATCGTCAATGGCAAGACAGATGCAGATGGCTATGGTGCGACTGTATATAGTTCTCAAAAAATTTCACATTATTCAGCTGTACCAAAAATGCAAGCTGGTAATTTTCCTTACACGACAAAAACGCGATTAATACAAGCCAATAGCGAAGCTAGTTTAACTCGGGCAATTTACATACACTTTTTTCAGGATGGCTCGGTGTTTACTGGCAAACTTGGAAAGCAAGGCAGCGCAGCAGAAATTGGATCAAACAACCCATTATCAGTCATCACAAAGATTCAATGGGCAAGACCTGGCAAAACGCCAGAGATTTGCGATTGGCAATCAGTCGCAGCGATACTCAACCAGACAACGGAGAGCACACCCTCTCAGAAGATCGACCTCATCAAGCAAGTCATTGAATGGGAGTCTTTAAAAAATGAAAATGCCCCAGCCTGCACTAGCTTCTATCAACAATACGCAGATGAATTGATTACCCAAATACTCAGAGCCTCAGTTGAAGGCGGGCAAGCGTTGATTGACGTCACTATTCCTTTTGTTGTCGATACAAAAGCTGAACGGTTAAGTAAGCTTGCTGAAACTTCACGTCCAAAGCAGCATAAAAGCGCTACTGAATATCACATACTAGCGATTCTAGATATGCTGAATATACTTGCGACTGAACCTACGATTTCAAACGAATTTTTTAATCTTTGGGCTAATCAGGCAATCACTTTAAACAGTCAAATCAAGCGATTGAATGATCAAAGCACTGTACTCAACCTTGCTGAAAAACTTGCACAGCTAAAAAAATATAAAGCTGCAGAAAAAATACTGACGCTTTATACAGAAGACCCTGCACAAACTGATGAAAGCGATAAGGTTAGGCAATTAGCAATCAAGACAATGATTGCAAGCGCTACTGGTAAAACATAACAAGCCCAGTTATGTGTTTTACCTGTTGAAAACTATGTAAGCGTCAACTCTGGTGAAGTTTGTTGCGCAATTTCCTGCATATCGCTTTCATCTTTTAAAGCCACACCAGACACTTTAAGCCGCATGGATTCTTTAGCTAGCCAGATGAGCTTTTTAGCGGCAGCCTCATATTGCAAACCTTCTGGGCGTACGTTAGAAATGCAGTTTCTATCTGCATCACTTAAACCCAGTTTGGGCTGATAGGTCAGATAAATACCCAAACTATCAGGTGAGCTCAGCCCCGGACGCTCACCAATCAACATAGCGACCAGTTTGGCATTGAGCGCTTGCCCAATTTCATCACCTATCGCTACACGTGCCTGACTAGCAATCACGACAGGGCCTGTGTGCCAATCACTCGGCAAATGATTACGCATTTCTGCAAGTAGTGGCACCACATGACGCGATACGGCGAGCGAAGATAAGCCATCGCCAATCACGATTAAAAAATCAATTTGTTTAGTTTGACTGACATTTTGAAGGCGCATTAAACTTTGCTCATGCAACCTACGACCCCAATCAGGTCGCAACAAATAACTAGCGCGGTCTGGCGCCATACTTTTCGCTTGAATAGTCGTGAACTGCTGCGTTTTGATGTCCGCCTCTAAGGCACTGACATCCAACGCCAAATGCACGGCATCGCGTGCCATGGCATGTGCCAAGCCAAAATCCAACACTTCGCTGGTGGGTAAACTGCTACCCACTCGACCAATTGCAATACGCGCACGCGTAAAACTTTTAAGCTGCTGCCACGGATCTATATTGGTAATGTTATCTTGTTTAATCGTCATGATTTAGGCAGCATTCAGTAAATGTTTAGGCATGTTTTGCAACATATGATGTACATGTGCAATTGGCTGCACCTGACCATGTGCATCCATAATATTCATGGCTTTTAACCACCGCTCAAACTCTGGCGCGGCTCGTAAACCAAGCACTTTACGCAGATAAAGCGCGTCGTGGAATGAAGTGGTCTGATAGTTGAGCATAATGTCATCAGCGCCTGGAATGCCCATGATGAAAGTTAAACCAGCCGTGGCGAGCAGCGTCATCAAGGTATCCATATCATCTTGGTCAGCCTCTGCATGGTTGGTGTAGCAAACATCGCAACCCAAAGGCACGCCTAGCAGTTTTCCGCAAAAATGATCCTCTAAACCTGCACGTATGATTTGCTTACCATCGTATAAGTATTCAGGGCCAATGAAACCCACAACGGTATTAGTAAGCAAAGGTGATAAATGTCGCGCAACCGCATAAGCCCGTGCTTCGCAGGTTTGCTGGTCTACGCCAAAATTGGCATTAGCTGATAAAGCAGAACCTTGGCCTGTTTCAAAGTACATGACGTTGCTCTCGCCAAACTCATTTTTCACCGTGCCACGATTGAGTGACAACGCAGCAGATTGCGCCTCCTTCAGCAAGGCAATATCAATACCAAAGCTTTTATTGGCTTTTTCACTGCCTGCAATCGACTGAAATACCAAGTCCACAGGCGCGCCACGCTCAATCAGTTGAATCTGGTTAGTCACATGGGTAAGAATGCATGACTGCGTAGGAATGTTGTATTGATTGATGACGTCATCAATCAAATAATACAACTCCATCAGTGCGGGTAAGCTATCTGTAGCAGGGTTGATACCAATCACAGCATCGCCTGCGCCATAAAGCAGACCATCTAACATTGAAGCTGCAATGCCGCGCGTATCGTCTGTCGGGTGATTTGGCTGCAAGCGCACAGAAATGTGACCTGGTAAGCCTATGGTGTTTCTAAAAGTGGTAATGACAGTGCATTTTTTTGCTACCAAAATCAAATCTTGATTACGCATAAGCTTGCTGACTGCCGCCGCCATTTCTGGCGTAATCCCTTTTGCCACGCGCTTTAAAGTGGCCGTATCGGCAATATCTGAGAGTAACCAATCACGAAAATCACCAACGGTTAAGTGACTAATCTCAGCAAATGCTTGCTTGTCGTGTGTATCGATAATTAAGCGAGTGACTTCATCAGTTTCATAAGGAATCATCAACTCCTCTAAAAAGCGCTTCAGCGGAACTTGCGCCAAGCACATTCGAGCAGCCATACGTTCTGCATAAGTTTCAGCGGCTACACCAGCAAGATAATCGCCCGAACGGGCAGGGGTGGCTTTCGCCATGACGGTTTTTAAATCCGCAAACTGATAAGTATGCGCGCCGGCAATATAGTTATATGTCATGATGCATTTTCACCTTTGCCACTGATTGACTACTGTGTGATGTGTCATTTGATGTATGCATTATGCGACTATTTTTTACAAAGCCGCAAGCTGGATTTTGGAGAACACTGTCCGTATAAAAAATAATTAATCAAAAAATTTTAACGAAACAAATGGTACTTAATACCTATTAAAAACTGGTACTTGCATTACGTCATTATAAATCTATACTACAAACGTTCCATTGTTTTACATTTACACATCTACACCAGCTGTTCTGTTTTATTAATGACTAAAATTAGTATTTAGCAGCATCGATTAGACTTAATCTTAAACGCTTCAAATTTAAGCTTTTTTACTAAAATCTAGGGGGTAAGAAAATGAGTGAGACGATACATGCAGGCTCGGCAGCGGAGCAGGATGCCGCAGAACTAAAAAAAATGGGGTATGAGCAAGAGTTGCACCGTCATATGGGTGGCTTTTCTAACTTTGCAATTTCCTTTTCAATTATCTGTATTTTAGCGGGTGGTATTTCTGCATTTCCATTAGCACTAGGTGGGGCTGGCGGGGCTTCTGTAGGCATAGGCTGGCTGGTAGGCGCCGGGTTCGCCACCATTGTGGCATTAGCGATGGCACAAATCTCATCAAGTTATCCAACGGCGGGCGGCTTATATCATTGGGGCTCAATTTTAGGTGGTAAAGGTTATGGTTGGTGCACAGCTTGGTTTAACTTACTCGGCCTGATTTTTGTAGTCGCATCTGTTAACTTTGCCGTCTATGACTTCTTCTTTAAAGGGCTAGCAGCGCCAATATTAGGCATTGATGTTTCAAGCTTCGGTTATATGCATCAAACGCTCTATATTGCAGGGTTCACCATTCTGCAAGCCGTGCTCATCTATCGCTTTCCGAAACTGACCACTAAAGTAACCGACTTATCTGGCTACCTCATCATGCTGATCGCCACAGTGCTTACTGTTTCGTTACTGGCATACAACACAACACCATTAGATTTTTCACGTTTATACACTTTCACCAATTTTACTGGCGCTGAGGGCAGCGTATGGCCAAAATCTGAAGGTATGGTGATGCCATTCTTGCTAGGTTTGTTGTTAGCGGTTTATACCATTACAGGTTTTGATGCTTCGGCTCATACTTCAGAAGAAACACGCGATGCAGCAAGAGCAGTACCAAAAGGCATTGTGAGTTCTGTGGTTTATTCAGCTATTTTTGGTTACGTGATGATTTGCACCTTTGTATTAGTCATGCCGGATGTTGCGGGCGGTGTAAAGCAAGGCTTTGGCTTCTTTGATTCTTTATTGGGAACTTTGCCACCAGCACTTAAAACTGTTTTAGGTTTAGGTATTTTCTTAGTTAACTTTTTATGTGGTTTAGCTTGTTTAACCTCAACCTCTCGCATGATGTTTGCTTTTGCGCGCGATGGCGGTTTACCAGCATCAGACACATTAAAGAAAGTACACTCATCATTAAAAACACCAGTAGCAGCGATTTGGGTTTCAGCCATTCTATCGGTGTTAGCAACCTTATACGCAGCAGCATTTAGCGTATTGGCAGTTGGTTGTGCGGTGTTTCTTTACATTTCATACATTATGCCAACTGCGGCTGGCATCTTGGCGGAAGGTAAAACCTGGACGCACAAAGGTCCGTTTAATCTAGGCGGTTTATCTAAACCAATTGCTGTTTTAGCAGTACTTGGTGGTGGCTTCTTAGTATTCGTGGGCGTGCAACCACCAAATGAAAAGGTATTGTATGTCACGATTGCCATGCTAGTGGTGATGTGGCTGTTCTGGTACGTGTTTGGTGAAAGCAAACGCTTTAAAGGCCCTCCATCAGTGAAAGAATAAGCTACCCAGCTTTAATTGTAAGCTTAGCCCGCCACGCACTAATATGCTTGACGGGCTTTTTAACGCCCTTAAATTGAGCTAATAATCGGCTCGTTTTCTTTGAATTGATTACCGCAACTATTTGGTATTGTTCACATACTAGCTCGAGCATCAATGAACGCTAAAGTTTCTGTTCAAGCTTGCCGATGTAATAGTAAGAGTACAAATTATCAAATTAGGAATTATCTAAATGTAGCTTATAAGCGGGGTGTAAAATGATTATTTATCAAGTGGTAGACGAAGAAAACAAATTAGTGAGTGAGCACTCACAACGCGACATAGCCATACACAGTGCGGAAGATTGGACTGTATGGTATGAAGATCACTACTATCATGTTGAAGAAGTCACTTTCCAAGAAGCGCACGAAAGCCTCGGTTAAAAACTTGTAGCTAAAATTACTTTAGCTAGGTTTTGACCTGCAGATTAAAGTATGTAATGACACTTAATCTACAGGTAAGACAACTGACTTTATTTCTTGACTGTGCTCGATTTTGTTGGAATAACAGAGCCTGAAGGCACCACAACATCTTTGCTCTTCTTAGGTTTTTTGGTTTCTTTGTTACTCTTGATTTGACCTTTAGCCATGATAACTCTCCTAACATTTAACGTAGCTTCATCATAGGCTGATGCGTAAAATTAGGTGGATTATTTTTTGAATTAGTCCAACAATCAAGCAACAAGAAATAATATTGGCGCCTATCCCAATCAATGAAAGTGCGCTACTTAGTAATTTTCGCGAACAGCAGTAGCAACAATCCAATCAAAATAACGATGCCAACAAATGCGGCTATGCCTTGCCATCCTATAAAGCTCATCTTGTTATCTCCTTCACTAGCGCCAACAAAACAACACCACCATAAGAAATTACATCATACGACTTTAGGCTAAAAAATCACTTTGATTTAAATCAAAAAATAATAAAAATTTGGCTATCGTTAAGCGTATGATTTACACCTAACTCAACCTCTAATCGTTAGGAAATCAATATGCTCAACATGTATGAAATAGCTATTCCACCTTTGAAGCGCGCATTAAGCAATCTAGCAACTATTCTAAAAATTGGTGAAGATCATGCAGATGCGAAAAAAATTGAGCACGCGGTTTTCCTCAATTCACGACTTTTTCCAGATATGTATCCACTCATTCGCCAAGTACAAATCGCCACAGATATGAGCAAGGGTGCGGCGGCAAGATTGGCTGGGCTTGAAGTGCCTAAATACGAAGACAACGAAACAACTTTTGCGGATCTACAAGCACGTATTGTCAAAACAATTGCGTTTATAGATACGGTAAAACCTGCGCAATTAGAAGGCAGCGAATCTCGCGAAGTGACGATTACCGTGCGCAAGGTCGATATGAAATTCACTGGTCAAGATTACCTACTTAAATGGGTAAATCCAAACGTGTACTTTCATGTGACTACTGCTTACAACATTTTGCGTCACAACGGAGTAGAGCTTGGTAAACCAGACTTTCTTGGTTCAAGAACATAAATATTCTGTTCATTAAAAATCCTAACTGCTATCTAAGGTGGGTTTATTTTTGCCCACCTTCAACTGGCTTAAGACCTTATCCAACTTACCGCTAATGCTGCAATACACGCAATAATCAAAACGATGCTAACCCAGCTGGCGATGCGCGCTTTTACGCCAATACGCGCTTCGCCCATTACCTTAGCATCACTCGCCAGCAAGTAAAGCGCCACAACATGCAACGGCAACATCACCGCATTGACAACCTGGCTAGTATAAATAAGTGGGATCAAAGGCAGCTTGGGCAAGGAAACCACGCTGACAGCAGCCACCGTTAAGCCGACAAAAGCCGCATAAAATAATTGAAAGTGTTTTGAATCTAAATCCAGCGAAGCGGGTGCGCCTATGCCTTCTGCAATCGAATATGCAGTTGCCAACGGAACAATCGCGGCGGCTAACAATGATGCGCCCAACAAGCCAGCACCAAATAATACCGTTGCAAAAGAACCAGCAAGCGGCTTTAACGCAAGCGCGGCATCTTTTGCATCGTTGATATGCACACCAGCGCGATTAAGCGTTGCTGCACAGGCAACTGCAATTGCAAGACCAATCACGCCCGTCAGTACAGAGCCAATCAACACATCGACCCGCTCCCAACGCAAATTAGCAACGGTGATCTTTTTATCCACCGCGTAAGATTGAATAAACGCCAATCCCCACGGTGCAAGTGTAGTACCCAATGTAGCGGCAATGGCTATCCATCCGATAGAACTGGTCGGCATATGTGGCACGATGGAGTTTTGCCAAACTTGCGACCAATCCGGCTGAGCGAGAATCCCATCAACAATATAGAGCGCTAAAGTTGAAGACACAATCAGCAGAATACGCTCCACCTTATGAAAAGAACCCAATACAACAATTAAGGAAATCAGCACACCGGCAATCGGCGCGCTAATCCATGACGGAATATTAATTAAAGAACCTGCCGCAGAAATACCTGCATACTCCGCACAGATCGTGCCGAAGTTTGCAAATAGCAAGCCAATCACCGCAAAGTATCCCCAGCCATGCCCCCAGCGCTCACGAATAATGCCAACAAAGCCCCTGCCAGTCGCTGCGCCTATACGCACCGCCATCATGTGAAACTGGATAAGTAAAATGGTTGAAGCAGGAATAATCCAAAGCAATCGATAACCATGGTCTGCGCCAAGCACAGAGTATGTGGTAATGCCGGCGGGATCGTCATCTGAAAGTCCTGCAAGTAAGCCAGGACCAAGCACCGCGAGAAACGCCGAGAATGCGCCCAAACCCGCAGCTCGAAAACGTGCGAACTGCAAGGCAATGCCGCGTTTATGATGTGCTACCGCATGAATAGGCGCACCTTGAAATTCGCGGCTACGATGCAAAAATGGTTTTTTGTGTTTATAGCGTGCGCGCATTTTTACCTTAAACTGTTACGGCATAAAAATATCAGCTTGAATAATAGTACGCTTAAAACTAGCATGCCATGCGCTAAATCAACCTTAATACTAAAAAACTAAGCAAAGCGATGTATGCAAAGCCATATAAGTAGATACAAAATGAAATAATCTATTACAAATAATGACAAATAAAGCTAAAAATGTATGAAATAATCCGCCTATTCTTACTTATCATCTTTAATTTTTTTGAATATGGGGTTTATTATGAAACTTAACATGATTGTTTTAGCGTTAGCACTTTCTTCACAAACTGCATTTGCTTACCAATGCAACACGGTAATGGGCGGCTGCCCAACAGATACAGCTGCTGTGACTTCAACACATATGCGCTCAGACCTTGGTGTTAAAGTGGCTCATCCAGAAAAAGCTGCTGTTGCGCCTTCTAAAACAGGTGGCACTGGTAGTACAGGTACCGCGGCTAAATTACCAGCTAAAAAGTAAGCTCTGCAGAAAAGAAAAAAGCCCTATAAGCTAAATGCTTATAGGGCTTTTTAATTGGCGGAGCGGACGGGACTCGAACCCGCGACCCCCTGCGTGACAGGCAGGTATTCTAACCAACTGAACTACCACTCCAAAAACGATGTGTTTTCTTGTACTTAACAAAAACACATTTAAACTCGCCTACTCATTTTTTACAAAACGAGAAACGATAGTCACACTTGCAGGAACTTTGGTGGGTGCTAACGGGGTCGAACCGCTGACATTCGCCTTGTAAGGGCGACGCTCTACCAACTGAGCTAAGCACCCTGCCTGACTAACGAGGTGCGCATATTACATGAAATTTAGGAAATTTTCCAAGCATGATTGAATAAAACTAGAATAATTTACAATTTCTACAATAATTCACTATTTTGGTTTGAAAACCCACTTGGAAGATAGCGTGAAATTTAGCTGTTAGCTTGTAAGCTAAGGCGAAGTGATGCCGTTGGCTTTTAATAGATCAAGCGCCTCATTAAGATTTTTCTGCGTTTCTGAAACTGGCTCAGGGCCATACATCTTCTCGCGCGACCAATCGACCAATTCGCCAGATGCCCAAGAAACGACATAAGCTAACACAAATACCAGTAATCCACGCGTCACGCCTTTGGGCATGCCATGCTCATCTAACAAGCGATGGAGATACCAAGCCGCAATCACGAACACGATGGTAGAAATAATAATATTCCACATGGAAGGTATAGTGAACATGGCGAGCTCTATTCAGGTTTAGGTTACTGACGCATCATACAGGCTAAAACAGAGGCCTTGCAAGCCAACATCTATGCGGGTCGTGGAGCATATATTTTCAACAGGCTTAACACATCAATGTCACACATTCCATGCAATAATAGCTAATAACAAATCCTTAACAACCCTATTTTTGACAGTAGAAAACATGACAAACGAACAAGCGCAGGCTTACATGCACAATCTTTTACGTGCCATGTTAGACAAAAAAGCGTCCGATTTATTCATCTCTGCAGACTTTCCACCAGCAATGAAAATAGATGGGAAAATGACGCCCGTCACGCAGCAAAAACTCACAGGTGAGCTCACCAAAGCCTTTGCTGATGCTATTATGAATGACAAACAAAAGGCCGAGTTTGCTGTAGAAAAAGAATGTAACTTTGCCATCTGGCCTAAAGAAATCGGGCGTTTTCGGGTAAATGTGTTTTTACAGCAAGAAAAAGTAGGCATGGTGTTACGTACTATCACCACAAAAATACCTAACTTTGAAGATCTAGGCTTACCCAAAGTACTCAAAGAAGTGATGATGACTAAGCGCGGTTTGGTGATTTTAGTCGGCGGTACAGGCTCGGGTAAGTCCACCACACTGGCTGCGTTGATTGACTACCGCAATGAGCACAGCTTCGGCCATATCATTACAGTAGAAGACCCTGTGGAATATGTACATCAAAGTAAGAATTGTTTGGTCACCCACCGCGAAGTAGGGCGCGACACCAACGGCTGGTTCAATGCTTTAAAAAACACATTGCGCCAAGCACCTGATGTTATTTTGATTGGTGAGATTCGCGATAGAGAAACTATGGAGTTCGCCCTAGCATTTGCGGAAACTGGGCATCTTTGCATGGCAACCTTGCATGCCAATAGTGCCAACCAGGCGCTTGATCGCATCATCAATTTTTTCCCTGAAGAGCGTCATGCGCAACTGCATATGGATTTATCGCTGAATCTACGAGCGTTTGTATCACAACGATTAGTTTCAAAAGTCGGCGGCGGACGCAGTGCAGCGGTTGAGATTCTGCTTAACTCCCCCTTGATTTCAGATCTGATTTTAAGAGGTGAAACAGGCATGGTGAAAGAAATTATGGCCAAATCAACAGAACAAGGCATGCAAACATTCGACCAAGCTTTATTCCAGCTTTGTGAAGACGGCGTTATTTCCGAAGAGGATGCTTTAAGAAATACAGACTCACTCACCGAATTACGTTTGCGCTTTAAGCTCAAGGGCAAAAATGCTGGTGCTAAATCAACCAGTGTGTTTGCCTTGCATGAAGAACCTAAAGAGGAAAAAGAGGCGGTAGTTCAGGCAGGAATATAAACTAAATGACGGATATATCTATCCGTCATTTAATCATGATTAAACGGCACAATCACTTCACGCGATGCCAGTACAATCTCGCGCAAGAAGCATAGCAATGCCACAATCACCGAAAACATCGACGAAATAAATGACAGCAACACGACATGTGGCATTTTAAAACCAGTCTCGACTGAAATAAACAAAGCTGCAATAGAAACGCACACACACAAAGCCGCCAGCGTAGCTAAGCCAATTGCACGCCTGAGCCATTTGGTGCGTTTAACTAATATCTTGAACTCATGACTAAATTTTTCACGCTTCTCGCGCGGCATATCATTCAATAGCCTAGCACGGTCTATGGATCGCCCTAAACGACCGATTAACACACCGAGAATAGAGCCTATACCTGTCAGTAGAAATACAGGCGCCACTGCGTCGCGGATGGCTTCAGAAACAGCGTGAATATCGGTGATGTTGGCAATCATATGTCGAATAGGGCTTTGCTAAGAAAGGAAATGTTTAACAAACTATGCAATGAAATTTAGCCCTAATTCACTAGCCCGTCAATTTATTTTAATGTGTAGATTTGCGTCTAGCGACAAAAACAAAAAAGGAGCCGAAGCTCCTTTTTTGCTAATTGGGGTTTGCCACCAATTATTAAAACCTATTTAAATCTGGTCGGCGTGGAGAGATTCGAACTCCCGACATCCTGCTCCCAAAGCAGGCGCGCTACCAGGCTACGCTACACGCCGAAGGCCGGCACTATACTGAGAACAGTCGCCTCCGTCAAGGCCAAGGATTTATTTAATAAAGATTATGATGAACACTCAACGAATCCAGTATTTCAATCAATGTATTTTACCTCAATCAAAATTAAGCCATTTCGGGATTAGCGGTTAAAATTGAGTCCTCTTACAAAGCACTAGGCACATTCGTTACAGTGAAATTCGTTTACATTTTTGGCCGTTTAATATTTTCATTAGGCTCTAACATTTATCAAAAAAAGTTATCGCACCAAGGCTTGCATCCGTTTTTTATTGTCGCAGCCACTTATTTTGTTTTAAGTTTATTCGCCGTGCCGCTATTGGCCGTAATTGAAATCAGTCAATTGAGCAATGCTTTCTGGCTGAATGCGTTTCTCGCATCACTGTTTGATGTGGGCGGATGGATGTTTCTAGTGATGTCACTGTCAAAAACTGAGCTTTCCGTCTTTGGCCCACTTAACGCCTACAAAGTCGTTGCTTCAATGCTGTTAGCCATCGTCTTTCTAAACGAGATACCTAGCCTACAGGGCTTAATCGGTGTTTTGGTGATCATTGTCGGTAGTTATTTTTTAACGCCCACCACAGGCGGCATTCAAACCAATCGTATCTTTAGCCTGTTAAAAGACAAAGGCGTGCAAGCAAGATTTCTCTCTATCCTCTTATTTGCCATCGGCACTATTTTTCTAAAAAAATCGGTAGTTTTTGGCGGCGCATTAGCCACCATGGTGTTTTGGTCGCTCATAGGCTTTGCACTCGTGCTATTAAGCAACCAACTATTTCTAACTGGCGGCATGAAAGATAATCTGCAAGCGTCCAAAAAACATCTGCGCACGATTTTTGTCATCGGCGTAATGGTGTTTGTCATGCAATATTTCACTTTGCTGCTACTCGCCAATATGATGGTGGCTTACGCGCTTGCGCTGTTTCAGCTAGGCATGATTCTGCAAGTGTTTGCAGGCTACAAAGTTTTTAACGAAAAATACATCGCCAGAAAGTTACTCGCCTGCTTAGTCATGATGGCTGGTAGCATACTGGTGCTGATTGCTTAGCAGAAGATAAAACTACCTCCCATCGTACTTATGCTCCTTGAGCTAAATCACCAAGAGCGTATGATGAAGTAACGAAAAAGTGAAAATTAACAGTAAGAAAAGAGGGAAATCATCATGGCCAACGACTCAAAAGACCACAAATTTAACGAACACGTCAAAGCAATTGAAGAACACAAATCACTACTAGAAAAACTACATTTAGAAAGTGATGCTGATTTAGCCAGAGCCAAAGCCTCATTCGAAAACATTGCCATTACACTTGAAGAGTATTTAAAAGTAATTGGCGTGCCGTAGTTCTTAAAATGGCGGATGCAATTGCGACCTACGAGGTGTTTGAGTAAGGGTGCTTTGCTTAGACTTGATTTTTACAATTGAGAAATTCTAGATTTAAAACTGGTGCCGGATGTCGGAATCGAACTGACGACCTTCGCATTACAAGTGCGCTGCTCTACCAACTGAGCTAATCCGGCATTTTGCTAGGGAGCGAATTATACTTAAAATTTAGCAAATGTCATGCTTACGAATGCAAAAATTAAAAAAATATTAACATACGAAATATTTGGATTAATTGTCCAAAAAGAAAGTAATCTATGGCCAATAAAATAAGCCACCTTGAAGCGACAACAGCAGAAGGCAAAAGTGTTAAAGATGTAAGCAACGATTTGATTAATGAGCCTTACTCTGCACAGTCAGCCGCGGCGACGTTTAATGAAAATCCTGCGCAAGGCGCGTTGGATTTTTTGTTACGTACTATGCAAAGTAAAAGTGACTTTCCTGCACTCGCATCTACTATCAGTGAAATAAACAAGATTGTTGATGATGACTCAGCGAGTGCAAGTCTTCTTGCGCAAACAATTCTGCGTGATTTTGCACTTACCAATAAAATTCTGAAGTTAGTAAATACTGTCACTTACAGCCAATTTGGCGGACGAATCAATACGATTTCAAAAGCTGTGGTAATACTAGGTTTCGAGACGGTGCGTAATGTAGCGATGACGCTGATATTGTTAGACTTTCTTCAAAATAAAGCGCAGGCATCACAGCTTAAGGACGATGTGTTAGTTTCATTTTTTGCGGGGATTGTGGCAGGGCAGTTCTTAGCTGGAAATAATATGAAAGACGCAGAAGAGGCGATGATCTGCTCAATGTTTCGTAACCTAGGCAAGCTATTGGCTAGTTTTTACTTCTTTGAAGAAAGCCAACAGATTGCGCACAAAGTTGAACAGGGCGAATCCGAAGATAGAGCGGCTGTGCAAGTGATTGGCATTAGTTATAACGAACTAGGGATGGGCGTAGCCAAAAGCTGGAGTTTCCCACCACGCTTAATCATAGGTATGCGTAAACTTGGAGACAAAATTTCACAGCCACATGGTGAGCTGGAAACACTATCGGTTATCGTGAATCTTGCCCATGAGTTATGCTCTATTGCCAGTCATGGAGATATTGGAGACAAGTCCAAGGCGCTTAAACAGCTTGCAAAACGCTATGAGAGTGCTATCAAAGTAACTGAGCAACAACTGCGTAAAGCCATTGAAGGCGGACTGAGCGAGCTTTCCTCACGCTCAAAAGTGATTAGCTTAGACCTAGCGCAGAGTATGTTAATGAAGCATATAAACACATGGGTTGGCGTTAAATCTGAAGAGATAGAAGATAAAAAACCAAGTGAACCGGAATCATTCGCGGGTATTACACAACTGGGTGCGGAATTTGAGATTGTAGATGAAAATAGCAACGAGTTAGCCAAGAAAGATCCAGAAGCTATCCTTACAGAGGGTATACAAGAGATTACTAACACCCTCATTGAAGATCATAAGTTAAATGACATCATGCAAATGGTGCTGGAAACTATGCACCGCGGCATGGGATTTAATCGTACTTTGCTACTTGTACGAGATATCAAAACGCAGCAGATGTCAGCACGCTTCGGTTTCGGTGAAGATATAGATAGAGTGTTACCGAAATTTCGGTTCCACATGGATTTAGCTTCTAAGAATATAGTGCCTGATGTGTTTCATCTTGCGTTGAGTAAGGGTGCCGATTTATTGATTGAGGATATCAAGGCTGAAAATATTGCTGACAAAATACCCGCATGGTTCCGCGCGGCGGTGTCTTCGCAAAGCTTTCTTTTACTTCCGGTAATTGTAAACAGCAAACCCATGGCCATGTTTTATGCCGAGATGAAACATGCTAATAGCATGCTTGTTTCTCCAAAGCAACTGTCCTTGTTGCGCACACTGCGCAATCAATCTTTGCTGGCAATTAAACAAAAAAATTAAGTTTATCGGGGCTGCGAAACAGCCCTGATATCAACAAAAATAAGTAGCTTACTCCCTAGGCAACAGCATATATAACAGCCTTATTCGACCTGTTATCAAATTCCGTCAGGTTGATATTTTTGCTTGGATTGATATGGCCTCCGGTGAGTTTAAAAACACTGACCGCATCACTCAGATTAAGTGACTGCTCTGCTAAAGACTCCGCAGCCGCTGCCGCTTCCTCAACTAAAGCAGAGTTCTGCTGAGTCACTTCGTCGATTTGATTGATAGCCTCAGTGACTTGTTGAATTTCCAAACTTTGCTCCGACGTTGCATGAGCTATGGCATCTATAATCTCGTTTACTTTTTGTACTGAGTTCACAATTTCCGTCATAGTTTTACCAGCAGACTTCACTTGCGTAACGCCTTCTGAGGTTTGACTAACTGATTCGTTAATCAGATGTTTTATTTCTTTTGCAGCCGCAGCTGAGCGCTGAGCTAAATTTCTTACCTCGCCTGCAACAACAGCAAAGCCTCTGCCTTCTTCTCCTGCCCTAGCTGCTTCTACGGCTGCATTTAGCGCCAGTATGTTGGTTTGGAAGGCTATACTATCAATGACGCTGGTAATTTCTTCAATTTTCTTAGCACTTTCATTCAGGCTAGACATCATATTAATAATTTCATCGACTGACTGACCGCCATATGTCGCAACATGTGAGGCTTCATTCGCCAGAAATCTAGCCTGTTTAGCATTAGTGGAGTTCTGATTAACTTTTGAAGATAACTCTTCTATGCTGACAGTTGTTTCTTCTAAGCTGGATGCTTGTTTTTCAGTTCTTACAGACAAATCATTGTTTCCGTTTGATATTTCTTGTGCGGCATTGTTAATAGCGTAAACCGCATCTTTAACCACTAAAATTGGTTCAACAATAATGTCTAAGGTTGTATTAACGCCTTCAATGATTTTGCGGAAATCACCACGGTGCCTTTCAACATCGGCGCGCACTTCAATCTCTCCTTCTTTTGCGGCATTTGAAAGCATAATGGCATCCTCACTCAGCATCTGAAGGTTTGTCCTCACTTGCTCTATCGCTTGATTGATAAATGCTTTCTTACCCGGGAACTGCTCCAAACGTTGATTAAAATCTCCCTCGCCAAATGCCTCAACGACTTGAATTGCCTTTTTGTTGAGATCAATATGGCCTGCAACCATCTTATTGACCCCTTCGGCCATTTCTTGATAGGCGCCTTTGAATTTATTCGTATCAATTTTGGCGTCAATGTCGCCCAAGTCATGTGAATGACTCATCCTATTCATATCGACAATCAAGGTTTTGATATTGTTTCGTACGCTTTCAATGGTTAATTTAATTTCAGCTTTTTTACCAGGTAAGTCTTCAATTTGAACACTAAAATCTCCGTCACCAAATGCCCTTACAACATTCATCGCTTTGTCGCTGACTTCAAGATGACCTTTCACCATACTATTCAGACCCATGGCCATCTCTTTATAGGCACCGTGAAACTTGTCCTCATTAATTAATACATCATGATTACCGACTTCATGTTCTTTACTCATAAAGTTCATGTCCACAATAAAGTCTTTAATATTCGATCTTACTTTTTCTATAGTTAGATTAATGTAAGCCTGCTCGCCAGGGAAAGCGGCGAGAGGGGCATCAAAATTACCATTACCAAACTCATTAGCAACAGAGACGACCTCTTTAGTTGAATTAACATGCATTTTAACCATACGGTTGATACCGCTGGCCATATCGCCGTAGCTGCCTTTGAATTGCTTATCTTTTATCACTACCTCCACATCACCACTTTCATGATGTTGAGTCACATTATTCAACTCGTTGACTATTTCTTTCAAGGTGTCTTGTAGTGATTTGATTGAATAGGCGACGCTAGAGTTATCGCTTTTGCTCAGTGCGATAGGTGTAGAAAGATTGCCGTTTGCAAATTCTTTTGCTAACTCTGCTAACTTGCGCGGTTCTAACCCTAATTGACGTTTCATGGACTTAAATACGCCATAAGATATTAAAAATAATAGCGCTAAGGAAACAATGGCGACTATCATTGAAAACTTCTCTGAGGCGCCCTTTTCTAGCGCCGCATTTGCCATACCTTCTTTACCGAGCTTTTCGTTATAAATAATTTCTGATTGAATGGCGTCTTGTAAGCTATCTAATGCCGGCATAAGCTCATTCTTTAATACTTGCTCAGCTTCGATGTGATTTTTTTGTTGCGCTAGTTCAAAAGCATGTGCGCGAACCTGTTCATAATTTGATAACTCACTTTTAATTAAAGTGAGTCTTCGCTGCTCATCTTCACTTTGTATACAGCTTTTCCCACCACACGCATCTTTACTTAACTTGTCTATAGATGTTTGTAGTTTCTCTTTAGCATCATCTATCTCAAGTTGTAATTCCATCATACTGTCTTCATCAGAAGCAATCATATGCACAAGTGAGCGCTGAATAACATTGTTGAGGTTTTTGTTGATCTCGAAAAATTGAAGATAGGTTGGCGTTGTTTTTACTACTGAGGCAGTGGACGAATCAAAAACTCGTTTAATCTGGAGTTTAGAGACTTCACCTAAGACCATCAGGCCAATCATAGCCACGATGCATATTAGAGATAACTGTTGATAAACAGATAGTTTTTTCATTAAGACTTATTCCTCGATACATATTCAACAGCGTTTAGAAAGTTGTTGAACACTTTACGGGTTTAAATCGTCATAGTTAATAGCATATTTAAAGCTTCACAAAAGGTTCATATTCAAAAAATGGCACATGCGCTTTTATCGAAGATTTAGAGCCTAAGCAACTCAGAAATTCCTAGTTGCTAGACCTAGTTACTAGAGTAGTGGTGGCAACAAAACTAATAGCAGCCCTATCATTGATAGTAACCATACTAATGTACGAATGACTGGAACGCCAAAAGCATACAGTGGAAAATAAATGGCTCTTGCTATCAAGTAAATCAGAGCGCCCCAATAGCTATAAACACTAGCACTTTGGGATACCATCACTATCAGCACGGCACTTGCAAATAGAGGGAACGTTTCAAAAAAGTTAGACTGTGCTCTAAAAAGTCTATCTGTAAATGGACTTAAAGGAGGCTTATGATCATCCCGGGCACTCACATTCCATTTGGCGCCAAATTCTTTTGTACGTGCGTTTCCTGCAACAAGAATGTGAACAATTCCTAAAACAGAAGCCCAACCCAAGCAAATAAGTTCTAATGACATAGTTTATCTCCACGAATCATTTTGAGTCAGGATTTGACACAAGCTTCAACTATACTCGTTCCGCACACCATAATTATTTCTAAATGGCTGCACTTCAAGTCTTAAGTAAAACAAATTCCCCTACAAACTCAACAGCAAGTTGTCCTCCCTGATAAATGCGCGAGGTAATACCCAAACTTGCTTTATTCATTTTATTAAATGTATTCTGAAATGCGTTCCAATCCAAGTCATCATTAAAACAAGCATTACATACAAAATCAGAAGTAATCGGCTTGAAATAATTCACTGCTTGCTTGCGAATCATTATCTGCCCATCAAGATGTTCAGAGATAACGCGATTCTGAAATAATGACCAAGCTGTCAGGATGCATTCCATAGACGAGCTTCCACCAAACACTGTGTTGAGATGGTTTTTATTCGGCTGAATGGGCGTTAAAGTTGATACGTGGTTCAAATCAACTTCTGTTAATTTAACGCCGAGTGATTGTGCAATTGGTACACGGTCAAATAAATATTTTTCTAATTCGGATGCATTCATAATGGGCTGAAAATGAAATAAATATATCCGTAATCCTAACTCGTATTAAGCGGTTGAGGTTAATCGTTTGAATAAGGTCGAAGCATCAATTACACCACCAAGTCCAAAGCTACTTAACGCGGCATCTTCAATTATTGCGCCCGCACAAAGATTGCAACCAGATTTACCACAACAGGCCTAACAATCAACACACAGAAAAATGCCACCGGCATGGCGAGTGTGTATGAATGAATGACGCGTAATGTATATCCGTCTTCAATTCCGCTGCTAGCGGCTACGATTACCATAGACATTAAGAAAGCCATGATCCCCGCCATGAAAAATGCAAAGACGTAGGGAGTAAATCTTTTAGGTATTTTATTAAGTTTGTTCATCATTATCTCCAAATCAATGATGTCACTATATTCATATCCGAAAGAGTTTAGTAGATGATTGACTCTTGAATCACTCTATAGATAAACTATCGACTGAGATAATTGGTCGATAGCAAAATGGATACACTAAGAAGCATTGAGAGTTTTGTGAAAGCCGTTCAAGGCGGAAGCATTGCGGCGGGCGCAAGGTTGCAAGGCATCACGCCTGCAGCTGCCAGCCAGAACATTCAGCGTTTAGAGAAGTCTCTAGGAACCCGATTATTAATCAGGACGACTCGGCAACTCGCCATGACAGAAAGTGGTGAGTTGTATTACGCTGAAGTGAGAGACATCATTGAAGGCCTTGCCAGAGCGCAATACGCAATCACTGAGTTGCAGGGGCAGCCACAAGGACGAATAAAGATTGGATGCTCAGTTGCATTTGGCAGACACGTTCTTATGCCGCTGATTCCTACATTTACGCGCCAATATCCAAACGTTTCTGTAGAAATAATTCTTACTGACGGTAATGCAGATCATATTTCAGAAGACATTGACGTAAGCATCCGATTCAAACAACAACTAGAACCTGGGCTGATTGCAAGAAAGATTGCCACCGTACCTGTTCACTTTTGCGCCTCACCTTCGTATTTGGAGCGAAAAGGTTTCCCGAAAGAACCCGCAGAGTTGTTAGAGCATGATTGCCTAGTATTCCGCATGCCTGTAGATGGTCGTATATTGAGTTGGGGGTTTCTTCGAGACGGTCTGCGATATGAGCCTGAAATAAATCCAAGCATAATTTGTAACGATATTGATTCGCTTGGCAGCCTTGCCATTGCAGGGGCGGGAATTGCGCGCCTTGCAGCTTTTATTGCTAATGAAGAGATCAAAAAAGGTAGCTTAGTTGCGCTCTTTCAAGCAAACCCACTCAACCCAGAATCGATACAGTCTGATAGCGTACCTTTGGAGTTTTATGCATGTTTTCAAGATAAACATGCCATTACTAAGAAAGTAAGAGCTTTTGTCGACTACCTGATTGAAGCAGTCCCCAAGTCATGGGTGGATACTTAGGTATACATCAGCTGAAATACCTTGTTGTATTGGGTAAATATTCACTAGTGGCGCGCGCTTTAACATAGTGCTATATTTCACCGTTAGTACATGATTTTGCTATGTTTTAGGGAGTAATTTATGTCTGATATGATATTACTGGGTACTCGTAAGGGCACCATAATTTTCGATCGTATAAACGCAAAGTGGCTGCCTCGCCCAATCGCGCATGCAGGCATTCCGGTGTGTTACGCGGCACGTGACCCTCGTGACGGCACCTTGTGGGCATCCCTAGACCATGGGCACTGGGGGCCTAAGTTATCTCGCTCTCGCGATGGGGGTAAAACTTGGGATGACATTACATCTCTCAAGTACCCCAAAGGCGCCCGCTATATCGTCAAATACCTACCTACGCCAGATTTCAATCCGGAATCACCGTCCGCCAATCCAGAATATGCCGATGCAACTGTACTTAAAATTTGGAATATTACGTTTGGGAACGCCAATGAGCCTAACAGACTGTATGCAGGCACTATCCCGGGTGGATTATTTGTCAGCGATGATGGCGGCGATAGCTGGGAACTCAACCGACCACTGTGGAACCATGAAAGCCGCGGTGGTGATTTGTTCGCAGGTGATGCAACATCAGTAAACCTTTGGAACGGTACGCCTGCAAGTATCGATTATGGCATTTTTGAACCCGGCATTCATTCCATCATTGTAGATCCGCGCGATCCGAATCATATGCATATTGCGGTATCAACCGCAGGAGTTATTGAGACTACCGATGGTGGCGAAAATTGGCGCAGCCGTAACCAAGGCATGTTGAATGATTACATGCCGAATCCAGAATCCGAGTGGTGTCACGACCCGCACTTCGTAACGAGTTGCCCTAGTCAGCCGGATCATCTCTGGCAGCAAAACCACTTTGGTGTTTTTTACAGTGATGACGGCGCAAAGAATTGGAAAAAGGTCAGTCGGCCTGATGTTGGGGTAAATTTTGGTTTTCCAATTGCGGCGGATGCGAATAGCGGGCGCACCGCATGGGTAGTACCAGCGCGTGCGGATGCAGAACGCATGGCGATTGATGGTGGTTTGTTTGTCGCACGTACGACCGATGGAGGGCAAACATGGCAAACTTTTCGAGACGGCCTGCCCCAAGAGAACGCCTATGACATCGTCCTGAGGCATGCGTTTGATGTGTCGGGTGATTGTTTATGTTTTGGCAGCACGAGTGGAAATGCTTACCTATCTGAAGACCGTGGTGAAACATGGCAATGCCTAGGTAACAACTTTCCGCCGATTTACTCAGTAAGATTTGGCTGAACGCCATGCCTAGCGTGAAAATGACAGGACATCTTTACCGGTTCTTTCCGCAATTAAAGGACCAAGTAATCACCGTGCCAGCCGGCTCGGTCGCAGAAATCTTGCTCGCAATCAACGAGATAGCCCCAGGCTTTACCGATTACGTACTCGATGAACACGGTGCACTGCGGCGGCATGTGAATATCAGCATTAATGACAGCATCGTGATTGATAAAATCAAACTCTCTGATCGTACCCCCGACGATGGGACCGTTTATATATTCCAGTCTTTAAGTGGCGGTTAAAGAAATAAAAGACTTAGTAATAAACAACCAATGCTGAAACCTCTGCGCTTTCGACCTCAAATCCCCGGCTACCACTCACACTTTGCTTGCCATTTTAGTGGCTTAGCAAATTGGGGATGCCAAGTACTGGTACCTGAGCTGCTTCATGGGAGACTTCGGCAAGCGGCTGCGCATTTTTAGCAAGCAGTGTTGATATTTCTGCAAAGGCATCTTTATACTCCATTATTTTATGACGTAGAGTTTTACTGACTTCATCATTAAAAATAAACTCTTTACCACGGTGCTTAAAAATAAAAGTGCCATCAGATTGCCTTGTAGGGGTACCGTGTGCCAAACAATTACGTGGGAAAAGGATTTCTTCAGTATATTGCGTTGGTAATCCACTTCCTTTTAGTACTTTATGGTGCTTACGAACTCTATTAAATGTTTGCCATTTCTTTTCGCTAGAATCCGTTAGACCAAGCAATCCTTCAATTGAAGGATTGTTCCTGAAAGCATCTAATGACTCTTTTAATGAAGTAGCACTAGCATCTAAATCTTGATGAAATTTATCAAAAACCAACTTCATGTGTTCTTGATCAACTCCATAAATTGCGGAATTAAATATGTTCTCTAACATTCCATCAAGCTCGCCAACCTCCGACATTACAATCCCGCGCATATTATCTAAATCAAGAACTTTACGCACCGATTGCTTTGCAACTCTTACCACTTTTTGTTCTATACCAGAACTCTTATTAGCAACGAATACACCTTCAAGCATCTCATCTTGGACTTCACCCGCTTTAGTAGACGTTTATTGACTTCCACTTTGTAACTTTTCAAACGCCATCGGACTCAGTTGATCAAGATGACTGTGCCGACGTTTCCTATTGTAAAACACTTCGATGTATTCAA
>Ga0208125_100164_pt1 | contig 60448 bp, 59 predicted proteins | sample LakWasM128_HOW14_2_FD_183938 | JGI IMG/M metagenome (GOLD analysis project Ga0208125, IMG submission 183938) | Freshwater sediment methanotrophic microbial communities from Lake Washington under simulated oxygen tension - Sediment Metagenome... | ecosystem: Environmental > Aquatic > Freshwater >...
TTCGACCCCGATTTCTTCCCCTTAATCGGGGTCTTTTTTTGCCTGCTTTTTTGCAAGGTCTTGAACTGAACGTAAGTATAAACGCAATTTGTGAAATTTGTAAACAATTTGTAATTTAAATGTAATTGTTATTATAAGTATTTGAAGTCATTACATTTAGGTGTAATTTAGTAGTGATGAATAATAGTAGACTTCCCACTTTCTTCATCTCTCATGGCGGCGGTCCTTGGCCTTATATTGAAGACATGCGTCAGCGTTTTGCAGTTACCGCTGCGGAGTTGGCGAAGCTACCTGCTAAATTGCCAGCAAAACCCAAAGCGATTTTAATGATCACCGGGCATTGGGAAGCGCCGCAATTTACTGTGTCAACTTCAGAACATCCGTCGATGGAATACGATTACTATGGTTTTCCTGAGCATACATATCACTTGCAATATCCAGCGCCCGGCAATCCTGAACTCGCAAAAAGAGTACGTGATTTACTGAGCTCATCTGGCATTAAATGTGCAGAAGACCCTGAGCGCGGATTAGATCATGGCGTTTTTGTGCCTATGATGCTGATGTACCCAGAGGCGGATATTCCAGTTGTGCTGCTATCAATGAAGTCCAGCTATGACCCATTGGAGCATATCAAGCTGGGTGAAGCGCTGGCGCCATTACGCGATGAAGGCATATTGATTATTGGCAGCGGTTTAACTTATCACAACATGCGCGGTTTTGGCCGACCGGCGTCTCTAGAGCCATCTGTGCAATTTGAGCAGTATTTGTTTGAGGCGATATCTAACAATGATCCGCTGCAGCGTAATCAGGCACTAGCTGAATGGGAACAGGCACCCTTTGCGCGCTTGGTGCATCCACGGGAAGATCATTTGATTCCGCTTATGGTAGTGGCGGGTGCTGCCGGAGAGGATATCGGCCAGCGCGTTTTTACCGATACGGTGTTTGACGTGGTGATGGCTTCATACCGATTTGGCTAACTTGTAACAAGAAAATTGGCTACCACTTCTATAAATGCTTGTGGCAGCTCTGCGTGTACCCAGTGACCTGTGGGTAGGCTAGCAAATTGTGCGTTTATAAAATTGGTTATGATATGTTCAATGTCTGCATCCTGAACATAATCACTATGTTCGCCGTGGATAAACAGGCAAGGTTTTTCATAGTGTGCATTTTCACATACGGCCTGTTGCAGGCCAGGGTAATTGGTTCTGAGTGCGGCCAGGTTGATGCGCCACGCTAAGCTGCTATCTGATTTAATTAAATTCATGAGCAAAAATTGGCGCACCATCACTTGCGGGATGCTGTTGCTCAATATTTTGTCTACCTCATGGCGGCTTTGCAATGTGGTGAGGTCAATGTCCATCATCGCATCAATTAAATGGGTGTGTGCATCAGCATAAGCGCGCATCGCCATATCGACCACAATTAATTTTTCGACCCGATCCGGATGGTGTGCAGCAAACTGCATCGCCACTTTTCCGCCCAACGAATGCCCCAGTAGATGAATGCGTTCCAGGCTGAGTGCATCGCACAACTCAAGCAGATCATCTGCCATATTCGCATAGCTTTGTGATGCACTATGCGGTGATTTACCATGGTTGCGTAAATCTACACCTATCACTTGGTAGTGTTGCGAAAAATGTTTGGCAACCCTGCCCCAGTTATCGCTAGAGCCAAATAAACCATGAAGCAAAATGAGTGGCTGACCTTGACCTTGTGTTTGGTAATGAAGTTGCATGAGAGAGTTTTTGTAAACGATACTAATGGGATGCTGGTGTTTGGGGTGTGGTACTACAAGGCAGGGGGCTTGCTTGCCCCCTGTAATTATTGGCGTTTACTCAATCGCTAATAATTCAACTTCAAATACCAGTGTTGCATCTGGACCAATCACGGGGCCGCTGCCGTTTGCACCGTAGGCTAAATTTGATGGAATGGTTAACTCAAACTTACTGCCTACTTGCATTAACTGCAAACCTTCAATCCAACCCGCAATTACACCCGTTACCGGGAAAACGATAGGCTCACCGCGGTCATAAGAACTGTCAAATACCGTACCATCAATCAGTGTGCCTCTGTAATGCACTTTTACGCGATCACTTTTGCCTGGTTTTGCACCATCACCAACTATCAGAGATTTATATTGCAGGCCACTATCTGTAGTGATAACACCTTCTTTTTTACTGTTTTCTGCCAAATAAGCTGCACCTTCAGCCTTGTTTTTTGCAGACTGTTCGGCTTGTGCCGCCATTTGTTTTTCTTGACTCTCTTTTTGTACTTGTTCAACCGTGCTTCTTTTTTCAGCATCAGTTAAGCGTGATGGGTTTCCCGCCATTACATCGCTAACTGCTAGTGCGACGGCAGCAGGATCAAGCTCCAGTGCGTCATTTTTAAGTTGATGCGCCATGTTTTCACCAACAATGTAACTTAAACGTTGGGTTAATGTATCTAATGCAATTGTCATTGTTTTCTTTCGTAATTTGAGGGGGTATGTGGGGGATGCAAATAGCACAACCGTAATTATGACGGAGAAGTTTATATAAAACAAAACCCGCGAAAGCGGGTTTTGTTTTTTTGCAGTGCTGGTTAGAGCATTTTGCGTTAAGCAAGATAGTGAGACTAGGCGCGCAAGCCGAAGACAATACAACTAGTATGGCAAGGCTTGCGCAACGCAGTATCACTGAACTGCTTAAATGCAAAATTACATCATGCCGCCCATACCGCCCATACCACCCATATCCGGCATTGCAGGACCGTCATCTTTCGGCAACTCAGCTACCATGCAGTCTGTAGTCAGCATCAAGCCAGCTACTGAAGCAGCATTTTGCAGTGCTGAACGTGTTACTTTAGTTGGATCCAGCACACCCATTTCAACCATGTCGCCATAGGTTTCGTTAGCTGCATTGTAACCGTAGTTACCAGTACCTGCTGCTACGTTGTTCACCACGACTGAAGGTTCAACACCTGCGTTTTGTACGATTTGACGTAATGGCTCTTCAACTGCACGCAATACGATTTTCACGCCTGCGTCCTGGTCATGGTTGTCGCCTTTAACTTTGGCGATTGCAGCACGTGCACGAATCAATGCAACACCGCCGCCGGCAACGATACCTTCTTCAACTGCTGCACGTGTCGCGTGTAATGCATCTTCAACGCGTGCTTTTTTCTCTTTCATTTCGATTTCAGTGGTCGCGCCAACCTTGATCACCGCAACGCCGCCAGCCAGTTTAGCTACACGTTCTTGCAGTTTTTCACGGTCGTAGTCGCTAGAAGCTTCTTCGATCTGAGTTTTGATTTGACCGATACGTGCTTTGATGTTGCCTTCAGCGCCGTTACCATCAATGATGATCGTGTTTTCTTTACCAACTTCAATACGTTTAGCTTGACCTAAGTTCTCAAGTGTAACGTTTTCCAGTTTCAGGCCAACTTCTTCAGCAATCACAGTGCCGCCAGTCAAGATAGCGATATCTTCCAACATGGCTTTACGACGGTCACCAAAACCTGGCGCTTTAACAGCAACAGTTTTCAGAATACCGCGGATGTTGTTCACAACCAAAGTTGCCAATGCTTCGCCATCTACATCTTCAGCAATTATCAGCAATGGACGGCCAGCTTTAGCTACTTGCTCCAATGTTGGCAGCAAATCACGGATGTTTGAGATTTTTTTGTCATGCAGCAACACGAATGGATTGTCCATCAAAGCGATTTGGCGCTCTTGGTTGTTGATGAAGTATGGTGACAGATAGCCACGGTCAAACTGCATACCTTCAACTACATCCAGTTCGCTTTCCAAGCCTGAACCATCTTCAACGGTGATTACGCCTTCTTTACCAACTTTGTCCATTGCATCAGCAATGATTTGGCCGATAGAAGCATCAGAGTTAGCAGAGATAGAACCAACTTGCGCGATTTCTTTGCTGGTAGCACATGGTTTTGATTGTGCTTTCAAGTCGATGATTGCAGCTGCAACGGCTTTGTCGATACCACGTTTCAAATCCATTGGGTTCATGCCGGCAGCTACTGATTTCATACCTTCACGGATGATTGCCTGTGCCAGCACAGTAGCGGTAGTTGTACCGTCACCAGCGATGTCAGAAGTTTTAGAAGCCACTTCTTTAACCATCTGTGCGCCCATGTTTTCGAATTTGTCTTTTAATTCGATTTCTTTTGCTACTGACACACCATCTTTAGTGATGGTAGGCGCGCCGAATGAGCGTTCTAAAACCACGTTACGGCCTTTAGGGCCTAAAGTTACTTTAACTGCGTTAGCGAGAATATTCACGCCATTTGTCATTTTTTGGCGAACTTCGTCGCCGAATCTTACGTCTTTTGCTGCCATGTTAAATCTCCTGAAATTCTATGAAAAATGTTCTTTGGAAGCTTTTAATTACGCTTCAACAATTGCCATGATGTCTTCTTCACGCATTACCAAAACTTCTTCACCGTCTACTTTAACGGTTTGGCCTGCGTATTTGCCGAATAACACTTTGTCGCCAACTTTAACGTCCAGCGCAATAGCTTTGCCGCTATCATCTTTTTTACCGTTACCAACAGCGATAACAACACCTTGGTCAGGTTTTTCAGTAGCAGAATCCGGAATCACGATGCCAGATGCGGTTGTACGTTCTTCTTCTGAGCGTTTAACAATCACGCGGTCATGTAATGGACGAACTTTCATTAGATTTCTCCTTGAGTTATGCTTAAAATTGGTATTACTTAAATTTAGTATTCTTTCTGGTGCGTGATTTTAGCACTCACACACTTTGATTGCTAATGTTGCGACCAATTTTGTTTTTTCAAGTGCTATTTATAAAAAAATTTACAGGAATTTCCTTTTGACCGATCAAACCATCGCTGCATCACAAAAACCGGAAGTCACCATTCAGCAGCTTAACCTTGGCTACAACGTCCAGCAGGATCGACTGTTGCTACGCGTTGGCCTCAGTGACGATACCGAGCTGGTGTTATGGATTACCAATCGTATTGCCAGACAATTATGGCAGTTGCTGAACGGTGAAACTTACTTGCCTACGGCTGACTCTATTCAGTCTGAAGCTTCACCTGCCAATGCAGTAGCGCAATTTGAACAAGAAGCACAGGCAGTTGAAAATCTGAAAAAGATGGATTTTGCAACCAAGTATCAGCCGCGCAAGGATATGCTGAATGATGGTGCATTGCTTGCAACCCAGCTAAAGCTTTCCGGCGACAGTATCAAGCATCTGGATTTGATCTGCCTGGAAGGCGTTACTGTCGGCATGAATCTGCCGCAGCCGCTTATTTTGGCGCTGTGCAATATGCTGCAGCTTTCAGTGAGGGAGTCGGGCTGGAATATTGGTGCCAAAGTCATGCCGCAGCCACAGATCAATACAGAAGAGTCGGCTGATAGCACCACAGAAAAAAATAAGGTACTGCATTAATGGAATATAGCAAACTTGGCAACACTGATTTAGAAGTATCTAAAATCTGCTTGGGTACCATGACGTATGGCGACCAGAATACAGAAGCAGAAGCGCATGAGCAGCTGGATTATGCCCTGGCGCAAGGCATTAATTTTATAGATACCGCTGAAATGTACCCGGTGCCGCCTAAAGCCGAAACTTATACGCGTACCGAAACCATGGTGGGTAACTGGCTTAAAAAGCAGCAGCGCGACAAGATTATATTAGGCGGAAAAGTAGCAGGGCCGCGGCGCGGCATGGATTGGATACGCGGCGGGCCGCCTTCGCTGGACCGTGCCAATATTCGTGCGGCGATTGAAGCTTCACTCAAGCGGCTGCAAACGGATTACATTGATGTCTACCAGCTGCACTGGCCGGAACGCAATGTGCCGATGTTCGGGCAATACCAGTTTGACCCGACGCAGGAGTTGGATGCAGATGACAAACAAAGACAGTGGGTGAGCATTCATAATCAGCTGGAGACATTGTCCGAGCTGGTGCAAGAGGGCAAAGTACGTGCGATCGGCTTATCCAACGAGCAGCCGTGGGGTTTGATGGAGTTTCTGCGTATCGCCAAAGAATATAATCTGCCAAGAGTAGCGACGGTGCAGAACTGCTATAACCTGATCAATCGCGGTATGGAATTTGGCATGGCTGAAGTGCTGCATCGCGAGAATGTGAGCCTGCTTGCGTATTCCCCGCTGGCATTCGGACATTTAACCGCAAAATATATTGATAATCCGGAAGCTAAAGGCCGTGTCACCATGTTTTTAGGTTATGCGCAGCGGTATAAAAAACCGGGGGTTTTTCCTGCAAGTGCTGCTTATGCCAAGCTTGCAAGGGCGTATGGCCTGACACCAACGCAGCTCGCATTGGGCTTTGTTTATCATCGCTGGTTTGTAAAAAGCACCATCATCGGCGCTACGACTATGGCGCAGCTTAAAGAAAATATTGATGCCTGGCAGACAAAGCTGGCACCAGAAATACTGGCAGAAATTGAACAACTGCATCTGACAATGATGAACCCGGCACCTTAGTGTCAGTATTAAGGTTTTTGTTTGCTGCCGGATAAACTTGCGCCAATAATGATGCAAGCCAACCCGATTGCCAGTCCGGACAATATGATACTGGCCATGTGCTCACGGACGAATGGAATCTCGCCGAAGAAATAGCCTGCGAGCATCAGTGATGCTATCCAGAAGCTGGTGCCGACGTTGGCAGCAATAAAATATTGGCCGAACGGCATTCTGCTGACCCCTGCCAGAAACGGTGCAAAGGTGCGCACAACCGCGATAAATGGTGATATCAGTAAAGTCGTTTTGCCGTGTTTCTTATAAAAAATACGGGTACGCTCCAGCGCTTTCCTGTTTATCCATCGGTACCGGTGTGAATCTAAACTTTCACCAACCATAGCGCCGATTCTGTAGCTGATCAGGTTGCCGCATAACGCCGCGATCATGAGTGTTGCCATCAAGACCGGCAGTTCAAGTGCACCTAGTTTGCAGAATGAGCCGGTGATAAATATGAGCGGATCTCCGGGCAGAAAAAATAATGGCAGCAAGCCAATTTCACACACAATGATGATGAATAAAATGGCGTATATGAGATTGCCGTGGGCGGCGATCACACTGCCAAGCTGTGTGTCGAGACTGGTGAAGAAATGCAGAATATCCATTAAGCGCAGCCTCTTTTATTAAAACTTTATGGCCGCTTTGTGTGGAAATGCAGCGGCTGCGGTTGCGCCAGTTGCAACACCGGCTTGCGTATCTTGCCCATTACATGCATTTCACAGGGTTTGCAGTCAAATTTTAGCGTGAAGCGGTCGTTGCCATTGATGAGTGTCATTGGCTCTGCGGTCACCGTACCTTGTACGCCGATGACACCTTTTGCTTCTTTTGGGCACAAGCCATGGCTAAAGCGCAGGCAGTGCTTGGTAATCATGAGCGGCACTTCGTCCAGCTCTTTATTCGCTTCGTATGCCGCTGCAATCAGCTTGACACCATGCTTCTGGTAAAAAGTGCGTGCCTTTTTGTTGTAAACGTTGGCGAGGTAAGTCAGCGTGTCTTCCGGGTAGAGTGCCGGTGGTTCAGTTGCGGCACGGCGCACGGGACGTTCGTAACCCATTACACGCGTTTCTGTCAGTTGCACCATAGCATCCCGGCGCAGGTTATTAATGACTGAAGCCGGGATAAACCAGGGCTGGCTAATCTGCAATGTGATAGTTCTGGCAGTAAAATCAGTGCTACCAAGTTTGTTCAGGTTTTCACGCAGGTTGCTTTCAGCTTTTTCCACATTCTGTGCGGCCTGTTTTTCAGTTTCACATATAGCCGTGGCGCTAAAATGGTCGTCATCGGTAACCGTCAGTGCAAAACCATCAGCGGTTTCGTAAAATGTGATGTCTACCGGTATTTTGCGCTGGGCGGAGTCTTTTTCCAGCAGACGCATAAAAGCATGGTCGCGGTTTCTGAATACAATCATGCCGCGGCGCATGTCTCCCGGCATTTCATTTGGATACAGGCGCTTGCCTTCTACCGTATTTACGCGCAGGCCAACCAGTTCTTTGTGCACATCAAAAAAGCACACGCCATCGCCGTTATGCAGCTCGATATTGGTTTCGACTTCAAAGTAATCTGTGCCGACTTTGCTCACTTTGCCCAGCTCTTCGCCAGAAAATTTAGGCGTATCAAATGCACCGATATCTGCCTGGCGACCATTGGCAAAGTAGTCAGTGGCACTGCGGTTAAAGGTTTTTTCCGGTTGTGGCGTGAAAGTGTAAGTGCAATTGCCGGATGACGATTTTACATACTTGTTATATTCCGGGGGCATGTCTTCCAGAATTCCATCCAGTAACAGACGGTAGTGTGCAGTTGCATTTTTTACATACGATAAATCTTTGTAGCGACCTTCGATCTTGAAGGAACTCACGCCAGCTTCAATCAGCGCGCGCAGGTTGGCGCTCTGGTCATTGTCTTTCATAGACAGAAAATGCTTGTCTTTGCCGATAATGCGACCTTTCTGGTCTTCGAGCGTAAATGGCAGGCGGCATTCCTGTGAGCATTCGCCGCGGTTGGCGCTACGTCCGGTGTGAGCATGGCTGATGTAACACTGCCCACTGAAGGCCACGCACAATGCGCCATGAATGAAGTACTCCAGGTTGCAGCTGGTCGCATCGGCAATCTTTTTAACCGTGTTCAAATCCAGTTCACGTGCTAGTACCAGCTGTGAGAATCCGACCTGATCCAGAAATGCAGCTTTTTCAACCGTGCGAATGTCGGTTTGTGTGCTGGCGTGCAATTGGATTGGCGGTAAATCCAGTTCCAGCAGTCCCATGTCCTGAATAATCAGTGCATCGGTACCAATGTCATAGAGTTGATGCACCAGTTCGCGCGCACCTTCCAGTTCGTTATCATGGAAAATGGTGTTGAGTGCTACAAAAACTTCTGCACGATAGCGATGTGCATGTTTCACCAGTCGCTCAATATCCGCCACTGTGTTGGGTGCTTTTGCACGTGCGCCGAACGCCGGGCCGCCGATATACACAGCATCTGCACCGTGATTGATGGCTTCGATGCCAAAATCAGCATTTTTTGCGGGTGCGAGGAGTTCAAGGTGACGGCGAGTTTTTTGCATGAGGATCTAGCGCAGAAATATCGTGAGATTGAATTTTAGACTAAACAAGGGCTTATGACGATATTTGATTTAATGAGTAGTTAGGGAAACATGGATTTAAGTTGCCGAGCGAGATAAAGTGCATGGCGCACGGAACGCAGAAACCAAGATAGTATGCCGTATACAGCGAGGTTACGAGTACCGCGCAACGCAGCAATTTGCTCGCGTAGGTACTTAATTCCGTGTTTACTTAAAAACATCGTACAATTAAGCCATGAGTAATCAAGACCTTTTAAGCCGTAGTCTGCAGTCAGTCTGGCATCCATGCACGCAGATGAAGCAGCATGAAGTTTATCCATTAATCCCGATTCAGCGCGGTGAAGGGGTCTGGCTTTATGATGCGGATGGCAAAAAATACCTGGATGCTGTGAGTTCTTGGTGGGTAAATCTGTTCGGGCACAATAATCCGCGTATAAAAGCCGCTATAAAACATCAGCTGGATAAATTAGAGCATGTAATGCTGGCTGGCTTTACGCATGAACCAGTGGTGGCCTTATCGGAACAGCTGGCAAAGCTTACTGGTTTGGGGCATGCATTTTATGGCTCGGATGGCGCAAGTGCCACCGAGATCGCGCTCAAAATGAGTTTTCATTACTGGCGCAATATTGGCAAAACCGGAAAAACCAGATTTATCAGTTTGCAGAATAGCTATCACGGCGAGACCATGGGTTCACTGGGGGTGACCGATGTCGCTATTTTTAAAGATACTTATGCACCTTTACTGGTACAGTCCGCTCAGGTGCCAAGCCCTGACTTCAGGCTGGCACAGGCGGGTGAAAGTGCAGAGGATTTTGCACTGCGCTCTGCCGCACAGCTTGAAACGTATCTTGCAGAACATCATACTGAACTCGCTGCATTCATCATTGAGCCATTGGTGCAGTGCGCGGCTGGCATGGGCATGTATCACCCTGTATATTTAAGCAAAGTACGCGAGATATGCACGCAATATGAAGTGCATCTGATTGCTGACGAAATTGCGGTGGGCTTTGGCCGCACCGGCACTATGTTTGCGTGCGAGCAGGGGAATATTAAGCCTGATTTTATCTGCTTATCTAAAGGCATTACCGGCGGCTATCTACCGTTATCAGCAGTGCTCACTACCGATGAAATTTATCAGGCGTTTTATCATGACTCTACTGTGAGGGGCTTTTTGCATAGCCATAGCTACACCGGTAACCCGCTGGCATGCAGTGCTGCACTGGCTACATTGGCGATATTTGCAGCGGATGATGTGGTAGAGAAAAACAAAGCGAAATCAGCCGCTATTGTAGAGAAAATGCAAGTACTTACTGACTTGCCAATTCAGCATCTTCGACATCAAGGCATGATATTCGCATTTGATGTACTGACGCAGAATGCGCGGTTCTCAAGGCAGAGTTATCAGGCTGGTGTTGAGCAGGGGTTGTTGTTGCGACCTATAGGTAACACCGTATATTTTATGCCACCATATACAATAACCGAACCTGAAATTGACTTTATGATCAGCGCTACGCAGCGTGTGGTGAAAGCAGCATTATGATGCGCCTGATGGGTTTTTTAATTACCTTTTTCGTAAGCTTTAGTGCACAGGCGGAATTGCCGGTGAGTGTTGCAGAGGCATTGAAAAAAGCCGGTATACCGCAGCAGAATGTGGCAGTGTATGTTCGCGCTGTTGAAAGTGATAGCCCGATTCTGAGCCAGAATGCAGAGCGCGCTATGAATCCGGCATCGGTAATGAAGATGGTGACTACCAACGCCGCACTCGATTTGCTTACGCCGGCTTACCGCTGGAAAACCGAGATTTATCGTGATGGTAATCTGGCTAACTGGCAGTTGCAGGGTAATTTGATTATCAAAGGCTATGGTGACCCCAGCTTTAAGGCACAGGATTTCTGGCGGCTCCTTATTAGTCTAAGGCAGGCCGGTGTTAAAAAGATCAGTGGCGATCTGATTATAGATAAAACTTACTTTGCTGCCGCTGCAACCGGCGAGAGTTTTGATAGTGAAAAGTGGCGCGCTTACAATGCGCTCCCAAGCGCTTTTCTTGTGAATGGCCGTAATACAAGTTTCAAATTCAGCGCCACAGATGATGCTGTGAATATCACGCAGGAGTTTGAATTGCCTGAAGTGGTGATTGTGAATAAGCTGAAACGGACAACTGGCACCTGCGGCGACTGGCGCAGCCGCATGACTTATGATGTGCAGTCAGCTGAAGATAAAGCGGTGGTCACATTCAGCGGCAGTTATGGCACAGATTGTGGTGAGCGCTTTTTGGAACTGAGTTTGTTTGAGGACGAGAAATACGCGTTTTTTACATTCAGAAAACTGTGGCGTGAACTGGGTGGCGAATTCAATGGCACAATAAAACTTCAGGAAACGCCGCCGACTGCAGTGAAAGTGCTGGAGCAATCATCGGAACCATTGGGCAGCATTGTGCGCGATATCAATAAATGGAGTAACAACGTGATGGCGCGTCAGTTATTACTGACGATAGCCGCTGAAAAAGTGAGTGAGCCTGCAACGGAAGCCAAAGGTATCAGTGCTACTCAGGCATGGCTAGCTGCCAAAGGGCTTAAATCCAGTGAACTGGTCATTGAAAACGGTTCAGGTTTATCACGGGTCGAAAGAATCAGCGCTGAACTTCTGGGTCAATTGCTGGTAAGTGCATATAACAGCCCGGTGATGCCGGAAATGATGGCTTCACTACCTATACTCTCGGTAGATGGGACCATTCAGCAGCGTATGAAAGACAGTCTATCCAATGGCCGGGCACATTTAAAAACAGGCTCCATTAATGGTGTCAGCGCGATTGCAGGTTATGTACTGGATGCCAACAGTCACCGTCATGTATTGGTGATGCTCGTAAATCATGCCAGAGCGGGCGCCAGTAAAGCCGCGCAGGACGCCTTGATTGAATGGGTGCATCAGCAGCCTTAGAAAAACTTAACTTTCAGGCGCATTAATGCGTTGTGACTATATTCAAATGGACTCGCAACCTCGTTGTATAACGCATGCTTTAGTTTAGGCCGCTACGCTTGACCTATTCGCGCAGGTGCTTGGTAGGAGGCGCTTTAAGAGGATGCCAGTGTTTTGTATTCTGAAAAATAAGATTTCAAAGTATATGACGTGTCATTAGCCTGTGTTTTTACAGTATGATTACGTCTTACTTTTAAATGGTATATTTAGGGTTAAACATGAAATTATTCAATACATTATTAGCAGGTCTTTGTTTGTTGGGTTTAGGCGCATGTCAGGCTGAATCAGATCCCGCGAACTCAGAAAACACCACGGCAAAGGAAACAGTAAAAATGGCTGAAAACATTACAGAATTACAGAAAATTGACACGCAGGTAGGCACCGGCCGCGAAGCGGAACCTGGTTTTAACGTCACCGTACATTACACTGGCTGGCTATATGATCCAGCAGCTAAAGATGGTAAAGGCAAAAAGTTTGATAGCAGTCTGGATCGCGGTCAGCCATTCAATTTCTTCTTGGGCGGCGGCCAGGTTATTCAGGGGTGGGATGAAGGCTTCGCCGGTATGAAAATTGGCGGCAAACGTACATTGATCATTCCATCAGAAATGGGTTACGGAGCGCGCGGTGCAGGTGGTGCGATTCCTCCTAATGCTAACCTGATTTTTGATGTTGAGCTGTTAGCAGTTAAATAAAAACGTAGCTTTGATTATCACGCGGGGATGTCATGCGGCGTTGCTCGCAAAAATAAGGCCTTCCATACCATTTGTATGCTACGGCCTTATTTTTTGCTGACGCCTTGCCTGATAACAAAATCTACATTTTTTAGGAGTTTATAATTATGCACGTTAGAGTTAAATGGATTGATGGTGTTAGTTTTGTCGGAGAATCTGAAACCGGCCATGCAGTAGTGATGGATGGCGCACCTGAGAACGGTGGTCGTAATATCGGCATGCGTCCGATGGAAATGTTGTTAATAGGCATGGGCGGCTGTACCTCATTTGATGTAGTGGCCATACTTAAAAAAGCACGTCAGCCTATCGTGGATTGCGTGGCTGAAATTGAAGCCGAGCGTGCTGATGAAATACCAAAAGTATTCACCAAAATTCATGTGCACTTTGTCGTGACAGGCGATAATTTGAATCCAGCTCAGGTAGAGCGCGCGGTTAAGTTGTCTGCTGAGAAATATTGCTCAGCTTCGATTATGTTGAGTAAGAGCGTAGAAATTACGCATGATTTTGAAATAAAACCACTGACTTTTGAAGCTTAAGTAGCCTCGATATCACGCTCAAACTAGCTGTAAATCAAGGTCGATTTCACTGGTTTGAGGTGAGTTTTTGCTAATTTCCTACAAATTACGCATCAGACTCAATGACTTTTACGGCCAATGGCTGTTCATCTTCCAGTATGTTTAATAAACGGTCTACGTTAGGGTGTTTGCCCGGACAGTTCTCGGCGTCTTCGGTATGTTCTGCATAAAGGCTTAACCCTTCTACGGCTGCATCCATGGAAATTTCCCCATACATACGTGCCAAGTGGTTATAGACTTTTAATGAACCCAGGCTGCCGGGTTTATTTTCAATTACACCTGCGGAACTGCCATCCTGGTTGTAAAGCTCAATGCGCTGTACATGGGAAGCGTCGTCGAGTGTAAGTAAAACGTCGCTAAATTTTTGCATTCGAGAAATACCTCTTTAGTTATTTAGGCGTATTTAAGTATGCGCCTTAGTCATATGAATTTATTAAAAATGGTAAGTAGAAGCTGTCATGAATTTAGACATTTGCTTCATGCAAAACTTAACCGGTGCAGGCAATTGTGCAGCACCATGCAGTTTTGCATCATTGGCATGTTTGGCTTCATCTACGCGCATTTGTTCCACAATTTTGCGAGATTTTTCATCAGCTTCAGGCAGTTGAGTAAGGTGGCTGCTTAAGTGCTCGCCTACCTGATGCTCGGTTTCTTCCAGAAATCCCAGACTCCATTTGTCACCAAGTGCCCCGGCAGCTGCGCCGATAGCAAAAGAGCCGGCATAAAATAATGGATTCAATATGCTGGTGCGTCCGCCCAGTTGCTGTATACGTGTTTCACACCATGCAAGATGTTCTGTTTCTTCGCGGGCAGCCTGCTGCATGGTCTTGCTGGTTGCTGCATTGCGCGCCGTAATCGCTTGACCGCTGTATAAGGCCTGCGCACAGACTTCGCCGGTATGATTGATACGCATCAGTGCACTGGCATGTTTTTTTTCTGCATCTGTTAATTTGACATCAGCCACATCCTCATCCGGATGTGCGCGCTGACTATGTGGTTTAGCAAGCAGGGTGCGCAAGCCAGTATCGAACTCACTTATTAACTTGTCTACAATTGAATGTCTCATGTTTGTATTCTACGCCTAAATTTTACCGGCGAATCCCATCTGTCCGGCAGTATTTTTGTCTGTGGCAATATCGCTTGCAACAGTGGTTTCAGTTTTAGCTGTTGTCTGTGTCACCGCTTCCATGTGATGAGTCTGTTTCAGAGCCGGTTTTTCTATAGTTTGGGCAGTGTGGCAGGCATAAGCCGCATGCTGCACAGAGGTCTACTTTAACAACCAGTAGCTTTGCAGATTTGCTCATGACTTAATTATAAACGTTTTCAATTGGGCGCTTAATCAAAAGTAATGGTTCATAGATATAAAAAAACCGCCTCAGCTTCAAGGCGGTTTAATTAAGCTGTAACAAATCTTAATTGGTTTTTGCAGCTTCAACTTTCGCTGGTGGCTCAGATTTTACTGGTAAGCCTTTCAGCAAATTCATCGCCTGCGTGAATTGAATGTCATCTTTGCTCGCTGGCTCGATTGGTGCCGGTGGCTCAGCATATTTCTTCTCGTTGATTTTTTCTTTAGCAGATTCCTTGGCAGCATTAGTTGCAGCAGGTTTTGCTGGAGCAGCAGTCTTTTCATCTTTTGGATTCGATAAATGACGTGTCAAATCAGCTTCATGGATAATTCCGGACTGGTCGGTACCATCTTCAACGATGTAATCCGGCACAATGCCTTTGGCCTGAATTGAACGGCCTTTAGGTGTGAAATAGCGGGCCGTCGTCAGCTTGATCGCTGCACCGTTATTCATAGGCATAATGGTTTGCACAGAGCCTTTACCAAAACTTTGTGTTCCAATCACGGTTGCACGTTTGTGGTCCTGCAATGCGCCTGCGACGATCTCAGAAGCCGATGCTGAACCACTGTTGATCAGAACAGCCATTGGTACTGTTTTCAGGTCAGCCGGCAAATCGCGGATAAAGTCATTAGCAGCACCGCCACGCGCATAGTTCTCTGGAATTGCAGTCAGCTGCATTTTGGAATCTGGCGCACGACCTTCTGTATAAACCACTAACTCACCTTTAGGCAGGAATGCGGCAGAAACGCCGACAGCGCCGTTGAGCAAACCACCTGGATCGTTACGTAAATCCAGAACAAAGCCTTTGAATGGACCTTTATTTTCGGCATGCAGCGTTTTGATGGCTTTTGCCAGGTCTTCAACGGTGCGTTCCTGGAATTGCGTGATTCTTACATAAGCATAGCCAGGTTCAGGCATTTTGTATTTCACGCTCTTGTTTTTAATCACATCGCGAGTCAGCGTGAACAATAACGGTTTAGTCTCGTTTTTCCGCACTACGGTTAAAATGATCTGTGTGCCTGGCTTGCCGCGCATACGTTTTACCGCATCGTTCAAGTTCATGCCTTTTACCGGAGTTTCATCCAGTTTTATGATGAGGTCGCCGCTTTTTAAGCCTGCTGCATAAGCCGGTGAGTCTTCAATCGGAGAAACAACTTTAACCAGGCCGTCTTCCATACCGACTTCAATACCTAGTCCACCAAATTCGCCTTGGGTCGCAGTTTGCATATCTTTGAATGCATCCGGGTCAAGGTAGGTAGAGTGCGGGTCGAGTCCGGTCAGCATGCCGCTGATCGCTTCTGAAATCAGCTTTTTGTCTTCAACTGTTTCAACATAATCGCTTTTGATTTTTCCGAATACTTCAGCAAATGCACGCAGATCATCCAGCGGCAGCTGAGGCTTTACCATTTTCTCTGCGACTGCAGAATAGGTCAGGCTCAACATAAGGCCCAGCACAAGGCCTGAGCCCACAAGCCCTATTTTGTTAAAACGGTGATGTTTATTTTGTACTTGCATGTATTATTGTTCCCAACAAATGAAGCTGTATTCAGTCTGAAAGTGTGTTAATTAAACGTTTTGCGCCTAACAGATTCTAAGAGTTTCAAATATATGATTAGTTTCAGGATAGATTGAATATATTATTCGAGTAATGCATATTAAACTATATCAGTCAGGACATACAAATTGAGTAAAAATATCGTTGAAATCACTTATTGTACCCAATGTCGTTGGTTGCTGCGTGCAGCTTGGCTGGCTCAAGAGTTATTAACAACATTCGAGCAGGATTTATACAGTGTTGCTTTAAAGCCCGGTACCGGCGGTATATTTGAAATTACACTCAATGGTGCGCTTATTTTTTCTCGCAAAGCAGCCGGGCGCTTTCCGGAAGCTAAAGAAGTTAAGCAGTTAATACGTGATTGTATCGACCCGAATCGCGATTTAGGTCATAGTGATAAACCAAAGAGTGACTAATCATTAAACAACAATAAAACTAAACAACCTTCTTTTAATCATACGATAACCATAGTTTTAGTAATTAAATGTTTCTACAATTAACATGTATGTAATTAACAATTTTATTTGGCTGTAGTTAGTTGTTCCCTGAATCACAAAATTTTTCCAATAAGGAGTATTAACATGTCAGCAGACCATAAAGCAGATCATCCTGTAGTAAGTGCGCTCAATACCATTCTAGAGCTTGAGTTGGCCGGGGTTGTAAGATATACCCATTATTCACTGATGGTGTTTGGTTATAACCGGATTCCAATCGTATCGTGGCTGCGCAGTCAGGCAACTGAATCACTGGATCATGCAAATAAAGCCGGCGAGATTATTACGCATCTGGGCGGACATCCTTCATTATCAATTGGCCCGCTGCTTGAAACACATAATCATGATATCGGGGATATTCTGCGCGAATCTTTAGCGCATGAAACCGTTGCATTGAATGCCTATAAAGCATTATTGAAGCTGGTGGAAGGTGATTCTGTGATGCTGGAAGAATACGCCAGAGAAATGATTTATCAGGAAGAGTTACATTTAGGCGAAGTAGACAAGATGCTGCGCAAACCAGGTGATGTGGCGAAGTTTCATGACTGAATAATTTGATACCAAAGCGATGTGATTCAATATTCGCTTTGTGAAGTAATTAAATCGTGAGGTAATTAAAAAAGCAGCCAAATGGCTGCTTTTTTAATTACCTTTTGCCGTAGTCTCTATGCGCTGCGCGCCATTAAAGCGTTTTTCCCAGTAGCTATTTTGCATATCTTCCACGCGCACACCGCCGCCGCTGCTAGGGGAGTGTATAAAGCGGTTGTTACCCAGATAAATGCCTACGTGCGAGAAAGTTGATCTTAAGGTATTAAAGAATACCAAGTCGCCGGGTTCTAATTCACTTTTTGGAATAGTCTTGCCCAATTGGCTAATTGCGCGCGCGCTATGCGGTAGTGACAGATTGCCGGTTTGCTGATACACATAGCGTACAAAGCCGCTGCAATCGAAACCCGACTCTGGGGATTTGCCGCCATATTTGTAACGCACGCCAGTAAGACTTAATGCATTGACTAATACCTCACGAGCGCGTTCCGGCCAACCTGCTTCATCAACGGTGTTATTGTTGTTTGGCGAAGATTGAAGCTGGCGTTCAAGTGCAAGGTCCGTTTTGGTCTGCACAGTAGGATTTGCAGAGCACGCACTGCTAGTGATAGCCAGTAAAATGCAAGCAAGATAAGTCGCGTAGGAGAGCTTAGTCATGCTGGCATTATAGTTAACTTATCCTGAACTACCAAACCGGGGTTAATCTCAACTATTTATCGCATTAATATCTATTGTTAATTTATAAATTTATCTTTAAGTTTTGACTTGGTTTTTGGTAGCAGTTTGATAAGTCATGGGATAATCGCGCTCTTATGAGTGAAGACAGCATCCGCCAGGTTTTTGAAAAAGATGGGATTTTAGCCTCGCAGATCGAGGGCTACCATGAGCGCACCCAGCAACTGGAGATGGCGCTGGCAATTGCGGATGCGATTGAGCATAACACGCAGCTGGTAGCCGAAGCCGGCACCGGTACCGGCAAGACATTTGCCTATTTGGTGCCCGCACTGCTCACTGGCGGTAAGGTCATTATTTCTACCGGCACCAAAAACCTGCAGGATCAGCTCTTTAATCGCGATCTGCCCAATGTGCGCGATGCGTTAAAGGTTCCGGTTACGGTGGCGATGCTTAAAGGGCGCTCTAATTATGTGTGCCATTACCATCTGGAACGTGCCGCGAATGAAGGCCGCTTTGCCTCGCGCGATGATGCCAAGTACCTGCATGTCATCAAGAATTTTGTAGAAAATACGAAAACCGGCGATAAAAGTGAGCTAACGGACGTGCCTGAGAACGCCACTATTTGGGCAAACGTGACATCAACACGTGATAACTGTCTGGGTGGCGACTGTAATTTCTATAAAGAATGTTTTGTGATGGAAGCGCGCAAGCAGGCACTGGCTGCGGATGTGGTCGTAGTCAATCACCACCTGTTCTTTGCCGATGTAATGCTGCGTGATGAGGGTGTTGCCGAACTGCTGCCGAGTGCCAATACGGTAATCTTTGATGAAGCGCACCAATTGCCGGATGTCGCTGGTCTATTTTTTGGCGAGGATGTCTCAACCAGCCAATTAATTGAACTGGCACGCGACTGCACAGCTGCGCATCTGAGTCTCGCTAAGGATTGCATTGAACTGGGTGAAAGTATTCCTCTGCTGGAAAAAGCCTGTAAGGATTTCAGACTGGTGTTTGCCTATGAGGGCTCCCGCATGCCAGTACAGAAAGCGCTGGCGCTGAAAGGGTTTCAGGACGCGTTTGATCACATGAAAAAGCGTCTGGAAGCATTGAGTACCGTATTGGAGACACAGGCTGCGCGTGACCCGCTATTGGAAAAATGCTGGCAGCGCAGCATGGATTTAAGTAATTTGCTACAGCGCTGGATGTCTGCTGAAAATGATAATCTGGTGCGTTGGGTCGAAGTGTTTACTCACTCTGTGCAGCTACATGCCACCCCGCTCAGTGTGGCAGAAGGTTTTGGCAAGCAATTGAACGCACAGCCGCGTGCCTGGATATTCACCTCGGCTACGCTTGCCGTAAAAAATGACTTCAGTCACTATCTGGCGCAAATGGGGTTGCAGGATGCGGTTACTGCAACTTGGCAAAGCCCGTTCAATTATCAGGAGCAGGCGCTGTTTTATGTGCCGCCGGATATGCCGGACCCTAACAATCCTTCTTATTCAGCCTGCGTGGCTGCGGCTGCGCTGCCGGTATTGCGTGCCAGCGGCGGCAGGGCGTTTGTACTTTCTACCAGCCTGCGTGCTATGCGTGAAATTCATGCTCTGCTAAAAGAAGCCTTTGCCGAGAATGGCATAGAAAGCCCACTGCTGTTGCAGGGTGACAGTTCGCGCACCGAGTTACTGGATCGATTTCGTAAGCTGGGGAATGCTGTGCTGGTTGGTTCGCAAAGCTTCTGGGAAGGCGTGGATGTACGCGGTGAGGCATTAAGTGTGGTGATTATTGATAAGCTGCCTTTTGCGCCGCCGGATGACCCGGTGCTGTCAGCACGCGTGGACAAGCTCAATGCCGAAGGCAAGAATGCATTTATGGAATATCAGCTGCCATATTCTGTGATTACCTTAAAGCAGGGCGCGGGCCGTTTGATCCGTGATGAGAATGATCGCGGCGTACTCATGATCTGTGACCCGCGTTTGATCAGTAAGTCGTACGGTAGAAAAATATGGCAGAGTTTGCCACCATTTAAACGCACACGTGATTTAGCTGAGGTAGAAGCCTTTTTTACAATTGAAATTTAGATTAAAATGCGCCCCTTTCAAAATAATAAGATTTAATGGGGGTCTCAAATGCGTAAGTCTTTATCTATGATTATAGGTTGTGCGGTATTTTTATTTTCATCAGCCAGCTTTGCTGGTGATTGTAATAAAACCGTGATGGGCGGCGGTTGTTCCGGTCAAGTTCAGGCTGGCGTTTCTCCACATATGCAATCACAAAATCCGCTGAATACAGTGACAAAAGTTAAAGCGAATGTTGCTGCACCTGCTGCTAAAGCAGCAGCACCGGCTAAGAATGTAAATGTGAGTAATGTAGCTGGCCAGAAACCGCAAATCTAAAGCAATAAAATTTAACTGCATTAGTATGTGAAAGCTGACGATTCAAAACCGTCAGCTTTTTAATTTCTGCTATATGTGATTATCAAATAGCGCTATAGTTTTGTGCAGACGCTGACAATCAAAAAAGCTGAACAACAATGTCTTTAATTCATATCCCGGAAACTGAATATACGCTCACTGCTATTCGTGCGCAGGGTGCGGGTGGCCAGAATGTGAATAAGGTTTCCAGTGCGATACATCTGCGTTTTGATATTAAGGCATCATCTTTAAGCGACTGGCTCAAGGCCAGACTGCTGCATCTTAAAGATAACCGTATTAACGATGATGGCGTGCTGGTGCTGAAAGCACAGCAGTATCGTACTCAGGAAGCAAATAAAAGGGATGCGGTGCAGCGTTTGCATGTGATTGTGAATGCGGAAAATCATGTGATGCCGATGCGTTATGCCACGCGGCCAACCCGGGGTTCTACCCAGCGCAGGCTGGAAAGTAAAACGCAACGTGGGCAAGTCAAGCAATTACGTGGCAAAATAGCGGCTGATTAAATTTATTAGGACACTTCTATAAATGCAGAGTTTGGGATGCAGTGCAAGGCGCACGGAACGCAGGAGCCAAGATAGTATGCAATATACAGCGAGGTTGCGAGTACCGCGCAACGCAGCAATGCGCCCAAAATATGTATTTATAGAAGTGTCCGGCTATAACATTCCGTGAAACTATTAGCCTTCGACACCTCTACTGAATACCTATCCTTAGCCCTGATGCAGGAGGATAGAATCTCCACGTTTGATGTATTGGCCGGGCAAAGCCATTCGCAATTGATACTGCCGCAAATTCAGGCTTTGCTCGCGGCGGCAGGGTTGCAACTGCAAGATTTACAAGGCATCGCCTTTGGTGCAGGCCCCGGTTCTTTTACCGGTGTGCGTATTGCCGCAGGTGTGGCGCAGGGCTTGGGTTTTGGCGCTGGTTTGCCTGTGGCTGGTATTTGTACTTTACAGGCTCTGGCAGAAGCTAGCGGTGCAGATAAAGTCATTGCCTGTCTGGATGCCCGTATGGGTGAGGTTTACCATGCGGCCTATGTTAAAAATGCCGGGGTATGGCAAACAGTGATCGAACCAGGTTTGTATAAGCCGGAAGCCGTGCCGGCAATTGAAGGTAGTGACTGGGTCGGTGCCGGTAGTGGCTGGCAAACGTATGGTGAAGTTCTAAGACATGCCCATCAGGAGCAACTGCAGGATGTATTGCCTGAGTTATTGCCAAGCGCCAGCGCCATATTGCGTTTGGCACAACCGCTATTTGTCAGTGGAAAGCCCTTGCCTGCGGCTGAGGCGATGCCTATCTATATACGCAATCGTGTAGCGCTTAAAACAGCTGAACGTGAACAGGGTATGCGTTTATGAGCGCGTTAAATCCAAAATATCAGTTCCGCCCGATGACAGAGGCGGATCTGGATGCCATCATGGAGATTGAGCCTCATATCTATTCTCACCCGTGGTCGCGTGGAAACTTCAGTGATTCACTGGTTTCTGGTTATTCCGCATGGGTGTTGCTGGATGGCGCGAAGATTATTGGTTATGCGCTGATGATGATGGTGCTGGATGAGGCCCATCTGCTTAATCTGAGTGTTGCTAAGACTTTCCAGAAACAGGGTTTGGGACGGTTGTTGCTGGAACACATGATCGCAATTGCTAGAAAGCACGATGCAGCGAATATGTTCCTGGAAGTACGTCCAAGCAATATTTCTGCAATTGCGCTTTATGAAAATATCGGTTTTAACGAAATGGCTGTACGTCGCGGCTATTACCCGGCGCAAAATGGTCGTGAAGATGCAGTACTGATGGGATTAGCGCTATGAGCCAGTCAGGGAGCCACATGAGCCGCGAAGATATGCTGCGCGAACTGGAACTGTTGCCGGTCTGGCAGTTGCGGCAGCCTTTGCCGACGCTATTTAATGCAGAACTCAAGACAACTGAGAAAGGCGAGCAGTTTATTGAAGAAACTGTTGTTCAAGAACCCGCTACTCAAGAACAGCAGCTTCCTGTTACAGATATACCAGCGATTCCAATTACCGCAGTTGAAGCTCCTGCAACTGAATCCGTAAGTCCTGAATCTTCAATTCCGGAACCATCCTCATCTGTGCCGCCAGTATTTGAAGCTTTTGCACCGCAGCAAATTGAGGTGGTCGAAAGTGTTGAGGAGGCAGTTGTCGATACGCCTGTTCTGGAGCAAATACAGCCTTTAGTATTGCGATTATTGTTAAGTGAAGACAGTCATTATGCGTTCCTGATGGAGCCTTATGCTGCTGAGGATAATGTGCAGCAGGTTGAGACTTTACTCAAAAACATGATGCGTGCCATGCAAGCCAGCTGTCGTGTGGATGTGACTGATCGTGCGGATAAGATTTTTGCTGAGCATACACCCAAGCTGATGATTAGTCTGGGCGCAGCACCTGCTAATCAGCTGTCAGGAAAAACACATACTTTAGAGGAGTGGCGCCATATCCAGCAGGAGATCCCGTCACTTTATGAACAGATTCCATTAATAGTGACGTATCATCCGGCACATTTGTTAACAAACACAGCAGATAAAGCACTAGCATGGCGTGATCTGTGTGCTGCAATGAAGCTGGTACAGAGCTTGTAATTCATGTTTTTGCCACCATATACAGCAATATCGTTATTAAACTATCGTGATTAAATTAGGGAACGACCATGAAGAATTTGATGTTAAGAATCTCAGCTTTATTATTGATATTGAGTTTAACCGGCTGCGGCTACAACACGTTCCAGTCTCTGGATGAAGAGGCCAAAGCGAGCTGGTCTGAAGTGCTGAACCAGTATCAGCGTCGTGCAGACTTGGTGCCGAACCTGGTCAATGTGGTGAAAGGCTATGCCGCACACGAAGAAAAAGTGCTGACGGATGTTGCTGATGCACGTTCAAAAGTCGGCAGTATGCAGGTAACGCCTGAGCTCATTAATGATCCTGAAGCGTTTGCGAAATTCCAGGCAGCACAAGGTCAATTGACCTCTGCATTGTCACGCTTGCTGGTAGTTTCTGAGAATTATCCTAATCTAAAAGCAGATCAGGGCTTCAGGGATCTGCAAGCGCAGCTGGAAGGTACCGAGAACCGCATTACTGTTGCACGTAACCGCTATATTGAAACCATTAAAAACTACAACGTTGCTGTGCGCTCTTTCCCGCAGAACCTTACTGCAATGATGTTCGGTTACACAACCAAAGCATCATTTACGGTAGAGAATGAAAAAGCGATTTCGACCGCGCCAACCGTGAGTTTTGAAGATAAAAAATAAGTGTAAAAAATAACACTAGAATCTAGCTCACGTTGTTTTTTCATATGTCTTCTGTCCTAAAAGCCTGCCTGCTCGCATTCTGCTGGGTGCTGTTGTTTGCATCCGGCAGCTTGCGTGCAGAGCTGGTGCCAGTGCCTGCATTACAGCACCGCATTACCGACCTTACCCAGACCTTAACTCCCGATCAGCAAAGCCAGCTTGAAGCAAAGCTGGCAGCTTTTGAGCAGCAGAAGGGCAGCCAGATTGCTGTGCTGATTGTTCCGAGCACCAAGCCTGAAGAAATCGAACAATATAGCATCCGTGTGGCAGATGCATGGAAGCTGGGGCGAGCAAAACCCGATGATGGCGTACTGCTATTGGTGGCGAAAGATGACCGTAAAATGCGTATTGAGGTCGGTTATGGCCTTGAAGGTGCAATCCCGGATTTGATTGCCAAACGCATTATCAGTGAAATTATGGCGCCTAGTTTCCGTCAGGGTGATTATTACGGCGGTATCAATAATGCGTTGGAGCAGCTAATTAAGCTGATCTCAGGCGAGCAACTACCGGCGCCGGCACAGTCTAAACCAAGCGGCGGCAAACTTATGGATATGCTGTATGTAGTCCTCATCGGCGCTTTTGTGGTGGGCGGCATTCTGCGGGCGATTTTTGGTAAGTTCGTAGGCGGTGTTCTCAATGCCGGTGTCATTGGCGTACTCATATGGGTTTTTGGCGGCGGTTTGATTATTGCGATAGTCTTGGCCATTATCGCCTTTTTCCTGACCTTTATTGGCGCTGCCGGCTTAGGTCATGTTGGTGGCCTCGGTGGACTTGGCGGTGGCGGATATGGTGGTTCCGGCGGCTGGGGCGGTGGAGGCGGCGGTGGTTTTGGCGGTGGCGGAGCCTCGGGGAGCTGGTAATGTTATTGAATCTTTTAAAACGTGTATGCCGGCATCTTTGCATTTCGCCGCTGGCTTTAAAAAAACGTTTTCCTAAAGCGGTGATGCAGCGTATTGAGCAAGCTATTGCTGATAGTGAGCAGACGCATTTTGGTGAAATTAGATTTGCAGTTGAACTGAATCTTCCGTTGCTGGATATCCTTAAAAAGAAATCAGGGCAGCAGCGCGCGGTAGAAGTATTTTCGCAATTGCAGGTATGGGACACCGAGCAGAATAACGGTGTGCTGATTTATCTGCTGCTGGCAGACCATGATTTTGAGATACTTGCAGACCGCGGTATTCATCAACACGTGGGCGTTCAGGGCTGGGCACGCATCAGCCATGAAATGGAAGCGCTGTTCAAGCAGGAACAGTTTGAGGCGGGCGTATTACATGGTATTGCACAAATCAGTATACTGCTGGCGCAGCACTACCCGGCCAGTGACAGTAATCATAATGAATTGCCTAATGCGCCAGTTATCATTTAAATTGCTATCGTGCGGCTTGCTGTTTGTTTCACTGCATGTAAATGCGGCAATGAGCGACATTAACCGTATCTATAAACAGATACCTGTTTTAGATGGTTTTGATATATGCATGGGCGGTGGCTGTGCAGAAGTCAGACATGTGTCGCTGAGTGATGAGGAATGGCAAAGTATTGCCAGTGTTTTTAAGAGCGCCGGCAACATATCTGATGCGGCGCAGGAGCGTCGCCTGATTGCGATGACAATAGGTGCGTTCGAAACCATCATTGGCAGTAAGACAAGTACTGCAACTGACCGTGCCGGTACCTTTGGTAATTCAGTTTATCCTGGCCAGCTGGACTGTAATGATGAGGCGATTAACACTACGACCTATATGCGACTGATGCGTCAGAATGGCTTGCTAAAGTTTCACGATATAGAGGATACGCGCACGCGTAACTTCTTTTTCAATGGTTGGCCGCACTCTACAGCAGTGATTCATGAAACTGCAACTGGGGCAAGATTCGCCGTAGATAGCTGGTTTTATGATAATGGTTTTCCGGCTACCATTGTTCCGTTTACTGTCTGGAAATCAGGCTATATTCCTGAAGATAGCCCAGTGCTGAAGAAATAATCTACTATATTTGCCATACAGGATATTGATGTACCTATTAAATGAGCAAACTTAAACTTCATAATTCGGTATTTGTCAGGCATGTATTTATTGCGTTAGGTTTTGCAGCGTTACTGCTGGGCATAATCGGTGTTTTTTTGCCCATATTGCCAACGACACCGTTTATTCTACTGGCGGCAGCATTTTTTGCCAGAGGCTCCGAGCGCTTTCATAGCTGGTTGCTGCAGCATCATCTTACCGGCCCTTTGATTGTAGATTGGTATGAGCATCGAAGTCTGCGTGCAAGTGTTAAGCGTTGGGCGTATGTGCTTACCACTATATCTTTTAGCAGTTCTATTTTGATTATTCAACCAATAGCAATCAAACTTTTATTATTGATACTGTACTTGATAGTGATTTATTTTTTATGGCGCATACCGGTGCGTAAAATCTAGCGATTATTTTTTGATTCCGGGCTACTTATTCAGGATATTTAATGACTATAACAAATCAAGTATTAATTACGGGTGCAAATCGTGGTATTGGTCTGGAGTTCGCGCGCCAATATGCCGAGGCTGGATGGAAAGTCATTGCCTGTTGCAGAGACCTTAAGCAAGCTGCGGATCTACAGGAGCTTGCAGATACATATCCAGATATCAAAGCTTACCCCTTGGATGTTGCGGATTTTGCCGCAATTGAAGCACTGGCGGAAAATTTGAAAGGCATAAAAATTGATGTGCTGATCAATAATGCGGGTGTTTATCCGCACTCAGATCTGAATCATGCAGACCCGGAACAGTGGCTGCATGCGTTTAAAGTAAATAGCATGGCACCATTTAAAATGGCAGCGGCTTTTACGCCGCATATTGCCGCTAGCAGACTTAAAAAACTGGTCACACTCTCCAGCAAAATGGGTAGTCTGGATGACAATACCAGCGGCGGCAGTTATATCTATCGCACAAGTAAAGTTGCAGCGAATATGGTGATGAAAAGCCTTGCCATCGACCTGCAAGCATTTGGTATTTCGGTAGCGGTTCTACATCCGGGTTGGGTACAAACTGAAATGGGTGGCCCTGGGGCTCTGATTGATACGCGGGCGAGCGTTTCAGGTTTGCGTAAAGTGATAGAGCATTTAAATCTGGATAACAGTGGCAGATTTATCGCTTATGACGGTAAAGTGATCAATTGGTAGGCTCTGTGCGAATAAATCAATTGGCTACATACATTTTTCTGCCATTGGCTAAGCTGATGGCAACAGGCTTGGATCAGCGGTAGTGGCATGTAAAAAAAGACATAAAAAAACCTGGCTTAGATCAAGCCAGGTTTTAATCGCAGTCAGAACAAAAATTATTTGTTCATTACGTACATTGTTACTTCAAAGCCAAAACGCATTTCTGTAGCAGCTGGTTTAGTCCACATAATAATTCTCCTGAGTGTTAATTTATTAAACCGACAACATGTCGTGTTCGTGTGATTGCATTATGCGCTGACTCAAATTTAATACACTATCGTAGTTCATGAATAGCGCCTAAGTAAAATCTTGAACAATTTACTAAGGTAATATTTAAGTGATCTCTAACAGCCATGCAGATTTTAAAAGCATGATTTTTTCTAGCGGAAACATCACAATATGGTTTAGGTTTGAAAAATGCTTTACTCTGTAGCCAAATTTGCTTAACCGTCCATTTACTGCTTTTCATGCGATTAGAGTATTATCAATGGTAACCTGCATTTATGTTATGTATGCTTATGTTCTAAATGGAATGTTTCTGAAGAAATGTTGCACTTTCAATTTTGGTAAGCCTGATTTAAATCAATCAACCTACAGGAGAGAATGAAATGAAAGCAAACGTTGGCGGTGTTGATCGTTTTGTACGAATTGCTGCAGGTTTAGGCCTGATTGCATGGGTATTATTTGCTAATGGTCCAACCTGGGCTTGGCTTGGTGTGCTGATACTGGCAACAGGTTTGTTTAGTTTCTGCGGTGCATATTCATTGTTAGGCATTAATACCTGTAAAACCAAGTAATAGAATGATGCTTTAATCTAAAAAAGCGGTGGATAATTCCACCGCTTTTTAGTTTTGCAACTTGCAACCTAATCAAGGACTAGACAAGACGCTGTGGGCTAGTTCAGATCAAAACGATCTGCATTCATGACTTTAGTCCACGCTTTCACAAAGTCTTTAACAAATTTCTCTTTAGCATCATCTTGTGCATAAACTTCAGCATAAGAACGCAGGATAGAGTTTGAGCCAAATACCAAGTCGACTCTAGTTGCTGTCCATTTGACTGCTCCGGTGCTGCGATCACGGATTTCATAAAGGTTATTAGCGGCAGGTTTCCAGGTGTTACCCATATCCGTCAGGTTCACAAAGAAATCATTCGATAAAACACCTTCACGATTGGTTAACACGCCATGCTTTGTACCACCATGATTAGTGCCAAGCACACGCATGCCGCCGATTAACGCTGTCATCTCATGCGCAGTTAAGCCCATTAGCTGCGTGCGATCCAGCAGCAATTCTTCTGCAGACACAGCATAATCATTCTTAAGCCAGTTGCGATAACCATCATGAATCGGCTCTAGCACCGCAAAGGATTCTGCATCGGTCATTTCATCTGTAGTATCACCGCGGCCAGCTGCAAATGGAACCGTGATATTCAGGCCTGCATCATGTGCAGCTTTTTCAACTGCGGCAGTACCAGCGAGTACAATCAGGTCAGCCATACTGACTTTTTTGTTTAAACTGGCTTGGATAGACTCAAGCGTAGCTAATACTTTGCGCAATCTGGCCGGCTCATTACCTTCCCAGTCTTTCTGGGGTGCCAGACGAATTCTCGCACCATTGGCGCCACCACGATAATCTGAGCCGCGGAACGTGCGTGCACTATCCCAGGCCGTTGCTACCAATTCTGCAATGCTTAAACCACTATTCAGCAGTTTGGCTTTCAGGTCTGCAATTTCTGCATCACTTAATGTGTAATCTGCTTTAGGCACAGGATCCTGCCAGATTAAATCTTCTTGCGGCACATCCGGGCCAAGATAGCGGTCTTTAGGGCCTAAATCACGGTGCGTTAACTTGAACCAGGCACGAGCAAATACTTCTGAGAAATAGGCATGATCTTGGTAAAAACGTTCGGATATTTTTCTGTATTCCGGATCTTTCACCATCGCCATATCGGCATCGGTCATGATCGGGTTATGGCGAATGGATGGGTCTTCCACATCCACCGGTTTATCTTCTTCTTTCATATTAATGGGTTCCCACTGCCAGGCGCCGGCAGCGCTCTTTTTGAGTTCCCATTCGTAATTGAACAGATTATAGAAATAGCCATTGTCCCATTGCGTCGGGTGGGCAGTCCATGCGCCTTCAATCCCGCTGGTTACTGTGTCGCGCCCAACACCTTTACCGTTGCTGTTATGCCAGCCGAAACCTTGTTCACTAACATCGGCGGCTTCAGGGTTCGGTCCTAACAGTTCTGCTTTGCCATTACCGTGACATTTGCCGACAGTATGACCGCCCGCAGTCAGTGCTACCGTTTCTTCGTCATTCATCGCCATGCGGGCAAAGGTCAAGCGTATATCCTGCGCAGTTCTGAGTGGGTCTGGCTGACCATTCACACCTTCCGGATTCACGTAAATCAAGCCCATTTGCACTGCGGCAAGCGGATTTTCCAGACTTTCGCGTTTATCGCCATCGTAGCGGCTGGCATTGCCCAGCCATTCTTTTTCAGAGCCCCAGTAAATGTCTTTTTCCGGATGCCAGATATCAGCGCGGCCACCCGCGAATCCATACACTTTTAATCCCATAGACTCATACGCCATGGTGCCGGCTAAAACAATCAGGTCAGACCATGATAGTTTATTGCCATATTTCTTTTTAATCGGCCACAGCAAGCGGCGAGCTTTGTCGAGGTTAACGTTATCCGGCCAGCTATTCAGTGGTGCAAAACGCTGATTGCCAGTGCCGGCACCGCCGCGACCATCCGCAATGCGGTAGGTACCTGCTGCGTGCCATGCCATACGAATCATCAAGCCGCCATAGTGCCCCCAGTCCGCTGGCCACCACTCTTGGCTATCTGTCATGAAAGCGTGCAAATCTTTTTTTACAGCGCCTAAATCCAGTTTCTTGAACTCTTCAGCATAATTAAAATCCTCGCCCAGAGGATTGGTTTTCGTATCATGCTGATGCAGGATGTCCAGATTGAGCGCTTTAGGCCACCAATCCGTATTTGAAGCAGCTGAGCTAGTATTGCCGCCATGCATGAACGGACATTTGCCGGTTGTAGATGCTTGATTATCCATGGTAGAGCTCCTTTCTCATTGCTGTGGGTTTTGTAGTTTGTGGTTGTTTGGTCATAGTTTTCTCCTTTTGTTATTGTTACAAAATGCATTTAACGCTTTCTTATAAATCATTACCAATAAAACCTGGAGGCAATATAAATGTATTCCGCAATTACCAGCGTTTACCTTGCTTTGTATTGAGTAGCGGTTTTAATTTTTCAGAAACAATATTTCTGGCCCTGAAAATTCTTGAGCGTGTGGTACCGATCGGGCAATGCATAATTTCTGATATTTGTTCATAAGACAACCCTTCAATTTCCCTCAATGTGATTGCCGTCTGCAAGTCTGCAGGCAAAGCTGAGATTGAATCATTGACGGTTTGAGCAATCTGTTTATTGATTAATTCAGTTTCTGGCGTTTCGGCACTGTATAAATCGAGTGCTGAACTAAAATTTTCTGCGTCTTCAACTTCAATCGAACTATCAATCTGCAGGCCACGTTTCTTTTCATAAAGATAATTTCTTGCTGTATTGAGTCCAATTTTATACAGCCATGTATAAAATGCGCTGTCCCCTCTAAAGTTGGCAATGGATCGATAAGCCTTAATTAACGACTCCTGAACAAGATCTTCGACAACTGATTGATTTTTGATAATCCGCAGAATCAATCGATACAGACGATTCTGGTATTTTTCAACTAACAGCCCAAATGCTTGTAAATCTCCTGATTGAGAAAGATTGACTAACTGCTGATCGACCAAATTTACTTTTGCAATACTCATGTTAATTCCTGAATTTTCTCAAGGTTACGCTGGCTTATTCATAAAGCTGTCATGCGAGCGCAGCTTGCAATGAAAATCTAATCAGCATTTCCTAAATTGTTTTTAGATTTATGAAATATGCAATTCATTATAGGCACGTTCAAACATAAGTGAAGTTGATATTTACAATGATGTTGATAAGTAAAATAAATCTATATGTACGTTAAGTGAGAATAATCGAGAAATATGACTTGTTAAAGACAGCAGTTAAGCAACCAAAAGCTGGTTTGGACTTACTGAAACTCGGCTGATAGCGCGCTTGAGGATTCTCAAGATGCGTTTTAGCAGCGGTTTGTTTTACGCATCAAGTATGGAAATGAATACTACTAGTACATTATGAGCAAACTATTCTCAGCTGTTCACAGTAGTCTAGAAACCTTACGGGTTGGGTAAGTTAAGTAATTCCAGCGCATCGCCATCCAATGCACTCAACATTCTGCTGAAATCTTTGAATTCAGCTTGATTATCCTGCTCTCTCGCTATTCTAGCCAAGGCGAGGATGCTCGATGTATGGTGAGGATTGGCTGCCAATACTTTCTGAAAATTTGGTTTGGCGTTCTGCACCTCTCCCAAATTCTGCTGCGCAAGTGCCAGATAATAAGTTGCCTCAGGGTCGTTTGGGGCATGTTTTACCCAGGCAGAGGCTACGACTAGTAAATCTTGCCATTTTCCTGCCTGCATAGGCAAAACGACTTGCATCCAGTATGGGCGCTGCTCAAGAGGGGCATCCCAGAACGGTGAATCAGTCTTGGTTATTTTATCTGTCTCGGGCATGGACATTGCAGCCTTGATCCATTTGGCCGGGATATTGTAAAAGTAACCATTGGCACCAGGACTTTTAAAGGTATTCATACCGATGATTTTGCCTTGGTCATCGAATAGCGGGCTGCCGCTGGCGCCCATCTGAAATGAAGCTGAGGTGCGAATTACATAGCTATCGTCAATGGCATAAAGTGCTTTAATTTTGCCGATGGTTGTTAACGGTTTTGCGGCACCGCCGGGAAAGCCAACTGAAAATGCTGAGGTTTCATAAGTAAGATTTTCGCTATCACTGAAAGTTGCGGGCTTTAAAGGTAAGTACTCAAAACGCAATATACAGACATCGTGTTTCCAGTCTGACCTGACGCCGACTGGCGTATAGGTTTCGCCGCGCGCCGTTATATTGGCACCGATTGCATTGGTCAGTACGTGGCAGTTAGTGGCAACCAGATTTTCAGCGACGACAAAGCCCGAGCCACTACCATGGCCACCAGTGTTTGTTACAGTATGAATTTTTACGATGGTGCCTTTGAGGTTGTATACAAGTTCAGGCGACGGGTCTGCCAAAGCAATTTGGCTACAGCCTATGAGTAACAACATTGCGTGCAAAGCATAATTTTTCATTGTGCGTACCTGATCAACAATTAAACAATTAAACAATTAATTAAACAGTATGGATATGAAATATAGCTATTGGTTCAAATATTAACTTGCCTGAAGTGAGCTGTGTAAGCTTATAAAAATAGGGCATGCTGTAAAAGTAACGCCATACTAGTTATGTGTTGCTGACTAACGCGCTGATTAACTGTAAAATTCGCACTTTCGTTTAGCCACAGATTTGAATCTATTATGCGCGCCTCACAATTTTTCTTTAACACTCAAAAAGAAGCCCCTAACGAAGCCGAACTTCAAAGCCATATTTTAATGGTGCGTGCCGGTTTGATTAAGCGCTTAGGTTCAGGTCTTTATAGCTGGATGCCGCTAGGTCTCCGTGTGCTGCGCAAGGTTGAACGGGTTGTGCGCGAAGAAATGAACAAAGCGGGTGCGCTTGAGTTGCTGATGCCGGCAGTGCAGCCGAAAGAACTGTGGGAAGAAACCGGCCGCTGGGCAGTATTTGGCCCGCAAATGCTTAAAATCAATGACCGTCATGAGCGTGAGTTCTGCTTTGGCCCGACTCACGAAGAAGTCATTACCGACATTGCGCGTAAAGAAATTCGTAGCTATAAACAATTGCCGCTCAATTTCTACCAGATTCAGACCAAGTTCCGTGACGAGATCCGGCCGCGTTTCGGTGTGATGCGCGCACGTGAATTCATGATGAAAGATGCGTATTCATTCCATACCGACTTTGCTTCGCTGGAGCAGACTTATCAGACCATGTATCAGGCTTACAGCAATGTATTTACCCGACTGGGTTTGAAGTTCCGTGCCGTGCGTGCGGATACCGGTGCTATCGGCGGTGAAGGTTCGCACGAGTTTCACGTGCTGGCAGATTCCGGTGAGGATGGTTTGGCGTATTGCGATACCTCTGACTTTGCCGCAAACGTAGAACTGGCAGAGGCATTACCGATTGGATCTGCCAGAGCGGCTGCCGCTGAAACGATGCGCGAAGTAGACACACCTAAACAAACAGCCTGTGAAGATGTGGCTAAGTTGCTGGGTATAGGGGTTGACCGCACCGTGAAAGCCATTGCGCTAATAGTCAAAGATGAAGTTGCAGGTGAGACGTTTTATCTGGCTTTGCTACGCGGTGACCATAACCTGAATGAAGTCAAAGTCGGGAAGTTAGCTGGTTTCGCAGATTTCAGATTTGCGACCGAAGAAGAAATACGCGCTAACCTGAATTGCCCGCCTGGCTTTATCGGCCCGGTGGCTGTCGGTGCCAATGTGACGGTAATTGCTGATAGAACCGTTGCGCTGATGAGCGATTTTGTGTGCGGGGCTAATAAACCTAAAACCCATCTGGCTGGTGTTAATTTCGGCCGTGACTTGCCTGAACCATCATTAGTGGCTGATATCCGCAACGTGGTTGACGGTGACGTTAGTCCGGATGGTAAAGGTGTGTTGTCACTGTGCCGCGGTATTGAAGTGGGCCATATTTTTCAGTTGCGTACCAAATATTCTGAGGCAATGAGCGCGACTTTTCTGGACGAAAACGGTCAGACCAAGATCATGGAAATGGGTTGTTATGGCATTGGTGTGTCACGTATCGTAGGCGCTGCGATTGAGCAAGGCAATGATGAGCGCGGTATTATTTTCCCTAAGAGCATGGCACCGTTTGAAGTGGTCATTTGCGCGATTGGTTACGACAAATCAGAAACTGTCAAAGCTGCTGCCAATAAATTGCATGATGACTTGCAGGCGGCGGGTGTAGATGTGCTGCTGGATGACCGTGGCGAGCGTCCGGGTGTGATGTTTGCCGAGGCTGATCTGATGGGTATTCCGCATCGACTGGTGATTGGCGAACGCGGCTTGGCGGAAGGTAATGTGGAATACAAAGCCAGAGTGGAAGCAGATGCCAAATCTGTGCCGTTGGCTTCAGTAGTTGAGTTTGTGCAGGAAGTGGCATAACATATGCCAGTAATAAGTATGTTAAAGCTTTGTTTAGGTTGAGAAAATAACGATGCGTCATTTCATGCATGTGAGTCTACTGTTGCTGTTGGCCGGATTGTCCGGTCTGAGCTTCGCTGGCTCACAGCTTGAAGAACCGTTATCTAACAGCGTAAAAGCGCTGATGCAGCGCAGCGTCAGTGACCGGGCAGTACCAACGCTCACTTTTGCAACGCAAGAAGAAGGTCAGGCATGGCTCAATGAAATGTCAGAGCGTCTCAAAAAACGCATACCGGATGCCAGATATCGCGAAGACTTTTTGCGTACATTGCATTATGAAGCGAGCCGGGCTGGATTGGATCCACAAATGGTGCTGGGCTTAATTCAGGTAGAAAGCGGCTTTAAAAAATATGCTGTTTCATCTGTTGGCGCGCGAGGTTTCATGCAGGTAATGCCATTCTGGGTGCGCAGTATCGGTGCTAAAGACCATAATTTATTTCTGCTGCGTACTAATTTGCGTTATGGGTGCACAATTTTGAGGCATTACGTGGATATTGAACGTGGTGATTTATATCGTGCTCTGGGTCGATATAACGGCAGTCTGGGGCGGCCAGAATACCCGAATCTGGTGCTGGGCGCCTGGCGCAAGCATTGGGATTACACTCCAAAAACCTGGAATAACATTCCAAAAAATATTTAGCTGCTTAGTTTTTCAGCTGGTTAAGACATCGCATCAAGCTTAATATTCTATTGAGTTTTTCCTATGCTGATAGTGCTTACATTTGTAAAGAACTGTAAGTAAATATTGCAAATGAGTTTACATCTCATTCAAATTCATTCAGTATGCCCCTAGCGATTTTTTGTTCTAGGGCAACTTATAACATCTCTAATCTGCCCTGGCGTCTCGCTGTTGTTCGTATTACCTTGTTATTCAACTAAATATATTTGGGAGAAATAAAGTATGTCGAAATTAACTGCATTGGCTTTAAGTATTGCTGTTCTGGGTGGAGTTTGGGCGTTCCTGGCTCTGGGACCTCTTGCGGGCTCTGTTTTGGTATGGGCCGGATTTATTGCATGGGGTTGCTATTTTCATACCGGGGGTGACAGTGCCGCTTTGCAAAAAACAATTGTTGGTATGATTTACGGTGCTATGGTTGCAGGCGTAGCTTTAGCGCTCGTTGTCGCTAACCCGCTAGGCTTGGCTGCCTCGATAGCTGCTCCAGTATATGTGGCTATTACCGTGTTTTTCCTGGTGATTGTTGCAGGAATAAACTTGTTGTCGGTAGTGCCGGCAAACGTTTATGGTTATGCAGCTACAGCGGGTTATGCCTTAAGCACCAATACCGCTAATCTTACAACTACACCAGACTTAACTAATCCAGTGCTGCTGGTTGTGCTGTCTGTAGTGATTGGTACTTTATTTGCTGCCGCATCGGGTAAGTTGGCTGGTATGCTGGGTAAGTAGACTAGCTAGTCAGTAATAAAAAAACCGCCTTTGAGGCGGTTTTTTTATTTATATAGATGGATCTAGTTGTTCTTTAAAACTTTGAATCCGTAATATGTGCCGAATTCACCTTCTGGCTCATGGTAGACAAACAGCATGTCGTTGGTATAACCGGTGCCGTTGAAGTGGTTTTGTGAGCGCAATTTCATATCTTTAGGCAACTCGCTTCTGCCAACGTATTTACCATTCAGGTCAAAAATAAGCACTGCTTTATGGTCTACATCCAGCAACACCAGCTCCTGACCTTTAACACCGCTAAAGCCGATGAAGTGATCGCTCACGTCGTGATGCTCTGCACCTGCTGCTTTCAGGTCTAGTGTGATTTCACTGATTTTCTCGCGAGATTTGGTTTCAACGACCCATACTTTATTGCCGCGCTCCTGTTTTGCATAATACTGATTGGTTTCCGGATTGTAGCTTGGCATTGTAGCTGAATCGCCAAATGCAGGATTAAAACCAAATATATCAGCTGAAGTGTCCTTAAGGTCACCGTTCTCTGCCAGATCAATAGAGAAAATGCCGGAGTTAGGGGAGAAGCCTACGTCACTTGAAATGTTATAGGTCACAGTTTCCAGTTTTGCCGTATTTGGGTTGTAATACAGAGAGCGGTTATCGTAGCCGGGGCGTGATGATTGCAGGTATTTCCCTGATTCATCGTAAGCGTGAATTTCAGATTTTGAGTAAGGCACCTCACCCTCGCCACCCATCGGTGCCAGTCCGCCGTCTGCAATATAGTAACGTTTAAATAGCGGGATATGTGCCACCGTCATTGGACGTGTGGTTGGTTTTTTAGTTAACGGAATTTTGATGCCGACTTGTGCTTCAGGCAGAATTTCCGCCTGTGTAAGCTGTGCTGTAGCTAATAAAACGATAGAAAGTAGTAAGTTTGAAACACGCATAATTGGATTTCTCTATTTATTATCTAAGGGTCTGGTTATTGCTTTTCTATCAGCATGGCATCGCCATAACTAAAGAATCGATATTCGTTCGCGACTGCATGGGCATAGGCCTTTTTGATATTATCAATTCCGGCAAAGGCAGACACTAACATGAGCAGCGTGCTTTTTGGTAGATGAAAGTTGGTAAACAAACGATCTACCACCTTGAACTGATAACCCGGGGTAATAAAAATATCCGTATCACCCTCACCAGCTTTAAGTTCACCTTGCTGCGCTGCACTTTCCAGCGCCCGCAGTGCCGTTGTACCTATAGCGGTTACTCTGCCGCCGTGCAATCGCGTTTCATTAATACTATCTACAGTAGACTGAGGAATACTGAAAAGTTCACTGTGCATTTTATGTTCTGCAATATTATCAACACGTACTGGCTGAAATGTCCCAGCGCCAACGTGCAAAGTGACATAGGCGATGTTGACTCCTTTTTTCTTCAACTGTTCCAGTAAAGTCTCATTGAAATGCAGTCCAGCGGTCGGTGCTGCAACAGCGCCTAAATTCTTGGCAAAAACAGTCTGGTAGCGTTCTTCATCATCGTCAGTTGCTGTATGTGTGATATATGGTGGTAGCGGTAAAGCACCATGCTGTTCCAGCAAGTCAAATACCGATACATCACTCAAAAATTGCAATTCAAATAAATCATCATGGCGCGCAGTCACTTCAACATCAAATGCGTCACTCAAGCGCATGCGGCTGCCAATTTTAGGTGAACGTGAGGCACGCACATGCGCATAAGCTACGTGCTGGTTAATCACACGTTCGATTAATACTTCAACATTGCCGCCTGTATGCTTGTGGCCGAACAAGCGTGCTTTGATCACTCGAGTGTCGTTAAATATCAGCAAATCACCCGCATTACAGGCATCAGGAAAATCTAAAAATATTTTATCGGTAATATTGCCGTTAGAGCCGTCCACGCATAGCATGCGGCTAGCGGTACGTTCTTGGGCTGGATGTTGTGCAATTAAGTGAGAAGGCAGATAAAAATCGAAATCTTGGGTTTTCATAAATCAGATAGCTTGCTATAATAGCGAAATCGCAATTATACAGTAATGTATATTCCAAAGAGCCCAGGTGGCGGAATTGGTAGACGCACGGGACTCAAAATCCCGCGCCGCGAGGCGTGCCGGTTCGATTCCGGCCCTGGGCACCAGTAAATCTCTAGATTTATACTCTTTGGAAGTAATTGTAGTAACCGCAGTTATCGTTGCATGAAAATCGCTATGGGCATACACTTTTAAGTGTTGTTGGTCATAGCGTTTTTTTTCGCCTGTAGTCTTTGGTTTTTCTGCTATTTTGCAGTGATTTGTCCGCAGGTTATGAACGAAATCCGCTCATGATTTGATCCGATTTAAATTGGTTTAATTTAATAGGAGTTCAAAATGGATGAAGATATCAAAATCGTACAATTTGTACAGGGCGATCAAGGTGGATCAGACTATTGTCTGGATGATAAAGGCAATCTGTATAAGGTTGAATACTCCAGACGCAATGAATTGACGCTGATTAAGCAAAAAATCAACATCATTATTCCGTCTTGATAGTGTTCCTTGCTTTGAGGATAAGTTTTGAAGCTTAGAGTTCACTCAGGCTTTTTATGTGTGTCATCACACAGCGCCCGAGCGCATGTAACGCATAACCGCCTTCTAGAACGGAGACGATGCGACCTTGTGCATGTTTTTTCGCAACTTGTTTTAAAGTTTCCGTGATCCACAAATAATCGGCTTCTTTCAAAGCCAAGCCACCCATATCATCTTCGTAATGTGCATCGAAACCCGCAGATATGAATAAAAATTCCGGTTGAAACCGATCCAGTGCAGGCAGCCAGTGCTGTGTTACGGCTTCCCTGAATTCAGTGCCACGGGTTCCGGCAGCAAGCGGTACGTTGATAATGTGATCATTACCGCTCTCAGCACCTGTATATGGGTAAAACGGGTGCCTGAACGTAGAGCACAGCATCACTTGCGGATTGCCGTGAAAAATGTCTTCAGTGCCATCACCGTGATGCACATCAAAATCAAGAATAGCAACGCGCTGCAGCTGGTGTTGTTTGAGTGCGTGCGCAGCGCCCACTGCGATATTATTAAAGATGCAGAAACCTGATGCGCCAGAGCGCCCTGCATGGTGGCCTGGTGGGCGGATGCAGCAAAATGCATTTTCAACTTCACCGGCCATTACCAGATCAACGGCTTGCACTGTGGCACCGGCAGCATGCAGCGCTGCGCTGAGTGTGTATTTGTTCATGGCGGTGTCGCCATCAAGATTGATCAGGCCTTCAGCTGGTGCGTTCTGGAATACCCATTCCACATATTCGTTAGTGTGAACCTGTGTTAATTGGTCCTTATTTGCCATTTCGGCATCATAGTGAATCAGGTGATCCAGCAAGCCGGATGCAATGAGCTGATCATTGATAGCATGCAGACGTTCCGGACACTCGGGGTGATCTGCCCCCATGTTATGTCTGCTGCAGGACGAATGAGTAATATAGGCGGTGCGCACGATAATGTTTACAGTAGTTTGTACACAGTTTTGATACTGTCGTCTTCTTTGCTGGTTTCGATCGTAAAACCTAAATTTTTCATCAATTTAAGCATATGGTTATTCTGGCTCAGCACTTCGCCCTGCATGACTTTGAGGCCGCGTTCACGGGCGGCATCCATTAATACTGTCATTAATTTACTGCCCAAACCTTTGCCATGCATATTGTCGGCAATCACAATCGCAAACTCGCAGCTTTCGCCATCAGGGTTGGTCGCATAGCGTGCAACGCCAACTTCCAATTCTTTTTGATCAGTCTTGTGGCCGTGCGTTTCTTTTACCGCGAGTAATGCGATCTCGCGGCTGTAATCGATCTGCGTGAAACGCACCAGCATGGCCGGACTGAGTTCCTGAATGCTGTTCATGAAACGGAAATAGCGGGATTCTTCAGATAGTTCGCGTACAAAGGCCTGCTCGAGTTCAGCATCTTCCGGGCGTATTGGACGAATCACAATATTGGAGCCATCACTTAATTGCCAGTTGCTGACTAAATGTGATGGATACGGATAGATTGCCATATGCGCATAGCGGTCTGCGCTTGGGGTGCGGAATGCAACAATGACACGTGCATCTGCTGCCAGTGCGCCATGCTCGTCTACGATGAGCGGGTTAATGTCCATTTCCATGAGCATCGGCAATTCGCACACCATCTCGGAAACACGTAGCAGCAAACTTTCAAGAGCATCCATATTCACGGGTGGCATATGGCGGAATGCACCCAGCATTTTTGCGATATGTGTGCCCTGAATCAGGTCTTTAACTAAGAACGAGTTGAGTGGTGGCAATGCAACCGAACGGTCGCCCATCACTTCTACCATGGTGCCGCCAGCACCAAACGTAATCACCGGGCCAAATACAGGGTCGTTAGTCACACCTACCATGAGCTCGCGCCCATTTGGTTTCACGACCATAGGCTGAATGGATACACCATCAATTCTGGCATCCGGACGATACTGATGTACGTTATCCAGAATTTCATGATAGGCGGCAGGGACTGCCTGTGCATTTGCCAGATTAAGTATTACACCACCAGCATCTGTCTTGTGTGTGATATCCGGTGAATTGATTTTCATGGCGACCGGAAAGCCTAATTCTAATGCAATTTGCAGCGCTTCGTTTGGTGAGCGTGCTATCAGTGTTTTTGCCACGGGTATATGGAATGCAGATAACAGTGCTTTTGATTCCATTTCATTCAGTATTTTGCGCCGCTCTTGCAACGCGCCTTCAATCACCATGCGCGCACCTTCTACATCTGGCTCTAGCTGGTGCGAGAGTGGCCCCGGTACCTGTATTAGCAGTTTCTGGTTTTTGTAGTATTCGGAAAGGAAGGAAAATACTTCTACAGCTGGTTCCGGTGTGCGGAAGCTTGGTTTTTTTGCACGGTTGAATAGTTTGCGCGACTGCTCAACCTGCGTTCCGCCCATCCAGCAGGCAAGTAAGGGCTTGCTGTATTGATTGGATAGCACGATGACTGACTTTGCCGCTTCCAGCGGCTTGGTCATTGCCTGTGGCGTTAAAATGGTGAGTACACCATCAACATTCGGGTCTTCAAGACACGCTTTTACAGCATGGTGATAACGATCAGCCTGCGCATCGCCGATAATATCTACTGGATTGCCGTGCGACCAAGTGCCAGGCAGGGTCTGATTCAGTTTATTGATGGTTTCCTCAGATAGGTTTGCCATGACCAGACCTAAATCAGCAGCAATGTCAGTTGCCATCACGCCGGGCCCGCCACCATTGGTAACAATTGCCAGTCGGTTACCAGTCGGGTGAAAGCCGCAGGAAAGGGCTTTTGCTACCGAGAACAGCTGCGTCACGGTTTGCACGCGCACTACGCCGGCACGCCTTACCGCTGCATCGAAAGCATCGTCTGAGCCCACCAGTGATGCGGTGTGTGACATTGCGGCTTTAGAGGAAACGCTGTGCCTGCCAACTTTAACCAATATTACCGGTTTAATTTGGGCCGCAGCACGAATCGCGCTCATAAAACTGCGTGCATTGCGTATACCTTCAATGTACAGCAGAATGCTTTGTGTTTTGATGTCAGATACGAGGTAGTCGAGAATCTCGCCGAAGTCGACATCAATGGATGACCCCATGGAGATGACGCTGGAAAATCCTACGTCGTTTGTTTGTGCCCAGTCCAAAATAGCCGTGCACAAGGCACCGGACTGCGATACAAAGGCCAGATTGCCGACATTGACGCTGCCATGGTTAAACGTTGCATTGAGACCAATGTCAGGGCGCATCACACCCAGGCAGTTTGGCCCTATCAGGCGGATGTTATGGCGTTTGGCATTTTCCAGCACGGCACGCTCAAGCTTTATTCCGGCGGCACCAGCTTCGCCAAACCCGGCAGTGATAATGACGGCTGCTTTGACGTTGTGTTTCCCGCATTCTTCAATAATATCCGGCACAGATTGCGGCGGTGTAGCAATAATGGCCAAATCTACCGGTTCCTGTATCTGCGATATGGAAGCGTAAGCCTTATGTCCCTGTATTTCTGCGTGATTAGGGTTGATAGGGTATAACGCACCCATATAACCGCTTTGCAGCATATTGTGGAATACGATTTTTCCTACAGAATCAGTCTGGTCACTTGCACCAAAAACAGCGACAGATTTTGGCGCGAATAGCGGTTTAAGATAATGCTGACCCATAGTTTGAACCCACCGTTACATAATCGATATCATCATAGCTGATTTGGTAGTATAAATATTGAGCTGCATCATTACTTGGGTGAAAAACGCTCCAATACGTGCTTGGTCATGCCCTTTGCCAACTCTTCTTCGCCAAAAAATACAGTACCTATGCCATCACTTTGCAGAAGTTTTGATTCTTCTTCACTGTGGGTACGCACTACCACTTCGATGCCGGGTTGTAGTGTAGTTGCGATTTCGGCCATTTTACGTACGTTCATTGAGTCCGGAGTCGCAATGACTAAAAGTGCAGCATTGGTAATATGTGCCTGAATCAATACGGAAGGATCTGCTGCGTCACCGGAAACTGCAGGCACTCCGGCTTTACGTAGTTTTTCTACTACTTCACGATTTTGTTCGGCAACTACGTAGGGAATGCCACGCTCAGTCAAGGCTTCTGCAATGCGCCGGCCGACGCGCCCATAACCAACCAGCACGACCTGACCTTCCAGATATTTACGTTCGGTACTCATGGGCAATTCTGCAAACGGGTCGGTACGAGCTTCCAGCTCTCGTGCCAGTCTGGAGTGCTTCAGCGCCCAGTTTTTGAGTGGTTTAATGGCTGAAAAAACAAGTGGATTGAGGGCGATGGAAATGAACGCGCCAGCCAGAATCAGGCTCATGCCGGCGGCCGGTAAAATACCCAGTGCCATGCCAAGACCGGCCAATATGAATGAGAACTCACCGATCTGTGCCAGGCTTGCCGCGATGGTCAGCGCTGTATTTAATGGGTAGCGGAATGCAAGAGTCAGCACCATGGCGGCAATGGATTTACCAATAATGATAATGGCTACTACGGCTAGCAGTCGTAACGGTTCATCCAGTAATATCTGCGGTTCAAACAGCATGCCAACAGATACAAAGAACAGTACGGCAAAAGCGTCTCTTAACGGCAATGATTCTTCTGCCGCACGGTGGCTGAATTCTGACTCACGCATCACCATCCCGGCAAAAAACGCACCCAGCGCAAATGAAACATTGAACAGTGCTGAAGCACCATAGGCAATGCCAATAGCAACTGCAACAACTGACAGCGTGAATAGTTCACGCGAACCGGTTTTGGCCACATGCCATAACAGCCATGGCAGCGCACGTTTGCCAACAACGAGCATTAAGATAATAAATACTGAAACCTGAAGGATAGTCAGACTAATAGTCTGCCAGAGCGGGGCAGTATTTGCTGCATCTACCGTGCCGCCCAGTACACCTGCCAGCGGTGGCATTAATACCAGCACCATGACCGTTGCCAAGTCTTCTACCACCAGCCAGCCAACGGCAATTTTGCCGTTCATGCTGTCCAGAATGCCTCGGGATTCAAGCGCTTTCAGCAGCACCACAGTGCTGGCACAGGATAATGACAGGCCGAAAATCAAGCCTTCACCGAATGTCCATCCCCATGTATACGCCAGTGCAGCACCTAAAACGGTAGCCAGTGTCATTTGTACCACGGCACCGGGCACGGCAATGCGTTTTACAGCCAGTAAGTCGTTGACCGAAAAATGCAAGCCAACGCCGAACATCAGCAGCATAACGCCAATTTCTGACAACTGGGAGGCGATACCGATGTCTGCCACAAAGCCTGGTGTTGCCGGGCCAATCATGATCCCTGCCATCAGATAACCGACCAGAGCGGGTAGTTTGATACGCTCGGCGATAAAGCCAAATATCAGTGCAAGGCCGAATGCCGAGGCGATAGTCGTAATGAGTGAGATATTGTGTTCCATGTTACTTTCGTTGCTTGTTATTTTTCTTAAAAACGTTCGTGATTACACTTAAATTATGATGCGCCTTCAATCAGATTGTCAGTAAGCAATTAAATTCTTTAAGTGATTATAGAACAGATAATGGCACTAAAAATACTAGTAATGGTCACATTGTTTGTGGTCATTATGGATGATCAGTATTGCAGTTTTATTGAAATGTTACAGTTAAAAAGGGGTTCGCATTGAAGATATTTATGATGGCAGCATTGGTTCTCATCGCGGCCTGGAGTTTCAATTATTTTGCTGATACTGAATTTAACATATTGGCCAAGCAGAGTCAGCAGAAAAATCAGGCGCTCATTAAAGTCGGCGATGAGTGCATATCCATTTCAGAGCGAGCGAGTGCACATCTGGTTCCTAAGCTTGAGTTTCAGCGGCTCGAATTGCAGGCGCGCAAAGCGAACGTGGTCGTGCGCTGCATGGCAGATCGTAATTATTATCAAAGTCCGGCTTGGTTGAAATACTCAGAACCGATTGCCGCCAGAATTTCATCAGAACAGCATGTTTCAGTGGATGAAGCGCTGGAAAAGCTAAAGCGCATAGATATGCTGGTTTTTGAACCAGTATCCAATAAGCCTGTTTATTGGCAATACGTTAAAAAATAGAATCAATAAATACTCACAGCTAATAGATCAGGAATTATTCGCTTTTTAATGCTAAAAATTTCATAGACAGTTTCTCGGCTTCTGCTTCATCCAGGGGTTTTATTAAACGGATAATTTGTTCAAGGTCGGTAGAGTTCTTTTCCAACAGCGCAATTTTAGATAAAGTCAGCATCGCATCAAGATGGCGGTTATTTAACGCCATGCATTTATTCAGATGCTGCTTGGCTTCTGCAATCTGGTGCGATTCAAACTCTGCTGTCCCCAAAAAATACCATGCATCAGCCAACTGTGGTTGTTCGATAGTCCATAGCCCAGCGATCTTTTTTAGTTCCTGCCACTCATGATTCTGGTATGGAACCACTACCTGCATAAAATATGGATGCTGACTGTTCGGCATTGCCCAGAATGGCTGTTCACTGGTTTTTAACGATATGAGGTCTGGCGTATCGAACAGGCGTTTGATCCAGTCTACCGGCATACTGTAAAAGAATGAGTTTGGTCCGGGGTTTTTAAAACTGGTAATGCCGATCAGATTAAAATTCTGGTCAAACATTGCGCCGCCGCTAGAGCCGAGTGCGAAAGCGGCGTTGGAACGGATAATCAGGTTGCCATCAAGCGGATAGGTCGCTTTTATACTGCCGTAAGAGGGTTGCGGTACGCTATTGCCGCTGGGATAACCTACCGTGAATATTTCTTCTTCATGCAACAGCGTAGCACTGTCACGCATAGGCACCGGTTTGAACGGCAATTTATCAAACTTCAGTAAACATAAGTCATGTTTCCAGTCGGCTTTCATGGCAATCGGCTGATAGCCATCGCCGTATTTTGCAATGTTGGCACCGTGTGCGTTCGCCAGTACGTGGCAATTGGTTGCAACATATTCATTGCTTACAACAACACCAGTGCCTGCGCCGGTGTTTCCGTTACCGAGGTCAACGCTGACATGCACAATTGATTCATTCAGCCTAAGTAAATCTGCAATATTAGGTTGTGAAAAGCCACTGAGAGGACTTGCCAATAAAACTACGAAAAAAATGGTTTTCTTCATAAAAATCCTCTGACTCAGAACCGGTTTTAGTGTTTACATACCAGTGATGTGATTGCTGCTAAGGCTAAATTTTAACTTTGATAGATTATCTATATTGGTGCGCAAAACGGTATTTAGGTTCAATTTGTGTTGGCTGTGACGCTCTAAGGCGCATTAAATATGGTTTTTTGATGATTTATTGGCAACACATACTATTCAAGCCAATAAACACGGGTTATGATGGGGTTTGTTATGTGAAGCAAATGCATTTCGCATAATTTTGAGATTTGATTAATATTCGTCTTAACTAATCAGGAATACTATCCATGAATAAACAAGAATTGATTGCCCAAATTGCAGAGCAAGCTGGCTTAACGAAAACAGATGCAGCAAAAGCGCTTAATGCTATTACTGACAGCATCACACAATCTTTGAAAAAAGGTGATCCAGTAACATTGATTGGCTTTGGTACATTTAAAGTTGGTAAACGTGCTGCACGTATCGGTCGTAACCCACGTACTGGCGCTGAATTGAAAATCGCAGCTTCAAATGCACCTGGCTTTACAGCTGGTAAAGCACTGAAAGATGCAGTGAACTAAAAGTTTTATTTTATGGATGCATGAAAGTTATTAGTTTACCTTTTGTGTGTCTATGATTAGTTATAAATAAAAACGGGAGCCTAGGCTCCCGTTTTTGTATTGTGCCTTGCTAATTTATTACGCTGGATTATTTGTTCATCGCACAAGATAACTTCAAAGCCAAACGCATTTCTGCGCATCTGTTTCAAAACTTCAGTTAACGATGCATAATGCAATGAGGATACTTTAAAGCCACATAGTGGTTGAATATGACCCATTCATGAGTATCTTTATAAGCCTGCAAAGCCAGGCGGTACATGCAGCCTTGAATTTTAATTAAAAAAAGAGGATCGCAAGATGTTAGAAGCTTTATCAGATTGGCCAACGCCGCCTTATTTCAGTTTTGATTCCGCCAGCATTAAGTCCGGGCCGGAAAGTTGCCTTATTTATTATCTTGACGGCAGAAAAGCGTTAGGTGATCTGATACGCATGTCTGAAGATGAATCAAATGTTTTATTTTTATCATCACGCAGTGATGTGAACGAAGCAGTTAATCTGGATCAGATTAAGACCATCCGCATGTTAAGGCCGTTGATTATGCGCCGGCAGATGGCGCTGCTGCATGAGCGCGCTGAGGAAGTTTTTCATTCTGCCGATCGCCAGACCTTTACTGTTGAGTTTACTGATAAGGAAACCATAACAGGTGAGACGGTAGGCTACTCGGAAACCGGCAAAGGTTTATTTCTTTATCTACCTAAAGATGCTGAGCAGATTCTGCGCTGCTTCATTCCCAAGCAGTCTATAACAAAATTTCAAATTGGTATGCACCTTGGCGAGATGCTGATTCAAGAAAAACTGGTACAGAAAGAACAGGTGGATGAAGCTGTAGCACATCAGCGCAAGCTACGTCAGCAGCTTATTGGTGAGTATTTGTCTGAACAGGAGATCGTTTCACGCGAGCAGTTGGAGCAGGCAATTCTTCATCAGGAAAAGCGTCCGATTCTTAAACTGGGTGAAGCCTTGCAAGAATTGGGGCTTATTAGTAAAGAGCAGCTCAGCGAAGCATTGGAAAAACAGCAAAAGAACCGCAAAATGCCATTAGGGCGGATATTGGTTGAGATGGGTGCGGTTGAAGAAAACGTACTTAATGGAGCTCTGGCGAAAAAGTTGGGTATTCCCTATGTCGGCATTGCCAAGTTCAATGTAGATTTGAATGCAGTGCGCTTGGTGAGCGTGGAATGCGCGCGTAAATATGTGCTGATGCCTTTATATATCCACGATACGGCACTTGTCGTTGCCTTTCAGGATCCCTTCAATACAAAGGCGGTAGAAGAGATCAGATTTCTGACAGATATGAAAGTGATTCCGGTCATATCTTCTCACGATGATATTGATCGGGCTATCAAAAAATATTATCACTCTGAGGTTGCCGATAAATATGCAACAGCCATGGCCGAACCGGTTCTTAATAGGTCTGGTGAGTATGATTTTTATAATACTGCTACAGAATTGAAGATTGATGACCTGGCTTCTAAATTGTCTAATGAAGATCGTGTTACAGAGCTCAAGCTGGATGCTATCACCGAGTCTGACAATACGCTGGTACAGACTGTTAACAAGATCATTCTGGATGCGTTTAATGAAGGTGTTTCTGATATTCATATCGAAACCTACGCAGGTAAGAAAAATACGCGCATACGATTTCGTAAAGATGGTGTGCTGGCGGATTATGTTGAGATTCCCGCAAATTTCCGTGAAGCAATTATTTCGCGAATTAAAATTATGGCGCAAATGGATATCTCCAATCGCAGAACGCCTCAAGACGGCAAGATTGATTTTCAGCGGTTTGGGTCAGCCAAGATTGAACTGCGTGTCGTGACCATCCCAACTACTAACAATCTTGAAGACGTAGTCATGCGCGTTTTGGCTGCAGCTAAACCGTTACCGATAGAAAAACTAGGCAGCGCCCCCGACATATTGGAAAGTCTGAAACATATGGTCGAGCGGCCATATGGATTGATTCTGGTATGTGGCCCAACCGGCTCAGGCAAGACAACTACATTGCATTCATTGCTTGGACATATTAATACCCCCAGCAGAAAAATATGGACGGTGGAAGATCCTATCGAAATCAGCCAGGCTGGATTGCGTCAAGTACAGGTCAATAATAAAAGCGGCATGACATTTGCACATGTGATTCGTAGTTTTTTACGGGCAGATCCTGATGTCATTATGATTGGTGAAATGCGCGACCAAGAAACCACAAAAGTTGCAATTGAGGCATCCCTGACCGGGCATTTGGTCCTTTCGACTTTGCATACAAATACCGCGCCGGAAAGTGTGACCAGATTACTGGATCTCGGTATGGATCCATTTAACTTTGCTGATGCACTGATCGGCGTGCTGTCGCAGCGGCTATTAAAGGCATTATGCAAACAATGTAAACAGGCCTATGTGCCAGATGAACAGCAAATAGATGCATTGCTGGCAGAGTTCCTTGAGGGGTCACCTATCGATCGTGATGAGGCGATTAAAGATTGGCAGCTTAATTTTACGAAAAATGGGGCTTACACTTTATACAAACCAGCAGGATGTCCGCATTGCAATAATACTGGTTATAGTGGCCGTGTTGGTGTCCATGAGTTGATGGCAGTTGGTCCGGAGATCAGACGCCTGATCCAGACCAGGGCGCCTTTATCCGAGTTACAGTTAGCTGCATTAAAAGCCGATATGCGCACGCTCAGGCAAGATGGCATATTGAAAGTACTGCTTGGTGAAACAGACATGACGCAGGTGCGGGCAGTCTGTGCTTAAGGACAGGTGAGCACGGCTTGATATGAAGTATTGGGCGGGTGTCAGCGTTATTTTTGAATAAAACTGCTAAATTTTGATAATTTTTTGATTATTTCGAAAATAGGTTGGAAAATTAATTAAATTTCATGTAATATGCCGCCTCGTTGGTTGAGGCAGGGTGCTTAGCTCAGTTGGTAGAGCGTCGCCCTTACAAGGCGAATGTCAGCGGTTCGACCCCGTTAGCACCCACCAAAAATCAGCGTAAAAAATGTATATTTTTCTGAACGAAATATGCATTAAGGAGTGGTAGTTCAGTTGGTTAGAATACCGGCCTGTCACGCCGGGGGTCGCGGGTTCGAGTCCCGTCCACTCCGCCAACTATTCTGATCATTATCGTGATTAGGTAATGATCTAAGCAAAGCCCCATGATTGGGGCTTTTTGCTTTTCTGCGGCAGGGTTTATGCTGTCTAGAATGTTTTCATGCCACCATATTTACTACCTTTAAGTGTTCAATCAGGTATTTCTTGAAGCTATTGCCAGTGGTGCCGTAATGTACAAAAAATTGGCAGCCATCATTGCTGATCACTACCAATTTCGATTCCACTATAAAACGGGTTTATTTGGATAAAATTTAGTCTTTACCGATTTGATATTCTTCGTAGCTAACTTCCACGATTTTGCCAGTTGTAGCATCAACTTCAACTTTGATCTCTTCTTTATCTGCCTCAAGAATATCAAACTCATAAGATGCTTTGCCATCTGCTTCGAGTTCGTATTCGGTTTCTACGACAGTACCAGGGTGCGCAGCTAATGCCGTGGCTTTAGCATCAGCCTCACTCACTTTGGCTAAGGCTTTAAATTTAGCATCATCCGCTTTTACTTCTTGTTCAACTTCTGTCACTTTGCCAGATTTCGCATCACATTCAATATCCCACGCGGTGCCATCCGCGGATTCAATATCAAATTCATACACGCCTTTTTTGTTCTCGGATTTAAATTCTGTTTTAACAATTTTGCCTTCATGTTTAGTTAAGGCAGCTTTTACGCACTTACCCAAACTATCGTAAGCTTTGGGTTTTAAGGTGTCGTGGTCAGCCATGGCTGTGTTGGCAAAAAATGCAGTTGCAATTAAAGCGGTGCCTATAGATAAACGAAACATATAAATCTCCTATTTGAATTAACGTAAAAACTTACTTATACATGTGCGGCAAAATTTAATCTTATAGATTAATTTGTACCAAAATTACATAAAAGGTTCATCACTGCTACTAAGGTTAACAATCGCCAGATTGATGATTAATCTGAATAAAAAACCCAAGCAGAAAAGTATTGTGAGTGATAAAAGATTATTTGATAATCAGCAATATAGCTTGTATTAGCTGTGATGGGATTTGATATAGCGCAAGCATCAAGACAATTGAAAAAGATACTATGCTAATAGATGCGAAAATGCAGTAAAGTACTAATTAGCAATAATAATCCCGGTTGTAATCATCATTAAACTCAATATATTTCAATTACGGTCACTCAAGACAAGAGTGACTTTATTTACGCTGGCAATTTTTGTTGCAGGTATCTGGCTGCTCTCGTTCTATGCTGACCATATGCTGCGCGGAGACATCGCGCATCAGTTAGGCCGTCAGCAGTTGGCAGCGACAGACCTGCTGGCAGCTCAAATTGATGATGAGTTAAATGAGCGCCTGACTGCTCTGGAAATTGTAGCTGATAGTATTGCTGCCAGTAATTTAAGCGATGCGAACTCAATACAAATAATGCTGGAAAATCGCCCGCTCTTTCTTAGAGATTTTAATGCTGGCGTTTATGTTACGCAGAAGGATGGCACCGCGATTGCCTCTTTACCGCCTTCAATCAATCGGCTCGGTATCAATTATATAGATAGAGACTACATCGCTATTCCACTTAAAGAAGGAAAAGCTTGGATTGGTCAGCCTGTGATGGGGAGAGCGGTATCTTCAGCTATTTTTGGCATGGGCATGCCGATTAAAGATAGCCAAGGTAATGTCGTTGGCGTTCTGGCCGGGGTTATTGATCTGGAGAAGCCGAGCTTTCTAGATAAAATTACCGAGAACCGTTATGGCCGATCCGGTTATTTCGAGCTTTGGGAACCAAAAAGCCAGTTAATCATTACCAGTACTGATAAACGGCAGGTGATGCGCAAATCTACGCACAGCGTCGACCATCAGTTGCAGGCCGCTGAGCAAGCTGTGATTGCCGTTAATGCCTTTGGACAGGAGGTATTGTCTTCAGCAAGGCATATTCCTGCTGCAGACTGGCTGATTGTTGCATCCTTGCCTACTGCCGAGGCTTTTGCGCCTATATACAGCATGGAACGGCGTATTTTGCTCGTTACAATTTTATTGACTATTTTAGCGGGTGGCATGACTTGGTGGATGTTAAGGCGAGAGCTTTCGCCGATGTTTGCTACAGTGAAGCAACTTGCATCTTTGACCGCATCAGATCAACAATTAAGTCCGCTGCAGATTGATAGCCAGAATGAAATTGGTGATCTGGTTCGAAGTTTTAATTCGCTGCTAAAAGTATTAGGACAACGTAAGGATGCTTTAAGAGATAGTGAGTTCCGCTGGAAATTTGCAATTGAAGGCTCTGGCAATGGGCTCTGGGATTGGGATATTGCTGCTGGTCGAGTGTACTTCTCTAAAACCTGGGAAGCGCTGCTTGGTTATTCAGAAAACGAGATTGATGGGGATTTTGCTGAATGGGAGCGTCGTATTTATCAGGAAGATCGGGCGAAGTTTCTTGCTGCATTGCAAGATCATCTTGATGGTAAAACGCCGGCTTATATCAGCGAATATCGTATCTTGTGTAAAGATGGCAGCTATAAGTGGATGCTTGATCATGGTCTGGTTGTAAGCCGTAATGCTAGTCACAAGCCTATGCGTGTTATCGGTACACTTTCTGATATTTCCGAGCGTAAGGCAGCTGAAAGCAAATTACGCATGCTTTCTACTGCGATTGAACAAAGCCCAACTTCTGTTGTAATTACTAATCTTGATGCGACGATTGAATATGTTAATCCACGTTTCACCGAAGCCACGGGTTACGGCCTGGCAGAAGCTGTTGGTAAAAATCCGCGTGTGCTGCAATCTGGTTTAACCGATGCATCGGTTTATCAGGATATGTGGAAAGCGCTTACTGATGGCCGTACTTGGGTTGGCGAGCTCATCAATAAACGCAAAGATGGTGCGCTTTATTTTGAAGAGGCACATATCTCCCCAGTCAAAGATATTAATGGTGATGTTAGTCATTATGTAGCAGTAAAAGTCGATATTTCAGCAAGAAAGCAGGCTGAAGATAATTTGCGCATTGCAGCCGCCGTGTTTCAATCACAAGAGGCCATGATTGTTGCCGATGTGAATACCATTATTTTGCGGGTGAATAAAGCTTTTACCGAAATAACCGGATATAGCCCAGAAGAGGTGATAGGCAGTACTCCCAAAGTGCTTAGTTCGGGCCTGCATGACAAACAATTTTATGATGCCATGTGGGAAACGATAGGAAAATCAGGTACGTGGGAAGGCGAAGTCTGGAACCGTCGCAAAAATGGTGAGGCTTATCTGGAACGCCTGATTATTACCGCCGTTAAAAATGATGCTGGCAAAGTCACTAATTATGTTGCCACCATGACTGACATTACGAGTAGCAAAGAAGCTTCTGAAGAGATTCATAAGCTGGCTTTCTATGATCCTCTGACGCAGTTACCTAATCGCAGGCTGCTACTAGATCGACTTAAGCAGGCATTGGCGGTTAGCGCGCGTAGCGGCAGGTATGGCGCATTGCTGTTTTTAGATTTGGACCATTTCAAAACATTGAATGACACGCTCGGGCATGATATTGGTGATCAACTTCTGAAACAGGTATCTGTAAGGCTATCAGCTTGCGTACGTAAAGTTGATACCGTTGCGCGACTGGGCGGCGATGAATTTGTGGTGCTGCTCGAAAATCTAAGCAGCAAAGCGGTTGAAGCGGCTGCACAGACGGAAATCATAGGCACTAAAATTCAGGCATCGCTTGCCCGACCATTCACTATTGGCTCGCATCAGCACCATAGCACTGGCAGCATAGGCGCAACTTTATTTCTTAATGAGGAACAAGCCGGAGTAGAGGCCATATTAAAACAGGCTGATATTGCCATGTATCAGGCTAAAGACTCAGGCCGTAATGCAATACGCTTCTTCGATCAGGATATGCAGGATGCAGTCATCGCCCGTGCGAATATGGAACATGAGTTACGCGCGGCCATCACGCAAATGCAGTTTAAACTCAACTTCCAGCCGCAGGTAGATTATGAGGGCGCTATATTGGGAGCCGAAGTATTAATCAGATGGAGCCATCCGCAACACGGTATGGTTTTACCTGGGGAGTTTATCGATCTGGCCGAAGATACAGGCTTGATTCTGCCGATTGGCAAATGGGTGTTAAATGCGGCATGTGCCCAGCTTAAAGCATGGCGGGATCATCCATATACAAAAAACCTGACCTTATCCGTAAATGTTAGCGCGAAGCAGTTCAGGCAGGCTAGTTTTGTAGAACAAGTACAATCTGCGATAAACCATTTTGGGATTAATCCATCATTGTTGAAGCTGGAGCTGACAGAAAGTATCCTATTTAAAGATATTAATGGCATGATTTCCACCATGAACGCGTTGAGAAACATCGGTATCGGCTTCGAGCTTGATGATTTTGGTACTGGCTATTCATCTTTACAATATTTAAAGATGCTGCCACTGAGCCAGCTGAAGATAGACCAGTCGTTCGTGCGTGATATAGCGATTGATAGCAATGATAGGACGCTAGTGCTGACCATTATTACCATGGCGCATAGCTTAGGGTTGGAAGTGATTGCTGAAGGGGTAGAAACGCAGCAGCAATTAGAGTTCCTGAAAGAAAACGGATGTGACCATTACCAAGGTTATCTGTTTAGCAAGCCAGTGCCTTTGGATGAGTTTGAGGCTTTGTTGCAGAAAAATTGATATTCTTTGATATGTTAACTGCTTGTTGATTGGCTAACTTTGGGTATGTCCATGCATGGTTTCAGGTGAAATGCATGGAACATTTGTACCTGAAACCATGATGAAATCGCTTTTTAATACTTAAATAAACAAAGGCGCGATAAATGCAAAAAATGCGCCAATCCCAAATATCGCAACAGATAAGCAATAAATCATCAGCGAATGTTTACGTGTTTTTGCGCAAACTGATGCGAGCTGCGGATCTGTAGGGCAAGGCGCGTTGCGCGCTTGCCACTGCAAATAACCCGCAATTACTAACATAATGCCTGCCACACCAAAAACCAGCCCTTTATGTTCACTGATCCATACTAATTGCGGAAAGTTTGATACCAGACTCACAAGTGTCGCCGCTGAGCCAATTGCAACGAGGGTAGCTGGTAAGGCGCAGCATATCAGGGTTGACCCGCTGGTAAACAGCGAAAGTATGTTGGCGCGCCTGGCAGTCATTACCGCAGACAGATCAGTAATATTTTGGGTGTCTGCAGTCATCATTTTGCTTCCAGTTCGGCTTTAATGTGTGCCACTGGATGTTCACTCAATTCAATAGCGGTGACGTCGTAGCCTGCATCTTTAATCAAATCTTTTAAGGTATCGTTTGATAGTGCTTGTCCTGCTTTGAGCTCGACCGCAACGATACGCTGCTTTAAATTCACGTATACATCCTGGGTTTGTGACAGTGCACGTATTTTTTTCTCGATACCTTGCGCACAAAATGCACATACCATGCCATTCACAGTAGCTTTTAGGGTTTGCGTGGCAGCAAGTGCGCTATTGCTGAATAATGAGATAGAGAAAATAAATGCTAATAGTATTTTGTTCATGATGAATTCCTTAATATTTAAAATATGTACATAAAGTTAAAACGGGGCTGGCCAAAGTTGTTTATACCGGCCTCAACAAAAAAACTTTTGTTAATTAAACGCAGCATCGGCGTCACTTCAATCTTGTCCGATAGGCCATTCATATTGCGTGCTTCAACGATTAGCCAAGGCTGCGTTTTGTCGTAGTCTGATTCATAAAAAGAGAATCCGGCTCGAACGGAGCTGTAGTCATGATTGATATCCGTGGCACGATATAACCTATGCGTTGCCTGAAAATAAACACGTGTGGTTTCGTAATCAAACTGGATTCCCGGTGTGATCATGGTTTTGTTGAACGAGTCATCCCTGCCGATACGTTCATTTTCACCCTGCAAGGCACCGACTCCAGCCATCAGCCATAAATTAGCCTGCGCATGTGGCATGTTCCAGCGCTGTAATAAACGCGTATAAGTCACTTCTTCTAAAGTACGCGTTTTGGTTTCATCATCTGAACGCATATAAGTGCCACTCACACCAAATGCATCGCGCGGAGTGACCGCATAATTGATGAATGCTTCACGCCAATTATTGTTAAAGTCGCCCATGACCATGTAAGAGTCCTTAAACCCCATCGGGCCAGCAGAAGCATATTGACTGCTGAAACAGAGCATTGTGCTCAACAGCAGCAACCTAGATTTTGTGATAAACATAGAATTCCAATCTTTAAATCTGAGTTGTTACACCGAAAAATAGGCGTAATAAGGCTGACTTCAAGAAAGGAATATGGGCGGGCGCAGTAAATTAGGCTGGGTGATTGAAGCGTAAGACTGATAAGGCATGCTTATCGATGAAGACGACACAAAATACTCGATAGGATCAACTCTATCAGGAGGTATGGTTGCTACTGCCAAGCTTGCACACATTGCTGCACAATGTGATTTACTGACATTCTTATAATTGGATTTATGCTCACCAGATGCAATATCTGTAGCGTTTTTCATATGTTGATGGCAAGGCATATCCGCTGATGAATATTCAATGACTTTGGTCGCTTGCATCATGCTATTGCACACAGCCATATTGCTAGCGGCAATCGCTTGCAATGGCATTAACACCAAAAGAAAACATGCAAAAAGTTTTGAAATATACCCAGTCATGTCATCTAAGATAACTTAAGCATGGCTAAAGTTCAAGTCAGAGTTTTAATGCAAGAACAGGGCAGCCAGTAAATAGATATATTAGTATTTAAGTAAATATAGAAAGACAAAAGGCTTACAGTCGTTAAACTGTAAGCCTTTGCTCACACTTCTTAAGTGAAATCCAAATCATAATTTTTGAATTAATGAGACTTAATTGATTGATCTAGTAAAGCGACTTCATTGTTCAAACGATCAAATAAAGACCAAGCAAAAATCTTGGTTTGTTTGATTTCCTCTAAGTGGTTTTTATTGCTGTCACTAATACTTTTAATATATTCAATAAGAATTTTATGGGCAATATCATTTCTTATCTTAGTCAATTTTTGCAAATCATCTATTAATACAACATTTGAATTAAGATTTTTAAATTTCTTAACTAACTGTGCAAGAGGATTATTTCGAATATCTTCAACTGAGTAATTAAACGTAAATGGTTTAGCTCTTGATTGAATTAACTTATAGCTGAATTCTATGTATAGCTTTAAAGTTTCTTCAATGAGTTGAAAAGCCGCCATCGTGCTTATGAATGAATCATTAAATTCCGCTTTATAAGCATTATCTTTCATTAGCTAGTTAACCAATTTTTAACAAAAAATAAAAGTTTTGGAATTGATTCGAATAACATAACAACTAAAATCCAACTAATTGTTATGGCTAAAATTAATTGATACAAAAAAATAGATAAAAAATTATTTATAAAGAATTTACCCATACTTAAACTGACAAACTCGCCTTTCTGTTTGTCATATAAAGCAAACCCCTTTTTTTCCCAATCTTCATATTGTATCCCCATATTTTTTTCAACCCATGCAGCTTTATACCGTTCGTCAGCAACAAAGTACTCATTTTTGATGTCGATTTTATTTAATTGAATCCAAATTGTAATAAACACGAAACCTATAAATGTAATCCATACAATTTTCTGTCGATTCAATGAGCCTATTTTTCTTTTTTCTGTGAAAGGTTTAAATAAACTTGTAAACAAATTACTTAGATCAAAAGTCCGCCTTATACTCCATTTTCCTAAATACCAAAAACTCAACACCATCGGTAATGCGATAGATTGAGATATTATTCTCATTTGTTCTCTTTGATTAAAATCAAATCCTATTAGTAAAAATAATAATCCCATGAATATTATTGCTAAGCTTGCCCCAATAAATCCGAAGATCAGAAATTTTACAGCTTTCATTTTATCGTTCTCCATGTCCCCGTTCATGTAACACGGGGGGCTATTAATACATAACCAAATAATACTATACGTTAGAACTGCTTTTTATTATTTTCTGTGCAAAAAACAATAGGGGTCAGACCACAATCAATAGCAGAATTAGCCATGAAAATATTTTCATGGTGGTTTGATAGTTCTAAGGTGTGAGAATGCTTTTTTGATGCTTGAAAAAACAAAAGGCTTGCAGTCGTTAAACTGTAAGCCTTTGTTTTACATGGTGTGCCCGAAGAGGTTCGAACTCCTGACCCCGTGGTTCGTAGGGCGGGCCTATAAATTTAAAATTTATATTAATCAACAACTTACAGAGTCTGCAGTCTTAAAATGTAGTAGAATTTAGCGGTATTATCAGCATGTTTTGTAGTGTTTTGTGACAAAATCCCTACAGGTAGATTGGCTGCTAAGCGGGATAAGGTAGACGGTAATTTTGTAACCTAGCTGTATTTATTGGGCTTGATGTTTATATAAATAATGACTATTGTTCTGCAAACAAGAAATTAAAAATTAAAGTCTAATCCTGAGGCATTATGGCATTATATGAGCTAGCAATACTTGGAAGCCCAACTCAAGCTCAGCTTGAAGATATAACAATAAAACTGGCTCAGGCAGCAGAAAATTTCCAGCTCAAAATAGATATTGATATAAGACTTACTATAAATCCAGAAACCTTTTCGCCTGACAATAAGTGCGCTTCAGCGGTTATATTTTTTGGGGGTAAAGACAGCTCTAATGTTGATGTTTATACAGTATTAAATTCCAAAACCATTCCTGTTTTACCAGTTGCTACAACAATCCAATCTTTCTCAAATGAAATTCCAGAATCGCTAAAATCTTTAAACTGTATTTTTTACGATAAAGATGGTGCTGATAGAGTTTTTTCTGCTTTCTGTGAGTGTGTAGGACTACTGCCAAGACAACGACGTATTTTTTTAAGTTACAAGCGTGATGACTCAACTCCAGCAGCGTTACAACTTTTTGCCGCATTGTCAGCTAGAGGATTTAATGTTTTTCTTGATACTCACAGCATAGGACCAGCTCAAGAGTTTCAAGATGAACTTTGGCATCAACTATGTGAAGTAGATGTCCTTTTAATGTTAGAAACCCCTAATTACTTCGCTAGTCGATGGACAACCGCAGAGTTTGGAAGAGCTTTATCTAAAGGTATAGGTGTTTTACAAGTCCAATGGCCTGACTTAACTCCTTCTATTATTACAGGTACTAGCAGTAGGGTAGAGTTAATCAACTCGGAAATAGATACTAATGGCGAATTAGCGGCCAGTGCTATAAATCGCATCTGCTTGCAGTTAGAGCAAGTCAGAACTCTCTCTCATGCAGTACGCCATGTGAGTGTTATTCAATCAGTAATGAATGCAGCAAGAACGATTAATGCTCAAATAGACGGTGTAGGTCCTAATAAAATTATATTTATAACATTAAAAAACGGAAAGAAAATGCTTATTCAACCCCATATAGGCATTCCAGATGCACACACACTGCAATCCACACTAGAAATAGCTGGGGGACTATCGTCTGCTATTGTTTATGATCATTTAGGATTGAAGCCTAGTTGGATTAATCATTTAGACTGGTTAGGGCGTAACATTAAAGGCACTCAATGGGTTAAATCAAGTGAGGCTGCGTGGGAATTTGCAGGGTATTACTAAACTCATGAATAATATTTTTCTTTCAGCCAGTGTTCCTCAAATTAATCGAGAATATTTTGACACTGCAAATCCATTTCTAATACAGTTTGCTGTAAGGGAATTTCTTACTGCATGCTTAGGAAGATACAGAGTTGTTTGGGGTGGCCATCCTGCAATAACACCTATGGTATGGGCTGTTTGTGAAGATCTAGGTGTTGAATATGCTCAGAGCGTGACTCTTTATCAATCTGCGTTTTTTAAGGAGCATTTTCCTGAAGAAAATAAACGTTTTGGCAATGTTAATTATGTAGATTCAGTTGGAAACGACATGAGCAAAAGTCTCAGTAAAATGAGACAAGAGATGTTAAGTCTAGATTATGAGGCTGCCGTCTTCATTGGTGGGATGAAGGGAATTTTCGATGAATACAGTCTTTTTAAAGAATTACACCCAAATGTAAAAGTACTATCTGTGTATTCCCCTGGCGGAGCAGCGATGCAATTGGCTATTGATCTTAAACAACCAATTAATAGGATTGATTATGCCAATATGTTTTATGAATTTTTAGGTATTGAAGGTACAGAACCACGTCATAAGTAAACACAAAAACAGAATTTAGTCTAAAAACAATTTAACAAAGGAGACTTTAATGGCAAGAAAAGTATTTTACAGCTTTCATTACTCAAACGATAACTGGAGAGCGTCTACAGTTCGCAATATTGGTTCTATTGAGGGAAATAAGCCTGCTAAAGATAATGAATGGGAGACCATCACAAAAGGTGGTGACAAAGCTATCGAGCAATGGATTGATGAACAAATGAACGGTAGAAGTTGTATAGTTGTTCTTGTTGGTGAAAACACGGCTGGCAGGAAATGGATCAATTACGAAATTAAAAAAGCATGGGAATCTGGAAAAGGTTTGGTTGGAATTCAAATTCATAAATTAAAAAACAGTGATGGCGAACAAGGGAGTGAAGGTGGCAATCCTTTTGATGAATTCAAAGTAGGTGGGGAAAAATTATCAAATATTGTGAGATTAAAAAAACCAAGCCAAATTACCAGTCAAGCTGTTTACAATTACATTAGTGAAAATATTTCTGATTGGATTGAAGAGGCTATTGCAATAAGAAACAAATATTAAAACGTATAAGGTGGAGGCAATTAATCAGACATTATTGAACGATCCGTCACTCGTTGAGAGTGTCTGTTCTGCCTCTGGCTCATTGCTGAGCCAGAGGGGCGCATGTTGGTCAGCAATCGATGAGTGTGTGGCAGCCAATAGACTGCTCGGATCATCTTTTGGAGCAACCAGAAGTTTACCTGTCCCTTGAGCGGGCTTTCGCAACTCTCCAACTATATTAGTCTTGCCTGTGTGGGTTATAATTGTAGCAACAATTAACGTAATATCACCAATCCAAATCGCTTAGCAAGATGATGACTATAACATCAGTCATTGAAAATTTGCCGCCAAGTTTAATTCCGCAAGAAAAGGCAAATATAGAACCAATAAAGTAATTATTTATCGGAATAAAATTCCAATGTACAATTATTTAAGTCACCCCTAATAATTCCATTTTGCTCTTTTTTAAGTTGGCGCCAAACTTTAAAACCTACAAAAATTGCATTTTCCCATTGTTTCATAGAACAACGACTTACTTCTAAATGTGAAGTTAAATCTTTAATCGTGCGTAATATACTATATTCAATTGATTCAATACCCTCGAAATAGTTATTATTCTTTGCTTCTATAAATATAATTGCAGCAATTGCCTCATCTATAACTTTTGCTCTACCGCCATCTTCATTTTCATCTAACAACTTGTTTGATCTTCGTTTGCAATTAAATAACTTTCGCATCACAGGAGACCAACCAAGTATTGTCATTGTTGAATTGCACTCAGAATTGACCCACCTAGCGATATAAATTGCACTAGAAATTGACCCACGTACCGATACTATTCTGCTCAACCTATGAGCAGGAGA
>Ga0208125_100165_pt1 | contig 60259 bp, 58 predicted proteins | sample LakWasM128_HOW14_2_FD_183938 | JGI IMG/M metagenome (GOLD analysis project Ga0208125, IMG submission 183938) | Freshwater sediment methanotrophic microbial communities from Lake Washington under simulated oxygen tension - Sediment Metagenome... | ecosystem: Environmental > Aquatic > Freshwater >...
ATTTCCTATACCAGAGAACGCGGCGCAGTGCAGGGCGGTATTGACTACTCGCATAGCAGCGGACTCTACCTGGGCGTATGGGGCACCAACGTTCACAATGCAGCCCTCTACGGCAACACAGTAGAAGTCGATGTTTACGGCGGCTACCTGCGTCCGTTAACTGACAACCTGAGTATGAATGTAGGCTTCCTGCAATTCTTCTACCCGGACAGCAACCACCCAGGTGCCGGCACTGCCAGCAAAGGCGGCTCACCTAACACCACAGAACTCAATGCTGCGCTGACCTACAAATACTTCACCTTGAAACACTCTTACGCCATTACCAACTTCTTCGGCATCAATGACCGCTTTGGCGGCGATGGCAACACCCGCGGTTCAGGCTACACCGAACTCAACTTCAACTACAAACTACCGGTGGCTGACCTTAACCTGGCACTGCACGTAGGCCGTCAGACCGTACGTAACTACTCACAGGCCAACTACACTGACTGGCTGGTAGGCATCAATAAAGACTTCTCAATGGCAGGTACTACAGGCTGGAACGCAGGCTTGAACTACACCACCACAGATGCGGATGACAGCTGGTATGTAGATGCCAAAGGCTGGGAAACCGGTAATGACCGTGTGATTGGTTATATCAAACGTACTTTCTAGTTTTATTGATTAATATAAAGTTCTGCAAAAAGATAGGTACCTTAGAGTACCTATCTTTTTATATGTGACTGACCGCTTGTCGTACCGTTTGCATTAATGAACGGAGATGGTGACGTTATGGTGTTTTTCAGGGATTTCAGTGATGAAGCCTTCAAGTGCCAGCAGCTCCCCGGTACTTGAGAAAATGCCGCGGCCATGTTCCTGAACGAATTTAATATCGCCTTTACGTGTAATAATTCTGTAAATGATATTAAATTTCTCGTCTTGGATAACTTGTTGATTGATGGATTCCCAGACCGCATTTCTATCGCTGGGGTGAATAATTAGATTGTAGGTAAGGCTTGCGTCATGCAGTAGCTCGAGGGAGTCATACCCGGTAACGTCAATACAGCCTTCGCTGACGAACTCAAAGGTCCATGACCGGTCGTGTCTGCAGCGATAGACCATACCTGGAATATGACTTAACAGTGCATTTGCAGCACGTTTGTTAGCTGCACTCAATGCCTCAGCTTCTTTTATATCCTGTATGTCAGTAATGGTGCCGATAACGCTGGCTCTTTCACCCACAACATTTGAGGATGATTTAGCGCGAATCCGGAACCAGTTGGAGGCACCTTGCAATGAGATCAGGCGTAAATCAATAGTGAAACTGGGTTTTCTGCCATATGCAACAGAGTCAAGTCTGGATTCGATCATGAGCTTATCTTCAGGATGCGCATAAGTCGATATTGTTTGATGAAGGCTGTCTTTAATTTTAAACTCCAGAAAATGCTCCCATGCAGGGTTCAGGAAAATAATTTTGCCTTCGGTATCAAGCTGAAAAACAATTTGTTCAAGTTTGTCTATAATGAAATGATAGTTAAATTGCGGTTCAAAATTACTGCTGAGAGTATGCTCTCCCGATAGCGGCGTAAACTGGAACAGTGTTAAATTGCCATCACCGTGATCGCGCATTTTAGTGAGGCTTACATTTGATGGTATCGCAGAACCATCAATTCCAAGCAGGCGAATTCTGGTGGCTTCATTTTTTGTTTTTCCGGTAATGGCTTCTGCGTTCAGTTCAGCAAATATCTTGTGATCTGCGGGGTGAATGATGTTGGTTAAAGGCATGTCTTTAATCTGGTCTTCTAGACCGACCAAGCCTAATGTCTGTAAGAATGGCGTATTGACGAACTTTACTGTTAAATCATCCAGTACAACTGCCGGTGAGGATAGTGCGTTTGATGCTTCCCTTAACCAGGATGCCTGTTGAGGTGATTCGTTTTTATGTTGAGGATTTCTTTTGGTAAGTAATGGTTGAATGATAAAAACGAGTGCAGCTGAAAATATTGCAACCACGACTGAGATTAAAATGACAACATGCGATAAAAAAGGACCTTCAATGCTGTACCATGAGCTAAGTATTAATAAAAAGATAATACTTATGATCAGCATTGCAAAGATAAACACACTCATGACGATGAGCCCTGATTTGATAAAATATGAGTATAAGAAGAACTAGTTAAAATATGCAAAATATTTTAAATATCTTTAAGACATTACCTAGTTACATCATAAACCATAAGCTTTATGCAAACTTGCATTTGCTGGTAGTTTCATTGGTTTTGACGGTGATTATGATCCAGGCGAGTTCTCTGTTTCTGTATGATTACATTCCCAATCATCTGGCTACGATTAACCAGGCATACAAAGACCAGTCGCTATGGAAGCTGGAACTTCATAAACTGGAAAAAAGCGCTGAACTGAGCAGTGCAGACTTTATTCATTTAAATGATAGTTTAAGTAATTTTAATGACCGTACCTATGTATGGAGCAAAAATCAGCACGATACAAGTCTGGCAAATGCATATAACAAACTATCTCAGGCACATCATCAGTTTTCTGCAGCACGTGTGCATGGCGTTGCAAAAAAACAGCTATTGGAAAACGCTAGAAACGTCATTACAGCTTATGATGAATTCATCGAAGCCTCACAAAACGACGTTATCATCAAGCAGTCTGTAGTTCAGCTCATGCAATTAGTATGTGTTTTTATCACAATATCCATCGGTGCATGCATTATGTTTATCTCATGGAGAATATTGATAACGCGGCTAGGCAAGATTTATGAACTGATACCGGAAGATCTGCTTTTAGAAGATAAAAATTATCAGTATGAAGATGAATTGGAGCGGCTGGAAAAGCTAACTGCAGAAATGTCTGCCAGGCTCGAAGGTTATCAGGTCGAAAGCACGTGGACCAATAAAAACAGTATGGAAAGAATGCGAAAAATGCTTATTTCGCAAGACTTTCTATTCAAACTCGCAAAGCTGGTAGCAAAGTCAGATTTAAGCGAAATGACCATAAAAAAAATACTCTATTCTATGGAGAGTACGCTGGCCGTTAAGAATGTGGCATTAGTTTTTAGTGAAAATGGCACACGCATCACCACACAGCGCGCACTTTACTCAAGTAGCTGGCCATTAACTTTTGATGAGAATATGTTTGATAAAAGCTTGCATATCCTTGCTGTGAATCATGAAACCAAGCTTATAAAAGGCGAATGCATACAATGTGTGACGATTCCGCTGCCTGGACCAAGTGGCTGGTTAGGAATATTGCTGATAGAAACTGAAGCGAATCATTATTTTGAGGATACTGAAATTCAGCTGATTGAGGTAACTTCGCAGATGCTGGCGCTATCGATGGGCTTTCAAGCCAGAGAGCAGGAGGGGCGTCGCGTTGCGTTACTTGAAGAGCGTGCGGTAATCGCAAGGGAGTTGCATGACTCCCTGGCGCAGTCTTTATCGTATATGAAATTTCAGTTAGCGCGTTTGCAAACGAATTATGGTCCCGGGCTGCTTGAGTCAGGCGCTTCTGTCATTGTCGACGATATGCGCGAGGGATTGGATAATGCATACCGTGAATTGAGAGAGCTATTAACAACGTTCAGGGTGCAGATGGATGTGCGTGGGCTCGACCATGTACTGGAGGAAACCATCAATGAGTTTTCCAATCGTTCAAATTTATCTATTACACTAGATAACAGGCTGCAGGAGTGCAGACTTACGGTGAATGAGGAATTCCATTTGCTGCATGTGATACGTGAAGCCTTATCAAATATCGTGCGGCATTCAGGTGCTGATAAAGTAACGATTTCTCTTGTATTACAATCTACAGGAGATGTTGTGGTGACCGTTGATGATAACGGTATAGGTTCTGCTTTTGATGAATCGAAGCCACACCATTATGGACTGGCGATCATGACAGAACGTGCCCATTGTCTGGGTGGCAGTATTGAAATTAGACCTCGCCGTCTCGGTGGAACGCGCGTCCGTTTGCAGTTCCGCCCAAAGAGTGATGGTATTTAGTTAAGCAGGCGTAGGAGGCCAAGATGCAAACGACAACGACAGTAGTAATTATTGATGATCATGCGCTGTTCCGCAGAGGGGTCAGGCAGATGATCTCGTCTGACCCTGAATTTACCGTTGTAGGCGAGGCAGCATCAGGTATGGAGGGCTTCGCTCTGGTTGAAGAGCTTAAGCCGGGCCTGGTCCTGATAGATTTGAATATGAAAGGCATGAACGGCATTGAAACAGTGGCTCGCATTAAGGAAGCCAAGCTTGAATCAAAATGTATAGTGCTTACCGTGTCTGATGCTGAGGATGATTTGCTGGAAGCATTACGTGCGGGTGCAGACGGCTATCTGCTGAAGGATATGGAGCCTGAGGATTTATGTGCCAGTCTCAAAAAAGCCATGTCCGGCATGACGGTTCTACATGAGAGCCTGACCGAAATACTTAAGAATGCGCTGATTCATCCTACCTTGAACAAAAAAGATGACGATGTTTCGCTTACCGAGCGCGAGCGGGAAATTCTTGAATGCCTGGCAAAAGGCTTGAATAATAAAACCATTGCCAGAGCTTTAGGTATCAGCGACACCACAGTAAAAGTACATATCAAGCATCTGCTAAGCAAGCTGAAGCTGACAAGCCGCCTCGAAGCAGCCGTCTGGGCGCACAGCAAAAAATAGTTTTCTGATCTACTGCGATAATAAGGTAAATCAACCCCAGCCCACATTGAATAAAGGGCTGGGTTTGCATGAAAATGCCCCAAGCTTTGACAGGCAGATTCACTTGTCAGCCTGAGTCTTGCAGATGTGATGCAGACTAGCTATAAGCTATTCTGGTGTTAAAGCTTTTATAATGACCTGATCAAATTGCACATTTCAACAGCGACTTGTGCAGCTTCTGCCCCTTTGATATGCATACGCGCAATTGCCTGATCATCATCTTCAGTCGTTAATACTGCATTGGCAACCGGCACGCCGGTGTTGAGCTGCACTTCTGAAATACCGCGTGCAGATTCATTGGAAACCACTTCGAAATGGTAAGTCTCGCCGCGGATAATAGCGCCAAGTGCAATCAAGGCATCGTATTTTTCGCTCAAGGCCATATGCTGCAATATCAGCGGGGCTTCCAGTGCGCCAGGTACTGTGGCAATCGTAATATAGTTGCTATCGACCCCCAGTTTGATTAATTCATTTTTACAGGCACTGAGTAAGCCATCGCCGATATTGCTATTAAATCTGCATAGCACAATACCAATTTGCATACCTTTGCCATTTAGTTTTTTTTCAATTTCTCTCATGTTTTCAACTTTCTCAAATATTTAAATTTTAGCGATACACTTAGGAATACATTCTAAACAGCGTGGCTGACTTTTATTAACTCAGCATCTGGGTCACAATTTTAATTTCGCATTGAGCCAATAGGCGAATATGGTTTACTAGCTTTGCGATTTATCATCATAGGTGAATTTCGTTATTTTTATCATTGCCATCAAGTACTACTACCTATGTGGTAAGACCAAGTGGTAATAGTAAGTAAATTATGGTGTGGTTATGATTCATTACGATGTGACGGGTGAGATTCGATTTACTTTCCCTCACCCAATCGATTAGGGTATTTCTTTATAACTATATAGCATGTAAGTTGGTTTGCACTGCCGTAACGCCTTACGTAAGTAAAAGGTGTTGTGGTTGAAATAAAGGCATTCCATCTAGAGGAGGTTGAAGTGAAAAAAAACGAAGAAGTATTGGACGCCGTCACCGCAGATATGTGTGACGATGTGGTAGCAGGCAATGCCTCACTGCATCGTACTATTAACTGGACTGGGGCGTTTTGGGTAGCCAGTGGTGTGCCGGCTTTAGTATTGTTTTCTATGGGAGCAATTGCTGCTACCGTAGGTAAACCGGCTTGGCTGGTGTGGATGATCTCTATCGGATTTGGCTTTATACAGGCATTTACTTATGCTGAAATCGCCGGTTTATTCCCGCACAAAACAGGTGGCGCGTCAGTATATGGTGCCGTAGCATGGGTAAGATACAGCAAGTTTGTGGCACCACTTTCAATCTGGTGTAACTGGGTTGCCTGGTCGCCGGTACTTTCCATCGGCTCAGGGCTGGCCGCTGGTTATATTCTAACTGCGATGTTTGCCCCGGATGCTGCCATCAACACCTGGCAACTGACATTGCTGGATTTGGGCATGCTGAAAGAAGGCTTAACGCTGCGTATTAATGCGACCTTTGTTATTGGTGCTGCATTACTGCTGCTGGTCTATTTTATTCAAAACGGCGGTATTCTGCGCTCTGCCAAAACAACCATGGTACTTGGTTTGGCAGCACTGATTCCTTTAATACTGATTGGCTTAGTGCCTTTGGTAACTGGTGATATGCCTGTTGATTATTTCTTCCCTTTATCACCATTAGCTTATGACAGTGTAGGTAATGTTATAGACGGGCTATGGGACCTGAATGGATGGGTTTTAATGGCAGGCGGCTTGTTTATTGCAGCTTGGTCTACTTACGGTTTTGAAACTGCAGTTTGCTATACACGTGAATTTAAAGATCCTAAAAAAGATACTTTTAAAGCAATCTTTTACTCAGGCTTACTTTGCGTTGCAGTATTCACGTTAGTACCGTTAGCATTCCAGGGTCATCTTGGTTTAGGCCAAATGGTTACGCCTGCCGTGACTGATGCATCTGGTGCAGTGACTAGCGCTGCTGTGTACAACGGCATGCTCGCTCCTGATATTTACAGTGGTATGGGTGTTGCAAAAGCATTGTCAGACATTCTTGGTACCAGTGCTTTTATTGCTAATCTGGTGGTGGTGATGCTGGTGTTGGCACTGTTGTTGGCCATCATGACAACGATGTCTGGCGCTTCACGTACGCTTTACCAGGGTTCAGCAGATGGTTTGTTGCCTAAGTTCCTGTCAAAAGTGAACGAGAACGGCGCACCGACCAGCGCAATGTGGGCTAATATGGGTGTTAACCTGGTGTTGTTAATGATGTCTGACTATATGTTCCTGCTTGCAGCGGCAAACGTCAGCTATATCATTTTCAACTTCCTGAATCTGAATGCCGGCTGGATTCACCGTATGGATCGCCCAGACTGGGAAAGACCATACAAAGCACCAACGATTCTGATTGTACTAGGCACGTTCTTGGCATTCGTTAATATCACAGTGATGGGCTTAGGTGCCAATATCTGGGGTGCAGGTACCTTGATGAGCGGCCTGGTGATGGCTGGTGCAGTTATTCCAATCTTCATGTGGCGCCATTATGTCGTAGATAAAGGCGTATTCCCTAAAGAAATGTTAGAGGATATGTTCTTGGCTACTGATGATAATGGTAAATCATCAAAAGCAGGTGTGCTGCCTTACCTGGCATTAGGTGCAGCTGTGGTGATCGTATACGTTACCAGTCAAATAGCCTCATAAGGGTGATTGAAATACTCTAGGGTAAACCGCCCAAGAGTAAAGGGTGCGGGTGGCTTATTAGCCACCCGTTTTTATTTATGCACTATTCAATAGCCATGCATTTCAAAGTAAGATATCAGGCAAAATATATTAATCTAGTCAGATTAGCTTAACTTGGAGTGATCAATGAGCACCTCTATTAATTCCCCTGTTATCGAATTGCTGCAGCGCGAAAGTATTGCTTATGATTTGATAGAAATTCCATTAACTGAAGATAAAAAGCCTGTCAGAAATCTGGAAGAGTTACTTTTAAAGCAAGGGATAGACCCGCAGTCAGTAGTAAGAAGTGTAGTGTTCAAAACAGCCTCGGATAAATTTGTTTTATTAGCGGTAGCGGGAGGCGGTCGAGCCGACTGGGCCGTATTGCGCAAACATTTAAATGAGCGTAAGTGCCGTATGGCCGAGTTTGATGAAGTGCCGGAAGCTACAGGTTATGTTGTAGGTGCCGTGCCACCTATTGCGCTCCCGGAGCACATTCAAGTGCTGGTCGATATCAGTGTCAAACACTATGAAACCGTAGTGATCGGCAGTGGCGTTTTAGGCTTCGCGATCTCGCTTAAAGGTGCTGATTTACTTAAACTGCTTGGTAATGCCGACCAAGGGGTATTTGTAAGTGGCGGCAGTTAAGATGTCAACTCATCTAAAGCGTTTGCAATCGAGGCAGTATCAGTCGGGCGCACCAAGCGGCTTATCTCAACGCCACCTTTTAGAAAAATCAGTGTAGGCCACAGTTTTATTGCATAGGTGCGGCCAAGGCGCTGACCTCTGCCATCTTCAATTTTGATGTGGTTGATGTTTGGATATTGAATCAATGCAGCCGCAATAATCGGCTGGGCTGCTTGGCAGTATCCGCACCAACTTGCGCCAAACTCAACGACTGCCGGGTCTTTTAATATATCGAGGTCTGCCCGTTCTAACTTATTATCTGCGTCCATGCTGCTTAATACTCCTAAACGTTGGTATTCCGGATTGTGCTTAATGTTTCTACGATAGGGATTTGCCTAGGCATGCCAGCCACTTAGCGCTTATATCCCCACGCAGTACACAACGTTATCCACAGAAATTGTGGAGTCAACTGGCGCTACTGTTCAATTTAACAAATGTTGGACGGCTGATGATGGTCTTTGATCAGTGTCTTGGTACGTACTGGTTATTCGACAAAATGTAAAAAATTAAGCTTTTCAAGTTCAATTTTTAAGTAACTGAAATACAATTCGGCATTTATTTCATAACAGCAGTTAATTTACAGCATAATTATAAAGAATTAAAAAAGGAAACAGGTTTCAGGATGATATTAGATGCAGTGCGTTTCGATCAGGCGATAGCAAGCTTTGATGCTTTGAACAGTCAAGATCCAAGTGTGGAAAATGATGAAGGTAAAACTTACCCGAAGGAGCTTCTTTATTCCGAACGCATGAGTGCCATGCTCAAACGTTATGCGCCCGATGCCTCTGAGGCACTGCAGTTAGCGGCTAGATGCCAGCATATCCAACGCTGGAAGATTGCCCGTACTAGTTACCCGATGACTAAAGCTGGTTATTACCATTGGCGAACCGAGCTGAAATCTTTTCATGCCGATATTGCGCGCCAGGTACTTGTAGAGGCTGGCTATGACACAGCCACAGTAGAGCGCGTATGCGCGCTCGTCATGAAGGCGCTGCCAACCGCTGATACCGAAGCGCAAATTCTGGAAGATGTTGTAGTACTGGTATTTCTGGAGAGTTATCTTGAGCAGTTTGTTGTCAGCCATGCCGATTACGACGCCGCGAAATTTACAGATATTTTGAATAAAACGTTGAGAAAAACCTCACCCAAAGCCCGTAGTGCTGCGCAGACCATGATCACATTGCCGGCAGGTTTGCGGCCGTTGGTTGTCACACTGTTAATGGAATTCGATAAGCCCTGATCTTTTCTATGGCTTAAACTGCACTTCTACACGTAAACCACCTAACGCGGCTGATCTGCCAAATGTCAGGTTTGCGCCGTAACTGCTGACAATGTCATATACGATCGCGAGGCCGAGCCCGCTGCCAGGTTTAGATTCATCGGCACGGAATCCACGGCGGGTGAGTAAGTTCAGCTCGGATTCAGCGCAGCCCGGGCCATCATCTTCAACAATAAACACTACAGCATCTGCGCCGCTGACGGTAAGCGATACATTGCGGCGGCACCATTTGCAGGCGTTATCCAGCAGGTTGCCCAGCATTTCCAGCAGGTCCTCCTGATCTCCATGAAACTGTGCGTTTCCAGTAATTTCCCAGGTAATATTCACGGCTTTATCCGCGTACATCTGGCGCAGTGTGTGTGTAAGTTGGGCTATTTCCGTTTTTAAATCCACTTTGTGCATCGGGTGTGTGTCGCCGATTAAGCGTGCGCGTTTCAGTTCGCGTTCGATACTCTGGCTGATGGCGTCTGTTGCGGCATAGATATTGCGGCGGATTTCAGGCTCTGTATTAAGTTCCGGACGTTCCGCAGCCTGGTTAAGCAAGGTCAGCTTGGTTTTAAGCGCATGCGCCAGATTGCCGAGTGATTCACGGGAGCGGCGCGATTTATCCTGCATCGCAACTAATAGTCGGTTCAGCTCTTCAATGAGTGGCGCCACTTCAGCAGGGCCGTTACTTTCAATCCGGCTGATTTCTCCTCGTCCCAGTTTTACAATGCTTTCCTGTATGCTGCGTAACGGCCGTAGTGCATTAGTGACAATCAGCCGCTGTATGATCAGCAGCGCAATCAGGCCCGCCAAAGAAACTAATGCGTAGATGATTTGAAAGCGCGTCATGCTATTGTGCAGTGAGGTAAGGTTCTCGCCGATGGCGATCGTGATGGATCTCTGCTGCTTTTGATAACCATGGGCCACGACCAGTAAGGGCTGCTGTTCCGGGCCTTGCAGGTAAAGAGCGGTTTTTTTACCGGCTTTTAAAACTTCAATATTAAGATTGGTATCCCACAGTGAACGGGATATCTGTCGTTGTTGATCCGAGATGATGACATAGTAGTGTCCGGAGAACGGTCGCTGATAGATTGCACTGAGGCGTCTGGCATCTAGCGTCAGTTGACCGTTGCCGTCAAAGTGAGTGCCTGCTAACAGCGTTTCTCCTTCACGTTGCAGGCGCTGTATGAGCTGGGTTTCGGTAAGTTTGTTAATCGCATAGGTGACAACCGCCCACTGTAATGTGAGTAAAACAACCAGACTTAACATCAGTCCCCAAGTCAGGCGTCTTTTGAGTGATGTCATTACTGATCGGCTCCGAACACATAGCCTTGGCCACGCCGGGTCTGAATCAAATCGGCACCAATTTTCTGACGCAATCGATTCACATACACCTCGATTACATTGCTGTCTTTATCTTCATCGTATTCGTAAATGTGTTCGGTTAACACGGTTTTAGAGAGCACGTGACCAGGATGCAGCATAAAATAACGCAGTAAGCGGAACTCGGTGCCGGTTAAGTCATGATGCTCGCCATTGTTGAGGATAATACTTTGCGTCTGTTCATCCAGCTTGAAATGCGAGGACTGTAGTTCACCGATCACATTCGCTGCACTGCGTTTTAATACTGCATTGATGCGGACCAGCAATTCTTCAATCTGAAATGGTTTGCCTATGTAATCATCTGCACCGGCATTAAACCCGGCTACTTTTTCCTGCCATCCTGCACGCGCGGTGAGAATGATCACTGGTGTGTGAATGTGTTTATTACGCCAGTTGCTCAGCACTTCAAGGCCAGAGCGTTTGGGTAAGCCCAGATCCAGTACGATTAAATCATAAGGCTCTACGTTACCTGCGGCCTCAGCTTCTATGCCATCAGTCGCTAAATCAGCTGCATAGCCGGCTCGTTGCAGCGCCACTTGCAACTGAGGGCCTAGTTCGGCGTCATCTTCTACCAGCAATAAACGCATAATTAATCTTCAAGCTCCAGTTTGATCAGCTTGCCGGTTTTGGCATCCAGATTAAGTTCCCAAACCTGGCTTTTATTATCCAGAATCTCTATTTCGTAAATATAGACACCCTTTTTAAGCTCAAGCTCGGTCTCCAGAATTTCACCTGCTTTGATGTTTTTTGCTGCTTTGTTGATTTTTTCCAATGGTAGTATCAGTCCGGCTTCAGATAATTTTCGCGCAGTTAACTGACTTTCGTCAGCATTAACAAAAGAGGTTGCTGCTACATAAAGTAATACTAGTGCGGTAGCCAGCAAGACGGCAGCAGGAGACAGTTTTAGGCTATTGGATTTGAGCGTCATTGTGATATCAATTCAAGCTGTTAATGGCATCATGGTTGATGATGTTTAACTCATTCTAGAATAGAAAACTTAACTCAAGCTGAAAATTAATTAAAGAGTTAATAGCTTAAGCTTACTATCAGGTTTTTAGAAATCAATAAACTTAATCAGATATGAGCTGTGCTCAATACAATGCTATTAACTGATTTTAATGGCGCCGATGGCGCGCGTGACAGCCAGATATGAACCTACCCAGCCGATGGTGATAGCAAGGCCGATTATTGTGAGATACAGGTCGATGTTTAGAAGGTTTAAACTGAAGTCGCTACTATAAAGATTTGATATTTCCATCACGGAGTAGTTGAAAGTCTGAATAATGCCGGTAATCATCAGCACTGAAAGTAGGCCGCCAAGTAATCCATAAAAAACACCTGCATATAGAAAAGGCATTCTGATAAAGCTATTAGTTGCGCCTATCAGGTAACTTACTTGGATTTCATCTTTTTGAGAGAGTATCTGCATACGTACAGTATTGCCAATAATCACCAGCAGTACGACCGCAAGTAACGCGGTAATAAAAAATATCAACTTTTTACCAATGCTGAGTAATGTTGCAAGGCGCTTTGCCCAGTCTGCATTCAGTACGGCCTGCTCCACTCCGGGAATGCTCTGCAATGTATTTCTTAAGGTCTCTAATGTTTCAGGATCTGTGGATTTAGCCTGAATAAAGAAGGCGTCCGGCAGCGGATTTTTGCCCAGTTGTTCAATAGCGCTACTAATATTCTGATTATCTTTGGACTTTGCCTGTAATTGCTGCCAGGCGTCGTCTTTTGTGACTAGATGATATTGGCTGATCGCTATATTTTTGGCTAATATCGAATCAATTTTCGCGATGTTGTCAGAAGTTACGTCTAATTTAAGAAACAGGCTGATTTCCGTTTCACTCTTCATATGGTTCGTCAGTTTAGATAAGTTATCCACACCAAGGTAAAATAGGCTTGGCAAACACATCGCAACAGCGATCACCAGGCAGATCATGAATGTTGACAGCAAGTTAGCGTTCATACGCGACAGTACGAGTTTAATTGCCTGCAAATGATGATTCAGCCAGGTACTCATGATGAAAATGATCCTGTTGGCGCTGTGTTCAAATTTAAAGTTTTTTGCATGAATGGGTTTTCTGTGAGTTCACCATGATCCAAGTGTAATACCCGGTTCTGGTCTACGCTCATGCCTAAGGCATCGTGTGTGGACATGATGACAGTGACACCCACCTGATGGAATGCCTGAAAAATTGCCATGATTTCTGCGGCGTAGCTTGCGTCCAGATTGCCGGTTGGCTCATCTGCAAGCAGTATCGACGGACGGCTTACTACTGCGCGCGCAATTGCCAGGCGTTGCTGTTCGCCGCCAGAGAGGGTGATCGGCATTACTTTTTCTTTATTGAGTAAGCCAACTTTATCCAGCGCAGCGCGTACGCGCTTGGCGGCTTCCTGTTCAGAAACACCGTTAATACGTAAAGGTAATATTACATTTTCAAAGCAGTTGCGGTCATAGAGTAGCTTATGGTCCTGAAAAATAAGCCCGAAGCGGCGACGTAAAAATGGGATTGCGGAAGGTTTGAGTTTGCTGACGTTTTGGTGGGCAATCAGTACCGTACCGCTGGTAGGCAGTTCAGTCGCCGCAATCAATTTTAGCAGAGTACTTTTACCGGCACCGGAATGGCCGGTGATATAAACAAACTCGCCCGCATTGATGCTGAAGCTGACATTTCTTAATATCTGGTCACTACCCGGGTAGCGTTTACTGACTTGGTCAAATTGAATCATGTCATTATTGTAGCGCTAATGTTGGTTATTATTCTAAATGGGTGCTATAAATGCACTTAATCTATCATCGCGTCTATGAATTCTGCCGCATTGAATGGTCTAAGATCATCAATCGCTTCACCAATACCAATATAACGTATCGGAATTGGCCGAGCTTGTGCAATCGCCGCGATGACGCCGCCTTTAGCTGTGCCATCCAGTTTGCTGAGTACCAGACCGGTGACACCAAGTGCATCGTCAAAAATTCTGACTTGATTTACCGCATTCTGCCCGGTGTTAGAGTCCAGCACCAGTAGCACTTCATGTGGCGCGCCGGGCAGAGCTTTGTCCATTACGCGCTTTACTTTGGCAATCTCTTCCATCAGGTGCAATTGCGTTGGCAAACGACCCGCAGTATCCGCCAGAACGATATCGATATTTTTAGCAAGCGCTGAATTAATCGCGTCGAACATGACCGCAGCCGGGTCGCCGCTGGTTTGGGCAACAACGTGCACATTGTTGCGTTCACCCCATATCTGTAGCTGTTCACGCGCAGCGGCTCTAAATGTATCGCCAGCCGCAATCAGCACGCTTTTTCCTTGTGATTGAAAGTGTTTTGCCAGCTTACCGATAGTGGTGGTTTTGCCCGCGCCATTCACGCCGGCCAGCATGATGATGAAAGGTTTGTGTGTAGATGTTTCCAGAGGTTTCTGTAATGGCAGCAGCAGATCAGAGAGCGCCTCTTTCAGTGCTGTTTTGAGCTGCGCAGTATCATCAAGGCTCTGGCGTTTTACACGATTTTTGATGTCGTCCAACAGGAATTCAGTGGCGCTGATGCCAACGTCTGCAGTCAGGAGAATGCTTTCCAGTTCTTCATAAACTTCAGCATCGATTTTACCGCCGCCAAAAATCCCTGCCAATTGACTTCCCAATTGGTTGCGAGTTTTGGCCAGGCCCTGCTTTAGGCGCTCAGTCCAGCTTATGCTTGTTTCAGTCGCAGGGGTAGCTTCAGCAGGTTTGAGTTTGCTTTCTTCTGCGCTTGGCTCGGCTTTATCTTTTTTGAAAAAATTGAACATAGAAATTCAGCTAATTAAGTTAAGCTATTTTAGCTTAATTCTGTAGCATACAATGTATCAGTTGCTGTTTACTTGTTACTTGATTTTGCACAGCTTTCTAGCAATTCGTAAATGCCCATGCCGATTACCATGGCAATTACAAAAATGATGCCTTTGCTGCTGCCTACGCCTAGTAAAACAAAAGCAGGGGCAGGGCATATGCCTACAAGACCCCAGCCAATTCCAAAAGCCATACTGCCTAGTACTAGGCGTTTGTCGATGACACGATTGGTAGGTAACTGGATTGAGAAACCGAGATAACTGAGCTTACGTCTTTTTGCGATAGCGAATGCGATCAGGCCGATGCCGATTGCGCCAGCCATGACCAGGCCTAAAGAGGGGTCCCATAAGCCGACGATATCAAGAAATGCGAGTACTTTCGCCGGATTGGCCATGCCGGCCAGAATCAGGCCGAGGCCAAATATGAGGCCGGAAAGTAATGAGAATGTCAGGGCGGCAGTATTGCTGATATGGTTTTTCATGGACTTATGCTCCCAACAGATGACGTACAACATAAACGGTAATCACCCCGGTAGTCATAAAAGCTACAGTGGCAATGATAGAGCGTGGGGATAAGCGTGAAATGCCGCAAACGCCGTGGCCACTGGTGCAGCCGGAGCCGTAACGGGTGCCGATGCCAACAATAAGCCCGGCAACAGCAAGTAATGTATTGCTGGCATCAATTTGAATGGCTGGCAATGGGGCAAACAGTAACCATGTAAAAGGCGCTGCGATGAGTCCGATGATAAATGCCAGTCTCCAGCCGATATCGCGGAGTTTTGGTCTGAGCAAGCCACCCAAAATACCGGTAATGCCGGCGATGCGGCCATTAAAAAGCACAAAAATTGCTGAAGCTACGCCGATAAGTGCGCCGCCAGCAAGTGCTGTCCATGGGGTAAAGTTATTCCAGTCGATTAACATAGGATCAATTCAGCTATAAATGAAAATAGGCCGCGTACATGCGTACGCGACCTTTAGGAGTAAATTATATCTTAAATTACAGTTTCCAGCCGTAGGCAACACCCAGTGAATCTTCGTACATTTTCAGGTTGGCTTCACCACCGCCAAACATCGCAGGGATTGATCCAGAACCATTTACTTTTTCTTCAAACGCATGCATGTAAGAGAAAGAGAGTTCTGATTGGTTTGCTAATATATAGGTTGCACCTAAAGTTACATGATCTTGTACAACGCCAGGTGCCAGAATATTAAACAAGGTTTCGCTATTGCGAATAGGCTGTGATGAATGGTTGTAACCTGCGCGTACAGTCAACTTCTCGTTCCATGCATAGCTTGCGCCAACTTTTAATGCTGTGACATCTTTCCATGCAAAGCCCGGACCGTTTTTTGAACCAAGTTGCTGACCATTTACAAAAAGGTTGTTAATCGAGTTACCGACAGAATCTACATCACTATAGTTGATGCGTTGTATATCAGCAGCCAGAGTTAGTGCCGGCGTTGCTTTAACTGCAAGACCCAAGCCGTAGGTTTCAGGAATATCAAAATCACCACTTTCTGCAAATAAGCCTTTATATTTATCAAATTTGCTCATGTAGGTTTTACTTTGGTAAGTTGCACCTAATGTAATAACATCATTTACCTGACCGATCCAGCCAATATGCACACCTGCACCATAGGATGAGTCGTAACCTTTATTGGTAACATTGTCCGGGTGCGCTGAAGCAGGGCTTGCAAAATTTTGCAGACCTTTCATTTCAAAGCGCTGGTAAGCTAGGTTAACTGCAACACCGACAGTATTTGATTCATTGATTTTCCAGGTGGCGGTTGGCGCCACAAAAAGTTGAATTAAATCCATACGCGGTGACGTGTTGCCAAATAGAGGGATAGCCCTTTTGTAATCGGTGTTCATGCCGCCGTTACCATAAACACTGACGCCTAAAGTGAGATCTTGATTTATCACACGGTTATAGCCAAACTCCGGAATGATGAAGTTTTCAGTATCGTTAGCGTCGTATTTTCCATCAGAAAACCCAAAAGAGGTACCTGTAATTTCAGCTTCACGCTGCGGTCTGAACCAGGTGACGCCGAAATCTACACGGTCACCGATTAAACCCATGCCGGCAGGGTTGGCTGCTGCCGCAAGTGCGTCCTGTGGCAAGGCAATACCAACACCGCCCATCCCTTGAGATTTTACGCCATAGCCATGTGCAAAATAGCCGTCGGTAGCATTTGCATTAGTAGCTGCTAGAACAGCAAGTAAGGGTAAAAGTTTGCGTGTTAATTTCATCTGTGTGGCTTTCTGATAGCGATAATTTAAAAACTTGCGGCATTCTAGCTAATTGTTTTAATTTATAAAAATAATTAATCAATATATCGATATAGATTTTTGGAATAATGTTTTTCAGGCAGGAGAATTGATTGACAGGTAATCGAGATGAACTAACAAAGTGTTATCCTTGTCTGAAATGCCAGTTCGGATATGTAAAGATGTAAATCATATACAGCGCAAATCCCAAGTACTTTTAACCAAGTGCTATTAAGTAAAGTGCTTTCAAATGTAAGAACCTAGCTAAAAATAAAAGGAGATTGGTACGTGCGTACAAAAAGCTTTTTGATTCTTTTGTTAATGATGCCATTAACAGCGTTTGCTAATGCAGCGATACAGGAATTTAAACTGGATAACGGTTTAAAACTGATTGTGCAGGAAGACCATCGCTCACCGGTTGTGGTGTCTCAGGTCTGGTACCGAGCTGGTAGCCTGGATGAGGTGAATGGTAAAACCGGCGTGGCTCATGTGCTTGAGCACATGATGTTTAAAGGAACCAAACAAGTAAAGTCCGGGCAGTTTTCGCGTCTCATTGCAGCAGCCGGCGGTAAGGAAAATGCATTTACCAGCACTGACTACACCTGTTATTTTCAGCAGCTAGAAAAATCACATTTACCTTTATCATTCAAGCTGGAAGCAGACCGTATGGCCAACTTGCAGTTAACCGATGAAGAGTTCGCTAAAGAAATCAAGGTGGTGATGGAAGAGCGCCGCTGGCGCACTGACGATAAACCGCAATCTAAAGTGAATGAAGCATTTCAAGGTGTGGTATATCGTGCGCACCCATATTCACGGCCAGTCATTGGTTTTATGAACGATCTTGAGAACATGACGGCTGCCGATGCGCGTGAGTGGTACAACAACTGGTATGCACCTAATAATGCAACGCTAGTAGTAGTTGGCGACGTGAAAGCTGAAGAGGTTTACAAGCTGGCAAAGCAACACTTCGGTAAATTAAAACCTAAAGTGTTGCCAGTGCGTAAACCACAGGTAGAGCCGGAGCAGATCGGTGAGCGCCGCATAGTTGTTAAAGCACCAGCTAAACTGCCATATCTATTGATGGGCTACCATGTGCCTGCATTAACGAATCCTGATACAGATTGGGAGCCGTATGCGCTGGAAGTGCTCGCCGGTGTGTTAAGTGGTAATCCGGCTGCGAGGTTGAATCAGCGCTTGGTGAGGGAATCCAAATTGGCGATAGATGCCAGTGCCGGTTATGACCTGATGTCGCGAGGCCGCCAAAGTCTATTTGCAATGGATGCAACGCCAAGTGAAGGCAAAACTGTAGCTGATGTAGAGGCGGCATTGATCGAGCAGATAGAACATATCAAAAAATCAGGTGTTACGGTAGAAGAGCTGGAGCGTGTAAAAGCAGGCGTAATTGCGGCTGATGTGTACAAACGTGATTCCATGTTCTATCAGGGGATGCAAATAGGTACGATTGAAACGATTGGTTTTTCATGGAAAATTCTTGAAGACTACCCTAAAAAGCTACGTGCTGTAACGCCGGAGCAGGTACAGTCAGTTGCCAAAAAATATTTGCTTAAAGATAATCTGACGATCGCAACATTAGACCCGCAGCCGATTGACCCGAATGCAAAACCACAGGGTAAGCCACACGTACATTAGGTAAAACTTTTAATTCTCTAAGATGATGTCTCTAAATTTTATTAGGGTAAAAAATAATGCATATGCAATACATAAGAAAAACATTCACAGCAGGGCTAGCATTGCTGGCAGTAGGGTTTATGGTGCTCAGCAGCACTGTTCAGGCGGGTGTCAAAATTCAGCAATGGCAAACAGCATCTGGATCTGAAGTTTATTTCGTAGAGAATCATGATCTGCCAATCGTGGATATCAGCGTCAATTTTGCCGCTGGTAGTGCACGTGATAGTGCCGAAAAATCAGGCCTTGCAGGTATTGCCAGATATATGATGACACTAGGTGCTGCTGGTATGTCCGACGAAAAAATTGCCAATAAAATGGCTGATATAGGCGCTATTTTAGGTGGGGATTTTGATGCTGACCGCGCCGGATTCAAGTTGCGCACACTGAGCAGTGAGCGCGAAAAAATGCAGGCATTAGATGTTTTTACTAAAATCTTGCAGCAACCGGATTTTCCTGAAGATGTGCTGACGCGTGAAAAAGCGCGCATTATTTCTGGTTTGCAGGAATCCGCAACGCAGCCTGAAAGCATTTCCAATAAAGAATTTATGAAGGCATTATATGGAAGCCACCCTTACAGTCTGGACGAGTCCGGTGAGGTGGATACAGTAGCAAAGATCACGCGCGACGACCTGCAAAGCTTCTATAAACAATACTACGGAGCGAAAGGTGCGGTAGTTGCGATTATTGGTGACTTGACCCGAGAGCAGGCAGGCGTTATTGCCGAGACTGTTACTGGTGGCTTGCCTAAGTCTGTTGCAGTAAGTGCGATTCCAGCCGTTAAATTACCAACGCAATCGATAGAAAAGCGCATCGCACACCCAGCCTCGCAATCGCATATTTTGCTTGGTTATCCCGGCATTAAACGCGGTGATCCGGATTTGTTTCCACTTTATGTCGGTAACTATGTTTTAGGTGGCGGTGGTTTTGTTTCAAGACTAACTGAAGAAGTGCGCGAGAAACGTGGTCTGGTTTACAGTGTATACAGTTATTTTATGCCGATGGCAGAGCCTGGGCCATTCCAGCTTGGCTTGCAAACCAAAAAGGATCAAGCCGAGGATGCGCTCAAGCTGGTTAAAGAAACCTTGGATAATTTCATCAAAAACGGCATTACTGAAGCCGAGTTGAAAGCTGCTAAAGCCAATATCATCGGCGGTTTCCCGATGCGCATTGACAGCAACAGCAAAATTCTGGATTACCTGGCGGTGATCGGCTTCTACAAGCTGCCACTCAATTATCTGGATGAATATAACAGCAACGTAGAAAAAGTAACTGTGGCGCAGATCAAGGATGCGTTCAGCCGCCGCCTTAAAACCGAAAATTTTGTAACGATTATCGTGGGTGACCCTGGCGCAAAATAGTTTACATAAGTATAAATTTGTATTGCGATACGAGTGTTAGCGTGGCAATCTACGCGCTTGATTGAATTTAATTGAGATGACAGATTGCCTCGCAATACAAGTAATAGCAAAAAACAGAATGTGGTACGCATCAATGCAGGTGAGTGGCGTAGCCGACTGCTGAAGTTTCCGGATGCAGAAGGCTTGCGGCCTACACCTGAGCGTGTACGCCAGACCGTGTTTAACTGGCTAGGGCAAGATCTGACCGGACTGCGTTGTCTTGATCTTTTTGCAGGTACCGGCGTGATGGGGTTTGAAGCACTATCCCGTAATGCCAAAATGGCTGTGCTGGTAGAAAAAACATCTGCGGTATTTAAAGCGATTCTAGAGAATAAGGCTACCCTCAAGGCTGATGCTGCAGAGGTGTTCAATACCGATGCTTTAAGTTTTTTGGGTAAGAACCGTCAGTTGTTTGATGTAATTTTTCTTGATCCTCCTTACAATCAGGGCCTGCTAGCTAAAGTCCTGCCGTTGTTACCTGCACACTTGAACCCTGATGGTTTCGTGTATGCTGAAGCTGAGTATGCTATTGAGCCAGATGACGTCTGGCAGGTAGTCAAACAAAGCAAAGCGGGTAATGTTTTTTATCATCTGTTAAAATTACACCAGAATTGAGACTAAAACATGACCGAAGCTAAAAAACGCATCGCTGTTTACCCTGGTACATTTGACCCTATCACGCTCGGTCATGAAGACCTCGTGCGTCGTGCTGCACATCTGTTTGATGAAGTGATCGTTGCGGTTGCCGGCAGCACAAGTAAAGCTACTTTATTTAGCCTTGATGAGCGAGTGGAACTAGCACAGCAAGTTTTTGGCAATTACGATAATGTTAAGGTAGTAGGTTTTGGCGGCTTGCTCATGCAGTTTGTACAGGAGCAGCAAGCGCAGATCGTTATTCGTGGTTTACGTGCTGCCTCAGATTTTGAATATGAATTTCAGCTGGCCGGCATGAATCGCAAACTTTATCCCAAGCTTGAAACGATGTTTTTAACCCCTTCTGACGAGTATATGTTTGTATCGTCCAGTTTAGTGCGTGAAGTGGCTAAGCTTGGTGGTGAGGTTGAACAGTTTGTGTCCAAGCCAGTTGAGGCTGCGATTAAAAAGAAATTAAAAGTGTGATTTTTCGTTTCAGAAATTCATTTAATAAGATGAAGTGCAAGCAAACCCGCAGCGAACGACGCAGGCATATCGCATTGATAGACCAGGAGTGAGCGAGGACGTTGCGCGGAAATTCGCTTATAAAATGGATTTATAAAGGAAAAATATGGCATTAATGATTACTGATGAATGCATCAACTGCGACGTCTGCGAGCCAGCCTGTCCGAATGAGGCTATCTATCAAGGTGAAGAAATATACGAAATTGACCCTGATAAATGTACCGAATGTGTGGGCCATTACGATAAACCGCAGTGTCAGCAGGTTTGCCCGATTGATTGCATCCCATTTAACCCGGAAGTAGTTGAAACCAAAGATCAGCTGATGGAAAAGTACTACCAGTTAACTGCAGTTAAATAAACCAAATTTAAGGAATCTCAAAATGCGAATGTTACATACCATGCTCCGTGTTGGAAATCTGGAGCGTTCAATCAAGTTTTACACCGAAATTCTAGGCATGAAATTATTGCGTCAGCATGATTTTCCTGATGGAAAATTCAGTTTGGCGTTCGTAGGTTATGGTGCCGAGAGTGACCATACCGTGCTGGAACTAACCTATAACTATGGCGTTGAAAGCTACGATATGGGTAAAGCTTACGGCCACATCGCGATTGAAGTTGACGACCCATATAAGGCGTGTGATGCCGTGCGTAATGCTGGCGGTAAAGTAATCCGTGAGGCTGGTCCGATGATGCATGGCACGACAGTGATTGCATTTATCGAAGACCCGGATGGCTATAAAGTGGAATTCATTCAGGCTGGAACCTATTAATTTCACCTCTGAATCAAGCGTAACTTTGTTGCATCGCTTGCCATAGAGATCGCACACTCCGCGTACAGGCATGTTGTTCACCCTTGATTGCCTAAAGGAATGATTACTATGGACTGGGTCTTATACCTGCTGGAATGTAAAAATGGCGCTTTTTACGCAGGTATTACCAATAATCTTGAGCAGCGCTATACCGCACATGCATCCGGTAAAGGTGCACGTTATACCCGTGCCAACCCGCCGGTAAAAATTCTGGCATCGAAACTATATGCAGATCGCTCGGCTGCCAGTGTTGCAGAGGCGCAATTAAAACAGCTGCCGCGACATAAAAAGCTTAACTTTTTTGATGAGTGATCTTCTGAAAATAAATCATGAATAAAGATGCTCTAATGAATGCTGTGAATCTGGCGTTAGATGGTGATTGGGATGCATCGCATAAGATTGCACAGGATTACAGTGACACTACTGCGAACTGGATACATGCAGTTTTACATAAGATTGAAGGCGATGTGTGGAACAGCAAGTACTGGTATGCGCGTACGGCCGGTAGCCGTTATGAGGATTTTACTGATGTTAGAGAAGAGTTGTTGGAAATTCAACGTATTTTGAAATAGATTCTTTAATAATAAATTGGTCTAAACAGATAATCTTAGACAATAAAAAAGCTCGCAGATGCGAGCTTTTTTATTGTCTTAAACTTGGTTTATCCAAAAAAGTCTTTGGCTTTATCTACCCAGCTTTTGTTTTTGGGGCTGTGTTTACCGGCATCTGCCTGTGTGCTTTCTTCAAACTCGCGTAGCAGTTCTTTCTGGCGTGATGTTAGTTTCACCGGAGTTTCCACTACTACATGCACCATCAGGTCGCCATGCTCGCTTGAGCGTAAAGGTTTGATCCCTTTGCCGCGTAACCTGAACACGCCGCCGGTTTGTGTTTCAGCCGGTATTTTCATTTTGGCTGAACCATCCAATGTCGGCACTTCAATTTCACCGCCTAAAGCGGCTGTGCTAAAGCTGATCGGCATTTCACAGTGCAGATTGCCGCCGTCGCGCTGGAAGATCTGGTGCGGTTTCAAGTGCACAACAACATACAAATCACCGGTTGGGCCGCCATTTACGCCAGCTTCACCTTCACCTGTCAGGCGAATGCGATCGCCTTCATCCACACCCGCAGGAATTTTGACTGAAAGAGTCTTGTTTTGCTTGGTGCGGCCAGCGCCATGACAGTCCGGGCACTTATCTTCATCTTTAATCATCTTGCCAGCGCCATGACATTTCGGACATGTCTGCTGTACAGAGAAGAAGCCTTGCTGCATGCGTACCTGACCATGACCGCCGCAGGTTGTACAGGTAACAGGGGATTTCCCTGATTTAGCCCCCGTGCCATTACATGGTTCACACTTGGCCTGTACGGGAATACGGATCTTGGTTTCAGTGCCTTTGGCTGCGTCTTCCAATGAAACTTCCATGTTATAGCGCAAGTCTGCGCCACGGTATACATTGCTGCGCTGGCCGCGTGCGCCACCACCGCCGAAAATATCACCAAAGATGTCGCCGAATGCATCTGCAAAGCCTGCGCCGCCAAAGCCAGCACCGCCACCACCCATGCTTGGGTCTACGCCAGCATGGCCGTATTGGTCATAAGCCGCACGTTTCTGGCTGTCTGACAGCATCTCGTAAGCTTCTTTTGCTTCTTTGAATTGCTCTTCAGCTTTTGGGTTATCCGGGTTGCGGTCAGGGTGATACTTCATCGCAAGTTTGCGATAAGCCTTTTTAATTTCCTCTTCTGAGGCATCCTTATTAACACCAAGGACTTCGTAGTAATCTTTTTTGCTTGTTGCCATATTTTTTAAGTCTAACAGCTTGAGTTTTATGGGTTAATTTAAAGACTAAAGGCTGAGTGCAGGTTTTAGTCCTGTGCTCAGCCTTGTGCCTCTAATACGTTTTTAGTCTTTCTTCACTTCTTCAAACTCGGCATCCACTACGTCGCCATCTACAGTTTTTTCACCTTGAGGCTGAGCGCTCTCGGTGTTGGCTTCAGCTTGCTGGGCAGCGTACACTTTTTCACCCAGTTTTTGTGAAGCGGTAGTCAAGGCTTCTGTTTTAGCTTCAATGGTTGCTTTGTCGTCAGATTTCAGCGCTTCCTCAACGTCTTTAATTGCAGTTTCAATCGATTCTTTCTCGGCAGCGTCCAGTTTGTCGCCGTGTTCTGTGAGTGATTTCTTCACAGAGTGCATCATGCCGTCAGCTGCATTGCGTGCATCTACTAATTCACGCAATTTGCGGTCTTCATCGGCGTACTTGATTGCATCTTCTTCCATCTTCTTGATTTCTTCTTCAGAAAGACCAGAGTTTGCCTTGATGGTGATTTTGTTTTCTTTGTTAGTTGCTTTATCTTTTGCAGATACATGCAAGATACCGTTAGCATCGATGTCAAAAGTCACTTCAATTTGTGGCATGCCACGTGGTGCCGGTGGAATGTCGCTCAGGTTAAATTGGCCAAGTGATTTGTTGGCAGAAGCCATTTCACGCTCACCTTGCAGCACTTGAATCGTTACCGCATTCTGGTTGTCTTCAGCGGTTGAGAACACTTGTGATGCTTTGGTAGGAATCGTGGTGTTTTTCTTGATGAGTTTAGTCATCACGCCACCCAGTGTTTCAATACCTAATGACAATGGTGTTACGTCTAGTAACAGCACGTCTTTCACGTTACCTTGCAATACACCACCTTGAATTGCAGCACCAACAGCGACAGCCTCATCAGGGTTTACGTCTTTACGTGGCTCTTTACCGAAGATTTCTTTTACTTTTTCCTGCACTTTTGGCATGCGGCTTTGACCGCCAACCAAAATCACGTCAGTAATATCATCAATTGAAACGCCGGCATCTTTAATTGCAGTACGGCAAGGTGCAATCGTGCGCTCAATCAAGTCATCCACTAATGATTCCAGTTTTGCACGTGTGATTTTTACCACCAAGTGTTTAGGGCCTGTTGCATCAGCTGTGATATAAGGCAGGTTCACTTCAGTTTGCTGCGCGCCTGATAATTCGATTTTGGCTTTTTCAGCGGCTTCTTTCAGGCGTTGTTTAGCCAGTAAGTCATTACGCAGGTCCAAGCCGTTTTCTTTCTTGAATTCATCAGCCAAGAAGTCGATCAAACGATTATCGAAGTCTTCACCACCCAAGAATGTGTCGCCGTTGGTTGAAAGCACTTCAAACTGATGTTCGCCATCAATACTTGAAATCTCAATGATAGAAACGTCGAATGTACCGCCGCCCAAGTCATACACCGCAATTTTGCGGTCGCCTTCTTGTTTATCCAAACCGAAAGCCAATGCCGCAGCTGTAGGTTCGTTGATGATACGTTTAACTTCCAGACCAGCGATACGGCCCGCATCTTTGGTAGCTTGACGTTGGCTGTCGTTAAAGTAAGCAGGCACTGTAATCACCGCTTCTGTCACTTCTTCGCCCAAGTAGTCTTCCGCAGTTTTTTTCATCTTGCGTAAAACTTCAGCAGAAATTTGTGGTGGTGCCATTTTTTGACCGCGCACTTCAACCCATGCGTCGCCATTGTCGGCTTTGGCAATGGTGTAAGGCATCAGGTTGATGTCTTTTTGTACTTCTTTTTCATCAAAACGGCGACCGATCAAGCGTTTAACGGCATAAAGTGTGTTTTTCGGGTTGGTTACAGCCTGGCGTTTTGCCGGTGCGCCAGCCAAGATTTCGCCATCTTCCTGATAAGCGATGATAGAAGGTGTAGTACGTGCGCCTTCAGCGTTTTCAATCACGCGCGGTTTGCCGCCTTCCATCACTGCAACGCAAGAGTTAGTAGTACCTAAGTCAATACCGATAATTTTACCCATGTTTTAATTTCCTTATATATATCTAATTTTTTTCCGCCGATAAACGCTGATCAATATATTGATTCATTTGCGCTATATTACGGGGTTGTAATTCTTAACCTTGTTACCTAAATGGGGATGGCTTTTTCAAATTCAAGAGCTTAATTTTATTCGCTGTTGTGCGCGTCAAAAGTTATTTAGCCACCATGACCAAAGCCGGGCGCAACACGCGATCATTCAAGGTGTAGCCTTTTTGTAGTACGTTGATGACAGTGTTAGGTTCGCCGCTGTTTTCCAGCATTGAAATTGCCTGATGTTTGTTCGGGTCAAATTTTTCGCCTGCCGGATTAATCTCGGCAATGTTAAATTTGTCGAATACACTCGATAGTTGTTTAGCAGTGAGTTCTACGCCGTCTTTGTAGCTTTTTACATCGGCTGCTTCAATTAGCAGGGCAGCATCTAGACTATCTTTAACCGCTAACAGTTCGTTTGAAAATTTTTCCAAAGCAAATTTGCGCGCTTTATCAATGTCATCCATGGCGCGGCGGCGAATATTTTCACCTTCTGCTTTGACATAAAGCACACTTGCTTTTGCTTCTTCCAAGGCGGCTTCAAGTTCTGCGATTCTGGCTTCTGGTGTTGCTGGTGCATTTTGTTCTGCCGTTACTTCTACATCTTCCGCTGCCAGTTCTGGTTGCTGGTTTTCTTGATCTTGCTGCATAACTATCCTTTGAATTTTCTAGTAGTCAGGTAATTTAATTTCGAGATGAAGGATTAATGGGGGTGAGGCCGCATTTTTTCAATACTGGCGATAGAAAAAAGTTTTAAAAAATATTAAATATTAGATTTTACGACTTTCAGCTGTTGGCTTGTTCCCATGCCCAGGCATGCTCAATGATTTGATTCAGATCGGTGTATTTAGGCTGCCATCCTAGTGTCTTTTTGGCGAGTGACGCATCGGCAACAAGACTGGCGGGGTCACCTGGTCGTCTTGGCGCATAAGTTAGCGGCACATCTTTACCTGTAACTCTAGCTGCGGTTTGAATGACTTCATTGACGCTGTAACCGTGGTTGCTGCCTAGATTAAAAATACCTGACGCACCGCCATTATTCAGGTGATGAATAGCGAGTATGTGCGCACTTGCCAAGTCGTCAACGTGAATGTAGTCGCGGATACAGGTGCCGTCTGGCGTAGCGTAATCCTGCCCGAATAGTTGCAGTGGTGGTCGCTTGCCTGAAATTGCCTGCAATGCCAGCGGGATTAAATGTGTTTCCGGATCGTGACTTTCGCCGATACGTGCTTGCGGATCTGCACCGGCAGCATTGAAGTAGCGCAGTGCGATATATTTCTGGTTGTAAGCGCTGGCAAAGTCTGCCAGCATATGTTCAACCATGAGCTTGCTGCGACCATAGGGGTTTAGTGGGTTAGTAGGGTGCTGTTCATCAATAGGTGTATATAGCGGTTCACCGTAAACCGCAGCGGTCGATGAAAACACCAAAGGCCCTACTTTGTGGTCACGCATCGCTTCCAGCAGAGTGAGCGTGGCGGCGGTATTTGCACGATAGTATTTGCCAGGGTCTTTTACCGATTCGCTGACTACAATTTGTGAAGCGAAGTGGAAAACACCGTCGAAGTGCTTGCTGCTGAATAAGTTGTCTAAAAATTCGCGATCATCGAAGTCGTGAACGATCAGTTCGCCACCAAGCACGGCAGATGCTGATCCTGCCGATAAATTATCAATGATGACGACCTGTTCTTGCTGTTCTATAAGTGCTTTTACCAGATGCGATCCAATGTATCCGGCGCCGCCGATGACTAAAAATGTGGATTTTTTCATAGATTATCTTTCCGTATAAAACCTGATGCCAGCTGGAAAACATCATCTGCACTCGGAATCTGCGCTTTGCCGCCGATGTTAATGGCCAGATTCTCTATGCTTGGGACTACGCCGGTGAATTCCGGATTGGTATCAGTATAAATAGCAATACTGGGCTTATTCAGTGCGGTAGAAAGGTGCATCAGCCCGGTATCAACGCCGATATTCAGTTTAGAGTCGGCTAAAATGCCGGCAAGTGCTGTTAATTTGAGTTTGGGTAATAGCTGTACATTACTGCTTCGAGCTGCAATGTCTTTTGCGCGACTTTCTTCACTGGGGTTAGACCAAGGTAGTAAAACTTCCAGATTAAACTGTTTAAGTTTCTCTGCCAGTGCTACCCAATGTGAAACCGGCCATAGTTTTGAGTCACGGCTGGTGCCGTGCAGAAATACAACGTAATCACGTGGCAATTCAAGATTATTTTGCTGGGAGCTTAACTTACCTAAGCCATAATCAGGGAGTGACTGCGGAATTGCATACTTTAAAGCCTGCGCTGCAAGTGCGCGATTACGCTGCACGGCATGCTGGTTACGAGCAACCAAATATTTATGGTGGTAAAAAAAACTGGCGACAGGTTCGCGGGCGGAGTCGTAATCCATACCGTGGATTACGCCTTGTGCAAAGTTCGCCACAATTGCGCTTTTTAACAAACCCTGTGTGTCAATGATCGCATCATAATATGTATGTTTAAGGCGGGTTTTTAGATCACTTATCTCACGCCAGGTCTTGCGGCTGAATATAGACTTGCGCCAGCGTCTGACTGCAACTGGAATGATGTCTCTGACCTGCGGGTGCAGTTTTGGGATTTCGGCAAAACTTTCTTCAACTACCCAGTCAAATTGCGCGTCTGGATAATGGGCAAGTATATCGGCGATAACCGGCAGGTTATGGATGACATCACCCATGGATGATGTTTTAACAAGTAGAATTTGCAGCATAAGCCGCATTTTCGCATACAATTAACTTTTTTTGGCCAGATCGCATTCTGTGAAATTTGCATTTATTATTTTTAAATATTTCCCTTATGGTGGCATGCAGCGTGATATGCTGCGTACTGCGAATGAACTGCTTAAGCGCGGGCATCAGGTAGAAATATTTACAATGTCATGGGATGGTGATTTCGCGCCAGATATTAAAGTACATGTTTTGCCGCAAAGCGGGATGTTCAATTATTTTCGTTATCAAAAGTTTATTGATGCGGTGTTTGCACAGATCAATAGTCAGCATTTTGATTATGTATTTGGCTATAACCGCATGGCAGGGCTAGATGCGCATTTTGCAGCGGATCCTTGTTTTATCGAGCGCGCGCACAAGCAACGCAGCTTTCTGTATCGCTTCTTGCCAAGATCTAAATGGTTTGCTGCCTGTGAAAAGGCTATTTTTTCACATGACAGTAAAACCGAGATACTGGCGGTTTCGCTGACGGAGAAAGAGCACTTTCAAAAATGGTACGGCACGCAAAGCGAGCGTTTCCATTACATTCCACCGTTTTTATCGCCTGAACGTTTTGTGCTGCAGGATAAGCAGACAATGCGCGCGCATTTGCGTAAAGCGTTTGGCTTTGCCGAAAATGACTTCGTATTTTTGCTGACCGGTTCCGGTTTTGCCATGAAAGGCTTGGATCGCGCCATTCTGGCTGTTGCTGCGCTGCCGGAAAGTCTACGTGTTAATGTCAGGCTGGTAGCCGTTGGGCAGGATAATCCGAAAATCTTTAGCAAGATGGCGAAAAAATTGGGTCTGGAAAACAATGTTTTGATTTCAAAAGGGCGGCCAGACATTCCACAATTAATGCAGGGGGCTGATGTTTGCATTCACCCGGCCTACCGTGAAAATACCGGTTTGGTAATTTTAGAGGCGATGGCCTGCGGTGCACCGATTTTGGTGACTGCGAGCTGCGGTTATGCACACCATGTCGCAGATGCTAATGCGGGTATTGTGAGTGATCTGCCGTTTGACCAGCAACGCTTTAATGCGCAGTTTTTGACCATGCTGCAATCAGAGCAAAAAGCACAATGGTCGGCAAATGGTTTGAAATATGTGCAAACGATCATGCAGGCAAATGACGGCAGCGCTGAAGCAAACATCTTGATTGATCTTGCGCAAAGAAAACTGCAATCATGAACTGCAAAAATATTCTAGTTGTGCCTGATGTTATTAAGCAATCACTGAGCAGTGCCAATACGTTTGATGCACTCATGCAATTAGAGGGTAAAGCGTTTCGCGATGTTAAGGGGCGCAAAACCATACAGGTGCAGTTGGCCGGTAAAAGTTACTTCCTTAAACAGCATTTTGGCGTAGGCTGGCGCGAAATTATTAAGAATTTGCTGTCCTTTAAAAAGCCGATTCTTGGCGCGATGACCGAGGTACGCGCCATAGAAAAGCTGGATAATCTGGGTATTGCCACGACGCCGCTAGTCGCTTATGGGCAGCAGGGCAGTAATCCCGCAAATCTGCAGTCATTTGTGCTAACTCAGGATCTGGGTGACATCACCTCGCTTGAGGATTTATGTACAGATTGGAAAAAATCGCCACCAGATGCGAAATTCAAACGCCGGCTGATTATGCAGGTTGCGGGGATTGCAAAGAAGCTGCATGAAAATGGTGTCAACCACCGAGATTTCTATATCTGCCATTTTTGTCTGGATAACACGGAATTGCCGGCAATCAAGCTTTACCTGATTGATCTGCACCGTGTGCTGATTCACGCAGGCCCTTCATTTAGCGCTAATGTTAAAGATATTGCTGCTTTATATTTTTCCAGCATGGATATCGGTTTGACGCCGCGTGATTATTTGCGCTTTAAGCGACATTACCAACAGCAGGATTCAGGTTTCTGGCAGCAGGTCGAAACGCGTGCACAAAAACTTTATGCCAAATTTAATAGCGCAAAGTTTCAGGATAGATTGGCTAAAGAAAAGTCGCTTATTCAGTAGCCGATGACTGCGGCTTTGCCTTGCGGCTTACTTTGTAGCGATGGTAGCTCCAGTAATATTGTGACGGGCATTGCTTGATTTGCGCTTCAATTGCATGGTTGAGCAGTGCCGGGGTGGCGATAGCATGGTCTTCCAGTTTTGAGAAATGCACAATGTAGCCTTTACCGTTAGCCAGACGTTCGCCAAATACCATGATGACTGTGGCGCCTGTTTTTTCAGCAAGTTTACTCGCTAGTGACATGGTGTAAGCTGGTTTGCCAAAAAAGGGTGCCCATTCCCCTTCGCCCGCAGCTGGGTTCTGGTCTGGCAAAATGCCGATAGCTTCATTGTTTTTGAGTGCCTGCATCAGCAAACGCACGCCGGCAGTGTTTGCGGGCGCAAGTTTAACTTTGCCTTTAGTACGTCCGGCGCTGATCATTGGCGCGATCCAGGATTTCTTGGGCGGGCGAAACAATACTGTCACCGGGTGGTGCTGTCCGTAATAAATAGACGTGATTTCGAAACAGCCGAGATGCGGGGTTAAAAAAATCAGCCCTTTGCCGCGCGCTAGCGCCTCATCAATCAGATGCCAGTTACGAACAGAGTGTACTTTACTGATTGCTTCCTGTTCTGACCACTCCCAGATTGCCAGTGTTTCCAGGATTGCCTTGCCTGTTTCAGCGATATTTTCCTTAATCACCCGCTCGAACTCAGCTTCACTTTTGCATAGCCCACTTTGGCGAAGATTCTCGCGCTGTATGCGCGCAGTATTAGGTGTGAGTAAGTGTAAAAGCGATCCTAATATCTTTCCCATGCGGTGAATGGCGGGTAAGGATAAGCGTGACAGTAGTTTAGACAGAATTTTTAGCATCATTATATTTAACATTTTATATTGTAACGGCGTTTAATTGATGCTGAAATTTGTGAATTTATTATTCTGCAAATTAAATATTTAAAGCCTGATAAAATGCTGATAATAAAAATTACAACGATGGGGTAAGTTTTGCTTACTTATATTTCTGCAAAACATGCACAGGCTTTAAGGGAATGTGGGCTGCATACTTTTGAGCAGGTATGGCAACATCCAATAGCGTGGTTTGAAGCGCCGAATGAAAGCCGCGGCGGTTGGAGCGGTGTGGGGCGGTTGCAATTGGAATTGCCGAGTGGCGGCACTTTGTGCCTGTTTGTTAAAAAGCAGCAGAATCATGGTCGATTGACATCTCTGCACCCCATAAAAGGTGAGCCAACTTTCAGGCGCGAATATCAGCGCTTGCAGTATTTGGAAGCTAGAGGGATTGCGGCGCCACAAGTTGTTTTTTATGCTGAACAGCTTATTGAGAACCAGGCTTGTGCAATTCTGGTGACTGAGGAGCTGAGTGGTTATGCGTCTTTGGAAAGTCTCGCAGAATCCTTATTCATCAAAAGAAACTTTACACGCGGGCAAAAGCAGCAGTTGTTTAAAGTAATTGCTTCGTCTCTGCGCAGCTTCCATCAGCTGGGTTTAGTGCATCGTGCGTTATACCCTAAACACATCTTTGTAAAAGATGCCGAAACCCATCCGCAAGTGGCTCTGATTGACCTGGAAAAAGCGCGATTCACGCCATTGTTCTGGTATCGCGCCTATTATGACCTTGCGTCACTTAATCGTCACGCTGAACATTGGCAACGCGCAGATTGCCTCTATTTGTTTATGCAGTATTGCCAGATCAAACGGCTAGGTACGCTAAGTAAATGGCTTTGCCGACAGATTATTAAGCGCTCCCAGCGTAAATAATTTTAATTATTAGAAAAATACCTTGATATTTACATCAAAACAAAAATTATCAAATAGCCGCTCAAATATAGACTGGAAAGCCGTTTTTGGTTTATATCTGTTCTTTGCATATTTCTCGGTTTTACCGCAGTTGGTGCTATATGTGACAGATAACACGATCTTTGTCGGCTTGAGGCAAGCGATTGTGATGAGTATTTTATGGTTTATCCCTGTGTTACTGTTTCCGCGTTTTTCCAGGCCAATCACCGCAGCTATTGGCTTGCTGCTCTGGCTGACTTCACTGGTAAGCATTGCTTATTTCTGCATATATGGCCAAGAGTTCTCTCAAAGTGTCATTTTTACGGTTTTTGAATCCAATCCAGCAGAAAGCCAGGAGTTTATCGCCCAGTATTTTGTGTGGTGGATGATCCCGGTATTTCTGGCACACACCCTGGCTGGCTGGTTACTATGGCGCAATGTAAAAATATTTGAGATGCCGGCTAAAAAAGCGCTGTGGGTGAGTGGGTTTATTATTATTGCTTTGATTATTTATCCGCTGTTTAAATATAAGTTCATTGATCACGACCCTGTAGATCTGGTTGTTGAAAAGTTGCAGGTAAGATTTGAACCTGCAGTGCCTTGGCAACTGGTGATTGGTTATGTGCAGTATCGGGAACAGCTTACTAATATGCAGGCGCTGTTAAAGGGTAATGCGCAGATTCCGCCACTACAGAACCTGCAAGATAAAAATGCAGATTTGCCTGCAACGTTGGTATTGATTATTGGCGAGTCCACCAATCGCCAGCATATGAGCCTGTATGGCTATCCGCGCAAAACTACGCCGCTGCTGGATGCAATGAAAGATGAAATGCTGGTGTTTAAGCAGGTGATTGGACCTAGGCCATATACCATAGAGGCCTTGCAGCAGGTACTTACGTTTGCCGATCAGCAGCATCCGGATTTATACCTGACTAAACCATCCATCATGAACATGATGAGGCAGGCCGCATACAAATCATTCTGGATCACTAATCAGCAAACTATGACCAAACGCAACACGATGCTGACGACGTTTTCCAAATATACTGACAAGCAGGTTTATTTGAATAATACACGGCTGCAAAACTCGCGGCAGTACGATGGTGATGTGCTGGCGCCATTTGCGGAAGCCCTGCAGGATCCGGCACCACGCAAACTGATCGTGCTGCATCTGCTCGGTACACATATGAAATATAAATATCGATATCCTGATGAATATATCTATTTTAAAGATAATGCCAACCTGGCTCCGGTACTAAGTAAAAATAAGGTTGAGGTCATTAACTCCTACGACAATGCTGTTTTGTATAATGATTTTGTCGTTTCAAATATAATCAAGATGTATGAGAAAAGTCGGCAGAATGGTTTTCTGGTCTACTTCTCTGATCATGGAGAAGATGTCTACGAAGCTCCTGGCTATGATGTGCTTGGTCGTAATGAAGCAAGCCCGACTCTGCCGATGTATGCGGTTCCATTTTTGTTATGGATGACACCGGATTGGCGCGCAAAAATGCCTGAAATAAATAACGATGTGCTTGAGCGTCCATACAGCATGTCACATTTTATTCATACCTGGGCTGACCTGGCTGGATTGCAGTTTAGCGATTATGAGCCGCATAAAAGCTTGATTAATAAAGAATTTGAGGCGTTGCCATTGCTGGTCGGCGACCCAGGGAATCCTAAGTCACTTAAAATCCTGCCTAAGGCAAAGTAATCTCGGAATGCAAAAACCATTCGAAACCTCAGTGTTAAATCAGCAGAATGCAGCTTCTGGGAACCCCCCGACTGTGTTTACTGCTGCTGTAGACGTTTTGCTGCTTAACGATGAATCAGCTTTAACTGATCTGAGACTGGTACGTCAGGTGCCGGATAAGCGTTATGTGTATCGGGGGCACTGGCAAGGCCAGCATGTTTATGCCAAATTTTTCATTGGAAAAAACAATGCCTATTATGCAAGTCGGGATTTGACTGGGGTACAGCATTTGATGCAAGCGGGAATCACAACGCCGCCTTTATTGTTTCAAGGTCAAACGCAGGATAAGCAGGCAGAAGTTTTGGTTTTTGTGGCGATCGAACATGCAAAAAATGCGGAAGAAGTCTGGCGCGGCAGTAACGTTAAGCAACGTTTTGAGCTGGCGCAGCGTCTGGTGCGGACGTTAGCGCAGCATCACCAGGCAGGGCTGATCCAGACAGATTTGTATTTTAAAAATTTCCTGATACAAGAGGAAAACGTCTACACGCTCGATGGTGATGGCATACGCCGTTTATCTCGCGTATTTCAGAAGCGCCAAACACTGCGCAATCTTGCAACGCTGCTTTCCAAGATGGATGTGCTAAATGATGGATGGATTCCGGTGCTATACCAGCATTATTGCCAGCAATTAAATACTGTATATACAATCGCTGATGAAGCTGCAGTACAGACCCAGACACGAAAAATCCGCAGCCGGATGGCGGGTGCTTATGCCGATAAAAAAGTTTTCAGAAACTGTACTGACGTAAGAGTAAGCAAGCAATTCGATAGCTTTTTAGCCGTGTCACGTGATTTTGAGATGAACTCAGTCACGCCGCAGTTGTTGGATTCTGCACTTGTTGATAAAAAAGCCAATCTCAAAAACGGCAATACCTGCACTATCGCCAAAGCGCTAATTGCTGATAGGCAGGTAGTGATTAAACGCTACAACATTAAAAATGCATGGCATGGTTTGAATCGCGCATTTCGGGTGAGTCGCGCAGCACTTTCATGGGCGAATGCACATCGTTTGATGATTTCAGATATTGCTACGCCCAAACCGCTGGCGTTACTTGAAGAGCGTTTTGGTTGCTTGCGCAGACGCGCTTATTTTTTAAGTGAATATATAGAAGCACCTGATGCGATACAGTTTTTTTCGCAACCTGCCCCACCAGAAGATAAAGAAAAAGTGGCATGCAATATCGCCACACTGTTTCACCGGCTTTATTTGTTTGGGTACTCGCATGGCGATTTTAAAGCGACGAATATAAAAATCGTTAACTTGGCGCCGGTCTTGATTGATTTGGATGGTATGCAGGCGCACCGACATGGCTGTTATTCTGATTGGTGGTTTCAGCGCAAGCATATCAAAGATCTGAAGCGGCTCATGAAAAACTGGGAGCATGATGTGGAAATTACGCGACTGTTAAAACAGGCTTTACGTTCAGAATATGCATCTCAGGATATAAATAAAGCTGACAATATCTTAATTCGCGCAGGCATCGCTTAAAAACAGTAAAATAACGAAAAATGAATTGATTGAGAGTACAGGCATGATAGTTTTAGGTTTATCAGGTGCGTTAGGTCACGATGCGTCGGCAGCAATTCTGGTCGATGGAAAAATCATTGCAGCGGCTGAAGAAGAGCGTTTTATCCGTGATAAACACGCTAAAAATCAGTTCCCTTACGAGGCGGCCAAGTTCTGCATGCAGCAGGCGGGTGTTAAGCCAGAAGATGTAGATATCGTGGCTTTCCCGTATGCGGAAATTCCATTAAGCTCGAATGCACGCTGGCATTATGCCAAGCGCCATTGGTATGCGCCTGACCGTGCATTGGATGCGATATTCAACGGCAACCGCCGCTTCCGTCGCAACCGCGATAAATCATTGAAGCTGATGGCTGACTTGGGATTAAGCAAAGCTGAATTTGTGCCGGTTGAGCACCATCTGGCGCATGCATCCAGTGCATATCATCTGAGCGGTTTCAAAGAAAAAACTGCCATTGTCGGTATCGACGGTAAAGGCGAATACGCAACCACATTCTTTGGTTATGGCGAAAACGGCAAAATCCATAAAATCAAAGAATTTTATGATCCGGATTCTTTGGGCGGCATGTACGGTGCCATTACTGAATACCTGGGTTTTGAAATGCTGGATGGTGAATTTAAGGTCATGGGCATGGCACCTTACGGTGATGCCAGCAAATATGATTTATCCAGACTGGTCACATTTGAAGATGGCGAACTGCGTATTAATACCAAGCTAGTGAATGTTGTGGGTTTACGTCGCTACAAAGAGAACGGCAAAGGTTACTATTTCACGCCGGAGCTAATTGAGTGGCTAGGCCCTAAACGCCATGGTGATGAAATTGACGATCCGTATATTCATTATGCCGCTTCAGTACAGCAGTTGCTGGAAGATGTCGCGCTAAAGATGATTGATTATTATCTGGGTGATATCATCAAGGAAACTGGGCGTATTGCAATGGCCGGAGGCGTTGCGTTGAACGTCAAGCTGAATCAGCGCATTATTGCGATGCCGCATGTTAAAGAGTTGTTTGTACAGCCCGCCTCAGGTGATAACGGCACCTCACTGGGCGCTGCAACTTATGCTGCACATCTGGCGGGTGACACAATTCATAAAATGGAGCATGCCTATCTGGGGCCTGCATTCACAAGCGAACAATGTATCGCCGCCTGTGAAGCGCATCCGAAAAAACCAATATTTACGCGTGTGGAAAATGCCGCGCAAAAAGGTGCTGAATTGCTTGCAAGCGGTAATCCGCTTGCATGGCTGCAAGGACGTATGGAGTTTGGTCCAAGGTCTCTAGGCTGTCGCAGTATTCTGGGTGACCCCAGCTATCCGGGTGTGGCTGACCGTATTAACGCGCAAATCAAATACCGTGAGCGCTGGCGTCCGTTCTGCCCGAGTATGCTCGATCGGGTTGCAGTAGATATCCTGCAGACTGAGCATCCGGCGCCATACATGACATTTACGTTTGATGTTGCCGAACATTGGAAATCAAAAATTCCTGAAGTGGTGCACGAAGATGGTACCGCGCGTGCGCAAGTGGTCACACGTGAAACTAACCCGCGCTATTACGAGCTGATCGAGCATCTTGAGCAGCTGCGCGGTGTGCCGGTAGTGTTGAATACATCATTAAACAGAAGGGGAGAGCCGATGATTTGCTCACCTAAAGACGCGCTTGATATGTTCTATGGTTGCGATCTGGAATATTTGATGATGGAAGACGTGCTGGTGACTAAGAAATAAATCAGGAAGTAAATTGATCTAGATTAATTACCTGTCTGTTTTCACTAAACAAAAGCCGCTTTATGAGCGGCTTTTGTTTGACGATAAGGCCGACTTTAGCGATAATCGGGGTTAGTGTTTTTTCTTAACTAAGTAAGAAACATCATGTAATAAACATTGTGTGATGTCATATTATTTGGTTCCGCTATTGAGTCAGTTATCTGAATAGAGTATCTAATTATGAAACAATCCCATATAGAAGTTACTGAACGTATCATAGAAAAAAGCCGCCCGACGCGTGCGGCCTATCTACAGCGTATCGATGATATTGTGAATCGCCCAAGAGGTGCTGATCGTCTGGGCTGTGCTAACGTAGCACACGCGTTCGCCGCAATGCCTGCCAACGACAAGCTGCGTGTTGTAGTAGAAAAAGCGCCAAATATCGGGATTATTACTGCATACAACGATATGCTTTCAGCGCATCAGCCTTATGTGAACTATCCGGATATTATTCGTGATGAAGCACACAAGCATGGCGCTACGGTACAGGTTGCCGGCGGTGTGCCGGCCATGTGTGATGGCATTACACAGGGTGAGCCTGGTATGGAGCTGTCATTGTTCAGCCGTGACACCATTGCCATGGGTACTGCGATTGGTTTATCTCATGACGTGTTTGATGCTGCGCTGCTATTAGGCGTATGTGACAAAATTGTGCCGGGTCTGTTAATCGGTGCTTTAAAATTTGGCCATCTGCCAGTCGTATTTGTGCCGGCAGGTCCAATGAGTACCGGTATCGACAATACAACCAAATCAAAAGTGCGTGAACAATATGCGCAGGGCAAGGTCGGTCGTCAGGAGCTGCTGGAATCAGAGTCAGCAGCCTATCACGGTGCAGGTACCTGTACATTCTATGGTACTGCCAACAGTAACCAGATGCTGATGGAAGCCATGGGCTTGCATGTGCCAGGCGCTGCATTCGTGCATCCGCACGATGGTTTGCGTGAACTACTCACGCGTGAAGCCGTGAAGATGGTGCTGGCGAATGTAAAAAGCAAGAACTTTACACCAATCGGCCGCATGGTCGATGAGCATGTGATTGTGAATGCGATGGTGGCATTATTGGCTACCGGCGGTTCAACCAACCACTTAATCCACTGGGTTGCAATTGCGCGCGCAGCGGGCATTATCATCGATTGGACTGATTTTTATCACCTGGCTAAAACCACGCCGCTATTGGCCAGCGTTTATCCGAACGGCAAGGCCGATGTGAATGAGTTCCAGGCTGCGGGTGGCCCGGCTTTTGTAATTCGCGAGTTGATCGAAGCCGGTTATATGTTCCCGGATGTGCTGACAGTGGCACATGGCGGCTTGCGTGAATACGGTAAGTTACCGGTAAAAGAAGATAACAAGCTGGTATGGAAAGACCTGCCGAAAGAAAGCAGCGATGAAACTATTGTGCGTACCGCACAGTTCCCATTCAACGAGTCTGGTGGTTTGCGCCTACTTAAAGGCAACCTTGGCCGTAGCGTGATCAAGATTTCAGCGGTGCCGGAAGACCGTCACATCATTGAAGCCCCTGCAATCATATTTGATGCACAGGAGGAGTTGCTAGCTGCATTTGACCGCGGTGAACTGGAAAAAGATTTTATTGCAGTTGTGCGTTTCCAGGGCCCTAAAGCCAATGGTATGCCGGAGCTGCATAAATTAACGCCACCAATGGCAGTGCTGCAGAATAAAGGTTTCAAAGTTGCTATCGTAACGGATGGCCGTATGAGTGGTGCCTCCGGTAAGATTCCGGCTGCTATCCATTTAACACCGGAAGCTTCAGCGGGTGGCCCAATTGCCAAGGTGCGTGATGGCGATATTATTCGCCTGAATGCAACCGTTGGCATGGTCAACGTGCTGGTAGACGAAGATGAATGGGCAGAGCGTGAAGTTGCAGAATTGCCAGACACCAAGCGTAACAGCAATGCACATGGCTTTGGTCGTGAGTTGTTCGGTGGTATGCGTAAGAACGTTCTATCTGCCGAAGAAGGCGCAGTAACCTGGCTGTAGTTCGGTTTGAAAACAGCATTTATGCTGCGTTATTTAACCTCGCCGTACTAAGTGTACTGTCTTCGGTTAAATGCCTTGCCTAAATGTGTTTTGAAACCGAACAGGTTCGACTATAAAAATTACGAACCTTACAAAAAACTTAAAAATTTATTATATAGGTAGAAAAAATGAGTACATTAGATTTAGCCAACCATGGCCCGGTAATTCCAGTAATCGTGATCAATAGAGTAGAAGATGCTGTGCCTATGGCTGAAGCATTGCTTGAAGGCGGTATCCGTGTGTTGGAAGTCACTTTGCGTACTTCATGTGCTTTGGCTGGTATGGAAGAAATCGCTAAACGTGTTCCAGATGCAATTTTGGGTTCAGGCACTGTGCGTAACCTGAAAGATGCACAAGCTTCTAAAGATGTAGGTTGTCAGTTTGCGGTTAGCCCAGGTTACACCAGTGAATTGGGTAGATTTGCGCGTCAAATCGGTTTGCCTTTATTACCGGGCGTTTCAACCGGTTCTGAAATAATGATGGCGAATGCTGATGATTATTACTTCTTGAAACTGTTCCCGGCTGTGGCTGTGGGCGGTATTAATTTATTAAAAGGTTTTGCTGGCCCATTTGGTGATGTGAAGTTCTGTCCTACCGGCGGTGTAACTGTTGAAAGTGCTCCGCAGTTCTTGGCATTGCCAAACGTAGTAGTTTGCGGCGGTACCTGGTTAACCCCAGCCGATGCAGTAGCACGTAAAGACTGGGCACATATTACTAAATTAGCTAAAGAGGCGAGTGCTATTAAGGCTGCTTAATTACAAGCGCATTTAAGGTACAAGTTATAATAAGGCTTTGCTTGCTAGAGTTTATCTAGAGGCAAGGCCTTTTTCGTTATAAGGATGGTTGTGAATATTGATCTGACACAATATAAAACATTGGTGCTTGATTGTGATGGTGTTGTATTAAATAGCAATAAAACCAAGGTGAATGCCTATTTTGAAGTTGCCAAGCGTAATGGCGGTACTGATGCGCAGGCACAGGCTTTGGTTGATCATCATGTACAAAAAGGCAGCTTTCCTCGCAACGGCAAAATCGAGTATTACCTCAAAGAAATACTCAAACAGGAAGTGACAGATGAGGTGATGCAACAATATATGCATACCTTTGAAGAATTTCTTGATAAAGCGCTAATGGAATGTGAAGTTTCACAAGGTTTGATACCGTTGAGAAATGCAAGTCTTCACACTAAATGGATGATGTTATCAGGCGGAGATCAGCGGGAATTGCGCACAATATTTTCCAGACGTAATTTAGCAGATTTATTTGATGCTGGGATTTTTGGAGGACCGGATACTAAAGACCTAGTGCTGGCGCGCGAGAAAGCCAATGGTAATTTGCAGTTGCCCGCCTTATTTATAGGTGACAGTAAATATGATTTTGAAGCGGCAACACGTGCAGGTCTCGACTTTGTGTTTCTGAGTGACTGGACTGAAGTCGCAGACTGGCAGGACTTTTGCCAGACTAATAAGATTACAGTAGCTAAAAATTTACTGGAATTATTATGATTGTTTGCTTAGGTAAATGGATACGTCCTAGCGCGTTATTAAGTGTTGAAGCACTAAACAGCATGCTTTCAGGCGGTGAAGTTCTGGAGCAGGATGAGCGCGGTTATAAAGTGGTCAGGTTGCAAACCGGTGATATCCTGAAGATATTCAGGGTCAGGCACAAAATCAGCGGTGCACGCATTTATTCACATGCGCGCCGATTTATGAGAAATGCGGAAAGACTGCAAAAGCTTGGCGTGAGTACCATGGTATGCAAGCAGCTGTACCATTTTAACAATTCATCTGATACAGCAGTACTTTATTCACCTCTGGTTGGCTATACCGTAAAAAAACTGCTCGATGGGCATCTGCTGAATCAGGAAATGGCAATGGCTTTAGGGGTATATATTGCCAGATTGCATCAACTAGGTATTCACTTCCGGTCTCTGCACATGGGGAATATTGTTGTGATGCCTGATGGGCAATACGGATTGATTGATATATCTGATATGAGTATTTATCCATGGCCGTTATTTTGTAATACCAGAGTGCGTAATTTCAGGCACTTAAGCCGCTACCCGGAAGATATAAAACGTTTAGGCAAGTTAAGCTGGGAAAGTCTGCAAGAAGGTTATTTCTCTGCTGCACAGCTAGGTAACGCATGTGAGTCTAAACTTCGCAGCGAACTGACAGCAGCTGTGGCTTTTGATGATTAAAATGGCAGTGCGTTAAGGGAGAGAAATTTTGCAAGTATTACAGATCTGTCATAGTTACTATCCGCCATTTCTTGATTGTGCACGGCAGTATTCCAAGCTTTTTTCAGATACAGAATATAAAGTGATTACGGTTTATCTGACCGGTGAAGCCAGTGAAGAAGTAGCACAGGCGACATGTTCTGATGAAGTGATTTTTCTGGGCTACAAAAGCAGCCAAGTACGTGGCTTAAAATTAAAAGCGATTGCCGAAGTTAGAAAAATACTGGCACGCGGAACGTTCAAGTTCTGTATTGCACATAGATCCAAACCAACTTATGTGGCTTTACTTGCCAGTCAGCTACCGGTCATCAGCATACACCACAATTATGATGACTTTGGCAGATTTACACGGCGTTTGATGGTTAACCTGTTTCGTAAAAGGTTATTATTACTTGGCGTGTCTGACTCCGTGCGCGATGAAATGCGAGCGAGTTTGCCTCATTGGCCGAGCAACCAAATTGAAACTTTATATAACCGCATCGATGTTGCAGCAGTACAGTCACAATTTTTCTCTCGAGAAGCAGCAAGAGAATTTCTAGGATTACCGGCAGGCAGTTGGGTTGTCGGTAATGTCGGCAGGCTGCATCATGATAAAGATCAGGCAACGTTATTGCGCGGCTTTAAAAAAGCTTTACCCAGCTTACCTGCCAATAGTTTACTTGTTATCATGGGTAAAGGTCCGCTTGAAAAAGACCTGAAACAGTTGACGCTTGATTTAGGCATTGCAGAGTCCGTAGTGTTTACCGACAATGTTCCAGATGGTAAAAAGTACTTCAAAGCCTTTGATGTGTTCGCGCTGACATCTGATCATGAACCGTTTGGCATGGTGCTGCTTGAGGCAATGGCTGCAGGTTTGCCACTTATCTGTAGTAACTGTGGCGGTGGTGCAGAGGTGGTTCAGGATGTAGGATTGCTGTTTCCTTTGGGCGATGATGATGCACTGGCTACATGTATTGTGAATCAATACAGCGAGAGGGGAGCTATCAATCTCGAGAAAATATTGCAGAAGTTGCAGGATAACTTCTCTGATGAAGCTGTTCGTACGCGATTCTGGAAATTGTCATTTGTTAGCCAACTGTTGAATGGTGGGTAACTATGATGAATGTTCGCGCACAACCCGCATTGAATAGCATTTGTATTGTTATTCCGTATTTTAGTAAATGGCCTGTATGGATGGCTTATTATCTGGAAACTTGTCGATTTAATAGCACTATCAATTGGGTTTTTTATTCGGATTGTGGAACGCCGCAGAATTTACCGTCGAATATCAAGGTTATTGATATTTTATATCGGGATTATTGCGATTTAGTCTCCCGGAAACTGGGGATACATTTCCACCCTGAGAACCCATATAAACTCTGCGATATAAAACCGCTGCTTGGCTACATACATGCGGATGTACTGCAAGAGTATGATTTCTGGGGGTTCGGTGACATTGATCTGGTTTACGGTGATTTAAGAGCCTATTTCAGTCAGACTCGTCTTGCTCGCAAGCATCTGTTTTCCACCCATGCAAGTCGTATCTCAGGCCACCTCTGCCTCATAAGAAATACAGAAGAAATGCGTACGGCATTTAAGCGTGTAAGGAATTGGAAGTATTTGATGTCTATGCCAGAGCACGTGGCTTTTGATGAAAAAGCCTTTAGCAAGATATTCCTGCGTCACAAAAACTCACCAAAAATTGTTCTCTTTCTAGCTGGAATAATAGACCCATGGCTACGGAAAGCCGAGTTTATTGAAGCCTATACCACACCGAATGCAAAATTAGGCTGGATAGATGGTTCAAAAAGATTTCCTTCAGCTTGGTATTGGCATGATGGAGTAGTGACGAATGATATTAATGGAGATAAAACTTTTCCTTATTTTCACTTTATGGTGTGGAAGAAACTTTGGACAGATAGCATGATGTGTACCAAGATTTTAGATCATGAATATTCTACTAAGTCTTTTAAGATCAAAATGGATGGAATTAACTGTGAAAGTTAACAGAAAAATATATGATCCGAATAATTAAAGACTATTACTGGGCGCGTCATCTAGCTAAGTTTGGTTGTAAGCTAGCTACCAGAGTATCTAACTTGCGGAAAGCTGTAATCTTAGAGATAGAAGAGCATGTAAAGTTAGGTAAGATGGGTATATATGATGGCAGTCATAGCTTTGGCGCATACACCTATATGAGAAGTGGTGGGGAGTTATATGGAGATACTGCTGTAGGTCGATTTTGTTCGATAGGGCAGAATGTCATTATAGGCCTTGAGAAAAATAAACATCCGACTAATTGGCTAAGTACTTCACTGTTTTCCAAAAACATTGAAAAAGACTATGAGTCTATCGCTGTGAATAATGAGACTATTATTGGTAATGACTGCTGGATCGGGCGTGACGCTATGATTATGAGTGGTGTTAATATTGGCAATGGGGCAATAATAGGTGCGCGTGCATTAGTGACTGCTGATGTTCCTCCATTTGCAATATATGCTGGAATTCCAGCCAAATTGGTCAGGTATAGATTTTCAACAGAATTGATTGAGAAACTCAGTGAGAGTAAATGGTGGAATTTTTCTACTGTTTATCTTAATAGATTGAAATTAGACAACCCAGAATCATGCATCAATCAGATAAAAAGCTTTGATAATAGAGCTATAGCTACCTACCGTAAGATTAGAATTACAAAGCAAGGGATCAAATTGCTAAGGTAGTTGCTATTAATTAGCTCTTTTCTGATATATCACAATTGATTTTTTAGACTTAACTGAATTAAAGCGTTTCACTTCTTTGTACTGAGGCAGCTTGTCTGTAATTATCTTTTCGCGTTCAGGATATTTTGCAGAGTGACTGATTAGCAGGTAGTCGTAACTCTGAATTTGATGATTATCAATCTCTCTAGACACTGCGTCCCAGTTCTCTCCGTTGTTGAGTGTGAAAGCATTACCAATATAGTATCTAATGCGAGATTCATCCGAAAATACAGGCTTGTTCTCTTTGTTATGGTATTTGACCCAGTTTGCAGCATCTTGCATGTAGTTATAACCCTCTGATTTAGGGAGTACATTTTTAATCAGACTAAGTGACATGAATACAATAAGCGCAATCGCTAACCATTCGGATTTAGATTTTTTTTCTGATGTTTGATCATAATTTTTCAGTATCTTTGCGAATTGGAACGATGCAAATATCATGAGAATGAATGCAAACCCAACAACATATCTGCTGGATAAAACAAAAGCCTTTGTAATAATTAAAGCCATATTGACTAAGCTAATCAGTGCGGCATAACTTAGAACTGAATAGGCTTTTGATTCAACCAGGGCAGTTCTGTTGTTAACAGTGAATATGGCCATAATCAAGTTGACGAGACCTGCTGTGGATATGGATTTTACAAATATCACATATAGAAACGTTAGTAATAATCCTTGTACGGAAAATTCTTCAAGATATTTACCAAGCACCTCATTCGACATGATTGCGGATTGTAAAAAAAGCCTGCGGGTCAGTTCGTCATATGGGTTCAGCATAAAAACTTCTTGTAAACGACCAAAGTTTTTTATGGATAAATCACCATCTACCGTGATAGTGAGAACTAAACCTAGTGCCAGAAAGATGTTAAGCGCATGGCTGATAAGAAAATAGCGGATACGTTCTTTGAAGCTGATATTAAAGCTGAAAAGAAACAATGACGGCAGCAGAACCAAATAGGTTATTGCTTCTATTCTGAACAGCGTTGCTGTAATAGCGCATAACTGCCATAGCAAAGCATCTCTAAAGCGCAGTTGTTGATAAAAACGGATGAAAAACACGAGTCCTGTCAGGTAAAATGCCCAGAAACCTTCATCTCGCATCAGCATTTCCAGTACATCACCTACAATATATTGCGAACTGAATAATATAAGTGCGCCGGCAACCATCGTCAGTTGCCTGCCACCGGCAAGTCGAATGATCTGGGTAAAACCAAATGCAGCCAGGCCAAAAAATAATACATTTAAAATTTGCGCAGAAGTTTGTATTTTCAGACTGGTGATCTTATGAACTGCTGCAATCAGAGTCGGGTAGAGCGGCCAGTTCCATACTTGTAGCGCTTCTTTCCATTTCCCATCAGCAAAAAGTCTTGCAGACTCAAAATACAATACGCTGTCAGGGTTGATCCAGCCATGCTGAATATACTGTATTTGTGCGGCGAGCAGCATAGCTGCCAATACAATGAATGTATGTACTTTGCGGATAGGGCTTTGTTCGATTTTATTTATGAAAGATTGCATATATTGTGAGTGATATTACGTCTGCTCAATATCCAGTTGCGCGGAGACTTTAAGAGGGCTAATTTTTTTCAGGCAATTCAGGTGGCCTAAGGGGCATACACGTTTGAAGCAGGGACTGCAATCCAGACCGAGATATTCTACTACGGCATCCGGATGCATTGGCGGTGTGTGATGAGGGTCGCTAGAGCCATAAATCGCGATCAGTTTTTTATCCAGCGCCGCAGCCACATGCATGAGGCCTGAGTCGTTACTGATAACTGTGTCGCAAAGCGACATCAGGTCGATGGCTTCACCCAGATTGGTCTTGCCACCCCAATCCTGACAGCGACCGCGCACTAAATCATTAATGGTCATCGTGACAGGAATGTCTTTATCTGAACCAAACAACCAGACCTGCCAGCCTTGGTTAAGTGCTTTATTGGCTACCTCTGCATAATATTCGGCAGGCCAGCGCTTAGCTTCGCCATATTCGGCACCTGGGCATAAACCGAGGATTCTTTGATCGGTTTTTTGCACCCCATTTTTTTCTAAAACGCGCAGGGCATGCTGCTGGTCGGCAACTAATTTCGGGTTACTAATCTTAGGCAATACTTGATCTTGATTTTTCATGCTCAAGGCGACAAATCTATCAACAGTACGCGGTAGTTTAGATTTATCTAAGGAGCGAATATCATTCAGTAAGCCGTGGCGAAATTCACCCAGAAATCCAGTGCGTTGTAGAATACCTGCAGCAAGCGGCAAGATAGCAGATTTGAATGAATTAACGAGAAGAATGGCTTGTGTATAGCCGCTAGATTTCAGGCTACGGCCAAACCTGATGCGCTCAAGCAAAGCCAGCTGACCATGTTTGAATGGCAAAGCAATCGCGTGGCTGACTTCAGGCATGCGCTCTAATAAAGGTAGCGTCCATGCCGGTGCAGCAACATCAATGATAGTGTCTGGATTTTGCGCTTTCAGCGATTGAAACAGGCTATGTGCCAGTACCATGTCACCTATCCAGGAAGGGCCAATAATCAGGATTTTTTTAGCAGGCATGCTATTTACTAACTTAACTGTTCATTTTTTTGATGATGTTGCTGGTACTGCGTCCTTCAACTAGGTCGATCAAAGCAATTTCGCCACCCCAGGATTCAACTTCGCGGCCACCTACAACCTGATCCGCAGAGTAATCGCTGCCTTTGGCAATCACGTCCGGCTTCAATGTATTAATTAAGTTTAACGGTGTATCTTCGTCGAATAAGATAACAGCGTCTACAGATTCAAGTGCTGCTATCACCCGCGCACGGTCGTTTTCATTGACAACAGGCCGTGTTGGACCTTTTAGCGCACTGACTGAGCGGTCTGTGTTCAAGCCTAAAATGAGCTTGTCGCCGCGTTTCTTCGCAGCTTCAAGATAGGTAACATGCCCCGCGTGCAGCAAGTCAAAGCAGCCATTTGTAAATACGATTTTTTGCTTATTTTTTTTCCAGCTAGTCACTTTTTGCTGCAACTGAACCAAGTCATAAATTTTATGTGCCTGTTCTGAAGACTGTTCGTTGGTTAACGCTTCAATCAAATCATCGCGGGTAATCGGTACTGTGCCCACTTTGCCAACTACGACACCGGCAGCGACATTTGCCAGCTGCAGGCTTTCCAATGGGCTTAGATTGTGCATCAGGCCGGCGGCCAGCGTGGCGATTACAGTGTCTCCTGCGCCTGATACGTCAAATACCTGCTTCGCCGTGGCTGGTAGCAGATGTTCATGATCATCTATCAGCGAGATGCCTTCATCGCCGCGGGTTACAACAAAGAACTGCAGGTTGAGTCTGCCTTTAAGCGTAGCTGCCTTATTAATCAAATCCGGATCATATATCGTTGTGGCACAGGCTTCTGCAGCCTCTTTTTTATTAGGCGTCAGCGCTGTAGCATGGCTATACTTGCTGTAGTCGTGGCCTTTTGGGTCAACCAGTACCGGAATTTTAAGAGCATTGCATTGAGCAATAACCTGCTGGCACACATCGCTGCTGAGCAGTCCTTTGGCGTAGTCCGACAAAATGACAACGGCCGGTTTTAATGACAGCTGCTGGCTGATTGCTTCAGACAGTTGCGCATTTTCAGTGACGGTAAATGCAGAATTATTTTCCTGATCAAGCCGCATCATTTGCTGATGACCGCTTAAAATACGCGTTTTGGCAATAGTGGGGCGCTGGTTTGAATGGATGATACCGCTATGATCAATTCCGGTTTTAGCAATCAGATCTACCAGAATGGTCGCCTCGCCGTCATTGCCCACGCAGCCGATGATATGCGTCTTGATACCCAAAAGCGCAAGGTTAGCGGCTACGTTTGCGGCGCCGCCTGCACGGTCATGCTGTGTTTTTAACAGTACAACCGGTACAGGTGCTTCGGGTGAGATGCGGCTGACATCACCTATCAGGTAACGGTCGAGCATCACATCGCCAATCACCAGTGCGTGTTGTTCAAGATTGCCGAAATTTTTAGCGGTGTCGAGTAATTTGTGCTGCATAGATAATCAGGATTCCAGAATTTCACAAAGCGAATGCCCGATAAAGATATGCGCTTCCTGAATGCGCGCGGTGACACTGGAAGGTACAACAATATTATAATTACATAGATTATTCAGTTTGCCGCCACTACCACCGGTAAGGCCAACCGTAGTTGCGCCAATTTCTTTTGCAGCCTCAATTGCGCGTACTACATTTGCGCTATTGCCGCTGGTAGTGATACCAATGACCATGTCTTCGGGGCGGCATAAAGCTTCTACTTGTCGCGCAAAGATGTAGTCATAACCGTAGTCGTTACCTACCGAGGTGATAATCGAGGTGTCTGTAGTGAGCGCAATCGCCGGCATGCCTTTGCGTTCTTTCTTAAAGCGGCCGACAATTTCGGCTGCGATATGCTGGCTATCTGCGGCACTGCCGCCGTTGCCCATAATTAGGATTTTTCCGCCGTTATTGATCGTGTTCTGCATCGCAATGCCAACATCACTGATTAACGGAAACAGAGGTTCCAGCGCATTAAACATTGCCATGTGCGCAACGTGTTCGCCTTTTAGATATTCAACATACTTCATTAGCAGTATTTATCCTCTTGCATTAAGTAATTCTGTACGTAGTCACGAACGCCATCTTCGAGACTGTGAAAGGGCTGTTGATAGCCTACACCTGCGAGCTTGCTCATTGTGGCTTCTGTAAAATACTGATACTTGCCTTGCAGATCCTGCGGCATGTCAATAAACGTAATATGCGGTTCACGTGCCATGCCAGTCATCACTGCGGTTGCCAGGTCTTTGAAACTGCGCGCTTTGCCGGTGCCGATGTTATAAATACCATTCGGCGCTGGTTTACTGCTGGCTGACTCCACAAAGAAACTGACTACGGACGCAGCGTCTTTTACATAAACGAAATCACGCATCTGCATACCGTCTTCTACACCAGCTTTGGTGCCCTTAAACAGTTTCATGGTGCCGGTATGGCTAAACTGGTTAAAGGTGTGAAACGCCACACTTGCCATGCGTTCTTTATGATATTCATTCGGTCCGTACACATTGAAAAATTTAAAGCCTGCCCAGTTCGGTGGCGTAGGCAGTTTGTTACGTACCTGACGCAGTACCCACTGGTCAAAAAAGTGTTTTGAATAACCGTAGCCATTCAGCGGGCGCAGATTATCGATGCTGGCATCGTCATAACCGAGACTGCCATCGCCGTAGGTAGCGGCTGAGCTGGCATAGAAAAACGGTACTTTGTTGTCTGCACACCAAGACCATAAATTCTGTGAATATTGGATATTGGTTTCTACCAGCTTATTAAAGTCACGCTCAGTAGTGGCGCTGATTGCGCCCATATGAATAATCGCCTCAATATCGCTGCGGCCTTGCAGCCAGCCCATGAGCTGATCTTTATCCAGATAGTGCGCGTAATGACGGTGCGCAAGGTTGTGCCATTGCTCTTCGTGCGTAATGCGGTCGACGATAACGATGTCGTCGCGGTTGAGCTTGGTATTGAGATGCCAGGCGATGATAGAACCTATCATGCCTGCGCCGCCAGTAATCACTATCATTTATTGCAGCCTAAAAATCATTGTTTATTGCCGATGCTTAAACGCTGCGCACAGGCACAAAACTTGTTAACAAATCGAGTATCAAAGTATAACCCTTATTGACTTGCACCTAAACTCTGAGCCCGTAATTTTGTCATTTCTGCCTCTTTTTTAGCCTGAACGCTATCCCATTCGGTTGCCACCCAGCCTTGCAGGTTTTCGAGTGCGATTGCTGTCATGGCATGAATCCAGGCATCATTCTCGTTTAGCGCCGGAATATAGTGGTATGCACCACCGCCATTGCTCTGGAAAATATGTTTCCCTTCCATTGCAATTTCTTCCAGAGTCTCCAAACAATCACTTGAGAAACCAGGACAGATCACATCAATGCGTGCTGTTTTTGCTTTGCCTAAATCTTCTAATGTGCTTGCCAGATAGGGTTTTAACCATTCCTGCTTTCCAAAGCGTGACTGAAATGCAATTACATATTCATCTTTATTCAATTGCAGCGCTTCTGCCAGCAGGCGCGCTGTTTTATGGCACTCGCAATGGTAAGGGTCGCCATTTAACAGATGCACTTTAGGTACGCCATGAAAACTCATGACAAGCTTGCTCGGCTTGCCGCCATTCAGGCGCCAGTGTTCACGTACGCTCTGTTCCAAAGCTGCGATATAGGCAGGATGGTCATGGTAATGATTGATGGTGCGAATTGCAGGCATGTTGCGTGTTTTGAGCAGGATGCGCCATACCGCATCCAAAGCGCTCGCGGTGCTGGATGCCGCATATTGCGGATAAAGCGGAAATACCAGAATGCGATTGCAATGCTGTGCTTTCAGTTTTTCAATCGCAGACGCCATAGAGGGGTTACCATAGCTCATGCCTAGCTCAACCGCAAACGGCGATTTTATTTTCTGCCCGAGAAAGCCGCGCAACAATGTTGTCTGCTTTTGCGCGTGGACCATCAATGGCGAGCCTTCTTTTGTCCACACGCTGGCGTATTTTTCGGCTGATTTTTTTGGCCTGATCACTAAAATAATACAGTTCAGTATCAGCCACCAGATCAGGCGCGGGATTTCTACAATACGACGGTCACTCAGAAACTGGCGTAAATAAGGACGTAAAGCTTTTGCCGTCGGCGCATCAGGTGTACCAAGATTGGCAAGCAGAATGCCGACTTTAAGTTGATCGCCATGCTCGTATTTGGGTTCTGAATTGTAATATGCCATAAAATGCGGTTGGTTTTCCAGTAAATTAATTAGTCGAGAGTGCGTTTGAGAGCAGCTTGGCGGTGATATCAACAATCGGGATCACACGCTCGTATGCCATGCGAGTCGGCCCAATGACGCCCAGTGTACCTACAATCTGGCCGTCTACTTCATAAGGGGAGGTGACCATGCTGCACTCATCCAGAGGCAGATAGTGACTTTCGCCACCGATGAATATCTGAATGCCGGTTGCCTTTTGGCTGCTGTCCAGCAGCTGCATCAGTTGTGTTCGACGCTCGAACAGCTCAAAAAGTTTGCGCAGGCTAGCGACGTTTGTGGACAAATCATCTGCTTGCAGCAGATTACGTTCACCTGCAATCACAACATTTTCTTTGCCGGCATGACTTGCTTTGTCGCTTACTTCAAGCGCTGCTGCCATCAGGCGGTTAATATCCGATTGCATTTTTCGCAGTTCTTCGTGTAGTTTCTGATGCACTTCATCGAAAGTGCATCCTGCAAAGTGATGATTAAAGTAGTTGGTGGCCTGTATGAGATCTGAAGCGTTGTATGGCTTATCAGCGAGGATGATGCGGTTTTGCACGTTACCGTCTGTGGTCACGATAATGACCAGAATACGCTTTTCACTGAGAGGTAAAAATTCCAGATGCTTAAATGTAACGGTTTTGCGTTTCGGGATCATGACGACGCCGGCAAATTGAGAAAGCTGTGACAGCATGTCGGCCGCGCTGTTGATCAGCTCCTGCGGGTCCGGAGAAGACAATTCATGTTTGATCAGCTGAATTTCTCTGGTTTGCAGTGGTTTAATTGTGAGTAGTGAATCTACAAAAAAACGGTAACCTTTTTGCGTTGGAATACGCCCGGCTGAGGTATGCGGGCTCGCAATGAAGCCGAGCCGCTCCAGATCGCTCATGACATTGCGTATTGTCGCCGTGCTGACGTCAAGCCCGGAGTGCTGCAAGAGCGTGCGGGAGCCAATTGGCTGACCATCACTGATGTAATGTTCAACCAATGTTTTAAGTAAGATTTGCGCGCGTTTATCCATAGTTAGCCTTCACGCACAAATTATCGGTTAGTTACGAGGAATAGGCAATGCTATATAGGCTTCATTGAGGTTTTAGGTTTTGACGGGGCTTCTGATTTTTTGAAAAACTTTCTTAAGTCTACTGCCAACTGAACGATTTCATTGGTTTTTCTACCTAAAAGTGATTCACGTTCAGTCTTTGATAACTTTCTATCATCTCCAGCTGTAGCCTTTGAAAAAGCAACGCTCAGGCCATTGAAAGGCTGTGTAATTTTAACTTCCCGGTCTACATAAGCCACCTTATTCCAGTCAGCAATGTAGGTATGTGTACGTTTTTCACCGGCTAATAAGTTGTACCCGATGGCATAGTCACTACTGGGGTTTTTAACACCTAATAGTGGCATTACTGTTGGGATCACATCCATGTGGCTAGTCATTCGGTCTTCAATAAATGGTTTCATGCCCGGTTTGTAGATCACTAGAGGTGTGCGTACCTGCGGATCGGCAAAAGTCGAATTGTGCCCCCAGTATCCGTTTTCCATGAATTCTTCACCATGGTCACCGATTAAAATCACAATCGTATTATCCAGTAACTGGTTTTTCTTCATATATTCAAAGATGCGGCCATATTGCATATCCAAATGATGAACCGAATTGATGTAACGGTTTTTGATAAGCTTAATATCTTTCGCTAAAGCCTCTTTACTTAAGGTGGCGTAGTTCAGGTCATCACGATAAGGCTTGGCAATGACACTGTTAGTTGGAAAGTAATAGCGCGCATGCGGTGATTCAAAAAACATAAAAGTAAAAAATGGTTTATTCGGGTCGCGTTTATCAATAAATGATAGTAAATCGCTTACGTTATCACGGTCGTTTTCCCAGCCCGATTTAGGGACTCTGGTTTCCTGTAGCTGTTCTTTTGGTACCTGCGAGAAAATGGTCTGGTTAAATTCAGGGTAAGTAAATCTGGCGCTGGTAAACAGGCGCATCTGATAGTGCTGATTTTTTAGCAGATCAATTAAATAGGCGCCGCGACGTTCTGCGAGAAAAGGAAACCAGTAACTGCCGGGCAAGCCTGTAAACATTGAGAAAACGCCCATACGCGTGCCGTTACCACCGCTGTAATTTTTTGTGAAACGGGCTGCATTCTTGGCAAACTCCCAGCTGTTTGGCATGATTTTTTCGTTCAATGTGTCTGCACGCCATGATTCTGATGTAAGCCAGATAATGTTATATGGCTTGGCTGGCGTTTCCACTTGTATAGCAGCCAATGGGTAATTAAGCTTGCCCTTAACTCTTAAGTTTGCTGCTTCCTTATTGTCGATGCCCAAAACCTTTAAGAAGCGACGGGCAGAAACTGTCTGGTAAAGCGGTATCGATTCTGATGCAATAATTAATTGATTTTTTGTTTGATGGTCTACTGCAAACCACATATGCACAATGATGGTTGCCATGATTACCGTGACAGGTACAAATTTTAATGACAGCTTGAAATTGCTGTTACTGACGTAAAATCGGTGGCACAGCCACAGAATGGCTGCTTGCAGCGTAAAAAATCCCAGGGCAATGAGTGCAAAGCCTATATCAGAAGCGCTACTGCCACCTAATGATTCTATGCCACCCGGTGTGACGATCAAGTTTAGTATGAATCCATTAAAGAACATACCATACAGTGAAAATATTTTTGCATTTGCATAAAGCAGCAGGGTCGTAAGGCCGCCCGTGGCAACGGCAGTAGCGTATATAGTCTTTGTGCCGATGTTTTTGAAGCGCTCTGCAATCAGACTTGTCATTTTTGTAATTACAAGCGCTGGCAGAATGTAGTACACCCCGTAAAGTAAGAATGTAATAATCGTATAGCCAAAACTGATTTGGTTTTCTTCATAGATGCTAGTAAACGGAATGGAATCCGACGCTAACCAGAGTGCAACAAAATAAGTGATTAAAAAGTAGAGTCTTAAAATATTTTTCTGTAAGTGAGATGTCATGTGCTGCTTTAGATTATTTAATTATCAATCGTCAATACATCGCAATTAAAGTGCCAGAAATTTAATTAGCCGTTAATTTTTATAGGTAATTGATTTATTTAATATTAATTATTTTTATTCGCTAGACATATTTGATGACATTCCCAACTTCGCGCAGAATATGTAGGATTCATACAATTTTTGCAGCAAGTTGCCGACAACTCGCTTTGCCAAGATTTACGGACTATGCTTTAATTCAGCCGTGCATACTAAATTCAAAAAAATAGCGCTTATTGGCAAATACATGAATAAGTCGGCTTTGCAGTTAATGCAAAATGACTTGTCGGATTTGGCGCAATATCTGACCGCTAAAAATATAGAAGTGTGGGTTGAGGAAAATACCGCTCAGCACACACAGCTTTCTCAATACAAAACACTCTCGATACAAGAAATTGGCAAGACTGCTGATCTGGCGATTGTTATGGGCGGTGACGGTACCATGCTGACAGTTGCGCGCAGTCTGATTGAAGCTGATGTTCCATTGGTAGGTGTCAACCGCGGCCGCTTTGGTTTTTTAACGGATTTACGTGCTGAAGATATGCTGGCTGAAATTGATCGTATTATCGCCGGTAACTATATCAGAGAGCCGCGTATGCTGCTCTCCACGCAGGTGATACGCAACAATCAGGTTATACACAGCAGCTATGCATTGAACGATGTAGTTATTAAAAGCGGCTTGCGTCTGATCGAGCTGGAGGTCGAGATTGATGGCAAGTTTGTTTACAAACAACGCAGTGATGGATTGATACTCAGTACCCCGACAGGCACTACGGCGTATGCATTATCAGCCGGCGGCCCGATTCTGCACCCTAATCTTGAGGCAATCTCTTTAGTACCGATTTGTCCGCATACGCTGAGTAATCGGCCAATCGCCGTGAATAGCAGCAGCAAGATTGAGGTGACGCTGGTGCAGTTTAACGAAGCTCAACTGAGTATGGATGGACAGTCTCAGGAAACCCTGGAGATTGGTGATAAGCTTATCGTACAGCGCTCTGAGCGAAACATCTATTTGCTTCACCCCAGTGATTATTGTTATTTTGAAATGCTGCGTAACAAGTTGAATTGGGGTTAGATTCATGCTGCAAAGTCTGTCTATTCGTGATTTTGTGATTGTCAGCAAACTCGATCTGGAGTTTCAGCCCGGATTTACTGTACTTACGGGTGAGACTGGAGCCGGTAAGTCTATTCTGATAGATGCCTTGTCACTTGCCTTGGGTGCTCGTGGCGAAGGCGGCGTTACGCGGGTGGGTTGCGATAAAGCTGAAATCAGCGTGATGTTTGATATCGGTAGCAATTACGAAGCGCAGGCGTGGCTACGTCAGTCTGAGCTGGGCGGCGAAGATGGCGAGTTGATGCTGCGTCGTGTCATGTATGCAGATGGTCGATCACGCGGCTTTATTAATGGCACTCCGGTTACTGTTCAGCAACTCAAGGATATTGGCGAGCTGCTGGTCGATATCTATAGCCAGAATGCACACCACTCTTTGCTTAAATTGGCAACGCAGCGCCAGATTCTGGATGAGTTCGGCGGCTTGAGTTCGACGGCAAATGAAGTTGCTATTAAATACAAGCATTGGCACCACCTGCATGAATTGCGTTTATCTCTTGAAAAAAACGCAGCTGCCTATGCAGATGAGTTGGCGGAGTTGCGCGATAGTACGCGTGAGTTGACGCAGCTTGCCTTTGTTACGGCTGAATGGGATGAATTGCAGCAAGAGCATACTCGGTTATCTAATGGCGCAGAGTTAATCAAGAGCGGAGAAGCCTGCCTTGAGTTGCTGAGCGAAGGCGAGTTATCTGCTTTGAATTTATTGGCTCAAATACAGCATAAATTACAAGCCATGCATGAGTTCGATGCAAGCCTGACGGAGGCATTGGAAACACTGGATTCCGGCATTATTCAATTGCAGGAAGCCAGTCGCTCTATCAGTCGTTATGTTCAACATGTAGATCTGGATCCGTCGCGTTTAGGTGAGGTCGAGGCGCGTATGCAGGCGATACATGCGGCGGGGCGCAAGTACAGAGTTCCGGTGGAAGATTTGCCTGATTTGCTGGTAACTTTCCAGACACGTATGGCTGAATTGGCTGAAATTGAGGATAGCAAAGCTCTGGTAGAGCAGGAAGCGCAGGCGCTAAGTGAATATAGGCAACTTGCTGAAAAATTAAGCGCAGGAAGAAAGACTGCTGCCGCAACGCTGCATGAAAAGATCACGGCTGAAATGCAGCGTCTTTCATTAAGTGGCGGTAAATTTGTGGTGGAGTTAACTCCGCAGCAGCCCAGCGGCAATGGTCTTGAACAGGTTGAGTTTATGGTAGCAGGTCATGCCGGCGTCGTGCCACGCCCGCTCAGTAAAGTAGCATCAGGAGGTGAACTGTCGCGTATCAGTCTCGCAATCCGCGTGGTGACTGCGCAGCAGGGCGGTGTACCTGCCATGATTTTTGATGAGGTTGATGTGGGCATCGGTGGCGGCGTAGCCGAGGTTGTCGGTAACCTGCTTAAGCAGTTGGGTGTCGAACGTCAGGTGCTGGTGATTACACATTTGCCGCAAGTTGCCGCGCTTGGTCAGCATCATTTGCGTGTAAGTAAATCTCTGGTCAATGCACAAACTCTGAGTAATATAGAGCAGCTGGATGATAGACAGCGTATCGAAGAAATTGCGCGCATGCTTGGCGGTCTGGAAATTACGGATACTACACGCAAGCATGCTACAGAAATGCTTGGATTTCACTCATAGTGCTGTTGTAGCCAGACTTGATGCCCGTCCTCAAGTGGTCAGTATCCGGTAATATTTTGCTTTAATTAGCTTTTTCTGTCGCAAGGGCTTTTTGTGCAGTCTGCGTAAATATACAGCGAATGTTCGCGGATATTGAAGCCCCGGTCTTTAGCAATTGCTTGCTGGCGCTTCTCGATCTCATCGTCACAGAATTCTTCCACATGGCCGCATTGCAGGCAGACAATATGATCGTGGTGACCGCTTTCATTCAATTCAAACACTGCCTTGCCACTCTCGAAGTGATGGCGCACCAGCAAGCCAGCCTGCTCAAATTGCGTAAGTACGCGGTAAACAGTTGCCAACCCTACATCTTCATCTGAGGTAATCAGTATTTTATAAACATCTTCCGCAGATAGGTGTCGTTCTTTGCTGTTTTCAAACAGTTCTAAAATTTTGAGCCTGGGTAGAGTGGCTTTCAGTCCTGCGTTTTTTAAGTCTTTTTGATCATGCATGCTTTAGGTACTCACAGATTAACAAACTTATTCATTTGTAATCTCATTGTTTTGGGTTGACGGTCTACGTGTTATATTAACGCTAATTCAAATTAAAGTCATAATATGCGTTATTTATTCCTCTTGCTGGTATTGTTGTGCGTGTCATGTGGCACAGCATTGCCTACCATAAAACCATACAAACTTGATGTACAGCAGGGTAATGTGGTGACCTCTAAAATGCTGCTGCAACTACGCCCCGGTATGACCAAATCTCAGGTGCGGTTCATTATGGGCACACCGCTGATTCAAGATAGTTTCCATGGCAATCGCTGGGATTACGTTTATCAGATGCGTGAAGGCGGTAAGCTTAAAGAGCAGCGTCGCGTTATTCTGGATTTTGAAAATGAGTTATTAAAATCAGTGCGTGGTGATGTCGTGCCATCTGGTACTGATCAGTCAAAAGCGGATGAGCCGGAAGCGCCAACAGGTACACGCGTAGTGACGCCGATTAAAAAGCCTGAAAATAAGGGGTTTTTAAACAAACTTAAATTCTGGGAAAAAGATGAGGCTGTGCTGGCAAAAGAGGCTGCAGAAAGAGAAGCTGCTGAAAAGTTAGCCGCGGCTAAAGCGAAGAGAGAGGAGACAAAAGCTATTGCAAAAGCTTCTGCTGCAAAAGAGGCAGCAGAAAAAGAAGCTGCTGAAAAAGCCAGGAGGGAAGAGGCTAAAGCTATTGCAAAAGCTTCTGCTGCAAAGCAAGCGGAAGACATTTCTGCACAAGAAGAACCAAAGTCTATACTTTCTGTGCCGATTGAGGGGGTAGCACCTGTCGTTGAGCCAGCTGCAGTTGTAATAGAAGCTCAGCCAGTTGAAGTAAAACCTGCTGAAGTGACTGCTCCAGTCGAGCAGCCAGCTAACGGTGAGTCTTATGATTCGTCGTCAGGCATGCAGTTTGATAAAAAAATGCAGTTAGAAACTGATGAGGCTAAATCTACAGCGAAGCCAGCTACTACACAGCCACCTGCAGAAAATCAGCGCTCAGGAAGTAACGAGTCACCAACACCTAAGGATCTGCCGGATGAAGGCGATATTACTTACTTCGACCGCTTGCTCGAGAAAATAGGTTTTTAGTCATAATTTTTTTGTAGATTTTGTATCATATACCACTGATCAAATGCTCGTTCAAGTTAAGCAGGTATAGATGAATTGGTTTAATTGCGTAAGCACAGAAAGTTACGGGTTTTAGAAATATGGTAAGTCCATTAAAAGTTGTTATTGCTGGTTGTTCAGGCCGTATGGGCCATGCCTTATTGGAGTCAGTGTTTGCTGATGCCGAGTTGGTATTGCATGGCGCACTTGATCGAGCTGACAATCCTCATCTAGGCCGCGATGCAGGCGAGCAGTTTGGTAAGTTATCAGGCGTTAAGGTAACTGCTGATGTTGGTGCAGCTTTAAAAGGTGCTGATGTGTTGGTTGATTTCACGCGCCCGGAAGCCAGTATGCACTATCTGGATGCATGTCAAAAAGCAAATGTCAGCATGGTAATCGGTACTACAGGCTTTTCTGTGGAGCAGAAATCAGCAATCGAAGCTGCTTCTAAAAACATCCCTATCGTTTTTGCACCTAACATGAGTGTCGGTGTAACTTTGCTCATTAACTTGGTTGAGCAGGCAGCCAGGGTGCTGAAGGATGGATACGATATAGAAGTTGTTGAGATGCATCATCGTCACAAAGTGGATGCGCCTTCGGGAACTGCGTTGCGTTTGGGTGAGGCTGCGGCACATGGTATCGGTCAGGACTTGAAGGATTGCGCAATTTACACCCGTGAAGGCGTAACCGGCGAGCGCGAGGCAGGAAAAATCGGCTTTGCTACATTGCGCGGCGGTGATGTTGTCGGTGATCATACCGTGATGTTCGCAGGTATAGGCGAGCGTGTAGAAATTACACATAAAGCCAGCAGCCGTGCAACATTTACAATTGGTGCGCTGCGTGCTGCCAAGTTTTTGGCGCAAAAACAATCAGGTCAGTTTGATATGCAGGATGTGTTAGGTTTAAGGTAGTGCGCTTAAAGTAATTATGTAGTTCTGATGCAACATTTCGGGTTTGATGCGGTTAGGGTTAACTAATGAATCGCCAGCAATATTTAAGCTCACTATTTGTTCTCGTAACCATATTTTTTATATGGTCTGCTATACATCCACATGATTACTTCACGTGGTTTCTTGAAGTTTTTCCAGTGTTGATTGCTATACCTTTGTTAGTAATGACCCACAGTAAATTTCCGCTGACAAATCTGGTGTATGGCTTGATTGCTGCACATATGCTTATTTTGCTGGTGGGTGGTCATTACACTTACGCCGAAATGCCGTTGTTCAGCTGGCTACGCGATTATTACAGTTGGGATAGAAATTATTACGACCGCCTCGGCCATGTGGCGCAAGGGTTTGTTCCGGCGATGATTGCCCGTGAAATTCTATTGCGCACTTCGCCGCTAAGGTCTGGTAAGTGGCTGTTTTTTATTGTTGTGTGCATATGTCTAGCCATAAGTGCGTTTTACGAGTTTATAGAATGGTGGGTAGCGCTGGCTTCCGGTAGCGATGCGGTTGCCTTTCTTGCAACTCAGGGCGATGTCTGGGATACCCAATGGGATATGTTTCTGGCATTTTTGGGCGCCGTTTCCTCACAGCTATTATTAACTAAAATGCATATGCGTCAGATGAGACAAATGCATGTTTACATTGATTAGTCGGTTTTTTTTCGCTATAATTCGTTAATTCTGAAACGGGAAGAGTAAACCTACTCCTCCCGTTTTGCATATCTGCCATCTGTTCATGATGGACAAAGACTATACAATTTTTAATGCTGTAAAAACAAGG
>Ga0208125_100167_pt1 | contig 59357 bp, 57 predicted proteins | sample LakWasM128_HOW14_2_FD_183938 | JGI IMG/M metagenome (GOLD analysis project Ga0208125, IMG submission 183938) | Freshwater sediment methanotrophic microbial communities from Lake Washington under simulated oxygen tension - Sediment Metagenome... | ecosystem: Environmental > Aquatic > Freshwater >...
ATCTATTGACACTTCATGATGCTGGTCTAGCCAAACTAATTCTGTGAAATCAATATTCATAGCATCTCTCCTACTCAAAATGCGTGCGAGGGTTAAATGTTGAAACTTCCGCCAACTCTTTAAACAATTCACGCTCTTTATCACTAAGCTTTGCTGGCACTACAATTTGCGCAATTGCGTAAAGGTCACCATTGTCTTGACTTTGCCTAGGCAAACCACGCTTAGCTATACGTAACTTTTGTCCGCTCGCAATACCTTCTGGGACTTTAAGGTTCACCGCGCCATCTAAGGTTGGCACTTTAATCGTTGCACCTAAAGCGGCTTCTGAGACTGTGAGCGGCAGGTCAATAAAAAGATCATGGTCAATAACGCGAAATAATCTGTGTGGCGTGAAGCTAATATTTAAATATAGGTTTCCGTCAGGCCCGCCATGCGCGCCTTTGCCACCTTTACCTCGCAATAACATTTTTTGACCATCTGCCACACCTTTGGGAATGCGAGCTTTAAAGGTATGGGGCATGCGCTTTAATTGGCCTTGTGCATCATATTCAGGCACGGCGAAATTCAAATCGACTGTGGTGCCATTAAAAGCATCCTCAAGTGAAATCTGCGTTGCCAATTCGTAATCTTGTCCAGGAATTGGCATGTGACGACCTTGATGCTGCCCACCCTGTCTACCTTTAGAAAAGCTAGCGAACAAGTCGGATAAATCAACATCATCAAAAGAATAAGCTTGTGCGCCTTGTTGTGCACCCCAGTTTGGTGGTGGGCTGAACTCTTCACCTGCGGGATGACGCCCTAAATCGTCATAAGCGGCACGCTTTTCAACATCTTTCAGCGTGGCGTAGGCTTCGCCTATTTCTTTAAATTTTTCTTCACCTGCGGGATCTTTTGAAACATCTGGGTGGTATTGATGCGCGAGCTTACGATAAGCTTTTTTGATTTCGTCTTGAGTTGCCGTGCGAGCAACACCTAAAGCCTCGTAATAGTCTTTAAATTTCATGCTAGCTAAAGACTGTTAGGCTATTGATAGTAACAGCATGAATGATGAGCTCATTCTGTCTTGACCGTCGCAACGTATTCATCATGGCAACCTTTGCACATAGTTTCAGGAACGCATGCATCTAACACAGCTTAACTTGCAACAACCAGTAGCAAGCTAAGTCAATCTATCATACTACTATTGATTTGCAATCGTCTTATTATCTTCATGTTTACAAAGTATATTGTGCCGCAATAATCAAATCTAAAAGACAAGTTTATTACCACCAAACCAATGCTTTACTAAATGATAAAAAATTCAAGCAATGTCACTTTGTTAAATTAAATGATATAGTTTATAAAAAGATTTTAACAATAACGCATGGTTATTTTTGCAGGGGTGTTTTTTGGTCAAAAGTAGCATCTTTAGACATACGATACTTTGCATTTTAACAATGTGGATGCTGCTATTAGGACAAAGCACCCAATCCGCGGGAAACTTGCTCACACCAAATGAACGTGAGTGGTTAAATGACCACCCTGGGATTTCACTTACCATGTGGGGTGATTATGCCCCAATCTCTTATCTAGATGAAAATGGCAATCTGCAAGGCTTTATGCCAGATTACATTAAGTTACTAGAATCAAAATTAAATTACAAATTCAAACACGTAGTTCCTACTAAAGAAGAAGCACTCGGTAGCGGCAAACGGGGTGGCAATGAAGACGTAATATCACTTTTGGCCGACACGCGAGATCGCCGTTTATATTGGAATTTTACCAATACTTTACTGAGCTTTCCGTTAAGCATCGTTGCGCGCAATGATGCTCCTAAAGACCTGACCTTATCGCAACTCAACAATATGAAGCTGAGTGTAGTCCAAGGCTATGCTAGTCAAGAGTTTGTGCAAGAAAATTACCCGCAGATAAACCTAGACCTAGTGAAGAACACCTGCCAAGGTTTACAACATGTCGCTTTTCATGAAAGCGTTGCAATGTTGACTGATTTACCTGTGGCAAGTTGGTGTTTACAGACGCAAGGTCTGATTAATATTAAAGTCGCAGGTAAATCTGAGTTTAAGTATGAAATGAGCCTCGCCGTTAGAAACGACTGGCCAATATTATTTAATATTATTCAAAAAGGTATGATGGCGGTCACTAAGAGTGAAAGGCAAACTCTACAAAACCGCTGGCTAGACCAAAATGCTTTCGAACAAAGTTGGTTATATTCAAATCGAGTGTGGCTCATTGCACTTGTGTTATTTCTTATGCTATCCGCGCTTATCCGAGTGTATGTTTGGGATAGCAAAATGCAAAGCAATGTATTACAAAGGATTACGAACTTTTCTGCAGAAGATGATAAAAAACTAGAAAATATAGCTGATGTAAGTAGTGCTTTAACGCCACGTATTTTAATTTTACTCGTCGTTATATTAATTATGCTCGGCACGCTAATGACTACTGAGCAATGGGTAAGCCATCAGGATAGGATTTTATTAGGTATTTTGGTCGCCACACTGATGTTAATCATGCTATTTGGTGGCTACAAATTAGGCAGTATTAGACGAAACGAAGAGAATCACCGCTTATTTGAACAGCTTGCCAGCCAAATTAAAACACGGCAAGTCGCTGAGAAAACTGCCAAAGAACAAACGCTGCGTCTATTTAAGCAACAAAGAGCCATTCAAATTTTAACTCAAACGCAAAGTGATAAAAATACTGAAGAAATTTTCAAAGAGATTACCCAAGTTTCTGCTGAAATTCTGAATGTTGAGAGAGTCAGTATTTGGCTGTTAGATGATGATCATCAAATGCTGGAATGTGTGGATTTATACTTAAAAACTAAGTATCTACACACTACTGCTAGTCCTTTACTAGCTAAAGAATTACCCGTGTACTTTCAGTTTATCTCGCAAAATAGAGCGCTTGCCGCTAACGATGTCCTGCAACATCCCGCCACCGTAGAGTTTCGGCAAGGTTATGCGCAAGAAAATAATATCGGAGCAATACTTGATGGCTCCATTTGGCTGAATGGCAACATGATAGGCGCAGTATGTTGTGAGCATACGGGTAATGCTCGTGAGTGGACTCTAGACGAGCAAGGCTTTGTCGGCTCTATCTGTGATGTGGTGAGGCTCACTATTGAAACTGATAGGCGACGTAACGCAGAGCAAGCGCTCCTCAAACATAGTGAAGAGTTAGAAGAGATGGTAGAAGCTAGAACGCTTTCTTTACAAGAAAGTGAGCAACGTTTAGCTTCCGTTATCAAGTACGCGCCTATTCCTATACTCACTATTAAAATGGATGGTGAGATTATTGAATTCAATCCAGAAGCAGAAAGAGCCACAGGATTTAATCGAACTGAAGCCATTGGTAAGAACTTTATCGATATATTTGCTGTAAAAGAGTCATTCAAAAAAGCAATCGCCATCGGCATTGGCACAAAAAGGGGTGAAGCTTTCCGCAATGTAGAGTTAATTTTCAAGTGTGCGGATGGCAGAAAAATTGAGTTTGAGTGCTCTATCGTTAAAGCCGGTAAAACTGAGGGTAGTGACACGGGTAAAATGATTGCCATTGGCCAAGATATTACGCAGAAAAAAGTATTACAAGCGTCTTTAATTAAAGCGCGTGAGAGCGCCGAGTCCGCCGACCGCATTAAATCTATGTTTGTTGCTTCAATGTCGCATGAGCTGAGAACACCGCTCAATTCGATTATTGGTTTTCTAGGTGTAGTGTTGCAAGGCATGTCTGGCGACCTGAACTCCAAACAGAAGGATCAACTTGGTCGTGCTTACCATTCAGCCAAGCATTTACTCTCGCTCATTTCTGATGTGATTGATATCTCAAAAATAGAAGCAGATTTTTTAGAAATCCACACCGAAACGTTTGCTTTAAAGCCAATGATTAATGAAGTAGTAAACGTTGTGCATCATATCGCTGAAGGTAAACATTTAAATTTACATATTGAATGCAGTGAAACCATCACCCTTGAAACTGATCGTAAAAGACTTTATCAAGCAATTCTGAATGTCGTGAGCAATGCCGTGAAATACACTGAAGCAGGCTCAGTAAAAATTGAAGCAAAAATAGTGAATGAAAATTTAATCATCACAACTCAAGACACCGGGATTGGTATTAGCGAATCGGGTCTTGAGCAACTGTTTAAACCATTTGAGCGAGTTGAATCACATCTAAAAATAAAAACCTTAGGTACTGGATTAGGTTTATATTTAACACGTAAAATTTTAACGCAATTACTAGGCGGCAGCATTGAAGTTGAAAGCCAAGTAGGTGTAGGTAGCACTTTCACCATCAAAGTGCCGATTAAAATATCCGAGCAATTATTGCTCAATAATCAGTCAATTTTAGAAGATTACCCTTTATGACAACTGCGCTGATAATAGAAGACAATGAAAATAACTTGGAGTTAATTCGCTTCATTTTAGAGCAGTCACATTATAAAACTCGGTTTGCCATGACGGGCTTAGAAGGCGTGCAACAAACGCTCACAATGCCACCTGATTTTGTTATTTTAGATATACAACTGCCAGATATTAATGGCTTAGAAGTTCTGAAGCGAATCCGTGCTCATCCTGTTGGTAAAGATATTCCCATCATTGCCATGACGTCGTATGCCATGTCTGGCGATAAAGAAAAGTTACTAGCGGCAGGCTGTACAGCCTACATAGAAAAGCCAATTGATCCAACACTTGTCATCGGTCAAATACAAAAAGCGATTACTAAATAAGCGGAAAATTGCTCAAGAGAACATTATTTATGAAAATATTAGTTGCTGAAGATGACGAGAATTCAAGGCATTTACTAGAGGTAGTGCTCACTAGTGAAGGCTATGAAGTTGCAAGCTTTGATAATGGCTTAAAGGCATTAACTTACTTAAAAACTAACCCTGTTGATTTAATCGTCTCTGACATTTTAATGCCCGAAATGGATGGCTATGGCTTGTGTCGTGAGGTGAAGCAAAACCAATACTTACAAAAAATTCCCTTTATTTTTTATACGGCTACTTATACCTCTGCACAAGATGAGCGTTTTGCAATGTCTTTAGGAGCAACCAAGTTTTTGGTTAAACCAATGATGATGGAAGATTTACTACCCATTATTACTAAAGTCATTAATGCTGGGGATCAAGCAATCTCACCTGAAAGCAGCGGAAAATCGCACTTTGGTCCATTGCGCTTAGACAAGCAGCACGCCGACATCATGCGGATTAAGCTGGATAAAAAGCTGATTGAACTGAACGAGGAAAAGCAAAAGTTAATTGCCAGCGAAGCGCGCTTCCGAGACTTTGCCGAAGCTTCAGCCGACTGGTTTTGGGAGTCTGATGCTCAATTAAAGATTCAAGCTTTAGCTGGAAGCCCTGCTGGGCTTGGGTTTTATAGCCTAGTAGATTTAGCACAAACTTGCCATAGCCATTCACCCAGTGAAATGCTTGAAACACTGCAATCACATAAACACTTCTCTGATTACGTAGTACATTTTATTGATGAATCAGGCAAATTGGTTTACTTGCGAGTTTCAGGCAAGCCTATATTTGATGTAGAAAAAAACTTTATCGGCTACCGCGGCGTTGGGCGCGATGTAAGCGAGATGATAGCCCTCAATCGCCGTGTTGAGTTTTTAGCATCACATGATGAGTTAACTGGCTTGCCAAACCGCAATCTATTTAAGCAAAGACTCAATCACGCAGTTGTAAAAGCGAACAGAACAAACAGTCAAGTCTTACTGCTATTTTTTGATTTAGACCACTTTAAATTAGTTAATGATACGCTTGGTCACGAAGCTGGCGATTTACTACTCATGATGGCAACTAAACGTATTTCAGAATGCATACGCGCCTCTGACACGCTTTGTAGGCTGGGTGGCGATGAATTTGTGATGATTATGGAGGAAGCATCGCCGCAGGATGGTCACCGCTTGGTACGTGACATTATTGCTAAATTCACTACACCGTTTGAACTGTATCAGCAGCGTGTTTACTGCACTATAAGCGTTGGTGTTAGCGTTTATCCTGACGACACTGTAGACCCACAATCCCTTCTAGTCTTTGCTGACCTTGCTATGTACAGAGCCAAGCAAAATGGCCGTAATTGTTTTGAGTTTTACACCACCAACCTGAATTTCATTGCCCACCAATGGTTGGATATGGAAAACGGCATTCGCCACGCCTTAAAAGAAAACCAACTGTTTTTAGAGTTTCAACCTCAGGTAGAAAACACTCACCAGCAACTAGTAGGTATAGAGGCGTTATTAAGATGGCAACACCCTGAACGTGGCTTAATCTCACCATTAGAGTTTATTAAAATTGCCGAACAGTCATCCTTGATTAACCTAATTGGTGATTGGTTACTAGAGGCAGTGTGTAAGCAAATTCGTACCTGGCTTGATCAAGCGTATCAAGTACCACGCGTTTCCATTAATATTTCTGCACGCCATTTACGTTCAGATAGTCTCATCCAAACACTAAAAACGGTACCGGCTAAATATCAAATACCAACGAATAGACTATGCATAGAAATTACCGAGCATGCTTTGTTGGATGACATTGATATCGTTAAGAAAAATATGCGCTTTATCAAAGAAGCTGGCTTCCGTATCTCGTTAGATGATTTTGGTATGGGGCATTCATCGCTCATGTATCTAAAACGCTGGTCGGTAGATGAGGTGAAAATTGACCGTACTTTTATCGACGGCCTACAAAATAGTGAAGAGGATCGCGTGATTGTGAAAGCAATTGTTGCTTTGGCAGATGCTCTCAGCTTAGATATTGTAGCCGAAGGCATTGAAAATCAATTCCAAGCAGATATTGTAAAAGCCAGTGGCTGCAAGGTTGTGCAAGGCTTCTTTTATTCAATACCCCTGCCCGCAACAGAAATGGAAACTTGGTTTAAGAAGTAAGCAGCTGGCTATTTACGCACAAGTATAACTCAGGCAAGTTAAATGCTGATTTGCAATGCCACCTCTACGTCATCACCGGCCACTATCTTCTGCTTTTTACGCACTTCAGCTTTTATAGGTAAGATATAAGCATCTAAGCTGCCAGACGGGAAAATCGAAGTGTCCCATACTGTGCCGCCGATGTTGACAGAAACTCGCACCGAGCCCCAACCGCGCCTTTTACCGAAATGGTTATCGCTAAAGAACTTTATTTCTTCAGACTTATCCTGCGGCAAAGTGATGAAATGCCACGTCCCCTTACCTTGCCATAACCAACATTTTCCAATAAACGTGAAGTTTATATCTATCATGTTAAGTCACAATTTAGCTTAAAAATATATTGAGTATATTTAGTTAGGCTTTTTAAAGCTATCCAGCAGCAGCAACCCTACGCCCACACAAATAGCACTATCCGCCACGTTAAAAGCAGGCCAATACATTTGTTGGTAATGGAAGTTCAGAAAATCGATGACATAGCCTAGTGTCACTCGGTCATACAAATTACCGATAGCCCCACCCAATACTAAAGCTAAACCCACACAAAACAGCTTTTCAGTACGATGCTTCTGAATAAGATAAGTAATCACGATAATAGCGATGACAGAGACACCAGCAAAAAACCAACGCTGAATACCTCCAGCATCATGCAGGAATCCAAAAGCTGAGCCTTCATTGTGATAATGCACCAAGTCAAAAAAGCTTGTGAAGGTAAGCATCTCACCGTAAGCAAAAGCGCCTTGTATTAAATGTTTGGTGTATAAATCAAGCGCCACCACGACTGCGCTAATAACTAGCCACTTACGCATGAGTACGGTGCTCACCGCGACCAAACAAGTTGCTTACACAACGACCGCAAATATGCGGATGTTCCGCGTCAGAGCCCACATCAGCACGGTAATGCCAGCAACGGTCACATTTTTTGTGAGCGCTTGGACTCACTAAAATTTTCTGCTCGTCATCACTCACCACTTTGTAAACTTTAGCACTAGAGGTAATCATCGCAAAACGTAAATCATCTCCTAAGCTATTTAGAGCATCAAACGTCACGCTAGGCAAATAGAGCTCCAATTCCGCTTGCAACGAAGAGCCAACCTGACCAGCTGCACGCAATACTTCTATCTCTTTTGCAGCTTGACCACGCGTAGCAATAACCGCCTCCCACACATTGATACGTTCTGAACTTAATCCATGTTGAGGTAATTCATACCAAATATCCTCAAACACGGTTTTATCTGCTTCAAGACCTAACGTTTGCCAAATCTCATTCGAAGTAAAGCTCAAAATTGGCGCCATTAAACGCATCATGCCATGTGTAATATGATGCAATGCGCTTTGTGCCGCACGGCGCGCAGGTGAGTGCTCACCTGCTGTGTAGAGCCTATCTTTAAGAATATCTAAATAGAAACCACCCAAATCTTCTGAACAGAAGCTCACAAATTTTTGTACGGCTAAATGAAACTCGTAACGGTCATAATCAGCCAATACTTCTGTTTGCAGCTTTTGCGTTAAATGCAGCGCGTAACGGTCAATTTCTAGCCACTCACTTACTGGCAGCAAGTCTTTATTTGCATCAAAATCAGCGATATTCGCCAGCAAGAATTTCATCGTATTACGAATACGGCGATAGCTTTCTGCGACACGTTTTAAAATTTCATCTGAGATTGTAAGCTCGCCCGAGTAATCAGTCGAAGCCGTCCATAAACGCAGAATATCTGCACCATAGGTATCCATCACCTTTTGCGGCGCAACCACGTTACCTTTGGATTTACTCATTTTGTGACCAGCGCCATCCACCACAAAACCATGGGTCAGCAAGGCGTTGTATGGCGCACGGCCATCAATCGCACAGCCTGTTAACAATGAGCTTTGAAACCAACCGCGATGTTGATCCGAACCTTCAAGATACAAATCTGCTGGAAAAGCTAATTCAGGGCGACGCTTCAACACCGCTGCATGCGTTGCACCAGAATCAAACCATACGTCTAATGTGTAAGTAACCTTTTTGTATTCATCCGCATTTAATGCTGCATGCTGAGCCAAGAAAGCTGCGCCATCTAAGCTAAACCAAGCTTCAACACCATGCGTTTCTACAAGCAATGCGGCGGCCTCAAGCAGCTCTGCAGTCTGTGGATGCGGGTCACCTGTTTCCTTATGCACAAAGAATGGCATAGGTACGCCCCAGTTACGTTGACGCGATACACACCAATCTGGACGATTTTTAATCATCGCCTCTAAACGTGCACGACCCCAAGCTGGGAAGAACTCAGTAGCATCTACGGCTTTATTGGCATATTCGCGCAAGCTAATGCCAACGGCATCTTGCGCGTACATACCGATAAACCATTGGTGCGTAGCCAGTTGCATCAATGGCGTTTTATGGCGCCAGCAATGTGGGAAACTGTGGTTCAAGCGAGCACTTGCGAGCAAAGCACCGCTTTCTGTCATGGCAGCCAAAATCACCTTGTTAGCTTCTTTTCTGTCTAATCCGCGAATCGCCGCAAATTCAACCAAGTCGCTATTAAAGAACTTGCCATCGCCACCCATTAAAATACGTGGCTTTTCATTTGGGAAGTTAGCTTTCATCACCAGCCAGTCATCGTTACCGTGCGCGGCAGCGGTATGGACTAAGCCTGTACCTGCATCAGTCGTCACGTGGTCACCACAGATGATGGGCACTTGGCGGTTGTCGAATGGGTGTTGTAAAACTAACTTTTCTAACGCAGCCCCTAGGCAACTAGCAAGCACTACTGCATCAGTTTCAGTGTAACGTTCTAAAGTTACTTTCGCCAAATCTTGCGCCAAAATCAGCAACCCACGACTTGTTTTGACTAAGTCATAAGTTAAATTTGCGTTCACCGAAACCGCTTGATTAGCAGGCAATGTCCAAGGCGTAGTTGTCCAAATTACCGCATAAGCATCGCCTGATACCTCTACACCAAATGCTTTACCCAATACGGCGTTATCAACAATCTTAAACCCAACATCAATCGCAGGTGAATTCACATCTTCATACTCAACCTCTGCTTCAGCTAATGCGGAGCCGCAATCCACGCACCAATGTACGGGCTTGCTGCCTTGGTATAAATAACCATTTTTTTGAATGTCGCCCAAAGCGCGCATGATGTCGGCTTCGGTTTTGAAATCCATCGTTAAATATGGATTATCCCAATCGCCCAACACACCTAGGCGGATAAAATCTTTCTTTTGGCGCGCCACTTGTTCTGCCGCATATTCACGGCACAGTTCACGAAACTTGGCTGGATCTATATTTTTACCGTGATTTTTTTCAACGACCAATTCAATTGGCAAACCGTGACAATCCCAGCCTGGCACGTAGGGTGCATCAAAACCACTCATGGTTTTAGATTTAATAATGATATCTTTTAAGATTTTATTCACCGCGTGGCCGATATGAATATCGCCGTTAGCATACGGCGGACCATCATGCAGAATGAATTTCTTAGCGCCTTTACGGGCTTTACGAATTCTTTGATATAGCTGTTTATCTTGCCACTCTTTAAGCCAAGCTGGCTCACGCTTAGCTAAATCGCCGCGCATAGGAAACGTGGTTTCAGGTAAGTTTAATTTGTACTTTGAATCTTTAGCTTCTTCAGTCATGGTTTATTTCTTAATAGATTACTGATTAATATTTATTTCTTAAAAAAATCTCTGGCGGACTCTACATCCATCGCTATTTGTGCTTTCAAGGCATCTAAGCCATCGAACTTCTGCTCATCACGAATTTTATGCAAAAACTCCACATGTACATGTTTACCGTATAAATCTGCATTGAAATCTAATACATTCACTTCTAACATCAATTTTGAAACGCCAGCAATCGTCGGCCGCACACCTAAATTTGCCACACTATTCATACCATCTAATTTTACCGCATACACCCCCGTTAACGCGGGGCGCTCATGCCGCATATGCACATTGGCCGTTGGAAAACCAAGCTGACGCCCCAACTTTGCGCCATGCACTACCTTGCCACTTATACTATAAGGACGACCCAGTAACACGCTAGCTTCATTCAATGCGCCCGTTGCTAACGCAGAGCGCACGCGGGTGCTAGAAACACGCGCGCCGTCTAAATCAACTTGTGGCAAACTAATGAGATTAAACTTCGCTTCTAAAAAGTCTAATATTGAGCCAGCACGCATGGCGCCAAATCTAAAATCATCACCCACCAAAATAGCTTGCGCATTCAAGGAGTCACGCAAAATATTTTGCATGAATTCTTGCGGTGTTAACTTAGCTAAGCGTCGATTAAAGCGACATACATAAGTAGTTTCAACACCAGCTTCAGCAAAATGCTCAAGCTTCTCACGCAGTGAACTTAAACGCGCTGGCGCAGTTTCTGGCGCAAAAAACTCACGCGGATGTGGCTCAAACGTCATTACCGCAGAAGTCAAGTTGAGTGCTTTTGCAGTCTCATTCAGCTTTTGCAATAGCGCCTGATGCCCTAAGTGCATGCCATCAAAGTTGCCTATCGCCAACGCGCAAGGTCGCTGTTGCTGTGTAGGAATATGGCGAAATATTTGCATTTAGTGCTTAACTCTACGAATGTAATCGCGCGGCTTAAAGCCTAGCAACATTAGGGTTGCAAAATAACTCACACCCCCAAGCATGACTAGGCCAGTAAGATAAATAAGTCGCTTCATTAATCCATAATGTAACCATGCACCAGTATCACCCATGGCAAAATAAAGCATGACGCCCATCACGCTCAGTGCAGCTAAAAGTTTAAGCAAAAATATCGTCCAGCCAGCTTGCGGCTGAAAAATATTATGCTGACGCAAATGATAATAAAGCAACGACGCATTGATACAAGCACCTAGCCCAATCGCCAAGGCCAAACCAGCATGCTGCAAAGGCAATACAAAAATAAACAAACCGTTCATCAATTGCGTAATCACCAATGTGAAAACAGCAATTTTAACTGGTGTTTTAATGTTTTGTCGCGCATAAAAACCTGGCGCTAGAATCTTCACTAAAATCAAACCTAGCAAGCCTACGCTATAAGCCACAAGAGCTTGCTGTGTCATCACAACATCAATGGGGGTAAATTTACCATAATGAAATAAAGCCGTGACTAAAGGTGTGGCGAGCACAGCCAATGCTAAAGCGGCAGGCGCAGCTAAAATAAATGTCAGGCGCAAGCCCCAATCCAATAATTGTGAGTATTCACTTTCATCCTTACCCGCATAAGCTTTAGATAGGCTAGGCAGCAATATGGTACCGAGCGCTACACCTAGCACACCCGTTGGAAACTCCATTAGCCGATCTGCGTAATACAACCAACTCACACTACCTGTTTTTAAGAATGATGCGAATATGGTATTCGTAATCATAGAAATCTGCGCCACTGATACGCCTAGCACCGCAGGACCCATTAACTTTAGAATGCGCCATACGCCATCATCACCTGCATGAAAGTCAAGTTTTGGCAGCAAGCCAATTTGTTTTAGAAATGGAATCTGAAAAATTAACTGTAGAAACCCGCCAAAAAACACTGCCCACGCCAACACCTTAATCGGCTCAGAAAAATGGTCAGCAAAAAATAAAACTGCCGCAATCATACTGACATTCAACCAAACAGGGGTAAATGCTGGAATGCCAAATTTGTTATAAGTATTGAGTACACCACCAGCCATTGAAACTAGCGAGATAAAGAAAATATAAGGAAAAGTAATACGCAACAACTCAACCGTCAGTTGCATTTTAGGTTGATCAGCCGTAAAACCTGGAGCGATAAGCGATACAATCCACGGCGCGGCCAACATACCAAGCAAAGTCACAACCACTAGAATCAAACCTAACCACGTAGCAACACGGCTAATCAAGCTATGCGTTTCATCAAAACTACGCTGACTTTTATATTCAGCCAAAATAGGCACGAAAGCTTGACTGAAAGCACCTTCTGCTGAGATTCTGCGTAATAAGTTAGGAATTTTGAATGCTACGATAAATGCATCGCTCAGCATGCCGGCGCCAAACACCCGAGCAATCAAGGTATCTCGCACAAACCCCAATATACGAGACACAAAAGTCATGCTGCCAACTTTGGCTAATGCTTTGAGTAGATTCATAATTTAAATTGGGAGAATTTGGCTTATTAACAACATATTAAGCGATTTTATCATGCCAACAGACATCATGCGGCAAATAGCGATGATATTTACTTCATTTAAACTTGCAATGTGTTTAGAAAATAGCTATGATTATGGGCTTCGTATTTTGAATAGCTTTTAGCACCTTTTAGGAAAGAAACATAGATGGCAAATACCGCACAAGCAAGAAAACGTGCTCGTCAAGCAGTTAAGCAACGCGCTCACAATGCAAGTTTGCGTTCTACTTTGCGTACCGCGATTAAAAAAATTATTAAAGCTGTAGAAGCTGGTGATAAAGTTGCCGCTACTGCTGCATATAGCGAGAATGTAAGCGTGATTGACCGCATTGCGGACAAAAACATCATTCATAAAAATAAAGCATCACGTCATAAAAGCCGCTTAAATGCCGCAATTAAAGCGATGTCTGCTGAAGCTCCAGTAGCTGCAGCTGCGAAAGTAAAAGCTGCGCCTAAAGCTAAAGCCGCACCTAAAACAGCTTAATAGTTGTATTTAATAAAAAAGCCTCGCATTGCGAGGCTTTTTTATTGCTTGGAACTGATTAAGAATTTCTCAGTTGAAGACTCCTTAATCAATTTAGAGCACTACTTTACTCTCCGATTTTCAATTCGGCACGCACTTGCATTGCTTGCTTAATCGCTTCGTCACGACTCACATTAATCACGGTAAAATGCCCCATTTTTCTGCCTGCACGTGCTTGATGTTTACCGTACAAATGCATTTTTAGCATTGGGTTATTTAATGCAACTTGCCACTCAGGTGCAGAATCAATATCTTCAGGCCAAACATCACCTAAAAGGTTTACCATTACTGCTGAACTATGCTGCCTTGAACTACCTAAAGGCAAGCCAGTCATCGCACGCACTTGCTGTTCAAACTGATTCGTCACGCATGCATCAATCGTATAGTGGCCAGAATTATGTGGTCTAGGCGCAATTTCATTCACTAGCAATTCACCGCCACAAACAAAAAATTCTACGCCTAGCACACCTGTGTAAGCTAGTTTTTCAGCTACAAGTATCGCTAACTTCTGCGCCTGATGGCTAATCGCATCACGTCCACGTGCTGGGGCAATTGAAACGTCCAATATTCCATTGAGATGACTATTTTCTGATGTTGGGAATGTAGCGACATTACCCTGCACATCACGCGCTAATACAACAGAAACTTCATAATCAAGTTTCAACATTTTTTCTAACACACACTCTTCGCGCTCAAATTGCGCAAATGCAGTTTGTGCTTCATGTTGATTTTTGACTCTAGCCTGACCTTTACCGTCGTAGCCAAAACGCGCAACTTTTAGAATGGCTGGGTAAATATCACTATCGTCATTCGGCAAATCTTCAACTTCATTAATGACTTCGAACGGCGCAACTGGCAAGCCAGCATGCTTAAGAAAGTTTTTCTCACTCACACGATGCTGCGCAATCGCAACACTATAGGCACTTGGACGCACAGGCTTAGTTTCAGCTAAAAAAGAGAGTGAGTCTGCAGGAACATTTTCAAATTCAGTACTGATTGCTTCGCAGGTGTTAGCTAGCTTTAATAAAGCAGCTTTATCATCAAACGCCGCGCAAATATGTACATCGGCAATTTTGCCCGCAGGACTGTTCGCATCAGGGTCTAACACTGTGACTTTGTAACCCATTTCGTGGGCAGCGACTACAAAAAAACGACCGAGCTGACCGCCTCCAAGCATGCCTAGCATCGCAGGTGGAAGTATGACTGGTGTTTGTTCTTGATGATGGTTCATATATTGAATACAGATTGATTGATATTAAAACTTAATAATATTTCAGTTGATGATATTTAAGGCTTGTCGCCCAATTCCATAGCATGTACTTTTGCAGCCTGCTGAATGCGGAATTCGGTTAATTTTTTAGCTAAAACCGCATCATGATTGGCTAAAATTGATGCTGCAAATAAACCTGCATTCGCTGCGCCCGCCTCACCAATTGCAAAAGTAGCCACTGGGATACCTTTAGGCATTTGCACGATAGAAAGAAGTGAATCCTGACCTTGTAAATGTTTAGAAGGCACAGGCACGCCTAATACTGGCAAAGTAGTTTTAGCGGCCACCATGCCAGGCAAATGCGCCGCACCCCCTGCACCAGCGATAATCACCTGATAGCCTTTTTGTGCAGCAGTTTCCGCAAAACTAAACATTAAATCTGGTGTGCGATGCGCTGAAACCACATCCGCAGTGTAAGGAATATCAAAATCCGCTAACATTTGGGCAGCCGCTCTCATAATAGGCCAATCACTATCAGAGCCCATAATAATCGCCACTAAAGGTTGTTTGTTCATTAACATTCCTTTGTTATTCTTTATGTATCAAGTTCACAAAAAATTAAAATATAAATATTATTAGCTAAGCGTTACAACAAGACTAAATTGTCTCTGTGTATTAACTCTGCCTCTTCCACATAACCCAATATTTTTTCAATTTCTTTGCTAGATTTTCGCATGATTCTAGCCGCTTCCATAGCTGAGTAATTGACCAAACCACGTGCCAATTCCACGCCGTTTTCATCGCAACAAGCAACGACTTCGCCGCGTTCAAAGCTACCTTCAACAGCCATTACGCCAATAGCCAATAAACTTTTGCCATCTTGCTTGATGACTTTTACCGCACCTGCGTCTAGTGTTAATTTGCCGCGTAACTGCAAATGATCTGCCAACCACTGCTTACGTGCAGTCGTTTTCATTTCTGTGGTTTGCAGATGCGTACCAATCACTTCACCTGCAGCTAAACGAACCAGAACATTTTTCTCACGACCTGAAGCAATGACAGTATTCGCGCCACTTCTGGATGCGCGTTTTGCAGCAAGAATCTTGGTTAACATGCCGCCAGTTCCTACGCTACTACCCGCACCGCCCGCCATTTGCTCTAACGCAACATCGCCAGCCGTAGCATGTTGTATAAATTTAGCATCTTTATCTTTACGCGGGTCTGCAGAATACAAACCCTGCTGATCCGTTAAAATCACCAAAGTATCAGCTTCTATCAAGTTGGCGACGAGTGAACCTAAAGTATCGTTATCACCAAAACGAATTTCATCAGTGACTACCGTATCATTCTCGTTAATAATTGGGATGACCTTTAAATCAAGCAAAGTACGCAAAGTACTGCGCGCATTCAAATAGCGCTTCCTGTCAGCCAGGTCGTCGTGGGTTAACAATACTTGCGCAGTATGTAATTGGTGCTCAGTAAAACAGCTTTCGTACATCTGCACCAAACCCATTTGACCTACAGCTGCTGCAGCTTGTAATTCATTAACAGCGGTTGGGCGTTTTTTCCAACCTAATCTTTGCATGCCTTCAGCAATCGCACCACTGGAAACCAATACAATTTGCTTGCCTTGCTGCACCAAAGCGGCGATCTGCGCTGCCCAAGCAGCGATTGCCGCTTGGTCTAAACCATTACCATTATTGGTGACAAGGCTAGAGCCAACTTTCACCACTATCACTTTGGCTTCTAACAAAAGTGAAGTAGATGATGGCGAAGCTAGCAATTGTGATTCCACAGCAGTCATTCTAATCGTCTTTTTTTGTCACAGTTTTACTTGCTGCGCTCTCATTAACCAAGCCTGTATCAGCCAAAGCGTCTTCAGCCTCACGCTTATTTTCTTCGATATGCTGCATGATTGCATAAGTCAGTTCTTTACAACCAACGCCGCTAATGGCTGAAATCGCAAATACGCGACCTTTCCAACCATAGTCTTTGACGAACTGTTTTACTACTTCTTGTGACTCTGGCAGCATGTCAATTTTATTCAACACCAACCAGCGTGGTTTGTCATAAAGCGCCTCGTCATACTTACGAAGCTCTTCAACAATCGCTTTTGCTTCATAAACTGGGTCAACAGCTTCATCAAATGGCGCAATATCGACCAAATGCAACAACAAAGAAGTACGTTGCAAATGGCGTAAAAACTGATGGCCTAGCCCCGCGCCTTCAGCTGCGCCTTCAATGATGCCTGGAATATCTGCGATCACAAAACTACGCTCTGTATCCACACGAACTACTCCTAAATTAGGATGTAAGGTCGTAAAAGGATAATCGGCCACTTTAGGTTTCGCTGCTGAAACTGAGCGAATAAATGTAGATTTACCTGCATTTGGCATGCCTAGCAAACCAACATCAGCTAACACTTTAAGCTCTAAATAAAGCTCAAACTCTTCGCCTACATCACCCTTAGTACATTGGCGTGGCGCACGATTCAAACTAGATTTAAAATGCACATTACCTAGGCCGCCCTTGCCGCCAGATGCCATCTGCGCACGTTGGCCATGCTCACTAAGATCCACCAGCATTTGTTCGCTGGCTTTATCTGAAATCACAGTACCTACTGGCACACGCAATACCATATCCTCGCCCTTTGCGCCGTAGCACTCAGCGCTGCGTCCGTTTTCGCCGCGCTGCGCTCTAAATGTACGGGTATAGCGATAGTCTACCAAGGTATTAATATTGCGATCGGCTTCAACGATGATAGAGCCGCCACGGCCGCCGTCACCGCCACTTGGGCCACCCATCGGTTCGTATTTCTCACGACGAAACGTAGCGACGCCGTTACCGCCGTCGCCTGCGTAAATTTTAATTGTTGCTTCGTCTATAAATTTCATTTTTTTGACCTAATGTAGAAATACTTTAATCTTTTAAAACAACTATAAAATTAAGGCAATCCCGTCATTCCTGTATGGCTGTAAAGGCTTTCAGTAGAGTTAACCAGTTTAAGCTGATTGTTCACACGTGAGAGTTTACCAAATAAAAAAGCCCCATCAAACGATGAGGCTTTAATAAAGTTATTTTAACTTAAGCTGCAACAATAATGCTTACAGTGTGGCGTTTTAAAGCGCCTTTAATTGCAAATGATACTTTACCATCCGCTTTTGCGAACAAAGTATGATCTTTACCCATGCCAACATTTTCGCCTGCGTGCATTTTTGTACCGCGTTGACGAACAATGATACTACCTGCTGTCACTACTGTTTCGCCAAATGCTTTAACACCTAGTCGTTGTGAGTGTGAATCGCGACCGTTACGTGAACTACCGCCTGCTTTTTTGTGTGCCATGATTTAATCCTTAAGTCTTATTTATTGCTTCAATTATTCTGCAGCTTTAGCGGCTTTCGCTTTTGCTGGTTTTGCAGCAGCTTGACCTGCAGCTAAAATTTCGCCGATTTGGATTTCAGTAAAACTTTGGCGATGGCCTTGTGTTTTACGATAATGTTTACGACGACGGAATTTGAAAATCATTACCTTGTCACCACGGCCATGTGAAAGCACGGTTGCTTTTACAGTTGCGCCATTAATGATAGGTGATCCGATGGTTGTGTTATCACCATCTGAAACCATTAAAATTTGATCTAGCGTAACAGTACCGCCAACTTCAACTTCTAATTTTTCAACTTTTAATCTTTCGCCTGAAATTACGCGATATTGCTTACCACCAGTTTTAATTACAGCATACATGATTGAGCCTTAAATTACGCTTTCTAAAGAACTCGGCATTATACGCAAATAATCTAGCAAAGCAAACCATAATCGCATGCAATTTCAAAAAACTGCAGCATTAATGTTAATCAGTAATTATCTCACGATTTATATGGCTGTTACCAGCATATAAAAACAGCTATAACTCAACCTTAAAAGTTGGCTGTGATAAAATATTCGCTACTTTTTAAGGCTTATTATCGTGACGCAAAGCAACACTCTATCTAGTAGCACGCCATTAAACACAATTCAATCTTGCATCGCCTCCGATATTCAAGCAGTGAATACGGTCATCACTCAATCTTTGCACTCTGAAGTAACCTTAGTTAATCAGGTAGCGCATTATATTGTGAATAGTGGCGGTAAGCGCTTACGCCCTATATTAGTACTACTTTCTGGCGGACTTTTTGGCAAGGTGAAACCTGAGCACCACCAATTGGCTGCGGTAGTTGAGTTTATTCATACGGCCACATTGCTGCATGATGATGTTGTAGATGAATCATCGAAACGACGCGGGCAAAACACAGCCAATGCTATTTTCGGCAATGCTGCCAGCGTATTAGTCGGTGACTTTGTATATTCACGCGCATTTCAAATGATGGTTGCCGTGCAAAATATGCGCGTCATGGAGGTGCTAAGCAACGCCACCAATATAATTGCCGAAGGCGAAGTGCTGCAATTATTAAATATACACAACGCCGACGTGACAGATGAGGCATATTTGCAAGTCATCCATTACAAAACCGCTAAATTATTCGAAGCCGCAACACGTTTAGGTGCCATTATCAGCAACGCCTCACCCAGCGACGAAGAAGCATTGAGTCAATATGGCATGCATATTGGCACAGCATTTCAGCTCATTGACGACGTGCTTGATTTAAGTGGTAATGCCTCAGAGATAGGCAAAAACTTAGGTGATGACCTCAGCGAAGGCAAGCCCACATTACCCTTGCTATACGCCATGCGCAACGGCACAGCTACTGAAGCTGAAACAATCAAACGCGCCATCGAACATGGCGGTTTAGATGATTTGGCTACCGTATTAAGTGCTGTGGAACGAACTGGCGCACTGGATCATGTGCGCAAGGTTGCCGCTAAAGAATCAGAACTGGCCTGTGCGGCTATCGCGCATTTTGCTGATTCGCCTTATAAGCAGGCCATGTTAGCCTTAGCGGAGTTTGCAGTCGCTAGAAACTATTAAATGGTGACTTATCCATTTGATTAAGCATGACTAACTCAAGATTAATTTAATGTAATTTTCTCGCCACTATCTGCATGATAATAGCTCAAGTGTGCACACTCGTTTACACCTGAAGTTAACGACCCATCAAACAAAGACTTACCATCAACATCCACAATGGCATAGCCGTTGTGATACAAAGTAACCTCGGCTAACTTGGGCACATGTTTTGAGTCGCGAGTCGAGCCTTGACGCATTGCAAAGCTAATGCAATTCTCTTCCTCTTCTTCAGAGTACACTTCCCAATCGCGGCCGCCCGCCAGTTGTGAAAGCCATGTGGGCAAATCAACCTCTACACGGCAAACAATAGGCTCATCCCACTCAGGATGATTGAGCTCAGCCTGTAATAACTCAATGGTGTTTTGTTGATTAGTGTCTGTCATTTAGTTTCCTTCTTGGCCGTTACGCCAAATATAGCCATCAAATAGATCTTGATGCAAACATTATAATATGACCTTTATACTTGTGACGGCTTGCCGCAATTTCAAGTGCTTAAATTTTACATATAAAATTTATATGAATTCCAGCCAGTTTTATTGCCACAAGTATTTAACGGTGCGATGATGCGATAAGTTTACAGCGGCAAGCATGTATTTTTAATTATAAGGATTGTTATGTTCAGCGGATTTTCTGATATTTCTAGTTTGCTACAAGGTAACACCACTCTTTTTATTTCCATATCAGTTATTTTTGGCCTAATGGTCGGCAGTTTTTTGAATGTGGTGATTCATAGACTACCCAAGATGATGGAGCGTGAATGGCACAACAACTGCCTTGAACTGCAAGGTAAAGAGATTCCAGAAGCAACTAAATACACCCTCGCCCACCCTCGTTCAGCTTGCCCAAAATGCGGACATAAAATTACCGCCCTAGAAAATATTCCAGTGATTAGCTATCTACTCTTACTAAAAGGAAAGTGTAGCGGCTGCAAAACCGCAATCAGCGTGCGCTACCCTTTAATTGAAGCGCTGACAGGTTTATTGATTGGCTTAGTCAGCTGGAAATTCGGCTACACGAGCCTCACGCTATTTGCATGGATATTCACTTTCGCACTCATCACGTTGACCTTTATTGACTTCGACACTCAATTATTACCCGATGACATCACGCTACCATTATTGTGGCTAGGCCTGCTATTCAATCTTAACAATGGTTTTACTGACTTAAAATCTGCGGTGATTGGCGCAATGGCGGGCTACCTTATTTTATGGTCGATTTATTGGGCATTTAAATTAGTTACCGGTAAAGAAGGTATGGGTTATGGTGACTTTAAATTACTTGCGGCAATCGGCGCTTGGTTTGGCTGGCAATTACTACCTGCTGTGATTTTACTGTCCTCTGTACTTGGTGCAGTGATAGGCATCAGTTTGATTGTGCTTACAAAGCGCGGACGTGAAATCCCAATGCCGTTTGGTCCGTTTTTAGCCATAGGCGGTATTGCAGCGTTGTTTTTAGGGCCACAACTTGCCAGTTACTATTTAGCTTAAACCTATGATTGTTGCGCTCACAGGTGGTATAGGCTCTGGCAAAAGTGAAGCTGCCAGACAATTTGAAGCATTAGGCGTGCCTATTGTCGATGCGGATGTCATTGCCCATGCCCTCACTGCGACTGGTAAGCCTATACTAAAAGAAATCAGCCGAATCTTTGGCTCAAACTTTTTATACGCTGACGACTCATTGAACCGTGCCAAATTGCGTGAACACGTATTTAACAACCCCTCCGAACGCCTGAAACTTGAGGCGCTCATTCACCCAGCTATTCACGAACAAGCTTTAAAGCAGCTTGCAGAGAATGAAAAGCGATTACATCCCGATTATCAAATTTTAGTCATGCCACTCTTATTTGAAAGTAATCGTTACAACGGAGTGGCTGATAAAATCATAGTGATTGATTGTGATGAAAACTTACAAATTAAGCGCGCCATGGCTCGAAGCAATATCAGTGAATCAGATGTGAAAGAGATGATGAATGCGCAAGTGACTAGAAATGTGCGGTTAAAATCCGCAGATGAAATCATTGTAAACGATGGCACACTTGCTGAACTACAAGAAAAAGTCATGCTAATTAATAAAAAACTCATTAAAACTTGCATAGTTAGCAAATAAATTTGATAATTCAGTTCAACTTTTAACTTGCATACAATTTCATGATTAAGACGGCACCTTTTTGCTAGTAATTAAATGAACGATTAGTTAAATTATTCATGCCTAGCTACGATTATCCTTTTAATGAACGCATCCGCACATTTTTACGTGTAGAGGATTTATTCGCCAAAGTTTTATACAACATTGAAGGTAGTCACGAGTATCAACACCACTGCGCTTTACTCACACTACTGCAGATACTGGATATTATAGACCGCTCAGAACTAAGATCTGACCTGATGCAAGAACTCAGTCGTCAAAGAGCGGTGATGGATGCTTTACAAGGCAACCCTGCAATTGCGCCACAAAAGCTGGCAGAAATTCTGAATGAAATTGATACGGCTACAGACTCACTTCGCTCTGAAAACACTAAGCTAGGTCAAACGCTACGCACTAATGAGTGGTTGATGAGCATCAAGCAGCGTGCTGGTATTCCTGGTGGCGTTTGTGAGTTTGATGTCCCTTCCTATCATTACTGGCTTGGTCTGGGTGAAGATAGACGTCAACAAGATTTGAAAACCTGGCTCAATCCATTGGTACCTATGCACGATGCTATTGTAATTATTATGCGCATATTACGTGGTAGCGGATCATCAACTAAATTAGTCGCCGCTAACGGTGCATACCAACAAATGCTTGGCGGCAGCAAGCCCGCGCAAATGTTAAAAATTGATATTCCAGATAATGTCACGTGCTTTCCTGAAGTGAGTGCGAATAAATATGCAATCAATATCCGATTCAACATTTTAGACTTTACCCAAAAACCTCAAAAATACGACGAAGATGTAAACTTTACATTAACGCTGTGCAACTTATAATCCCTACAAAAGACTAATAATAGTTGCTATATCTTTAGCGCGTTAATACAAATACGCTCATTCAAAGAGATTCGCTAAAGAGCGTCGCATAACCATCAACTTAGAAACACGGCTCAGCAATATGGAAACCACAAAGAAACGATTAGTCGCCTGCCCTAACTGTAAAAAGTTATCTGAATTCTCGCCAAGCAATGCCTTCAGGCCTTTTTGTAGTGAGCGCTGCAAAATGATAGATTTAGGACTTTGGGCAAGTGAACAATATGCAATTCCAGTAGAAATTAAAGAAGATGATCTTGAACAAGAGTTTTCTGACGTTAATTTTTCAAGGCAATAAAATTTATATGCAAAATACTTTCCATCAATACCTAGGCCGCTTCTCTTTAGCATTAATACTAATGCTTACTGGCATACAACTGTATGCTAAAGAAGTCGTTGCACCAAAAAATATTGTATCAATAACAGATGCGTGGGTTCGACCAACCAATCCTGGGCAAGAAGTAGGCGCAGCTTATATGACGTTCTTGAGTAAGCAAGATATAACGCTTGTTAGTATAGAGAGTAGCGTTACCGAAAGTGTAGAGATTCATAATATGACCATGGAAAATGGCGTGATGAAAATGCGTATGCTGGAAAATTTAGCACTGAAAGCTGGCGAACCTTACAAGCTCGCGCCGGGTGGTTTTCACTTAATGTTATTCGATTTAAAAAAACCACTGACTGTGGGTGAACACGTGAGCTTTACGCTCCACTTTAAGTCTAATGGCACCAAATCTAACAGCACCGATAAAACTCGCAAAAACATCCCTGATTACAAGCAATCCATCAACGTGATGGTACAAGCTCCACCCGAAAATACTACTCGCTAAGCCAAGCACTGCGTAGCATGGCAACGCCATGTGCGCCATGCGATTTTGCTTCATGCAAACATGCGGGGGTCATGCCGCCAAGCGCATAAACAGGCAAAGCGTAGTCCGCGATTAAATCAGCAAACTGATCCCATCCCATAGGCTCTTCATCCGGGTGACTACTTGTCACCTTTACCGGCGACAACATCACATAATCAAGACCTAGTGCCGCTGCGTGCGCTAATTGTTCGGCATTATGGCAAGAGGCACCGCATAGCATTGCCTCTGGCTTTGCCTGCAACTGCATTAGATCAGTAGAGTTAAAATGTATGCCTGCAACATTCAAAGTTGCTGAGGCAGATTGATTGCTGGAGTTAATCAGCACCTTGGCTTTATATGGTTCTGCCAGCTGAGTTACACGTTCGGCGAATGTTTGAAAGGCTTGATTTGAGAGCTGCTTTTCGCGCAGTTGCAGTATTTTTAGCCCATTATCCAAGGAAGTTTTCAGGCGTTCAAAAAACAAATCCTCACCTAGTTCGCTTAAATTTGTAATGGCGTAATTTGACGGCAAACTTAGCGCAGCGAATATAGGCGCATTTGCTGGCAACATCGGCGAAACTTCAATGTTTTCAGGCGGCTGCCAAACTAGTCGCTGATTTTCCAAACCACGTGGTTCGCCATCCCATTTTGTAATAATAAAAAAATGCAGCTTCACAGTTTTAGCTGGTGAATCCAATTGTCCGGCTGCATCATATTTAGCCTGGTAATCAAAGCTGCGTGTTAGCCATGGGTAAAGTGATGTTACCTCTATGCCTAGCTCTTCTTGAAGCTCGCGATTTAGCGCCTGCTTTGGCGTTTCGCCCTCTTCCACCTTACCACCAGGAAACTCCCAATATCCAGCCCAAGGTTTACCAACAGGTCGCTCTGCTAATAATACCCAGCCATCTTCACGCTGGATAACACCTACCGCAGCGTGCGTAACTTTGCGTTTTGTTGTATTCATGCGTTTAAAGTATCAAGCGGAATGTGTGGCAGCAAGTTGTTTTCTACCGGCGTAATCTCGTGCGAATTGGTAAGCGATTCGGCCACTACGCGAGCCGCGCGTATGCGACCACTGTAAAGCTGCTGTGCGAGCCGCTTCGTCAAATACCGAGGTTCCATAATGACGCAACCACTGCGCAGCCACTGCAAGGTACTCATCTTGATCAAACGAGTAAAAAGCCAGCCACATGCCAAATCGGTCTGACAGAGAGGTTTTTTCCTCAATGGTATCTCCCGGTCTAATCTCGCCACCTAAATGCTGTGTTTCTAAGCTTTCCGCCATAAATTCTGGCAATAAATGGCGACGATTGGACGTGGCGTACACTAAAATATTATCTGAAGTTGCTGCCATAGAGCCGTCCAAGACTACTTTCAACGCTTTATATCCAGCATCACCAACTTCAAAAGACAAGTCATCACAAAACACAATGAATCGCTCTGAACGATTGCGCAGCAAAGCGGTTATTTGCGGTAAATCTGTTAAGTCTTGCTTATCTATCTCAATAATACGGAGTCCAGCTTGCGAGAACTGGCTTAATAAGGCTTTAACGATAGAGGATTTACCTGTACCACGTGCACCTGTCAGCAACACATTGTTTGCGGTATAGCCTTTTACAAACTGCGCAGTGTTGCGGACGATTTCAGTTTTCTGCTGATCGATATTATGCAAATCATCCAGCCGAATAAGGTGCGGATGAGGAATCACTTCTAAATAACCATGCCCTTTATTATGCTGCCAGCGCCACGCAATGGCTGACCAATCAAGCTCACTGGGCGCGCTTGGGACGAATGCTTCTAACCGCTCTAATAAGTTTTCTGCGCGTTGAATTAACTGGCTAAAATCGCTCATTTAAGACCTATAGTCCGCATTGATTTTGACGTAATCATAGCTAAAGTCACATGTCCAAACTGTGCATGAAGCATTGCCACGCGCTAAATCTACACGTACTAAAATTTCAGCCTCTTTCATGACAGCTGAGCCTTGTTCTTCTAAATATGCCGCAGCTCTGCCGCCATTTTCAGCCACTAACACATCGCCTAAATAAAGTTTCAGTGCGTTTACATCTAGGTTATCTACACCTGCATAGCCAATCGCAGCCAAGATACGACCTAAATTAGGGTCGGATGCGAAAAATGCTGTTTTAATCAATGGTGAGTGGGCAATGGCGTAAGCCACTTTACGACATTCAGCTTCATCACGACCGCCTTCAATTTTAACAGTCATGAATTTAGTCGCGCCTTCGCCATCACGCACGATTGCTTGTGCTAACTCAATCGCCACATCGGTCATGGCATCACGCAGAGCAATAAAATCTGCGCTACTTTCATTAATCTCTGTATTACCCGCCAGATTAGTTGCCATCAAAATCAAGCTGTCATTGGTCGATGTATCGCCGTCCACAGTAATACAGTTGAATGATTTATTCACGGCATATTGAATAATACTTTCAAGCGCAGACTGGCTCACAGCAGCATCTGTCGCAATATAACCCAACATAGTCGCCATGTTAGGGTGAATCATGCCAGAGCCCTTGCTGATACCCGTAATGGTGACAGTTTTGCCGCCAAGCTGAATTTGACGCGATGTGCCTTTGGCAACGATATCCGTCGTCATAATCGCTTCAGCCGCATTCAGCCAATTGTCTTCTTTCAAGTTTTCTATCGCTGCCGGCAAGCCGGCAATGACTTTCTCAACTGGTAAAGGCTCTAGAATCACGCCCGTTGAAAATGGTAATACTTGGTTAACTTGCAAATTTAGTAATCCGCTCAATGCTACACAAGTTTGTTTTGCTCGATTCAAGCCGTCTTCACCTGTTCCTGCATTGGCATTGCCTGTATTCACTAACAAAGCACGAATACCTGACTGTTGCGCAAGAAAGTCTTTACACAAAATCACCGGTGCCGCACAAAACTGATTCAAGGTAAATACGCCAGCTACTTTACTGCCTTCAACCAAAGTCATCACTAACACATCTTTACGGTTTGGTTTACGCACGTGCGCTTCCGCAAAACCTAATTGAACACCTTTAACAGGCAAGAGTGATGCGGCTTCTAGGGAATTTAATTTAACTGGCATAACAATTTTCCATATTGATCAATGTGAACATTTTAACGTATTAGTTAATTTGTACTGAATATATCGAGCAAGGTTTTGAATATATAAAACTTAAAGTCAGACAACTCCTGGTGATCCAGGCTGATGTTGCTCCACGCGATTCCTACCTAAGCGCTTGGCTTGTAACAACGCGTTGTCTGCAGCTTCAATAATCTCGAAAACACTACCAAGATCAGGGTAAGCCGCTGTACCGGCGCTAAAAGTAGCGTGAATGACGCCGCCAGCATAGTGATGAGTAAAACGCGCAAAGTCTTGTCTGATCTTATCAATAATGACTGCAGCTTGGCTTGCACCCACACCAGGCAAACCAATAATATACTCTTCGCCACCATAGCGCCCAATCAAGTCAATTGAGCGCAAACGCCCTTTGAGTAAATAAGCCAAGGTGCGAATTACCAAATCACCTACAGGGTGTCCATAAGAGTCATTGATAGATTTAAAATGGTCAATATCGAGCATGACTATCGCCATTTCTTGACCAACAGATAAATCACGCAACATCGCTGCTAACTTAGTCTTGGAGCTTGCATGGTTAAGCAAACCTGTTAAGCCATCAATTTGTGTAGAGCGCTGCATCTCTCGGAAGCGCGAAATCTTAGCCTCTACTACTGCGGCTAATAACACTGGGTTAAAAGGCTTCATTAAAAACTGGTCGCCACCTAATCTAAGCGCCTCTACTTGCATACTGACCTCAGTTTCAGCGGATAAATATACAATTGGAATAGTCGCATAGGCTTCAGTTTGACGAAGTACGCGAGTAGCTTCCACACCATTAAATTTTGGCATGTGCATATCCATCAGAATCAAATCTGGCGTATATATCTCAAGCGCATCAAATAGTTTATCTGGGCTGTTAATAGAAAAAGTATCAATATCATACTGAGCCAGCGTTCTCTCTATCGACGCTAAAGCCACTCTAGAGTCTTCAACGACTAGAACGTGACTTTTTTCTTGCGGTGCAGTTTGCACTAAATCTAAGATGCGACTTAGCACCATGGTTGAGTGATTTTTAATGGGGATAGTCGCATCCACCCCAGCACGCATTAACTTTACAATCGACTCAGGCTTTAATGGCTCGCCTAAATACAGCATCTGGCTAGAGAAAAATTGTTGATGTAACTGAGCAATGAGTGCAAGTTGCTGCTCAGTCGCATCACTATTCACACTCATGAAAATAACGGCTAAAGGCGCGCTGTCGATTGCAGGCTGATCTTCCCAAGCGATGATTTCAATCTTAAAGCCAAAAAAAGATAATTGTGTTTTGAGTTCATTCGCAACATCAAAACCGTGATTGTCAGCCACCACTAAGACATTGCGCGGTTTTATCCATTGATCGTCTTTAGCATCAATATACGCTTTACTGTGCCAGCCCTCTTGATGGCGACAGGCTTCTTGCGACAAGAACATTGATTCAACCGTACTATTGAGCGTATCAATTTTCTTTTGCATGCTTTCTTGATCATCACTTGAAATTGGATGCGCACTCTCAGTAGAAAGCTTGGCGAAAGCTTCACTTTCAAGCCCTTCACACAAGCGTACTAAACCAGACATGCGTAATCGATTAAAGCTATCCACCAAGCTATTAACCGCTACGATGAACTCAATAGACTGTTCAAACTTACCTTCAAGCAGATAGCGCTCCCAGTGACTATTCATCGCTGCAAGACGCTCAGAAAACGAGTCTTTAACTATAGTATCCATCATTAATAACCTTTACTGCAATTCAGAAACAACGGCGTATTCCAATACGAGGTGCGGTACCTGATTTATTTAGAGTAGCTCGTTGAAAATAAATTAATCAATTTATTTCAATATTAACATTCATAGCCATACCAACCAAATGGGATTATCCAAATAGCAATACGCATCTAGAAATTATCTGCAGTTTTATAGAGGGATTATGAATGGATAACAAAAGCCTTAGCTTGTTTACCAGCACACCAGCGCTTCCACATTTGTCTAAAAGCTAAGCTTAAGGAATTGGCTACTATATCTGGCTGATTAAATAGTGAAGCCTTAAAGCGCGCTCTTAACTGCAGCCTTGTAGCCGCAAGCACATCAAGATTTTCTGCAAAATAACAGGCTTTCGCAAGATAAGTGGTAGCATCTGCAGCGACAAAGCCATCTAAGCTCAAATGACGCATGACCGCCTGAGCACCTCGGCTTATCATTCTATCGCCTGCGATACACAAGGTAGGCACCCCCATCCATGCAGCGTGGCATGTGGTTGTGACACCATTAGCAGGCGTGGTATCTAAACAAATATCAACTTGGTGATGCAATGCCAAATAGTCCTGCATCGAGGCTCTAGGTATCCAGACTAAACGAGAGTTATCAACACCATATTGCGTAAACCAATCGAGTATCCGTTGATGATTACCGCTTTGCGCATCGCCTATCAATAAGCATTTGGACGTAGGCAATTGCACTAATACTGAGCTCCATAACTGCACAGTGCTTTGCGTTATTTTGTTAGTGCGGTTAAAACACGCGAATGTGAGATAGCCATTATTTAAAGCAGGCAGAGCGTTAACTTCTGGAGATTCAGCTACAGATGAAAATGGGGCATTAATTGGTAGTTGCACTAGCTTTTCAGTGAACTGTTTATCAAACATTCCTTGGGGAAGCAGATATTGATCACCAAAGTAGTAATCTATATTACTCAACCCTGTGGTGGCTAAATAGCCCAGCCAACTTACTTGAACGGGCGCAGGTTTAAGCGCAAACATAGTGAGTCGGTTACCTGCTGTATGCCCGTCTAAATCCACTAAGATATCAATTGCGTCATAGCGAATCTTATTGGCTAAGTCTTCATCATTCATCTGATCAACCACTTGCCATTGCTTAAAGTATATTTTCAATCGTTCGCTAGTCACATCCTCAATAGCGGTTGCGGCATAGGCATACAAATTGAGCGCAGGATTTTTCTGTAAGTAAGGTAGTAATGGCTCAAAAAAGTTACTTAGCGAGTGTTCACGTAAATCCGCAGACACAAATCCAATATTGAGCAGTCTATCTTGAGCTCTTAAATTGGTATGTTTTTTAATACTCGCTTTAGTTGCACTTTCATAATACTGTGCGAATTGACAATGCCTTTGCCATAAAACTTCGGCTGTACTTGTATCATCATGGCTTAAGCAAAACAACAAGTTGCTAAAACAGCTAGCGAATGACGAATTTAACTGCAAAGCTCGCTCAAAGCATGCGATACCTTGTTCAACATCACCCAAATCTTTTTTAACGATGCCTAGATTATTGATTGCAGCGACATAATCTGGCTTTAACTCTATAGCACGCTCAAAAGCTTGAGCCGCACCTATTAAATCATGTTGAGTTTTTAATGCTAATCCGTAATAGCAATGCTCTTGCGGATCCAGCTTATTGAGTTGCAAGGCTTGATATGCGGCATGCGTGGCATCTTTTTTTTGCACCATGAAGGTGTCGCTTAGCATTTTCCAGCCAATTAACCAGTGTGGATGAATGTCTAATGACTCCAGCAACTGCTTTTCCAAGGCCTCATACTGCCTAGTCATAAACAATTCAATCAGCGCCATCACAACATCGTCGTGTGGCAGTTGCGCTAATGTTTGATTATCGGACAAAATCGGAGCTTACCCCTTACGCCAAGTCGTACCTAAGGCAGTGTCTTCTAGCACAATTCCAGCATCAGCAAGCTCTTTGCGGATTCGGTCAGCTTCTGCAAAGTTCTTAGCTTTTTTAGCTGCATTACGCTGAATGACCAACTGATCAATATCAATTTTAAACTCTGTACCTGCCAATTGTGCTGCCACATCGCCTTGCAAAAACGTATCTGCATCACGTTGCAATAGACCCAAAACACCAGCTAAGTTTTTGAGTAAAGTAGCGACTTCCAGTGACTTGGTTTTATTCGCTTCATTCGCCAAATCAAACAATACCGCCATCGCTTCTGGCGTATTGAAGTCATCATCCATCGCCTCTTTAAAACGTGCTGCATGAGGATGTTGCCAATCAATCGCAGTTTCAGCCGTTTCGTGCCCACGTAAAGATGTATACAAGCGAGTGAGCGCCAACTTTGCATCATCTAAATGCTGGTCAGAATAGTTAAGTGGACTACGGTAGTGAGCGCGCAAAATAAAGAACCTAATAACCTCAGCATCGTATTTTTCCAACACCGTGCGAATGGTGAAAAAGTTGCCTAAAGATTTAGACATTTTTTCGTCATCTACCCGCACAAAACCGTTATGCATCCAATAATTGACCATTTGACAAGGCTCACCATCATGGCTGTGAGCGGCTTCTGATTGTGCAATTTCATTTTCATGATGTGGAAATTGCAAATCTTGTCCACCGCCATGAATATCAAAATGCGCACCTAGATGATGCGAACTCATCGCAGAACATTCAATATGCCAACCCGGACGACCTTTACCGCCGTTAGGCCCGCCAAACGGTGAGTCCCAGCTTGGTTCATTTGGCTTAACAGATTTCCACAATACGAAATCCATAGGGTCTTTTTTATGTGTATCGACTTCTACACGCTCGCCTGCACGTAAGTCCTCAAGCGATTTACCTGATAACTTGCCATAGCCTTCAAAGTTATTCACTGAGTAAAATACATCGCCATTGGCTGCTACATAAGCAAAACCTTTTTCAATCAAAGCTGAAATCATTTGTATCATTCCATCGATGAACTCAGTGGCTTTCGGCTCAATATCAGGGCGAATGATGCCAAGCTTTGCAGAGTCTTCATCCATTGCGTCAATAAAACGCTTAGTTAATTGACCTATGGTTTCACCATTCTCATTAGCGCGTTTAATGATTTTGTCATCAATATCTGTGATATTACGGACATAGGTGACAGCATAGCCAGAACTACGCAACCAGCGACTAACCATATCGAACACCACCATGACGCGCGCATGACCCAAATGGCAATAGTCATAAACGGTCATCCCACAGACATACATGCTCACTTTTCCAGCGGCAATTGGCGTGAATGTTTGTTTTTCACGAGCGAGCGTATTGTAAATTTTTAGCATAATCTGATGGTTAAACGAGAGTTAAAAGAAATTGTTGATGAATAGTTGTTAAGTAAATGAATGATTTAGAAGTTTTTGCTAAATATATGGCAATAATCTCAAATGAGCTATTGGATGTTAGCTAGGCTATTGATAGAATTACGCTTTGTCATTTAACTAGAAAAAGTATATCACAATGAATAAGTATATTTCTTTGCTAAACGCTTTAATCGCACGGTCTTTCTTGGTAGTTACCGTGAGTTTATTAGCACCTGCGGCACACGCAGACGAGCTTAAAGATATTTCTCAACTTGCAGATCAAGGGCAATCAGCCGCTGCAATTGACCGTTTGAATACCTACATCATTGCTAACCCAAAAAATGCACAAGCCTTATTCATGAAAGGCGTTTTACTCGCTGAGCAAGGCCGTCGCGATGAAGCCATTCGCACATTCACTGATGTGACTGAAAAATTCCCTAACCTACCTGAGCCATATAACAACTTAGCGGTACTTTACGCTGACCAAGGTCAATTTGATAAAGCTAGAAAAGCACTTGAAACTGCAATAAAAACTCACCCAAGCTATGCTACAGCACATGAAAATTTAGGTGACATTTATGCACGTATGGCTTCCGAAGCTTACGATAAAGCCCTGCAACTCGATACAAGCAATACCCGTGCAGAAGGTAAATTATCAATGATCAAGGACCTATTTGGCACAGGTAACAAAACTACGCTAGCTTCTAGAGAGCCGGCTAAAGCCGACACAAAAGTAGCTAACCCTATTCGCCCTGCAGATACAAAGCCTGCTGATGCTAAAAAAGTAGCTACCACTTCAACGAAAACAACTGCTGAGCCTGCTAAAGCAGAACCGACTAAAAATGTTGAGCCAGCCAAAAGTAATGAGGCAGAAATTACTTCTGCTGTGAATAATTGGGCACAAGCATGGTCAGCAAAAAATCTTGACCAGTATTTCGCAAGCTATGGTGCAAGCTTCCAACCAGGAAAAGGTGAAAGCCGCAAAACTTGGGAACAGCAACGTCGTGAACGCATCACTAGACCAGCTAAAATCAATGTTGAAGTATCTAATATCAACATCACCTCTACTGAAGCCAACAGTGCTAAAGTACGCTTCAAACAGTCATATCGCGCTGATTCCAAACCAATTTACACCACCAAGACGCTGGTGATGAAAAAAGAAGGTAACAACTGGTTCATTGAGCAAGAAATCGCTGGCAGCTAAAACTTACTAGTGTTTAGCTACTTTAATAAAGTTGCGTGTCGTTTTGACAGCAACTTTATTTTCGCTTTTGCAGATGTTACTTCATTGCAGTTTTATAAGGTAATTTGTTGAGAAATGGTATTAAATAAAGGTTTAACATACGTACTATTAGCGGCGATTACTCTTGTGCCGTGGAATGCGACGGCGGTCAATAGTTACAGTTTGAGCAATTTATTGCATAAACCTGAGTTGCGTTCATTAACTGGACTAGCTGAAAATCTACTAGTAAAAAGTTTGCTAGAGATTACACAAGGTAAAAACCAGCAAGCGTTAAACACCGTGGATGAGCTCATCGAAAAAATCCCCAACTTCAAACTGGCTTACCTCGTGCGTGGCGATTTACTCATGGCGCAAGCGCAGCATTTGCAAGCTTTTGGTAACGCTAATGTGAATCAAGCTGCAGCAGTTAAAGATCTGCAAGCTGAAGCGCGTGTAAGAATTGAGCGTTATTTATCTAATGAAAATTTAGATAAACTACCTAACCTACTACTCGCACCCAATGACCAACAAAGTCATCTGATAGTGGTTGATACCGACAAGTCACGCTTATATTTGTATAAAAATAACGGTGGAAATCTGAGCTATGTTGCCGACTATTATGTAACAGTAGGCAAAAATGGCGTTGGTAAGCAGACAGAAGGCGACAAACGCACTCCGATTGGCGTTTATTTTGCCAGCCAAAAATTAACCAAGCCATTAGCTGATATGTATGGCAATGGTGCATACCCTCTAAACTATCCTAATGAGTGGGATATGCAGCACAAGAGAAGTGGCTCTGGCATTTGGTTGCATGGCACACCAAGTAACACCTATAGCCGACCACCTAATGCAAGTGACGGCTGCGTAGTATTAACCAATCAAGATTTAAATGCCATTGCGCCAGTACTACAAGCAGGTAAAACACCGGTGATTATTGCCAATCACTTAAAATGGATAGATGCAGATAGCACAAGCGCCGACAAAGACTCTTTGCAAGTAGCGATGAATAACTGGCTGAGCGACTGGAAGTCACAAAACACACCCAAGTATCTTTCGCATTATTCGCGAGCTTTCTCTACCGATGGCATTAACTTTCAGCAATGGTCAGGCCATAAATTCACAGTGCAGGCAAGTAAGCCAAAAGTTGATATTGCATTATCTAACATCAGTATGTTCGCCTACCCCGATGCAGATAAGAAATTAGTAGTCGTGGATTTTACACAAGACTTCAAGAGTCCAACTTTGAGCAATAAAATGCAAAAGCGCCAATACTGGATTCAAGAAGATAACACTTGGAAAATTATCTACGAAGGTTCAGCTTAAGCCGCAAGTTTAAGTCTCTATCACGTTTGCTTTAACCCTAAGGAAATCTATGCGTAAATTTTATGCTGTTGCCATACTTGCAGTTTCTTCGACTCTTGCGTTGCTTAGCACGCCAGTATTAGCTGCAAACCCTCAAGTCACTTTTGAAACGAATCGCGGTAACTTTGTGGTTGAGCTATACCCTGAAAAGGCGCCTAAAACGGTCGCCAACTTCTTGAAATATGTGAACTCTGGATTTTATAAAGAAACTACTTTCCACCGTGTCATTAATCACTTTATGATTCAAGGTGGTGGTTTTAATGCCGACATGTCTGAAAAGCAAACCCTAGCGCCTATTAGCAATGAAGCAGCTAACGGACTAAAAAATGAAATTGGTACGATTGCCATGGCAAGAACCAGCGACCCTGATTCGGCAACAGCGCAATTTTTCATTAACCTTGAGAACAATGTATCGCTTAACTATCAAGGTCCAGATCCAGAACTCATCGGATATTGCGTATTTGGTCGCGTATTAAAAGGCATGGATGTGGTGCGCGAAATTGGCATTACCCCCACCATAAACGTTGGGCCATATTATGACGTTCCAAAATCAGCAATATTAATACACCAAGTTAAACTCAACACTAACGCAACTAACAACTAAGCTTATATAGGCTTTAATTTACACTCTTAACATTAAGGATATTTTGTGGTTAAACTACTTACAAATTTTGGCGAAATTACTTTAGAACTCGATGCAGAAAAAGCACCTATTACCGTTGCAAATTTTTTGCAATATGTAGACAACGGCTTTTATGATGGCACAATTTTTCACCGTGTGATTGATGGCTTTATGATTCAAGGTGGTGGTTTTGACACCACAATGAATCAAAAAGAATCTGCAGACGAAATTAAGAATGAAGCAGACAATGGTCTGGCAAATGACCAATATACCATTGCAATGGCGCGTACTTCTGCACCACATTCAGCCAGCAATCAATTCTTTATTAACGTTGGCAATAATGACTTCTTAAACCATTCAGCACCTACAAGCAGTGGCTGGGGTTACTGTGTTTTCGGCAAAGTGACAGCAGGTATGGATGTTGTTGATAAAATCAAAAAAGTGAAAACAGGCAGCAAAAAAGGTCATCAAGACGTACCTGTAGAGAATGTCATCATTGAAAAAGCAACACGCAGCTAATGCTTGTGGCGTTAAACTGTAATCTAACAACCATATTGGATTACGCTGTTTAATATGAAAAACCTCGGAGATAAATCGGACAATCAATTAAGCCAAAGCTTAAGTGGTCACAGTCTGTTTATCTCCGATTTGCATTTGTGTGCCAGTCGGCCACACATTACTGTGGCATTTCTAGATTTCCTAAAAAAAACTGCGTCACAAGCAGTTGCACTCTATATTTTGGGAGATTTATTTGAATACTGGGCAGGTGATGACGATATTCAAGACATCCATCATCAACCAGTAATCTCAGCTTTTAAACATCTGGCTAATGCTGGCGTTAAGCTTTACCTAATGCATGGCAACCGTGACTTTTTGATTTCCAACACGTTTTGCGATGCGGCAGGAATGACTTTATTGCCAGATCCAAGCCTTATAAGCCTGCATGGCAAAACTGTATTACTCAGTCATGGCGATGATTTATGTACAGATGATGTGGAATACCAAAAATTCAGGTTACAAGTGCGTGCCGCTAAATGGCAGGAAGATTTTCTGAAGTTACCTTTACAAGTAAGAAAAGACCAAATTGAAACTATCCGCATGCGTAGTGAACATGAAAAATCACAAAAATCTATGCAGATTATGGATGTTAACCAAGCTGCCGTTGACCAGTTATTAAAAACGTACCACTATCCCGAGCTGCTAATACACGGCCACACACACAGACCCCATCAACACCAGATTCAATTAGACGGTCACAATATGACAAGATGGGTATTAGGTGATTGGTACGAGCAGGGCAGCTATCTGCGTTGCGATCGGTTTGGCTGTAAGGCTATGGCACTATAAGAGCATTTAAGGTTTGTAACCTGGAATCTTAGACTCATCAACCTCATCGATTTGTTCAGGCTCTAAGAATTGCTGGGCGTACCTTAAGTAAACTTTCTCACGCACAAAAATATCAAATAAATCAGGATCTATGTGATTGTCTAACTTCATTTTCCCTAAGATGTGCAATGACTCAGATAGGGTTTTAGCTTTTTTATATGGTCGGTCTTTTGACGTAAGCGCTTCGAAAATGTCTGCAATCCCCATTACACGTGCCGGCACCGACATTTGTTCACGCGTCAACCCTTTTGGATAGCCTCGACCATCCATGCGCTCATGATGCCCACAGGCGTATTCTGGTACGCGTTTTAAACCATTTGGATAAGGCAAAGAATCCAGCATATGAATAGTCACGACGATATGATTATTAATAATCTCCCGCTCTTCTTTGGTGAGCGTGCCTCGCGTAATATTCAAGTTATAAACTTCATTCTCACTCAAAAATGGCCTTGATTTTCCATTTGCATCTACTAACTGATTTGCCGCAATATTAATCACTCGCTGCTGATCTTCATCCGTCATAGACTCACTACCGAAATTAGATTTTCTCAGAAACTCCAGATCTTCATCACACTTCTGATTAAAAGCTATCAACTGAGTATCTAACTCAGCGAAATCTTGCACTTGTCCACTTTTCAATGCTTCAACTTGCTTTTTCAGGATGTCACACTCAGCTTGTTTCTTAAGCAATTCAAATCGCTGATCGACTAAATCAATGCGGTCGAATATGCCAGATAACTTAGTGGGCTTATCCATCACAGATTCTGGTGTAGTGACTTTACCGCAGTCATGCAACCAGCCTGCAATTTTCAATTCATAAAATTCTTTTTCATTGAGTGTAAAGTCTTTAAGCGGGCCTTCTTTAGCATCGATAGCGGCTTGTGCCAACATCAGAGTAAGCTCTGGTACACGCCGGCAATGCCCACCAGTATAAGGGGACTTTTGGTCAATGGCTTCAGCCATCAACTCAATAAAGGCTTCAAATAAGCCTTTCAAACCTTCAATCAAATTTTGATTGGTCATCGCAACTGCTGCTTGTGACGCTAACGATTCAACCAAACTTTGGTTAGCTTGTGAGAATGGAATAATTTCATGCGTATCAATATCAATCGCATTGATGAGCTGAAGTACGCCGATGACTTCCGACTCATGATTTTTCATTGGAATCGTTAAAAATGACTGCGAGTGATAGCCCGTTTTTTCATCAAATTTACGAGTACCTGTAAAGTCGAAATTTTGAGCGCTATAAGCATTTTCAATATTAACGGTTTTATCATTCACGGTCGCGTATGCCGCTACCGTAGTTAAGTTCGGCTTACCATCATCTGAATATAAAGGGATTGGCAAGAATGGAATTTCCTTGCCGGTCGTTCCCCCCATTGCCAATGCTAGCGTTTTATTACGCATGATCTCAAATTTAAGATGCTTGTCATCGGTAATGGTGTACAGCGTACCGCCATCCGCGTTGGTAATTTCCTGCGCGCCTAGCAATATCGTCTCTAGAAGACGTTTATTATCTCGCTCAGCGGAAAGCGCAACACCTATCGTGTTCAAGCGCTCAAGTCGTTTTAATAAATAGGGATGTTGATGGTCCATCATGCTATTGAGCTAATCATGTGGTTTAAGGTGTAGATAATTTGCATATTCATTAATTCAGACTAAAGCTTGTCTAAATAAAACTCCATTTTTACACCAGCTAGTTCTACCACGTCATGGTCGCTCAATTCGAATGCCTGTGAGCCTATGGAATCGCCATTGACGATAGGAAACACCTTACCTTCTACATGCGTAACGAAGTAGCCTTGCGGACGCTTAGTAATCACCGCCACCTGTACGCCAGTTTTACCCAAGGTGGTAAGCGCTTTATTAAGAATCAACTCACGTCCTACGCTTGAGCCATTTAACACCTGTATTCTACCAACCGCTACAGCAGGTGCAGGCTTTTCAGCGGTAACTGGTAGCGCAGGCTCGTCTGAGATGATTGAATCTGGCACTGCCGAATCAGGGGCAACGTGAGCCTGTGCTTTCATCATTTCCGTTAATTCTGCTGGCCGAAAAAACACGGTTTTTTCAAAAGCTGAATCATTAGTGCTTTGCTTTTGCGGCTTAGCTTCATTGATAAACTTTAATTGATGTTTACCAAATGAAATCAAATCGTCTGGTTGCAATAAATAACTTTTGATTAACTTGGCGTTGACTTCAGTACCATTGGTACTTTCTTTATCTTCGATATAATAATCTTTACCCTTCTTTAGTATCACAGCGTGTTCACCACTGACTGCAAGATTATCGATGTAAATGTCATTTGTTGGTCTTCGACCAATAGTAGTGCGCTCTTTATCGAGTTGGAATTCATTCAAAATTTTATTATCTAGAGAAAAAATCAGCTTAGCCATTATCCACCCTGCTATTTTAACCAACTAAAAAAGTTATCGCGCCAGGTCTTAGTGTACTCAAAAGACTCTTTTACCTTAATAAGTATGACAGAAATATTGTCTTTTCCACCATTGTCGTTTGCCAACTGCACTAACGCTTGTGCGGCAGCATTCATATCTGGCATAAGTTTGTTTAGCTCAGATTGAATTCCATCATCGTCAACCAAATCGGTCAAACCATCAGAGCAAACTAAGTATATATCACCCACCTCAACATCGTACTCGTTAAGCTCCAACTCAACTTCGGGATCAATTCCCAACGCCCGTGTGACTAAATTTCTATTGAGTGCGTATTTTGCTTGTTCTGGCGTAATATAGCCGGAGTTAATCTGCTCTTGTAATACTGAATGGTCCTCAGTTATTTGGCTTAACACTTGGTCGCGCAGCCTATACATGCGCGAATCACCGATATGCCCAACGAGCAACTTGTTATTGGTAAAGACTCCTACGACAAGCGTGGTGCCCATCCCTGCACACTGCGGCTGAGATTGAGAAACACTGTAAATAACTTCATTAGCACTTTTGACTGCATCAACAATCAACTGCGCTTCAGCTTGCTTACCTAATACCAAATCAATCTTTCCAAGCTGCTGATTTGCCAGGCTTTCAATCAACTCGGCAGTAATGCTTAGCACCGCCATTTCACTTGCCACCTCACCAGCTTTATAGCCGCCCATGCCATCTGCAAGCACAACAAACCCCATTGCGTCATCGCTAGCAATTGCATCTTCGTTATGGTCACGCTGCAAACCAACGTCTGTTAAACGAACAATTTCCAGCACGCCACTCAAGTTCATATTAGCCAGCCAGCTCAATGTTAGCAGAGCATGAAGCTTCGATATTCGGTCTTTTTCTACCAAGCATAGACAACATGGTTAACAACATGATGAAGTCTGAAGTTTTAACAGTATAAGCATCTCTTTAATCATCGACTGCTCACAGATTTGTCCGCTTCATTTAATAGCTTAAATGTTTTGTAGAACGAAATTAATTCTTATTATTGAGAACTTCTGAAGCACGTACATCAGCTGCCAATTTATCTAATACGCCGTTAATATATTTATGGCCATCAATCCCGCCATATATCTTAGCTAACTCTACACCTTCGTTAATCACTACTCGATAAGGAATACTCATATCGAACATCAATTCACAGCCAGAAATTTGTAAAATAGCATGTTCTATTGGACTTAACTCACTGACTTGACGATCAATAAACGCAGCCATTTTTTCATCAAGTTCAGCTGCGTGCTCACCAACAGCTTCAAGCAATTGTTTGAAATAAGCTTCATCAGCTTTTGCATAATCTGGGTCATCAGCCATATCACGATATACTGCACTCATTTCTGACTGATTCAGCATGCCGCGGTAAACCGCTTTCAATACCAACTCTCGTGACTTTCTACGGTTTTGCCCAGATTTCTTTTTAGCTGATGGTTTTTTTGCTACATGTTTCTGATCAGCTTCTTTTTCTACGACTAGACTGGTTAATGAAACGTCATTCTCAGCCATCATAGCGATCTAACCAAATTAGCCATTTCAATGGCTACTTGTGCTGCTTCTGCACCTTTAACATGCATACGCGCAATTGCTTGATCATCGTCTTCAGTCGTCAGCACTGCATTCGCTACTGGAACGCCAGTGTTAAATTGTACTTCTGAAATACCGCGTGCTGATTCGTTAGAAACCACTTCAAAATGGTAAGTTTCACCGCGAATAATTGCACCTAGCGCAATCAAGGCGTCAAATTTTTCGCTAATCGCCATATGTTGCAAAACCAATGGTGTTTCTAACGCACCTGGCACGGTTGCGATGGTAATATCATCAGTCGCAACGCCTAATTTCAGCAACTCTGCGGTACATGCGCTGAGCAAACCATCGCCAATATCACTGTTAAATCTTGAAAGTACTACACCGATTTGCAGGCCTGTTCCATCTAAGTTTTTTTCAATTTCTCTCACGTTTTATCCTTAAGCGCTACCGCACAATTCACAAAAACGTATTTTACCGCATATCGCTACTAATGATTTAGTAAAAATGTTGTTGTGAGCGCTCTACAACTGATTTAATGAAATAACCCCCAAGCCTTTTGTATAGTGCTCCAAATACCGTAACTAATCGGAATTAACACTAAAGCCCATGCAAGCACTACCAACATTGGATGACTAGCCGATTGCGAGGCGCTATTCACTGCAGCACTTGTATTTGTCGCGTCAGATTTTTCATGTGCCAATTTTCTAACCGCTTCAAGCTCTGCATCTGTCATATAGTATTTTTCTGCTACGGGCTTTACTAGTAAGTTCGCAATAAAACCCACAACAAGCAAACCCGCCAACACCAGAAAAATCGGGGCATACACTTGGTCGAACGGCACTTTGGCTTCTAAGCGCGTGTCGTGCATATAGTTCACCACAACTGGCCCTAAAATACCGGCTGTTGACCAAGCTGTGAGTAAGCGTCCGTGAATTGCCCCAACAAACTGTGTACCGAACATATCGGCTAAGTATGCAGGTATGGTAGAGAATCCGCCGCCATACATGGAAGCAATCACACAAAAAGCACCTACAAATAAGGCGAGCGATTTAAAACCCGCCACATAAGTTGCGGTGCAATACATCAGTGCACCTAACACAAAGAAAATATAGTAAGTACGTTTCCGGCCCAACTTATCTGATGACGTCGCCCAAGCAAAACGACCAAAAATATTAAATAATGAAATTAAACCAACAAAACCTGCGCCTACTGCTGCCGCAGCGGCTGTGAGTGCTTCATCTTTTTTGATATCAGCAAAACCAATATCAGGCTGACCGATAAGCGCACCGCCAAAGGTTTCTTGCAGCATAGGTGCAGCCGCCCCAATAATACCGATACCTGCCGATACGTTCATGCATAGCACCAACCACAACAACCAAAACTGTGGTGTTTTGTGGGCGTTATTAAGATGTACATGCTTGCTGGAAACCATCGCGTTATTTTGTGCTGCTGGCGGCGTCCAATTGACAGGTTTCCAGCCAGTTGGTGGCACACGATAACTCAGCGAACCCCATAACATGAATATAAAATAAATCACAGCTAGGGCAACGAATGTTTGCCAAACACCTGGGTTAGTTGGTGTTGCGAAATGCCCCATCAATTTAGTGGCAAGTGGTGAGCCGATCATCGCGCCGCCGCCAAACCCCATTATCGCCATACCAGTTGCCATCCCACGACGGTCAGGAAACCATTTAATCAAGGTGGAAACAGGTGAAATATAACCTAAACCAAGTCCTATACCACCAATCACCCCGCTACCTAGCCACATCAACCATAGTTGATGTGCATAAACACCGTACGCCGAAATAAGCAAACCACCGCACCACAAGACCATAGAGACTAAACCCGCTTTGCGAGGGCCCTCACGTTCTAACCAGCCGCCCCATAGCGCAGCCGAGCAACCTAACAGTACAAAAAACAATGTAAACATCCAACCTAAATCAAACTGTGTCCAATTACAATCCGTTGCAAACAAAGCCCTTGCCGTGCCTGACAACTTCTCCGATAGATTAGTCGCCCCTGCCGCACAAGCAGCTAGAGGCTTGCCATCCACGCCCATAAGCGCGTTGCCCAGCGGCTTCCAAAACACACTAAAACCATATGCCATACCAATGGACAGATGCACGGCTAATGCTGCTGGCGGCACTAGCCAGCGATTAAAATTTGCATTTGCGGTAATATGCTCTTTAGATAAAAAATTCGCCATTCCACCCTCTTATATATAAGTATTATTTTGCGTAATCAGATTATGTTACATAGTGTAACAAATTAAAAAAAATGGCAATTTAAAAAGTGGCAATTTGATGTGGTCTATATTCTGGATATTTTAAATTTACTATTTGTCATGAATCTGTCACATTTAAATCATAAACTGGCAAAAATAAAGTAATAAAAAGTACATTCAAGAGGAAGCTATGCCTGCCAATATATTAGTTGTGGAAGATGAACCAGCGATTCAAGAACTACTCGCGCTAAACATTACCCAAGCGGGGCACAATGCCATGCGCGCATTAAGTGTAGAAATTGCACAAAACCTCATGCGTGAAACTATTCCTGATCTGATTTTATTGGATTGGATGTTGCCTGGCATGAACGGCTTAGAGTTTGCGCGCTTACTAAAGTCTGACAATCTAACAAAAACCATCCCTATTATCATGCTAACCGCTCGTGGCGATGAGTACGACAAAGTGCGTGGTTTAGAAGTTGGCGCAGACGATTACGTTACCAAACCATTTAGCCCTCGTGAACTCAATGCGCGCATTAAAGCTGTGTTGCGTCGTCGCGCACCGCAAATGACTGATGACCCAATTGAAATGGCTGGTCTACGTTTAGACCCTACCACTCACCGCGTCACGGGTAACAATAAAACGATAGACTTAGGCCCAACTGAATTTAGACTACTACACTTCTTTATGACGAATGCTGAACGTGTACATACACGCAGCCAGCTACTAGATAAAGTTTGGGGTGATCGCGTTTTTGTTGAAGACCGTACTGTAGATGTGCATATTCGCCGCCTACGAAACGCGCTTTCACTTTCTGGCCATGAAGATTTAATTCAAACCGTGCGTGGTGCAGGTTATCGATTGTCAGAAAAGAACGACTAATTACACGATTAAAATAAGCAATAAATATATACGTTATAGCTCATTATTCTGCTAAAAAGCTGGCTATAATTGTTGACGTCAATTTATTGAAAAAATTAATCTGTGCTAGATATTCGTTGGAAAGCTGGTTTATTCGTTTGCGCGCTCAGCGTCATCAGCCTATTTTTCTGGCTAATCACTAGCATCAACACAGCGCTTATCGTATTTGCTGCTGGTCTTCTAATGTACCTCATCAGCCATGTTTATTGGCTACATGCGCTACAAAACTGGTTTAAAAATCCCAAACTCAAAGAAATACCTGAAGGCTCAGGCGTTTGGGAAGACATTTTCGTTGCACTATTGAAATATGAGCGCAACAATAACCAAAACCAAAACCAACTTAACTCTGCACTTGAGCGCTTTAACCTTGCCACTAGCGCCATGCCAGATGGCCTAGTGATACTGAGCGCAAGCAATGAAATTGAATGGTGTACGCCCAATGCTGAACATCAACTTGGATTGAATCTAGATACAGATAGAAAGCTTCCTGTCGTTAATTTAATTCGCAATAGTCACTTTATTGCTTACTTATATAACGAAAAATATGACGAGCCATTTAAGCTGAAGTCTTGGCGAAATTCTGAGGTCATCCTCGAAATCCAGTTAATTCCATTCGCCAATAATCAAAAGTTACTCATCAGCCGTGACATGACACAGTACGAAAAAGTAGACGTCATGCGTCGCGATTTTATTGCTAATGTTTCTCATGAGCTGCGCACGCCGCTCACTGTAGTAGGTGGTTTTTTAGAAACGCTGACCGACATGGAAGGCGCAGTGCCAGATAATTTAAAGAATTATTTTGCCATGATGGAAGAGCAAACCATCCGTATGCGCCGCATTATTGAGGATTTACTCACACTCTCCACCATAGAAAGTAACACAGAAGAGCCTGACGATAGTGAAATCGATATGACAAGCTTACTGAAGTCTGTGCAGAATGATGGCATTGGGTTAAGTCAGGGCTTGAATAAAAATAAACATATTATTCATCTTGATGCTGACCCAGCACTCAATCTGAATGGCGCGGTGGACGAGTTGCGTAGCGTATTTAGTAACTTAGTCAGTAATGCCATACGTTATACACCTACTGGCGATAAAAAATCAGGCCAAACTGGTGAAATTTTTATTCGCTGGGCACTGCTGAATGGCGAACCTGTGTTTTCTGTGCGCGACACGGGAATCGGGATTGAACAACAACATATTGACAGGCTTACAGAACGTTTTTACCGAGTAGACCGCAGCCGTAGTAGAGAAACGGGTGGCACTGGGCTTGGACTATCTATCGTTAAACACATCCTCATTCGTCATCAAGCGAAACTGGAAATCTCTAGCGAGTTAGGGGTAGGAAGTACGTTTAGCGCGATATTCCCTAAAACACGAATTACGCTAAAAAAATAATCTCTTAGAATGCGCTCTGTCATTATTTTTCTGCTAATTGTTATGTTGCCGGCCTGTGCAAACATTTCAACCAACACAGCTACTCAAGCTGCTAAGCCGATTCCTGAGCAAGATGACCGCAGTACAATTAATCAAATCGGCAAAGGTGACTCTGACCGCATGGCAGATGTTGAAGTGCGTGAGAATACCGAAAGTCTGCGCCTACTCATGCTTAAACTTTATAAGCGCAATCCGCACGAATTGCAAAAGAGCACGCCGGATGTTGCAGAAAAAATGGTGAACTGGGTTTTTAACGGTGAAATGCAGCATCATTACCAATTTGAATCTATCAATAATCAGCAAGGTACCGAGGCTATATTTTTAGCGTTTAAACCAGAGTTTACTGGTGACCGAGTGCTAGCCTTTATCGTAGGCCTGCAAACTATGCTACTCAAAGCACATGGTAACAAAACAGACTTCTATTTAAATGACAGCATAGACCCGCAACATATGTATAACGTATCTAGGAACATTGAAATTGCAGCTTGGAAACTCTCGAGTGCTAGAGATGGAACTGGCGCGTTGTATTTACTCAGCAATGAAATCAACGATAAAGATAAAAACTTATCATTCGAACGCGAATTTGGAAAAATGATAGGTCGCACAGATTTATTTGCCATTACCTTAGCTGAAAAGTCACAGCGACTTATTTCACGCGTAGTGCAAAGCCTTGCAACTGCAGTGTTCTTACCTTTCTAGCAAGCTCAAATTTGCAATAAAAAAAGGAGCCTAAGCTCCTTTTTTTATTGCATACAGCTAAAACAGAACTATGAAAAACACTGAGCTAAATTACTTAGCCTCTGAGTCCTTTGTAGCTGCATCCTTAGCAGCTTGCACGGCATCTACTGCAGCGTCTTTAGCTTCACCAGCAGCGGCTTGAGTTGCGGCAGCAGCGTCCTTAGCGGCATCCTCAGTTTTAGCTGCGGCATCTTTTGCAGCATCAATGGTCGTTGCCTTCATTTCTGTGACCGCTTCTTTCGCTTTTTCAGCAGACTCTGCTGCAGCATCTTCTGCTTTTTTGCTACATGCGGCAAAACCTACAGTGACAACCAAACTTAATAACAACACTTTAAGCAGTTTATTCATCTTTAAATCCTTTACAAATTATAGGTCTACGAGCAGAAAATTCTATTACTTATTACTTGCAGGCGCAACTGCAGGCGCAGGTTCTGCTACGAAAATCTCTACACGACGATTTTTAGCTTTATTTGCAGCAGTATCATTTGCTACCAATGGCTCACGTGAACCACGACCATCAATCGCAATACGGCTGCTAGCAACCCTTTTGCTCGTTAAATAGTCACGTACGCTAGCAGCACGGTTCAATGACAATGGATTATTCACTGCATCGCTACCTGTACTGTCAGTGTGACCAATAATTGTCACGTTACTATTTGGATTAGCCACCAAGCCATTAGCAAAAGTATCTAATATTGTTCTAAAGTTAGGCTGCACATCCGCACGACCTACTGCAAAAGAAATATCACTAGGAATATCTAACTTCAAGCGATTATCAGCAGTCTGCGTTACGGCTACGCCAGTACCTGCGGTAGCCTCTTCCATTTGTCTTTTCTGTTCTTCTTGGCGCTTAGTCCAAACATTACCTGCCACACCACCAGCAGCCGCACCAACTGCAGCACCAATCACCGCACCTCTTGTATTACCAGCAATTGCACCAACCACAGCACCGACACCAGCGCCAATCCCAGCGCCTTTAGCTGTGCCTTTTTGAGTTTCCGTCATATTGGCACAACCGCCCAATGTAAACGCAACCAGAATAGAACTCACAATAAGTTTATTACGCATTTTAACTTCCTTTACTAATGAAACAACTATTGATTAACCAACCAAATTAACTATTCATTCACGCAAATAAAAACATCCGCTAATGAAATAGAAAACTCAAAATGACTACAAGTATGAACTAAATGAAAAAAAAATTATGTTGGCTAACGCACATAAAAAAATTAGTTTAGCAAGATTAACTCAGTAAAGATGTTAACTAATCGTAAAGAATCGTAATTAATTTTTGACGGCTTAAATACTTGTGTGACAGCAAATCTAAAGACAAGAGACTGTAGTTCAATTAGTGAGACTAAATGTATGAAGATTCTTAGATATCAAACAATCTCGCAATATCAACCCTATAACTAAGCTCACAGGCTAAATACTAATTTAACTTGCTAATTTAATTAGAAACTTTAATAACTTATACTTAGTCGTATGAAAGTAACTATTAAGAAAAAAGCTCAGTTTGTTTTGAACTTTTAATTTTTTTCTTTCAAATTCACCGACTTTTCCATTTTTAACAAACTCAATATATTGACCATGTAGCATTTGAGTCACAATAAGAGAATATGGCGCGAACTCACCAAAAATTTTTTCTCTATAAAACTGCCGAATAAACTCATCAATATTATTTGCAGCTGTCGATACCCAATAGGTATTCTGGTCACCTTCTTTAAACCAAAATACATATTCATTTTTTCCAACTACCATGTGATATCGATCTAATGCTCTGATTTTTTCTGGCGCGTACGATTCTTTTAAATAACAGACAGGCAAATCTTTTGTAGCAAAAACCTTTGAGGGTAAATGCAATGAGTTATGAGCACCTGTAAATGCCAAGTTAAAGAGACATAATCGAATCTTCTGAATCATGAATTGATGCTATTTAATTGGGGAACGTTAAATATCTACTTTGTTATGTATTTGTTATACAACCACCAAAACCCAGCACCCATCATCTAAGGGATGTATTTTGGTGGCTTTATTCATTTCTTCCATCATTTTCACATTAATCCAAGTGAAATAGACATCATCTACAGCAACACCTTCTCAATTCCGCCATTGTTTACACGCGCAACATATTCCTGCATCCAATTCTCACCTAGAATATGCTTTGCCATCTCAACAACAATATAATCCGCCTCAATACCAGTATCTTCGCCATAACGCGCTAAGCCCTGTAAGCAGCTTGGGCATGAAGTCAAAATCTTCACTTTTTCTTCAGGATTACCTACCGTTAAGCCCATTTTTTCCATGCCTTTTGCCAACTCCTCTTGCTTACGCATTTTTACCTGCGTAGCAATATCTGGGCGGGCAACAGCAAAAGTGCCACTTTCACCGCAGCAACGGTCATTCAGTTGCACATCTGTTCCCATGAGTTTATTGGTCACTTCTAAAGGCTTATAAGTCTTCATCGGTGTGTGGCATGGGTCGTGGTACATATATTTTGTACCCGTGATACCTGCTAATTTCATGTCTTTTTCCATCAGATATTCGTGAATATCCAACAGTCTGCAACCTGGGAATATCTTTTCAAATTCGTATTTTTGCAGTTGATCCATACACGTACCGCAAGACACGATGACAGTTTTAATATCCAAGTAATTCAGCGTATTGGCCACTCGATGAAACAGCACACGATTATCTGTAGTGATTTCCTGACCTTTATCATGATTACCACTTGCCGTTTGCGGGTAGCCGCAACACAAGTAACCTGGTGGCAGTACGGTAATTGCGCCTACTTCATAGAGCATGGCTTGCGTAGCCAAGCCTACATTTGAGAACAAGCGCTCTGAGCCGCAACCTGGGAAGTAGAACACAGCTTCTGAATCTTCGGTCACAATTTTAGGATTGCGAATGACTGGAATCATTGTGTCATCTTCAATACCCAAAAGCGCACGTGAAGTTTTAGTCGGCATCTTCTTCGGCATAGGTCGATTGATAAAATGAATCACCTGCGCCTTGATTTCCGCCTTGCCAACGGTGGCTGGTGGCCTGATTTTGTCTTTAAGTAAATGAAACTTCTTAGCCAAACTATGCGCGAAGCTTTGCGCTCTATAGCCAATCGTGATCATAAAAGTACGCATCAACTTAATCGTCGCAGGATCTTTAGCATTCAAGAAAGCCATCCCTACCGCAGTACCAGGATTAAATCGCTTTTTACCTTGCTCACGCAAAAAGTTACGCATGGCGACAGAAACATCACCAAAGTCAATATCAACTGGGCACGGATTTAGGCAACGATGACAAACCGTACAATGGTCAGCCACATCATTAAACTCATCAAAGTGTTTAAGAGAAATGCCGCGTCTGGTTTGTTCTTCATACAAGAAAGCTTCAATCAATAAAGAAGTGCCTAGAATCTTATTACGCGGGCTGTACAGCAAATTAGCCCTTGGTACATGTGTGGTACACACAGGCTTACATTTACCGCAACGCAAACAGTCGCTGATTGAGTCTGCAATCTCGCCAATGGCAGACTGCTCCATAATGATAGACTCTTGCTCAAGCAAACCAAAGCTAGGCGTATAGGCATTCTCAAGCCCTGAACCTGCCATGAGCTTGCCTTTGTTAAAGTGACCATTTGGATCTACTTTATTTTTATATTTGGTAAAAGCTTCAATCGTTGAAGTTTCTAAGAACTCCATTTTTGTAATACCGATACCATGCTCACCTGAAATCACGCCATCTAAGCCCTTAGCTAGCGCCATCACTCGCGCCACAGCTGTGTGCGCTGTACGCATCATTTCGTAATCATCAGAGTTCACTGGAATATTAGTGTGAACATTACCATCACCCGCATGCATGTGTAAGGCAATAAATACGCGGCCTTTAAGCACGGTCTTGTGAATTTCATCGCAGCGATTCAGTATTTTTTGATACTCACGACCTGCGAATATATCGGCCATTGGGCGTTTCAGTTCACGCTTCCATGAAATACGTAAATCGTAAGATTGCACTGCACGGAACACATTTTCATACTGACCTAATGAGTCGCCAAGCTGACCCAACACATTCACTGGTTCATCCAGTGTGTTAAGAATCATGCGCCATTTAGCGCGTAAATCGCGCAGTAACTGCAAGGCAATCACTTGTTTTGATTGCACCATTTGCGCATCTGCGTTGCCATCTTCATCAGCTTGCAGAGGTAAATCACCTTGCATAAATGCCTCTAAAGCATCTAGCAGTTGCAACTTGTTATTGATAGAGAGCTCAATATTAATACGCTCGATACCGTCTGAGTAGTCACCTAAACGAGGTAATGGGATCACCACGTCTTCGTTGATTTTGAAGGCATTGGTATGTTTGGCAATGGCGGCGGTACGCGCACGATCAAGCCAGAACTTTTTACGCGCTTCAGCTGAAACAGCAATAAAACCCTCGCCGTCGCGAGCATTACACAAACGAACGATGTGCGAAGCGGCTTCACCCACTGCATTTTCATCATCGGAGGCGATATCAGCAATCAACACCATTTTTGGGCGTTGTTGACGCGCTGCTTTAGTCGCGTAACCTACAGCCTTGATATAACGCTCATCCATGTGCTCTAGACCTGCCATTAACACTAGCGGATCTTTTCTTGCAGTCGCATCTAGATAATCTTTAATTTCAACAATGGCAGGTACGGCATGTGAAACATTACCAAAGAACTCAAGCGCAACAGTACGCACATGCTTAGGCATGCGATGCAAAATGAACGTCGCAGAGGTAATTAAACCATCGCAACCTTCTTTTTGTATGCCTGGCAAACCACTCAAGAATTTATCAGTAACGTCTTTACCCAAACCAACCTTACGGAAGCTAGGCCCTGCAATTTCTAAAATTTCTGGTTCCGCAAGCAAGGTCTTCATGTCTTCTGCATAGCGACTCACTTTAAAGCGCGCAATTGCAATATCATGAATTTTGCCTAGATTATGTTCTAAGCGTTCCACCTCAAGCCACTCGGCATCAGGCGTCACCATACGCCATGAAGCAAGATTATCTAAAGCAGTACCCCAAAGCACCGCTTTTTTACCACCCGCGTTCATTGCAACATTACCGCCTATGCATGAAGCATCAGCTGAGGTTGGATCGCAAGCAAACTCCAAACCTGCATCTGTCGCAGCTTCCATTGCACGACGCGTTACCACGCCAGCACCACATTCAATGGTTGCAACTTGTCTTGCTACGCCCGGCAAGGTACGCATTTGTACGCCAGTGTGTTGATCTAGTTTTTCCGTATTAATCACTGCTGACATAGGCGTTAGCGGAATGGCACCGCCTGTGTAGCCAGTACCGCCGCCACGTGGAATGACTGTAAGGCCCAACTCAATACAAGCGCGCACTAAGAAAGCAATTTCTTTTTCTGTATCTGGATTAAGCACCACAAACGGGTACTCAACGCGCCAGTCAGTAGCGTCTGTGACGTGTGAAACTCTAGCTAAACCATCGAACTGAACATTGTCTTTACGCGTGATTTTTGTAAATTTAGCTAAGGCTTTTTTACGCAAATCATAGGTTTGACGGAAGTCATCCGCAAACTTATCAACCGCTTTTTTTGCAGCAGTGACCATTTTTCGCACTTTTTCACTAGCAGTGCTACCCGTGTTGCGCTCATCAATAGCTGCAATGCGGTGATGCAATGCATCTATCAGGGCTTTGCGACGCTTAGGATTTTCTAACAAGTCATCTTGCAAATATGGGTTACGGGTCACTACCCACAAATCACCCAATACTTCAAACAGCATGCGCGCAGAGCGGCCTGTTTTACGCTCGCCGCGCAATTCGTTTAAAGTCTCCCATATACCCTCACCCAAGAACCGAATAACGATTTCGCGGTCTGAAAATGAGGTGTAGTTGTAAGGGATTTCGCGCAAGCGTGTAGCAGGCTGTGCTTCTGCATGATGAATATTGCTATGTAGAGGTGCGTTCATTGTTTTTTTGATCAACGTCTTTTTTTGAATAAGTGTCTAGATAAATAGCTTTGCTATTAAGATACGTGATTATAACATGTTGAATCACTGCAAATAAGCGCGACTGTTTTGTGGTTATTGAAGTTTTTTATGACCCTTTTGAAATCATTTAGTTGCGCATTAACTAATGGCTTACTGCCACTATATTTTAAGATAGACTATTTGCATGAATAATTTATTAAATAAATCACTAATTGCTGCCGTTATATTGATATTACTAGGCTCTTGGGCAGTACTTACCCACAATAGAAACAGCGCACCAGATGTTACTTTTACCACCATTGAAGGTAAAAAAATTAACATGGCGGACTTAAAAGGCAAAGTGGTATTAGTGAACTTCTGGGCAACCGACTGCCTAGCTTGCGTAATTGAAATGCCCGCATTAGTGAGTACGTATCAGCATTATCAACAAAAAGGCTTTGAAATCATTGCCGTTGCAATGCCTTACGACCCACCTGCGCAAGTGTTAAATTACGCCACCCAGAAGAAGCTACCCTTCCCCGTAATGCATGACGGGCTTGCAGAAATAACAGAAAAGTTTGGCAACGTTGATTTAACGCCCACAACCTTTATTTTTGATAAGCAAGGTAAGCAGTTACAACGTACAATTGGAGCATTAGATTTTGTTAAGTTAAATCAGTTATTAACTGCAGAACTTACTGCAAAAAATTGACGATGATTAAAGGATTTTATTGATGTTATGGGTTAAAGCATTTCACATTATTTTTGTCACTAGCTGGTTTGCTGGGCTATTTTACTTACCTAGGCTTTTAGTCAATCACGCCATGGTGACCGACGCTACAACATCTGAGCGACTCAAACTGATGGAGCGTAAATTATATCGATTCATGTTCCCACTCGCTGCATTAGCCCTGGGCTTTGGGCTTTGGCTGTGGCTGGGCTATGGCGTGACAGGCAAATGGATGCACCCGAAACTGACACTGGTTGCTGTACTTGTCGCCTATCACTTTTATTGCGGCAAGCTAGTTAACGACTTTAAACATGATAGAAATACACGTAGCCATGTTTGGTATCGTTGGTTTAACGAGCTTCCTGTAGTTGTGCTCATTATCATTGTCATACTGGTTGTTGTTAAACCGTTCTAATGGTTTAAGAGGTGATTTAAGCGATGGATATTTTTAACTCTCAGTGGCTGCTGAATATGCTGGCTAAATCCAGCAAAACGCCACAAGGTCGCGTGCTCAGCCTCTTTGACATTTTAAATGACTGGATTGCTGCACCTGACACGCAGATGATCATCACACAAACTTCATTAGAGAATAGTCAGCTCATCGAGTTTTTAACAGCGCAAGCTAAAAACTTAGGTGCGTCCAACCCATCAATTCTTGCTGAACATATCGCGCTGATTGCACGCAATGCAGCGCAGCAAGAAATCAATCAACCTGGTTGCGGTAGTTTAATACATGCTAAAAAAGCAGCGAATGCGCTGATTTTGGCACAAACTCAAAATGAGTGGGTTTGGTTAGAAAATCTACGCGATAAATTCTCTGCCTTTAAACCCACCATATCCAAACCAGCCATTTATGGAGTAGCCGCAAGTTTATTTGTGATGATTGGCATTGGTTCAATTTGGCTACCGACACTTTTACATGCGCAAGCTAAGCCTTTAATTGCTAAATCTTATAACAATGAAACTACAAAAGTGAGTGCTGCAATCAGTCCAGCGAACACTAGGTTAACCGCACAAGAAGCGGCGGCGATGTATGCAAGATATGAGCAGATGCGTAATGGCACGTGTCAGTTTCCCGAAGCAATTCAGATTCCTGATAAAGATAAAGCGGTTTATTTAGAAAATGTAGTGGGTGGAAAAATACCAACCAATTTGAATGATTTGGCGATTGCCAATTCATATTTAGAAAAAGTGCGCTGTAACTTCACGCCAATGTTAATGGCAAACTCTAGATAGCTAAACTACAGTGTGGCAATGCTTTCACATTGCCACACCTGTTTAAGCAACTACTCTAAAATTTTCTTAAGATTAGCTAAACCACCTTCGTATACGCCACCAATAGCATCAGATGCTGCTTTTTCATCCGCAGGTGCTTTCGGCAGAAAGCTGCCTTCCCACACAACCACAGACTTATCTGCTCCGTTTGTATATACATGTAAGTTTGAAGCATAACTAGTCACTGGCAATACGCCATCAGTTATGATGTAGCTCATCGTTTTATTTTTTGCACTGTAAGCAGTTAATGTTTCATTAATTTTGCCGCCATCTTGCAAAGTAAGCGTACGTTTTGCGCCTTTTTTACCTTCTGATCCCGCTACAATTTCCGTTTTTGCTACTGCAGGATGCCAAGCACCTAAATCACCAAACTTTGCAATTTTTTCCCATGCAGCTGAAGCTGGCACATTGATATTTACAGATTTAATAACATAAAGTTTCACTGGTGTAGCTGCATTAGCTTGTGCTGTAAAACCAATCGCTGCTAAAGATAGTGCTATAAGTAATTTACTCATTATAATTCTCCTAAAAAATATACAAATTGGTATATACATTTAACATCGCATTATTGCAGCCTGTTTAATTACAATATTGTTTTAAATCAACAATGAAATACACATAAACTGCAACCGTAAAAATAGTTTATCTTATATATACAGGTCTGTATATAGATTTTTTATTTATTTTGGTATAAAATAAGTTTTGAGTCTTAATGGGAGGCAATTTTATGTCTTCGTTGAAAAGTAAAATCTTAGTAGTAGCTACCGACCTATTCCAAACGAGGGGTATAAACTCGACTGGTGTGGATACAATTGTCGCGGTTGCCGGTACAACTAAAATGACGCTTTATAAATATTTCACCAGCAAAGAGAATTTAATTCTTGAGGTGTTAGAAAAAGGTCACCAAGACTTCCAAAGTTGGTTGAGCGACAAACTCAACTCCAACGCAAAAAAACCAAGCGAAAAATTACAAAAACTATTTGAGTTTATTGAAGAGTGGGTAACATCGCCAAACTTTCGCGGCATGGGGTTCATTAAGGCTTCGGCCGAATTCCCGAATGAAGAAAGCGCTGTACACCAGCTTTCTTCAGAGCAATCACGTCAGTTTAGGCAATATATCAGCAGCCTTGCCACTGAAGCCAACATTCAAGATGCAGACGGTTTAGCCTTACAGCTCTCACTCATATTTGAAGGCGCAGTGCAGGCCGAGCAAATGAAGCGCGGTTCTGGTGCGATGAAATATGCAAAAAAGGCCTCGAAAATATTAATCGATAGCGCACTCACAAACTAGTAATAGCATTTATTTGGCTTGCCTGTGCAAGCCAATACCTTAGATAATAGATACTTTAATTTAATCTACTATCTTCATGAATACTCTTATTTGCGGTTCGCTTGCCTTCGACACCATCATGGTGTTTCAAGACCAATTCAAAAATCACATCTTGCCAGATAAAATTCATGCATTAAGTGTGGCGTTTTATGTGCCAGAAATGCGCCGTGAGTTTGGCGGCACCGCAGGTAACATTGCTTACAATATGCAGTTACTTGAAGGCAATCCGCTCATTATGGCAACCGTGGGTGAAGATTTTTCTACCTATACTCAATGGTTAAACCAAAACAAACTTAATACCTCGCACATTAAAACTATACCTGGCAGTTTCACTGCACAAGCCTTTATCACCACTGACACAGATGATAATCAGATCACCGCCTTTCACCCTGGCGCAATGGTTGAATCACACCAAAATAGCGTTAATGATGCTAAAGACGTAACATTGGCAGTGATTGCACCCGATGGACGTGGCGGCATGTTTCAACATGCGCGTGAATGTTTTGAAGCAGGCATTCCATTTTTGTTCGACCCAGGCCAAGGTTTGCCGATGTTTGACGGCAAAGAGCTTTTAGAGTTTATTGAAATGGCCGATTACTTAGCGGTAAACGACTATGAGTCGCAAATCATTCAAGATAAAACTGGACTTGATTTAGACCAATTAGCACTTAAGGTAAAAGCCTTAATCGTGACACTCGGCGGGGCTGGCTCACAAATTTATGCAGATGGTCAACGTTTTGATATTCCATGCGTTAAGGCCATGAAGATTGTAGACCCAACGGGCTGCGGAGATGCATATCGCGCAGGCTTGCTTTACGGCATTGCAAGAGGTTGGGATTGGCCGACCTGCGGCAGGTTAGCTTCTACTATGGGTGCGATTAAAATTGAAAGCCGTGGCGGACAAAACCATAAACCGACTCGTGCTGAAATTGAAGCGATTTACACACAAGCGCTGGTTGATGAAACGGCGCTGACTGAAAACTTAGGCTAATAAACGCAACTATAAGTCAAAATAAATAGTCTGAATATTAAAACATAGTAACCATCAATATTAGTTAACAACATTTTAGGAGGCATTATATGAAAACAACAAGATTATTAGCCGTTGGTATATTGAGTGTATTTCTCGCAGCGTGTGCCAGCTCAAATTCCGGCAGTGTTTATAGCCGTGATGATGCCCGTAAAGTGCAAACTGTTAGAACTGGTGTAGTTGAAAGTGTACGCCCAGTGAAACTGGAAGGTACTAAATCCCCAGTTGGTACAATAGCAGGCGGCGCAGTAGGCGGTATTGCTGGTAGCTCAATCGGTGGTGGTCGCGGTAGTGCTATCGCAGCTGTGATTGGCGCAGTAGCTGGTGGCCTAGCAGGCTCTGCGGTGGAAGAAGGCGTAACACGTAAAGACGCGTATGAAATCACCGTAAAACTTGATGGTGGTGCGCTAGTGGCTATCGTACAAGAAGCGGATGAGGAGTTTAAAGCTGGTGATAGAGTGCGTTTGGTTGAAAATGGCAGCACCTCGCGCGTTTCACACTAATTAAATTCCTTTTAATGACGTCCCAAGAGATGCAAGCTCCTTGCATCTCTTTTTTTATTGCCTGAGCCTAAATGATAAATCTTCAGCAAGAAACAGACTGTCAATAAAAAGTCACATTTCCGTCATCTATCTTTCACTTTTGTTCATTAAAGTCACCTTAAATTTAAGAGGAGACATTTAATGATAAATAAAGAGTTTTCAGCACTTGATATTGCTCTCGGTGGCGCACTAGCGCTTAATCAAAAACTTGCGCATGTAGCCACTCACGATCAAAAGCGCCTCAGCATCAGTCTTGCGCACAGTCAGGTAGAAGTTGAAGAAGCGCAACGTTTACGTTACAAGGTGTTTGCTGAAGAAATGGGTGCTCAGCTCTTAGGCACTGGCGGACTTGATGTGGATGGTTTTGACCAATATTGCGATCACTTAATCGTAAGAGATACTAGCACCAACCAAGTGATTGGTACATATCGAATATTAAGCCCCTCAAAGGCGAATGAAGCTGGCGGTTATTACTCTGCTGCCGAATTTGATTTGAGCAGATTATCGCACTTATTCGATCGTACTGTTGAAGTAGGACGTGCATGTGTACATCAGAATTATCGTAACGGTGGCACGATTACTATGCTTTGGGCTGGCCTTGCTAAATATATGCAAGTTCACAATTATGAATACATGATTGGTTGTGGCAGTGTGAGTATGGCTGATGGTGGTCACGCGGCGGCAAGTTTGTATCACAGACTGCAAGATGATTATCTCTGCCCACTTGAATACCGTGTATTCCCACGTAACCCGCTATTAAACGACTCCTTACGTACTGATATACAAGTGGCCTGCCCACCGTTAATTAAAGGCTACCTTCGTTTAGGTGCTTACATTTGTGGTGAACCTGCATGGGATCCATACTTCAACACGGCAGATATGTTGGTAATGTTGCCGCTTAGCAGGATGAAGACTAAATACGCTGCTCATTTTTTGAAATAGTTGGTCTATAAGTACCATCAAACATAAATGATTAGTTTTGCAAGTGCGTTACGTATAAAATATGGTGTATTGAAATCGATTAAAAACAACGCCATTATCACACCTATTAAAACGAGCACACTGACCCGCTACTTTAGAATTAGCCGCATTGTTATACACACTCTGTTAGGAATGACGGTGGCGGCTCTTGTATTTCCGCTGTCTCGCAAGTTGTTTAAATTACGAGTTATCAAGTGGTGGTGTAAACATTTACTAGAGATTTTCAACATACGAGTTGTAAGTCATGGGCACTTGCCGCCTCCATACCAAACTGCGGGCAACATCATGTTTGTTGCCAACCATATTTCCTGGATTGATATTCATGCACTCAACAGCATCATTCCAACAAGATTTATTGCGAAATCAGACATTCAAAACTGGCCTGTATTTGGCTACTTAGCGAAAAAATCAAATGTGTTATTTATTTCTAGAGAGAAACGTCAAGATGCTGCGCGCATTGTACATGCGACCAACCGCAGCCTGTTAGATGGCGATACGCTTTGCTTGTTTCCAGAAGGCACTACAACAGATGGCACTGAAGTTAAGCCGTTTAAAAGCAGCATTATCCAAGGGGCAATTCATGCGAATGCGCTGATTTGGCCGATTGCATTTCACTATCCCCGTAAAGATGGTGGCGTAAATACTGAGATTGCATATGCTGGCGAAACAACCTTAATAGAATCCACACAACTAGTATTGCAACAAAAACAAACCGTAGTTGAGCTGCATTTTTTAGCGCCTATAGCCACTGCTGAACTCACTGAAATAGATAGAGATCGCCGAAAACTCACCTCACATATTGAGCGCTTGATTAAAGATAAATTAAGGCTTTAATTTAAGTTTGATTGGCTTATCGAGTGAGTGTGATTGCACTTGTGTAATCTCTTTGGTTTCAAGGTTCATTGCCGTAAGCTGCCCTCCCCATAAACAGCCGGTATCAAGCGCATATACATTCTGCCGTTGTTGCAAACCTAGGGCAGACCAATGTCCAAAGATTACCTGTTTATTTTGGCTTGCTCGATTTTCCACATCAAACCAAGGCACAAAACCCGCAGGAATATCTGCCAATTCACCTTTAAACCTAAACTCCATCTCGCCCTGCTCTGTACACACTCTTAACCGCGTCATGGCATTGGTAATCACACGCAACCTATCCAAGCCCTGCAACTCATCACTCCAACTATCAGGCTGATTACCATACATGTGCGCTAAGAAATTTAAGTAATCATCACCGCGCAACGCCTTCTCTACTTCTGTGGCATATAAGGCGGCTTGACTGCTTGTCCATTGCGGCAACAGGCCCGCATGAACCATTAAATACGATTCATTTTGATAGACCAAATGCTGATGCCGCAACCAATGCAATAGAACATCGCGATCATCTGCTTGCAATATTGCATCTAAAGTATCCCCCTTATGTGCATTAACAAAGCCAGCCGCCACAACCAAGGCATGCAGATCATGATTACCCAGCACTACTTTTAGATTATTTTGATGCTCATAGCACCAGCGCAGCACTTCAAGCGAACCGCTGCCTCGATTGATTAGATCGCCCACCAACCAGAGTTCATCGACTTTTGGATTAAAGTTAATACGCGCCAGCAATGCTTGAAAAGCATGATAGCAACCTTGAATATCACCTATTGCATATGTTGCCATTTATCAACCTTAATAAAAAAGCCACTTAACGATGTAAGTGGCTTTTTATTTTTTCAATTCAACTAATTAAAACTAGACATCGGCAATCAGATTGATTAGAACCCAGCGCCAGCTTCATTGGCCATGTATTTTACTGCGCCGGCAACTTCATCATCACT
>Ga0208125_100168_pt1 | contig 59024 bp, 58 predicted proteins | sample LakWasM128_HOW14_2_FD_183938 | JGI IMG/M metagenome (GOLD analysis project Ga0208125, IMG submission 183938) | Freshwater sediment methanotrophic microbial communities from Lake Washington under simulated oxygen tension - Sediment Metagenome... | ecosystem: Environmental > Aquatic > Freshwater >...
GACTTACAAAACCGCCTGCGCACGCTTTACGCCCAGTAATTCCGATTAACGCTCGCACCCTACGTATTACCGCGGCTGCTGGCACGTAGTTAGCCGGTGCTTCTTATCAAGGTACCGTCAACCTCAGTCTATGTTAGAGACTAAGTTTTCTTCCCTTGCGAAAGAGCTTTACAACCCGAAGGCCTTCTTCACTCACGCGGAATGGCTGGATCAGGCTTGCGCCCATTGTCCAAAATTCCCCACTGCTGCCTCCCGTAGGAGTCTGGACCGTGTCTCAGTTCCAGTGTGGCTGGTCGTCCTCTCAGACCAGCTACTGATCGTCGCCTTGGTGGGCCTTTACCCCACCAACTAGCTAATCAGATATCGGCCGCTCCATTAACGCCAGGCCCGAAGGTCCCTAGCTTTCCCCCGTAGGGCGTATGCGGTATTAGCCAACCTTTCGATTAGTTATCCCCCATTATTGGATACGTTCCGATATGTTACTCACCCGTTCGCCACTCGCCACCAGACCGAAGTCCGTGCTGCCGTTCGACTTGCATGTGTAAAGCATTCCGCCAGCGTTCAATCTGAGCCATGATCAAACTCTTCAGTTTAATTCACAACTATTACTTTTTCCTCTTGCGAGGTGGTATTTCGCTTTTGCTTTATTAACTTGAGAATATCAAGTTAAGTACTCAAATTCATTTCAAGGTCTGTGTGATTCTTATTACTAAGAACCGTTACATATTTGTCATAAATTTAAGTGTAAGCACTTGTTTTTCTGAGTACCGACTTGATTCAAAACTACTCAATAAATTGAGTAGTAACCAAGCCAGCTGCCTCTTCCACAAGCACCCACACTTATCAGTTGTTATATTGTTAAAGAGCTTTTTACTTCAAACCGCGTTACGCTTTGCGTTAACGAGGTGCGCATTATACAGAGCTTTCAGAGCTCGTCAACCTCAATTTCGAAATAATTCTAAATTAAAATTAACCGTACTTTTTAATGCGCTTTCTACTTCTTATACTGCAAAATTTTTAGCGCAATGCGCTTAGAATTTATTGGTTGCGGGAACAGGATTTGAACCTGTGACCTTCGGGTTATGAGCCCGACGAGCTGCCAGACTGCTCCATCCCGCGTCCGGCTCGACTTGTTGCTGTCGAGAGGTGAGACTATAGCAAACCTGCATACTTACTGCAAGCACTATCGCGAATTTTTATAAAGGAATCTGTATGTATGTGGCTGAAAGTTTGATCTTGCTTCAATTACTGGCTTATTACACTTCGAACGTAAGCTAAATCATCCTCGGTATCAACGCCTGTGGCCGGCGCGTTGTCAGTAATGGCAACCGCAATTTTGTACCCTTGGTAGAGTACACGCAATTGCTCCAAACTTTCATAATGCTCGATAGCCGCCGGTGGTATATGTGCATATTGATTCAAGAACTTTGTTCGATAAGCATATATACCTATATGTCGGTATACCGGCATATCAGAAGGCAGCTCGGATTCACTGGCAAAAGTATCTCTTGGATAAGGAATAGGTGCGCGGCTGAAATAAAGTGCATGGCCTTGCCTATCCAATACTACTTTTACAATATTAGGATTAATAAAATCTGCCTTATTATGAATTTCGTGACATGCGGTCGCCATGACGGCTTCTTTATTATTAGCCAAGGTTGCTGCAACTTCAGAAATAAGCGCAGAATCTATCAACGGCTCATCACCTTGCACGTTAACGACAATCGCATCATCCTGCCAGCCTTCACGCAACGCAACTTCGGCAATCCGATCTGTTCCACTTACATGGTCAGCGCGTGTGAGCATTGCATAATATCCATATTGCTTCACCGCTTCTACAATACGCAAGTCATCCGTTGCAACGATAATCTGCGCTGCACCACTTAATCTGGCGCGATCTACTACATGTACCACCATAGGTTTCCCAGCAATATCAAGCAAGGGTTTACCTGGCAGGCGCGTACTCGCATAGCGTGCAGGAATCACTACATAAAACTTGGGGGTTGTATCTTGAGGGTTATGCAACTTCTTCACCGTCCTCTAGCTTACGCGCCTCGTCTTCCAGCAATACAGGAATGCCATCCCTGATTGGATAAGCTAAACGCGCGGATTTAGAAATCAACTCGTTAGTAGTTTTGTTGTATATTAAAGGCCCTTTAGTCACAGGACAAACCAGAATTTGCAGGAGCTTTGCATCCATATACGCCTCGATTTAGTTACTATTTAATTTATTCAACACAACCCGCATCAAACCATCATTCACTACAGCGCTCACTGGCAATACCCAAAAATTGGGTTGTGCAAACGCCTGACACTTGACTGCATCTTTTTCGGTCATCAAAACCACATCTGCATTGATGTGCTCAAAGTCTTTAGCCTGAAATATGTAATGATCAGCATAAGCGCGACTTTCAAATTGCAGACCCAAATCACTCAACTGATCAAAGAAACGCTGAGGATTACCAATACCGGCTACTGCAAATATTTTTTGTTGCGCAAACGCACGTGCACTAGATTTTTTTTGAAAATCGTCCAGCTTATAAAAATCCGTTGCCACAAGTTGCATAACAACAGGATTAAAGCACTTTAAGCTTTCCCTGCTATCAGCCCCATTGCTGACAACAGCATCTACAGCCTCTAGCCTGGCTTTGGATTCGCGTAATGGTCCTGCCGGCAGCAAAGCACCATTGCCAAAACCTTTCACGCTGTCATATACAACAATCTCAACATCGCGTTGCATACGATAATGCTGTAAACCATCGTCACTTATGATGATGTTGCATTCCGGATATGTTTTTAACAGATCCTGCCCGGCAGAGACCCGATCAGCACTTACAAACACCGGGCAATTGGTGCGCGCGGCAATTAAAACAGCTTCATCACCAGCTTCTATTGGATTACTGTCAGGAAGCACCTCGATCACTTGCTGTGCACTGCCACCATAACCGCGGCTGATAACTCCCGGCTTGTATCCTGCCAGCTTCATTTGCTCCGCCAGCCAGATTACAAGTGGAGTTTTACCGGTACCACCAACATTAATATTACCTACGACAATGACAGGAACATTTAAGCGATAACTTTTAAGCCAGCCATGTTGATAAAGATATTTGCGTAAAAAGACAATAATGCCAAAAAGCCAGGACAAGGGTATCAATATGATGTGCCAGAATGTGAAGGCAGCCCATTGTTTTTGAAACCAGTTCGCCATTATCAGCCTAGAGGGTTTTAGCTAAATTGCTTTTGATACAACTGAGCATAATGCCCTTCTAACTGCATCAGTTCCGCATGGGTTCCAGTTTCAACAATTTGGCCACGTTCCATGACCATAATGCGGTCAGCATTTTCAATCGTGCTCAAGCGGTGTGCGATGACAATGCTGGTACGATTTTGCATGAGCGCATCCATCGCTGCCTGTACATGCTGTTCAGATTCTGTATCAAGTGCAGATGTCGCTTCGTCTAATAATAGAATCGGTGCATTTTTTAGAATTGCCCTTGCGATCGCAATACGCTGACGCTGACCACCTGATAGCTTGACCCCGCGATCACCGATTACATTTTGCAAACCATCAGGCAAATGCTGAATAAAGTCCCAGGCATGTGCAGCTTTTGCAGCCGCAATCACTTCTTCTTCTTTGGCATTACGCAGCACACCATAAGCAATATTATTAAAAATCGTATCATTAAACAAGATGATGTCCTGGCTAACCAGAGCAAATTGCTCACGTAAATTATTGAGCTTTAATTCACGGACATCTATACCATCCAACAAGACAGTACCCTGCTGCAGTTCATAAAATCTTGGTATCAGATTTACCAGCGTTGTTTTTCCACCACCAGAACGACCCACCAGCGCAACTTTTTCACCCGCCTTGATCTTAAAGCTCAAATTATTAAGCGCTGGTGCCGGTGTGTTTTCATAGCGTAAAGTTACATTTCTGAATTCAATTTCACCTTTAGCGCGACTAATTGCCTTAACACCATGATCGACTTCTTCCTGAGAATCAATGACATCAAAAATACTTTGCGCTGCGGTTAAACCGACTTGCAAATCTTCGTTAGCAGCCGCTATATGCTTAATCGGAGAAATCAGCATTAACAGTGCGCCCACAAAAGCTGCGAACTCACCCACCGTAAAATTGCCGATAGCATAATGAATGACCAAACCTAAGGCCAGCGCCGCAAATAGCTCAACCACAAAGCTGCTCAAGCCTGAAATACGTGCCACACGTAACTCTATGCGACGATTATTACCGGCAATCTGGGCAAAACGATTATATTCAAACTCCTGCGCACCAAAAATCTTGACAATACGCTGCCCTGCGATAGCCTCTTCGGCAGATTTAGTCATCTCTCCAACACTGTGCTGCACTTGTTTTGCATTCGCCTTTAATTTAGGCGTAATTTTCTTGAGATAAAGCCCAATAAATGGCAGCACGACCGCAAATATCAGCGTTAATTTCCAGTCCAGATAAAGCATGTATCCAATTAAACCAATGACGGTCAATGCATCACGCAGCACATTCATCCATGAACGCGTGGTTGCAATAGAAAGGCGCTCAACATCGTAGGTAAACTTAGAGACAACTGAACCGGCTGATCTTTCATCAAAATAATGCACGGGAAGCAACATCAGCCTCGCAAACATTTCTTTACGAAAGTCTTCTACAACTTTGCGAGCCACCACACGCATGCAATACCCTGAGATAAACCCTGCCAAACCTCTTGCCACCATCAGTGCAATCAGCATCAGTGGCAAAATAATGGACTTATCTGCTGCTTTTTTTACAAACCCTTCATCAGTGACCTGTTTAATCAGCGCGAGAAAAGCGGTATTGCTGGCAGCTAGAATAACCAGCGCCAGAATACTTACGATAAAAACATACTTGTAATGCCATGCATAGCGGAACAAACGCAAATAAACAGCTTTTGCGCTTGGAACATTCACTGCATCCTGCAGTTTAACTTTAGATTTTTTGACTTTAGACGACATGTGTTAGTCGATTGACTTTAAAAGACTAGCGATTGAAAGGAATGTGATTACGAACAAGAGTCTTAAACTCAAGGCCCAGACTGCACTTGTGTAGCAAATGTAATGTGCGTGTAACCTGCAACACGTGATGCCTCCATTACATTAACAACAGACTGATGCGTACTATTAGCATCAGCATTAATCACGATAGTCGGCTCTTTACCACCACCATTGGCAGCAGCCTGCAATGCAGCGCTAATCCCGGTCACAGAACTATCAGCGAGCGATTTGCCATTAATAAGATATTTACCGGTAGCATCTACGGCTACCTCAATCATTAATGGTTTATCCTGTGGAGCATTGGCTTCTGCCGTTGGCAAGTTAATCTGCAACTCATTTGTACGTGAAAATGTTGCACTGATAATCAAGAAGATAATGATTACCAGCAGCACATCAATCAACGGAATGAAGTTGATTTCAAGTTCTTCGTGTTTTTTTCCACGTTGAAAATTCATTTGTTATTCCTTTTACCAGGGGTCAAACTGATTGACCCGAGTATGTTACAAATTAGCGTTAATTTATTTAACGTTAGGATTAACGTTCACCATGAAGAATTTCAACCAGCTTGATTGCCTGCTGTTCCATATCAATCAAGATTGCATCTACTTTTGTACGGAAATAACGATAAGCAATCATTGCTGGCACTGCCACTACAATACCTGCTGCCGTGTTATACAGTGCAACTGAAATACCGCGGGCAAATTGTGCCACATCGTGTCCGGTTGAAGTAAACGCACCAAACAACTCAACCATACCAATCACAGTACCGAGCAAACCAAGCAATGGCGCTACAGTAGCGATGGTACCTAATGTCGCAAGATATTTTTCCAATTCATGCGCAACTGCACGCGCAGTTTCTTCAATAGACTCTTTAGTAATATCACGCGATTGTTTTGCAGTAGCCAATGCTGTGGCAAACACACGACCTAACTGAGAATTTTGTTCCAGACGCTCGATCATATCTTTATTGATGCCGCCAGCTGCAAGCCATTTCTGCACTTCTGGCAATAGGTTTTTTGGAGCAATGATATTTTCACGCAATGCAAAAAGACGCTCACCTATAATTGCCACAGCAACAACTGATGCGATGATAAGCGGCCAGATAGGCCAACCGGCTGCTAAAATAATTTGCCACACAGTGCAACTCCCTAAATTCAATAACCAAATAAAAAACCATATAAACGGATAAATTAAATCCGTGCGATACTTTAGCCTGTAGTCCGCTTTTGGGCAAGCTTCTACTGCAATCCTTTTGCATTCGGCTTAGCTGCAGCGCTTGACTCCAACTAATAACTATCATGCCAGTAACGCCTATTTTGCTTACGCCAGCCAGCCGCGTTAAATGCACCTTTTGAATTACTCGCAACAAAATTCAGAGTGATCGCGCCATGATAATCCGAGCGCAGTATTTTACTTTGCCCACTCTCATAACGCTTTACTATCTCCACCCTAGGGTGCCTGAATCTATTTAAATAGCCGACAGTAAAAATAGTCAGGCCTGGCTGCACCTCATTAATAAATTCGACACTGGATGAAGTCTTACTGCCGTGATGCGGAGCAATCATCACATCGCTTTTCAGAGAAATGGGCGCTTGATTATTTTGCTGCTGTTCAATCAACTCCATCTCTACTGGCCTCTCAATATCTCCAGTAAGCAGCAAACTGCCTGATGCACTGCTGATTTTGAGTACACAACTGCGATTATTGTCAGTCAATGCAGCATCGTTATAACTACTAGGCTGCGGATATATCATCTGAAAATCAACACCATCCCAAGTCCAACGCTGCCCCGAAAAACATTTTACATGCTTAACATTATCGCTCTGCTCAGCAGACGGCGGCAGTGAGCTCACCAGCCAGGATACAGGCACCTGCGCCAACACGGTGCGCATACCACCGCCATGGTCAGTATCATTATGACTAACAATAAAACCATTCAGCCTGCTGACACCCTCGCCGCGCAAAAAAGGTAGAACAATACGTGCCCCCGCATCAGACTGTTCGCTGTATTTACCGCCTGCATCATAAAGTAAGGTATGTGCTGCCGTTTGCACCGCCACACTCAAGCCCTGCCCCACATCCAGCACCGTAACTTTCATATCTCCCGTGTGTGGCCGCTGCGGTCTAATCAGCAGCATAGGCAAAAACCCAAGATATCCAAGCCAGCGCATAGGTACTCCGCGTGGCAGCAACAGCCATAACACGCCAATTGTCGCTGGCAGCAATGTCCATAGCGGTGCGGCATGCTGCTGCCAGACGATATCGGGCAGTTTATTGAACCAATTCAGTAGCATCATGCAGACATCAAGCGCAAGGTAAGCAAGCTGGAGCACAAAATCCAAAGGTAAAAAACTGCCTAACAATGCCAGCGGTGTGACAATAAAACTGATCAGTGGAATCGCAATCACGTTAGCAAACGGGGAGACTATGGATACCTGATTAAACATAATAAGCAGCAATGGCACCATGCCGATAGTCACCGCCCATTGCGTCTGTAGCGAAGCTTTGAACCAATGTGCATAGCCGACTCGTGCACCAAGAGCAAAACTTAACATGGCAACAGCGCCGAATGACAGCCAAAAACCTGCCGAAATAACAGCCCACGGATCAAACAGCACTACCACGAATAGGGCCAATGCAAGCACTTGGGAAATGACCAACTGACGGCCACTCCATAACGCTAGTGCAAACACCATCAACATATATAACGTACGCTGCGTAGGCACAGCAAAACCCGCAATCAGCGCATAAATCACAGCAGCCAGCATACCGGCAAGCGTTGCTGCTTTTCGTGCCGGCAACCTTGTTACCAGCGCCGGGATGCGCCGCCACAAAAATCCAAAAACCGCGAACACCAAGCCAGACAACATAGTGATATGCAGTCCAGAAATACTCATCAAATGACTGGTACCCGTTCGTAAAAATAGCTGCCAGTCATTCACTGCAATCTGACTATCGTCACCCATCACCAATGCCTGAATAACGCCACTGTAAGGTTTACCTGCAAGCACCAGTGCAATACGCTGCTGAATAATCTCGCGTACATGCTCAACTATATATGCTGGGCGCCAGACAAAATCCTGCAGTTTTTTATTGTCTGCTTTGGCTTTGATACTGCCAGTGGCGCGAATATTTTCAGCAAGCGCCCACGCCTCGAAATCGAAACCATATGGATTTTGTGTGCCATGCGGACGCTTTAAACGCACGGTAAATTGCCAGCGTTCACCAGCTTTGAATTGTGCAAGCCTTGCTGTGTTAAGCATACGAGGCTCGCCCCAAGCTTCAGGGGAGTAATAACTCAGTGATATATGCTGGGGCGTTACTGCGGCTTTCGTCAGCACTTTTTCGACGTCGAAACGAAAACGTTCACCACGCTCAGTTAACTCAGAAACACTGGCTACAACACCAACGATCTCTAATGGCTTATTTTCCCAAGTAGCAGGCAATTCGTCACTGAGGCGAATTGCGGCCAATGTTGTCGCCCAGAAAAACCCGAAGAGAAAGCTTAAAAGGATTAGTAGTGGACGTTTTAGATAAGCTAAAAAATGTTGATTAACATTGACAAGTTTAATTTGAATCAAAAGCAGTGGAATGAATGCCAACGCCCAGTAGAGACTTGGCAAAAATGGCATTTGCTGCAAACAGAAAGCACCGAAGACAAAAGCCAGTGCCAGGACAATCATCAATCAGATAGACAGCAGCTTGCCATCAACCAGCTTGTATTGACGCTGCATTTTCGACGCCAACTCTGTATCGTGCGTCACCACGATTAAGCTCACATTCTGCATCTGATTCATTTCCAGCAACAGATCAAACACAGCATGCGCAGTATGTCGATCCAGATTACCGGTAGGTTCATCTGCCAATATACACTGCGGCTGCGTGACCATGGCTCTAGCCAGCGCTGCACGCTGGCGCTCACCACCGGAAAGCTCGCCCGGCATGTGTTCCAGCCTGTGTGCCAAACCGACCTTGGTCAGCATTTCACTTGCCATGGTAAGCGCTTGCTCTCGCCCCATGCGCCGAATCAAAAGCGGCATCGCTACATTTTCCAGCGCAGTAAACTCAGGTAGCAGATGATGAAACTGATAAACAAAACCCAGTGACTGATTCCGTAAATTACCCTTCTGCGTCTCGGACAGTTGTGAGAGATTGTTACCAAGTATGCGCACATCACCGCTAGTAGGAATATCGAGCCCGCCAAGCAAGTGCAGCAAGGTGCTTTTACCGGAACCTGATGCACCGACAATTGCCACCTGCTCGCCGGCATTCACAGATAAATCAATACCGTTTAATACAGCAACATCCAGTCCCTGATAGGTTTTATGCAAATCAGCGCAAAAGATAATAGATTCGGAAACTAAACTACTCATAACGCAATGCCTCTGCCGGATTGATTCTGCTTGCTTTGTAACTTGGGTACAGCGTTGCCAGCAGGCTTAATATAAAAGATACAGTCACTATCGTCGTGACGTCTGACCATGCAAGATCAGAAGGCAGATCGCTGATGTAATACACGTCTTTGGCCAGGAACTGAACGTTAAACAGACTCTCGATAAAAGGCACGATGGTTTCGATGTTAAGCGCAATCAGAATACCAAAAGCAGCCCCCAGCACCGTACCGATAACACCGATCATTGCACCCTGCACAATAAATATTTTCATAATGCTGCTCGGACTAGCGCCAAAAGTACGCATGATGGCAATATCAGCCCGCTTATCCGTCACAGCCATTACCAGTGTAGACACGATATTGAAAGCAGCAACGGCAACAATGAGCGTCAGAATAATAAACATCACACGCTTTTCCATCTGTACCGCGCGAAAGAAGTTAGCATGCTGCTGCGTCCAGTCTGTCACATGATAATTACCGTTCGGATTATCCTGCCGATTAAGCTGCTCGCTCATCGCTGCTGAAATCGTCGGTGCATCAAACAAATCATTCAATTTAAGACGTACACCAGATACATTGCTACCCATGCGATACAGCTTGGCAGCATCATCAATATGAATCAAAGCCAGACCGGCGTCATATTCATACATGCCAATCTGAAACAGGCCTACCAGCGTAAACTGCTTAAGGCGCGGCACCACCCCGGTTGGCGTAAACTGCCCTTGCGGCGCCATCACAACTACTTTGTCACCGATCTGCGCGCCTAAGGCAAACGCTAAATCTGCACCTAAAATAATACCGAACTCACCGGCACGTAAATCCGTCAGACTGCCTGCTTTCATATGGCGGCCTAAATCCGCTACTTTATCTTCAGCATTCGGCATCACACCGCGGATGATTGCCCCTTGAACGCCTTGATCGTAACTCAGCATACCTTGCGCTGTAATATAAGGTGCACTGGCGAGCACATGCGGCGCTTTGCCGGCAAACTCGCTAATACGTTGCCAGTCAGCGAGCTGATTGTTAGATCCGGTAATTTCCAGGTGAGAAGCCACCCCCAGAATACGCGTGCGCAGTTCTTTCTGAAAGCCATTCATGACCGACAGCACGACTATCAGTGCGGCTACGCCGAGCGCAATGCCAATCATACTGGTCAGGGATATAAAGGAAATAAAATGATTTTTGCGTTTTGCCCGCGTGTAACGCCAGCCGACAAATAACTCGTAAGGTAGTGATTTCATATAACGGATTTTAGCAGGGTTCTAATTGTTCTCTAACGTTATCTGTTAAAATTCTAACTATGTTTACAGGAATCATACAATCCGTCGGCGAGATTACACAAGCAACCCCGGTCGGTAAAGATATACAGCTTGCAATTAATACCGGGCATCTAGACATGACCGACGTTCAGCTGGGCGACAGTATTGCCGTTAACGGCGTGTGCCTGACGGTGATAAAACTCGGCAGTGAACGTTTTGAGGCACATGTGTCTCATGAAACGCTGTCGGTAACCGTGGGGCTTGACCGGCCACACCCGGTAAATCTGGAAAAAGCACTGCGCCTGAGTGACAGGCTAGGCGGCCACTTAGTCAGCGGTCACGTTGATGGGGTAGGCCAAGTGGTTAGCTTTGAAGAGCTTGGTGACTGCTGGCGCCTGAACATTCTCGCACCGCATGCCATCTCAAAATACATTTCGGTCAAAGGCTCGATCTGCATAAACGGCGTGAGCCTCACCGTTAATAGTATCGCTAACGACATATTCAGCATCAACCTGATTCCGCATACGTTAGAAAATACCACACTCAAATCACTGGCTAGCGGCCACCTTGTGAACCTTGAAGTAGACCAGATTGCGCGCTATGTAGAACGCATGACGCTCTGGGAGCGTGAAAACCAGGGGCAATCTGAAAAATCAGGGGAATTGGAAAATAAAGGGCAAAATAATAATGACTAACCATATCAGCCCAGCCAAGGAAATCATCGAAGAAATAAAATCTGGCCGCATGGTCATATTGGTAGATGACGAACATCGCGAAAACGAAGGAGATTTAGTATTAGCGGCTGAATTTACTACGCCAGAGCATATCAATTTCATGGCCAAATTCGGCCGCGGACTGATTTGCCTTACCCTTACCGAAGCGCATTGCAACCAGTTAAATCTGCCAAAAATGGTAGAGAAAAATGCTGCGCGCATGGGCACTAACTTCACTGTTTCCATTGAAGCTGCCGAGGGCGTTACTACCGGCATTTCAGCTGCTGACCGTGCACGCACAGTACTGGCTGCCGTAGCCAAAAATGCAAAACCGCAGGACATTGTCAGTCCGGGTCATATTTTTCCGCTGGCGGCCATGGATGGCGGCGTACTTGTACGTGCAGGGCATACCGAAGCGGGCTGTGATCTGGCAGAACTTGCCGGATTAAAACCAGCTAGCGTGATCTGTGAAATATTAAAAGACGATGGCAGTATGGCGCGCCTGCCTGACCTGATGACCTTCGCAGCTGAGCACAATCTCAAAATCGGCACCATTGCCGACCTGATTCACTACCGCGCCGAAACTGAAAGCTTTATTCAACGTAGTGCCGAACGCATGGTGCAAACTCCATACGGTGAAATGAAACTGGTTGCCTACACTGATAAAATCGGCAAAGAGACGCATCTGGTTTTAATCAAGGGAAACCCGACACCGGATAAAGAGGTGCTGGTGCGCGTGCACGAACCGCTTTCAGTGTTCGATTTACTGGACAGTACCAGCTGTTCCCATAGCTGGAATACGCTAAAAGCAATGGAAGTGATTGCCAAAGCCGAATCAGGCGTCATGGTTTTACTACGCCAGTCGGAAACAAGTAAAAGCATTGTAGAACGCATACAGGGTGCAGATGAACCTATACGCATTAATCAAGAACTCAGAACTTATGGCATAGGCTCACAGATACTGCTGGATTGCGGCGTAAGAAAAATGAAACTGATGGCTAATCAACGCAAAATGCCAAGTATGGCGGGCTTTGGCCTGGAAGTAACAGGCTACCTGGAAGCAGGTTCTAAAATTTAAACGTTATGACACTGGAAAATACCAACTTCACCGGGCACTTTCTGATCGCAATGCCCAATCTGACTGATCCTTATTTTGCAAAGTCAGTCACTTTTATTTGCACACATAATCAAGATGGTGCGATGGGAATTGTCATCAATCGCCCTACTGAAATGACTTACAGCATGCTATTTGAGAAGATCAATTTAGATCTGCAAGACAAAACGCTGACTGACAGACCAGTTCTATATGGCGGGCCGGTACAAAACGAGCGCGGCTTTGTACTGCACCAGCCTGCAGGTGACTGGGATAGCTCAATTACAGTATTGGGTGATATCGCACTCACAACTTCCAAAGACATTCTGGAAGCTGTTGCCCAAGGCAGCGGCCCCGAAAAATTACTGCTGTCACTCGGCTACGCGGGCTGGACTGCCGGTCAACTGGAACAGGAAATCTCCCAGAATGCATGGCTATCGGTAAAACCTGAAGACGTACAAACGCTAAAAAAAGTGCTGTTTGATACCCAGCACGAAGAACAGCTTATTGCCGCAATGGCACTGCTGGGCTTTGATCCATCGATGCTCTCCGATGTAGCAGGCCACGCCTGATGTCCAGCGCATCACATTTGCAGCTCATTGATAACGAAAAGGTTTACGACAAAGCCAAAGTAGAGTCCGGCACAGTGCTGGCGTTTGATTTTGGCGAAAGACGCATCGGCATTGCAGTTGGTGAGCACCTGATCAATAGCGCAAATCCGCTCACTACTATAGATAACGAAAGTAATGAAGTACGTTTTGCCACGATTACGCGGCTGGTTAATGAATGGCAACCTAAACTGCTAGTGGTAGGTTTACCGTTAAGTCTGGATGGCAGTGAAACTGAGGTTACCCAACTCTGTAAAAAGTTCGCACGCCGTCTCAACGGCCGTTTCAACCTGCCTGTCATCATGATTGATGAACGCTATAGTTCAACAGAAGCCAGTCAACTGCTTAACGAGTCCGGCATCAAGGGGCGTGCACAAAAAGCAATGCTGGATCAGGTAGCGGCGCAGACTATATTACGCAGTTATTTTGACAGCCTATGATGATGATTTAAGTGTGTTTTATACAATGCCAATTTAAGAAGATTTACTAGCAATGATAAATATTCAGTAAAATAACAGCATGACAAAAAATCATTCAAACTCACCCTCCCCGCAATTACCGAATGCAGAAGACTTATTGAAAGTTCTGGCACATAAACTGGAACCGTTATTGCAAAAAAATACGGCTTTAGTTGGTATTCATAGCGGCGGCGTATGGCTCATGCAGCGTTTGCTCAACTTGCTTGAAAGCACCATCAGCAAATATGGCATTGAACATGGCACACTGGATGTGTCTTTTTATCGTGATGACTATGCAAAGCGTGGCTTGAAAGCAGAAAATCGCCCGAGCCAGATTCCATTTGATGTAGAAAATAAACATATTATCCTGATCGACGACGTGTTCTACACTGGCCGCACCACGCGTGCCGCGATGAACGAACTCTTCGATTACGGACGTCCTGCCAGCATCAGCCTGGTCGCCTTGGTAAACCGCGGTGGACGCGAACTGCCGATTGCGCCGCAGATCGTTGCAGCAGACATTCCGCTGGATGCCTCACAACATATGCAGCTAACAAAACTGGTAGATGGCACACTAGTTTTGGAACTCACTCAACATAACAGCGCGAGAACACAAGAGCATGAATAATCCTCAACTCGACCGTGACGGCAACCTCAAACATCTGCTTTCTATCGAAGGTTTACCCAAAAAAATACTTAACCAGATACTGGATACCGCAGAATCTTTTGTGGGTGTAGCAGAACGTGAAGTTAAGAAAGTGCCGCTATTGCGAGGCAAAACGGTGTGTAACCTGTTTTTTGAAAACAGCACCCGCACCCGCACCACCTTTGAAATTGCAGCAAAACGTCTTTCTGCCGATGTGATCAGCCTGAATGTGAGTACTTCTTCACAATCAAAAGGTGAAACCATCCTCGATACTGTTGATAACCTGATTGCGATGCATGCTGATATGTTCGTGGTACGTCACGCACAATCCGGTGCAGCACACCTGATTGCAAAGCATGTGCCACCGCATATCCATGTGGTGAACGCAGGCGATGGTCGCCATTCTCACCCGACACAAGGCTTGCTTGATGTTTTCACCATCCGCAAATACAAACCGGATCTGCATAATTTAAGAATCGCGATTGTCGGCGATGTTTTACACTCCCGCGTTGCGCGTTCTGAAATCCATGCGCTGACTACATTAGGCGTACCAGAAGTGCGTGTAATTGCACCAAAAACATTACTGCCGACACAAGTCGAGAAATTAGGTGTGCATGTGTTCCATGATATGGAAGAAGGCCTGAAAGACGTTGACGTAATCATGATGCTGCGCCTGCAGAATGAACGCATGAGCGGCGCCATGCTGCCTAGCTCGCAGGAGTATTTCAAGACCTACGGCCTGACGCAGGAAAAACTCAAGCTTGCCAAGCCGGATGCGATTGTCATGCACCCGGGCCCGATGAATCGCGGCGTGGAAATTGATTCCAATGTTGCAGATGGCAAACAATCTGTCATATTGCCGCAGGTCACTTACGGCATCGCAATCCGCATGGCGGTCATGGCAATTCTGGCAGGTGGACTGCCAGCACAACAACAAAGTTCTGTAGGCAGTCCGGCCAGCCCGGGGGGAGCCGCGTAATGAAAATACAAATAAAAAACGGTCACGTGATTGACCCTAAAAACAATATCGACAGCAAACTGGATGTCTATATCGCCGCAGGAAAGATTGTAGCAGTAGGCAATAGCCCGGAAGGCTTTGTTGCCAACCAGATCATTGATGCAGAAAACCTGACCATTTGCCCAGGATTAGTCGATTTATCTGCCAGACTGCGCGAACCAGGTGACGAATACAAGGCACGTCTGGTAAGCGAACTGCAAGCGGCTGTCGCTGGCGGCGTTACCAGTCTGGCCTGCCCGCCCGATACTGACCCGGTACTGGACGAACCTGGTCTGGTTGAAATGCTCAAACACCGTGCAAAACAGCAAGGCCTTGCCCATGTATACCCGCTGGGCGCACTTACCCGACAGTTAGAGGGCAAAGCTTTATCTGAAATGAGCGAATTAACTGCCGCAGGTTGCGTCGGGTTCTCGCAGGCCAATGTCGCGATTACCGACACGCAAGTCCTATGGCGCGCGATGGAATACGCAGCCACCTTTGGCTTTACCTTATTCCTGCACGCTGAGGAACCATTTCTCGCGGCAAAAGGCGTAGCACATGATGGCGAAGTTGCAACCAGACTAGGCCTCAAAGGCATACCAAGCGCAGCAGAAGCACTGGCACTGGCAACCATATTGCGCATTGCACAGGAAACCGGTGCAAAAGTGCATATCAGCCGCCTATCTACTGCCGAGGGGGTAGAGATGGTACGTGCTGCAAAAAAACAAGGCTTGAACATCAGCTGTGATGTCAGCGCCAATCATTTACACCTGACCGAACACGATATTGGCTATTTCGACACAAACTGCCATCTGAAACCACCACTGCGTACGCAGCGTGACAAAGAAGCACTTAGCGCAGGCCTGAAAGACGGCACAATTGATGCCATTTGCTCAGACCATACTCCAGTTGATGATGATGCAAAAATGGCGCCGTTTGCTGAAGCAGAAATCGGCGCAACCGGCCTGGAGTTATTACTGCCGCTCACCTTAAAATGGGCAACCGAGCAAAAAGTCAGTTTATTACAGGCAATTGGGTCGATCACTCAGGCATCGGCACAGGTGCTCGGCATTCCTGGTGGTGATTTAAGTATCAACAGTGATGCAGATTTATGCGTTTTTGATGCCAATGAATACTGGAAAATATGTCCTGATGCACTAAAAAGCCAAGGCAAAAACACACCATTTACTGGCCTGGAGCTAGCCGGAAAAGTAAAACTGACTTTTGTGCATGGACAAATCGTCTATCAGCAAAAAACTTAAAAAAAGTATCTGCTTTTTTAACTATGAAAAATGGCGCACTGAATTTAATTCAGTGCGCCATTTTTTATAACGCTATAAACCAATAGAAATTCTGCTTAAACGATACCCAGAGAATCTAACCCGGCAGACAAGTCCTTATCATGCGCACCTTTGCCTTCCAGCTTGATTTTAAGGCGCAGGTCATTTACAGAGTCAGCATTACGCAGCGCATCTTCGTAGGTAATCACATCGGCTTCATGTAAATCGAATAATGACTGGTCAAATGTCTGCATACCCATCTCACGAGATTTTGAAATAATCTCTTTAATTTCATGCACTTCACCTTTAAAAATCAAGTCAGAAATCAATGGTGAGTTCAACATGACCTCCATTGCTGCAGCGCGGCCTTTGCCCTCTTTTTTAGGGATCAGGCGCTGTGAAACAAAAGCGCGTACGTTGAGTGACAGGTCCATCAACAATTGGTGACGTCGCTCTTCCGGGAAAAAGTTGATAATACGGTCCAGTGCCTGATTGGTACTGTTGGCGTGCAGTGTCGCCATACATAAGTGGCCGGTTTCTGCAAAGGCAATGGCATAATCCATCGTTTCGCGGTCGCGGATTTCGCCAATTAGAATCACATCAGGTGCCTGGCGCAGCGTATTTTTTAGTGCGATCTCCCAACTATCGGTATCTACGCCCACTTCACGCTGCGTAATAATACAATTTCTATGTTCATGCACAAATTCAACAGGATCTTCAATCGTAATGATATGACCATAGCTATTTTGATTACGATAGCCAACCATCGCCGCCAACGAGGTCGATTTACCCGAACCAGTACCGCCAACAAAAATCACCAGACCGCGCTTGGTCATTGCCACATCTTTTAATATGTCAGGTAAACCTAACTCATCAAAATCCGGAATTTTTGTCGTAATTGTTCTAAACACCAGCCCAACTGAACCGCGCTGTACAAAAGCATTGACACGGAAGCGCGCAACATTCGGGATACCAATCGCGAAGTTACACTCATTAGTCGCGTCAAACTCCGAAGTTTGCTTATCGTTCATGATGGAACGTGCAATTTCACGTGCCTGCTGTGGCGTAAGTGGCTGGCTGCTCACCGGCGTCACTTTACCGTCAATCTTGATTGCCGGTGGAAAGCCCACCGTAATAAACATGTCGGACGCTTTTTTTGCCAACATTAATCTTAACAAATCGAATACAAACTTTTCAGCCTGACCTTTTTCCATCTGACTCTGCACGTTAATTCCCCTTCAACTACATTTATTTCGCAATTAGCAAGTAACCGCGAATATTATTCAACTATCAGCTTTATTCCAGCCATTAACCAATGATGGAATCTTTATTCGCGGCTTTAGAACGTGCCTCAACGGCTGAAATCACATTACGTTTGACCATGTCCTGCAGGTTCTGGTCTAAGGTCTGCATACCCACGTTCTGACCAGTCTGAATCGCTGAGTACATCTGCGGAATTTTATTCTCACGGATCAGGTTACGGATAGCCGGTGTGCCAATCATGATCTCATGCGCAGCAACACGGCCCTGACCATCTTTGGTTTTAAGCAGGGTTTGTGAAATGACCGAGCGCAGAGACTCTGACAGCATGGAGCGCACCATTTCTTTTTCTGCGGCCGGGAACACGTCAATAATCCGGTCTACAGTTTTAGCTGCGGAGCTGGTATGCAAAGTACCAAACACCATGTGTCCGGTTTCAGCAGCTGACAGCGCGAGGCGGATTGTTTCCAGGTCTCGCATCTCGCCCACCAGAATCACATCCGGATCTTCACGCAGCGCAGAACGCAGGGCGTTATTAAATGACAGCGTATGCGGGCCAACCTCGCGCTGGTTAATCAGGCATTTTTTGGATTGATGCACAAACTCGATTGGGTCTTCTACCGTCAGAATATGCCCATATTCATTATCATTAATATAGTCGATCATTGCCGCCAGCGTGGTTGACTTACCAGAGCCGGTTGGGCCTGTCACCAGGCAGATACCGCGCGGAGTTTCTGCAATCTCTTTAAAAATTGCCGGGCAATTTAACTGTTCCAAGCTAAGAATTTTTGATGGAATGGTGCGGAATACAGCGCCGGAACCGCGGTTATGATTAAACGCATTCACCCGGAAACGCGCCAGATTAGGGATCTCAAACGAAAAGTCACATTCGAGATGTTCTTCATAAACCTTGCGCTGACCATCATTCATGATGTCATATACCATGTCATGTACCTGACTATGATCCATCGCCGGCACATTAATCTTACGAATATCGCCATGCACGCGGATCATCGGTGGCAGGCCTGCGGAGAGATGTAAATCCGAAGCTTTATTTTTAACTGAAAATGCGAGTAAATCTGAAATGTCCACAACCTGCTCCTGTTATAATTTTTTAATTGTTATATGTACAAATCTAGGCCTCGTGAATTATGACCACAATTAGCAATCGCTTGCAAGATATTCTAGCAACAATTCAGTCTGCGCAGGCATGCAGCCCATTTGCACAAGCAGTCAAATTAGTGGCTGTAAGCAAGGCACAGCCCGCATCTGCCATTCGTGAAGCCTACCAGGCCGGCCAAACGATATTCGGTGAAAACTACTTGCAGGAAGCATTAGACAAGCAGGCGCAGTTAACGGATCTTAATATTGAATGGCACTTTATCGGCCCCATACAAAGCAATAAAACTCAGCCTATCAGCCAACATTTTACATGGGTGCATAGTGTAGACCGCTTAAAAATCGCACAGCGTTTAAATGAAGCACGCCCGGCAGATCTACCGCCATTACAAGTGTGTATTCAGGTCAATGTCAGCAATGAAGATACTAAAAGCGGCGTTTTACCTGAAGACCTTGCAGCACTGGCAGCAGAAATCCAGAAGTTACCGAAATTAAAGCTACGCGGCCTGATGGCGATACCCGCACCGACTCAAGATACAAACGAGCAAATTGCGCAATTCAAACGGGTGCGGCAATGCTATGATGCGTTATTGGAAAAAGGGGTCGCACTGGATACGCTGTCTATCGGCATGTCAGACGACTACGCAGTAGCCATCACACAGGGCGCAACCTTTGTGCGTATTGGTTCAGCATTATTTGGTGCCAGACCTCGACAAGCTTAAAGTGCACAAAAAAAGCATTACAAATTAATCAAATTTAATACTAGTGATAGATACAGAGTTTCCGGAAACCTATATGAAAATTAATTTTATCGGCGGCGGCAATATGGCGCGCGCCATTATCGGTGGTCTTAAACAAAACGGGCTTAATATGTCAGCTGTTACAGTGCTCGAGCTGGATGCACAAAAACGTATCGACCTGACACAGGAGTTCAATGTTAAAACAACTGATAGCTATGCCGATTTTAACGACACTGATGTCGTTGTATTAGCAGTTAAACCCCAGCAGTTAAAAGAAGTATGCGCCCAATTGAACCCGGTTTTAAAATCACAGCTTGTGGTTTCAATTGCTGCAGGTGTCAGAAGCAAAGACATTTCACGTTGGCTCGGCAATTACAGCGCTATTGTGCGTGTGATGCCAAATACTCCGGCACAGATTCGAGCTGGCATTTCAGCACTGTACGCCATGCCGGGGGTAAGTAAAACGCAGCGTGACCATGCTAACATTATACTAAGCGCAGTTGGCAAAACTCTATGGCTGGATGATGAGGCGAAAATGGATGCGGTGACTGCAATTTCCGGCAGCGGCCCGGCGTATGTATTTTATTTTATAGAAGCATTGCAGGATGCAGGGCTTGCGCTTGGTTTGGATGCCGAAGCGTCAAAATTGCTGGCATTGGAGACCTTCGCCGGAGCGAGCTTGCTCGCGACACAAAGCAAAGACGACATTAAAACGCTGCGTGCACAGGTGACATCCAAAGGTGGAACCACGGAGCAAGGCATACTGACATTAGAAACAGGTAATATCAAAGGCATTATCAGCAAAGCCGCCAAGGCTGCTGCAGATAAATCCGTGATGCTTGGAGACCAGCTTGGGAGTTAAACCAGAGCGCTATTATTATGATTAACAATGCCATTTTATTTTTGCTGGAAGCAGTACTAGGGCTACTCAGCATCGCCTTTTTGCTGCGCTTCTATTTCCAGCTCACTAGAGCATCGTTTCAAAATCAATTCGCACAGCTCATAGTTACTGTTACAAATTTTGCAGTCAAACCATTACGGCGCATTATTCCCAGCTTAGCTAAAGTTGATATTTCAACATTACTGCTGGCTTATTTAACACAGATAGCCCTTAACTTCTTTACGTTCCTGCTCAATGGCTTTCCTATATTTGTTGCCGGCAATACAGTCTGGCTTGTCATACTGGGTCTGGCACTGTTAGGTATTATCATTATCAGCATCTCCATTTTCTTATATGCCGTGCTGATACAGGCAGTTTTAAGCTGGATAAATCCGCACACACCGATTGCACCAACTTTAAACAGCCTGACATACCCAGTGCTGAAAATATTCAGAAAATACATTCCACCCGCCGGAAACTTCGATTTAAGCCCGCTTGTATTCATTATTGCGGCACAGTTATTGCTCACAACTATTTTAGCTCCACTAAAAAACAATTTACTTTCTTTATTGTAGGTGCCGTTAATAATAACTGGATAAAAAATGCTAAATGGCAAATTAAATCAAACAGCAAACAGCAGTTCGACTTTAACTGAAAAAATAGCAGAATATAGCCAGTGGCGCGGAAACCTCATTACGGCAATCGATGCCTATATTGATTGGCCCGGACATTTAAAAGAAATGGATGCCGTACAGGAATTAAGACTCTACGACATTAAAGAGCTATTAAAAAAAGACCAGCTGATACTGGCATTTCTCGCCGAGTTCTCACGCGGAAAAACTGAAACAATCAATGCATTATTTTTTTCAGACTTCAACCAACGGCTTCTGCCCAGTGAAGCCGGCCGCACAACCATGTGCCCGACAGAAATATACTATAACGAAAATGAAGCCCCCTGCATCAAGCTGCTGCCGATTGGCACCAGGCAAACAGACGATACGCTCAACTATCTAAAAACCAACCCTGAAGCCTGGCACACAGTGCTGCTCGACACATCCTCCGCAGACAGCATGAAACAAGCGCTGAGAGCATTGGTACAAACTCGTAAAGTTAATCTTGCCACTGCCAACAAGCTTGGCTTCTCTACTGAAAATGACCCATCTCTGCAACAGTCGCTCGCAGAAACAGGTGTCATCGAAATTCCGGCCTGGCGCCATGCACTCATTAACTATCCGCACCCCTTACTCAAAAACGGATTAGTTGTACTTGATACTCCGGGTTTAAATGCGATAGGAACCGAACCAGAACTGACACTTAGCATTATTCCCAGTGCGCAAGCCATCGTATTTTTAACTTCCATAGATACCGGCATCACTAAGTCCGACATGCAAGTCTGGACAGACTATGTGCAAAAAAGGGCCGCACATAAACTGGTGTTGCTCAACAAAATTGACAACCTATGGGACGGACTCGAAACAGATGCAGAAGTCAACGCCGTGATTAAGAAGCAGATTGAAAATACTGCGCAAGATCTGGCATTAAACGAAAAAAGTATTTTTGCGATTTCCGCGCAGAAAGCATTATTAGCCAAAATTAAAAAAGACGACGCCCTGCTGCTGCGCTCTGGTATTAATGCGGTGGAAAACGCGCTGGCGGAACAAATCGTAAGTGCTAAACATGAAGTACTTGGCAGGGCCATCATCACCGAATGCTCGAACATGATTCGAGCCTCACGCAAGCTTGTGCAAATCCGCGTCAGCAATATTAAAAACCAGCTTGATGAATTACATGCATTACAGCTTGAACATCAAGGTACCTCAAAAGAAATTCTGGCTAAAGTGATCGCTGAACGTAAACGCTATGAAACTTCAATTCTCACCTTTAACCAGGGTCGTGAAAAAATAACAAAATTAAGCAGCAGACTGTTGCGTCATCTAAGCTCAGGCTACCTGGAAACTGTACTAACACAGTCAAAACAGGATATGGGAGACAACTGGACTACCGTGGGGTTGAATCAAAGCATGCGCAAAATCACGCGCCATACCAATAAAATGGCACAGGAGATTATGGTTGAAAGTCGCATAATAAAACAACATGCAGATAATCTATATCAATTGTTTCATACTAAGCATGGTCTCGAAAAAAACAAAGCTGCTGATCTGGATCTAAGCAAACTTATCGAGAGTATGCATGCGCTAGAACAGGTGACTGACGACTTCTGCTCTAGCGCTGTGAATATAATGACCGAGAAACATTTTCTGATTCGCAAGTTTTTCTTAAGTCTGGGTAACCAGATTAAAAAAATTTTTGAACAAGCCCATGCAGATTGTGAGCGTTGGCTCAGCTCGGTTATCGGCGAATTGAAAAATGAAATTGAAACCCATAAAAGTGCACTGGACAAGCGTGCAGCATTGCTTATGGAATCACATGACAGCGCTGACAAACTGAAAAAAAATATAGCAAAAACAGAACAGGAAGCTGCTGTTTATCAAAAACAAGCCACTCAGCTAGACGTCATATTACTTAAGCTAATGAGCTGTGTTAAATTCGGCATTGAAAAACCGAAAACTGCCGTCTAAGATTCAACAGCAGAATTAGCCACATCATAATGATCTAACTAAGTCTTTGTAAGTATTAACAAAATTATTATCTTACACTGTATGCAGTATCCCTATAAAAGAAGTTCAGTGTGTCATGGCCAGTTGGAATCTGCCAATAACGGAAGTGTCTATAGCATATAGATATATTGTCTACCAATGAATATCCAAACAATTGCAAAGATCTTTTTTAGGCGTAAAGTTGTTTCGTGATGAAAAGATTAATTAATTACGCTATTCATCATGCTGATATGCCTACTTTTAGAAGGCATGACTGCAGCGGCTATTCTTGTTGCAACATAGGACTATGATTGGGAATAGTTATCTACCACTTAGTAATTGTTAAATTATTTATCATAGGAGAAAAGTTATGCAACCGAATATAGCCCAAAAATCACCATATGCAATAGAAGTTGAGGCTGGTAAAAGTTATTACTGGTGCTCATGCGGACTCAGTAAGTCTCAACCATTCTGCGATGGCTCACATCAAGCAAGTTCATTTACCCCGGTAGAGTATAAAGCCGAAAAAAGTGGAACCGTATATTTTTGCGGTTGTAAACATACTCAGAACCCGCCACTATGTGATGGAGCACATGCAAAATTATAGGCCGGCTTGTTCTAAAAGTGCTGAGCTTGAATAAAATGGTATTTTGCGGTGTGACACTCACTTCATGCCGCAATCAAACATTGTGAGAGCGCTATCGATAGGTGTTTTAATACAACCACTATACAAAACCAATTGAGTTAAAAATTGATTTAATAAAAATTAAAATTGCTGTTACGGGCTATGAGTTCCTAAGTGCGCCACTTCTTCACCCGCCAGTTTAAGAATGTACTCTGCAAAGTCGTGATCTTCACCTTGTAACAGTCGCGGCAATTGCGACCTGAAATCCTCTCGCCTGCACCATTCTCTCATGTAGTCTTCCCATGAGCGCCAACGCCGCAACTGCTTCTGAGACATTTTTTCTTCATAGACCAAAAGGTAGGCTCGTTCAAATAAGGAAATCAAGATCTCGAACATCACCTGCATGCGTTCGGTCTGCTCTTCATTCAAATTAGGGGTAGAAATCTGCGAACGTAGCTTAAGATCAGGATTTGCAATTACTAGCTTCAGAAAATCAGTATAGGTATCTGAAAGCTGTTGATAGACTTCTTCATCTTCGTTTTCGCGCTCTTTACGCTGCTCATGTAAAAATGAATAAATAGCCAATGGCAGGCCAAATACCGTCACTACATAACTCAACATTTCCCAATGTGCGATGGTCATCATTTTATTTTTTACTGATTAATATAGTAAGCGTTATTTAACACAACATTTATTATTCTCCCACAAAATACCTCAGACTACTCTTTCCCATGATTTACATATTCAATTTTGGCCCAGATAAGCATATATGTACTTAAGCTCATAAGTCTGTACCGAAATTTTCTTAAACTTCCCCAATAGCCTTCTTCGAAATGTCTCCGTGTAGTAAAAGTACAGTGAATTAAATGAAGGCTAACATTGTTTAGATCGATAGATTTTATTTCAATTTCCGCTATAGACCAAGATCGATTAGTGAAATCAAAAAAACCTAAACTGAGCGGCAGCTTTGTTCCACTTAGCGCGATTAGTTAAATCATGATGGAAAAAAGTTGATTGATTAATCATTAGACATAAAAACCCATAAACGAGACAGCTTACGAATTAACATCTAAGATAAGGGGTCGACTCAAAATCTAAGGCTGGACTATAACCGAGTTTGGGTAGCCTATGCTGTATCGCAGACTAGCATCCTGTGACCAATGGTGCTACTTTTAGCGTAAGTCTGTTAGGTATGCTAATTAGGTGCATTTTTGCTGCTCTCATTATAGGATCACGTTTATAACAATTTCTCGTCATAGCGTAGTTTTAGATAGCAACTTTGGTATTAATACACTCCATAGTTTTTCTAAGGTAAATAATCATGATTTTTCGTCAACTTTACGACCAGCAGTCTTCGTCTTATACATACCTGCTTGCGAGCCGTTCCGGTGGCGAAGCATTACTAATTGACCCTGTAGACGAGCTTGCAGATATGTATATCACACTGATTCAGCAGCTTAATTTACAGCTGGTCTATGCGCTTGACACGCATACTCATGCGGACCACATTACAGCATTAGGAACTTTGCGTGAGCGCACTGATTGCACTACAGTCATGGGGGATCACACTCGTGCAGAATGTGTAGATATCAAATTAGCCGAAGGGGATTTACTGGATGTGGACGGAATAAAGCTTAGGGCGCTATTCACGCCTGGCCATACCGACGAATCAATGAGCTTTGTGTTAAATGACCGTGTGTTTACCGGTGATGTGTTGCTTTATCGAGGTACTGGACGTACTGATTTTCAGGGTGGCGATCCTTATAAATCCTGGGATTCAATCGTAAATAAGCTATTTCAACTACCAGATGATACTTTGATTTACGCGGCTCACGACTACAAAGGCTGGACAGTATCAACAATAGCCGAAGAAAAACAGCACAATCCACGCGTTGCCGGTAAAACGGAAGCTGAGTATGTTGCCATGATGAACGCATTAAACTTGCCAGACCCAAAGTTAATGGACATCGCCGTACCAGCTAATCTGGCATGCGGAAGAAAAGCCGGAACAATTGGAATATAAAGCTGGTGAACCTTTTGATATAAGTAAAAGTTATAGCAGCGTTCTCCGGCTTAAGAATACAAGCGTAATTAGAATACGTAGCCGATATATGTAAGGGAGCTGGTCATAATAGATACTGTTAGCTTATCGGTATAATTGCGCAAAACCCAGTAAAAAACCAATATAGATATATTTCTTAAAAGGACATCACATGAGTTCTGATCCACGCGTATTTTTTGCAGCCGAACGCACATTACTGGCATGGGTAAGATCCGGTATCACCGTCATGGCACTTGGGTTTGTTGTCGCCAAATTTGGTTTATTTCTAACCTTGCTAACCGCAACCGGTGCAGATAAAAACTACGTACACCAAAACAATGACTTTTCCAATGTATTTGGTATTGCATTGGTAATCATCGGTGTTGTCATTACGCTAGGTGCGCAGTACAACCATCATATTTATGTGCGCACATTACCCCCGCAAGATGTACCTGAATTAGCTATTCGCTGGTTAGGATCGTTATTAAGCCTGTCAATAGCATTTGTTGGGCTGTTACTGGCGGCTTATCTTGTTTTGGCTTAGTTTGGTGGCTTTTTGACTTTTGCCCACGGCTGCTGCTTTTCTAGTACATCAATTCTTGCTATACGTACTTTGTACTAAACGTTAGCATTGTCTAAAACTGTACCCAAGCGCTATCTGTGATTACAAATGCATTACGTTTGAGCTAATAAAACATGTAATCATTATTTAATGGAATTTAAGCGTTTGTTTTAATCGGTGTAAAAGATCAACTCATCAAAAATGGAATGGCAGATTTATACTGCTTACACGTTATAAATTGAATTATCAAGGACGAAAGTTAGTAGATTTTTCATCTCACTGCAAATACCGCTGTATCTGACATTCGACTTACTCTAATTCACAGTAATGTATTTGGTTGAAAGCTCAGGTGGCATTTCAATTAATGAATGCTTCATTTCAGCCACTTCGCTCATGGGAGTTCGTCCAAAGAGGCGTTTAAATTCCCTGCTGAATTGGGAGATACTTTCGTATCCGACTTTTCTGGACGCTGTTGATGCACTCATCCTGTCTTGCAACATATGAAGCCGAGCTTTATGCAGGCGTGTTGTTTTGAGATACTGCATGGGAGAAGTACCGGTCAATGCTTTAAAGTTGGCATGAAATGCCGCGACGCTCATATTGGCATATTCGGCCAAAATTGATACATCCAAGTCATTTGCAAAATCACTATGTATACGTTTTAAGGCTTTGCCTATCTTACTGAAATGACTTTGATGTGTTAACGCCTCTCGAATGGCAGAGCCTTGTTGCCCGGTAAGTACCCGATAATGAATTTCACGCATAATCGATGCACCTAATATTTCAGATTCTTGGTGTGATGTAAGCACTTGGAGCAACCTTAAAACCGCATCCGATAATTGATCATCCATTGCGGTAGAAACCATACTTAATTGCGGCAATCCGGATTGTGAATTATTAGCATCCAACGACAACACCAATTCAGCAGCAACAGCAAGGTCAATGCGGATAGAAATTGCGAGCATAGGCTCTTCCGCGGTTCCAAAAGTCTCGCTTTCAAAAGGAAGCGGCAATGACAACACTAAAAATTGTTGAGGGTCATACTGAAAAACCTGTTCACCAAGATAGCCAATTTTTTTACCTTGTAATACAACGACAATACTAGGTTCGTATAGAACAGGCATTCTTGCCATATATCTATTGGCGCGCATCAGCTTCACACCATTCAATATAGATAATGTATACCCCTCATTCGGGGCAAGTTTCAGTAACAAATCAATCATGGACTGCTGGCGAGACATGGTTTATTCCATTTAATAACTTAATAAATATGCAATATATTAAGCTTTATTTTGTATTTAATGTCTACGTAAAAATAGGATTAGGCAATATATAAAGAACTTTAGGCATTTTATTCTTAAGGCCTAAAAACTAAACTCATAGCAAGTTAAAAACACCAGTACTTATGTAATATAGCAAGTTAAAAACACCAGTACTTATGTAATATAGCAAGTTAAAAACACCAGTACTTATGTAATGCGGTATTGGAATAAATCATTCATTTTAAAAAGAGATCATTATGCAAACCAGATACAAAGTAATGCATTTGCTAATTGTTGCAACGTTAGGGTTACATGCAAATTCCAGTGTTGCTGGAATAGCTGAAGTAGAAAACAATTTAAGTAAACTACGTATGCCGCCGGGCTTCAAGGTGGAGATTTATGCCGAAGTGCCTGGCGCTAGACAGATGGCACTTGGAACGAATGGCAACATATATGTAGGTACGCGTGGAAACAAGGTTTATGCTGTTGTTGATAAGAATAAAGATCGCAAGGCAGACAAAGTTGTCACCATGATGGATGACCTCAAAGTTGCCAACGGTGTCGCTATGTACAACGGCAATTTATATGTTGCAGAACAAAACCGCATTACACGCTATGCTGCACCTGACTTTGACTTGAATCTGCCTTTCAACAAAATGCGCGAAGTTATCTATGACAAGCTTCCAGATAAAGACCATCATGGCTGGCGTTATATAACTTTTGGCCCTGATAACAAGCTTTATGTAACAATCGGCGCACCGTGCAACATTTGTGATCCTCAAGGCATCGAAGCAAGCATCATTCGAATGAATCCTGATGGCAGCAATGTGGAAACCTACGCCAAAGGTGTGCGTAACTCGGTTGGTATGGATTTTCAGCCTGGCACTAACACCCTGCACTTTACTGATAATGGTGTGGACATGATGGGTGATGATATTCCTCATGACGAATTGAATGCTGCACCTAGAAAAGATATGCATTTTGGTTTCCCATTCTATGCCGGCGGCAAGGCTCGCCAGGCTGAATGGAAAGATAAAACTCCCCCCAAGGATGTCGCTTACCCGGCTGCTGAATTTCAGGCGCATAGTGCTAATTTAGGTTTTAAGTTCTATACAGGTAAACAGTTTCCTACTGAGTATCAAAACAATGCCATCGTTGCCCAGCATGGTTCATGGAATCGTTCCAAACCGGTTGGCTACCAGTTAATGCGCGTCACTTTTGATGAGAATCATCAAGTAAAAAACAGCGAAGTATTTATTGATGGTTGGCTGAATAATGGTGAAATATGGGGTCGCCCTACGGATGTACTTCAACTTCCAGATGGCTCGTTATTAGTATCAGATGACTACAATGACATCATTTACCGTGTAAGTTATGGTGAACAATCATCCTCGCCTGCAGTTAAGTCATCAGGCGCTGCACCTAAGGTATTGACTGGTTTACAAATGCCAGAGTCGTCCATTTCTCATCCAGACGGTCGCATTTTCATCACGGAAATTGGCGGCTTTGGTAAGAATGGCGATGGCAAAGTAACTGTGCTGAATGCAGACGGCACAACCAAGACTTTGGCGGATGGATTGAATGACCCCAAAGGCATAGATCTATTCAACAACCAACTATATGTAGCCGATGTAAATCAGGTTGTGCGTATCGATCTTGATGGTAAAAAAACGATCATTGCGAAATCTACTGATTTTCAAAACACGCCAGTCTTTCTGAATGATATTGAAATTGATGGCTTAGGTAATGTGTATGTGTCAGATAGCGGTGACGATAATGGCAAGCTTGCGGGAATCTACAAAATCACGCCTGCCGGTAAAGTAATTAAAATCATCGGCGATAAATCTGGCATCAAACGTCCGAATGGCTTGTTGATGGATGGCCCCAATAAACTGCTGGTAGCTGATTTTGGTAACGGAAAATTGTTTCAAGTAACCTTTGATGGCGTTTCAGATAAACCAAAATCAAAAGTGATTTTGCTTAACAGTGGTTTTGGCGGTGCAGATGGATTAATCCGAGACACGAATGGCACGCTTTATATCAGCGACTGGGCAAACGGCAAGGTTTGGCAATTAAGTGAGCCTAAAGCAACACCTCAGCTCATTACAGAAGGTCACCAATCAGCAGCAGATATTTCACTATCAGTCGATGGTAAATATATTCTGATGCCTGATATGAAAGCTGGGCAATTGGTTTCATTACCAATCAAGTAACTTAAGTGTCTGAGCCTAAAGTAATGTAGCAGGTTTTTATACGGCTTCAAGTTGATTAAGAAACGCTCGATGAGGCTCATCGGGCGTTTCTTATTTTGGTAGTTTCTACATCTCTGGCGCATCAAATATGGAGCCCTGCCATGTCTCGCATAAACGTCGCTCAATCTGGACAGATAAATTTCCGGCCGTAAAAAGCTGACTAAGCTACAAAGCTGCATTCGTACTGGCACAGCTCATAGCGATAGGTTTGCAAAACCCTTTCAAACTACATCAAGATAATATCGAATGATTCCTGACCATAACTAGCCTCTACCTGTAGCGAAATCGGTTTGGCTATGAAGTCCGATAAATTTGCCAAACTTTGTGACTCTTCATCTGACAGCATATCAATCACCTTAGGCGCCGCCAGTACACGCAGCTCGCGCGCATTGAACTGGCGCGCTTCGCGCAACAATTCGCGCAGGATTTCATAACACACTGTCTGCGCAGTCTTCAACTCGCCGCGCCCCTTGCAGCAAGGGCAAGGCTCACACAATATATGTGCCAGACTCTCGCGGGTACGTTTACGCGTCATTTCCACTAGTCCAAGCGGCGTAAAACCGTTGACCCCGGTACGCGCACGGTCACGCGCCACCTCTTTTTCCAGTTCTTCTAGCACGGCTTCACGCTGCGTATCTTCATCCATATCGATAAAATCAATAATAATGATGCCGCCCAGATTTCTGAGCCGTAACTGCCGGGCAATCGTTTGTGCAGCCTCAAGATTGGTTTTAAAGATGGTATCCGACAAATTCTTGCCGCTGACAAAACTGCCGGTATTCACATCGACCGTTGTTAAAGCTTCCGTCTGGTCGAATATCAGATAACCGCCAGATTTCAGCTCAACCTTGCGCGACATGGCCTTTTCTATTTCCTGTTCAATATTGTACAAATCAAAAAGTGGGCGCTCACCCTGATAATGCACCAGTTTATCCAAGGCTGTAATTGCGTACAGGTTGGCGAAATCCACCAGCTTTTGATAAGTCTCACTTGAGTCTACGCGCACCACCTCGGTGTTATCACACATGACGTCACGTAGAACGCGCATCGGTAAATTCAGATCCTGAAAAATCAGCGTGCGCTCAGGCACTGTGATGCTTTTTTCCTGAATATGTTTCCAGGTTTTTGTTAAATAATCGATATCTGCCAGCAACTCATCATCCGTCGCGGTTTCTGACATCGTTCTGATGATATAGCCGCCTTTGTGCTGCTCAGGCAGCAAACCCAGCAGACGAGCTTTTAATGACTCTCGCTCCGTTTCAAGCTCGATTCGTTGCGATACTCCAATGTGATCTTGCTGTGGCAGGTAGACTAAAAAGCGTCCAGCAATACTGATCTGTGTAGTCAGGCGCGCCCCTTTGGTACCAATCGGTTCCTTGATGACCTGCACCATCAGAGACTGCCCTTCATGCAGCACTTCCTGAATCGGCCTTTGCCCTTCAGAAACACCACATTCAATCACATCACCCGCATGCAGAAATGCAGCACGCTGCAAGCCGACTTCCACAAAGGCTGATTGCATGCCCGGCAATACACGGCAAATGACACCGCGATACACATTTCCGACCAGACCTAGCGATGAGCTGCGTTCAATCTGCAACTCCTGCACCACACCATTTTCCATCATGGCAATGCGCGTTTCCTGCGGGGTAACGTTAATTAATATCTCTTCGCTCAATTTATACTCTCTGATTATTATTTTTTTACACACTTAAAACATGTGAACAATTTTATATATGAATAATATGGTGCTTTCTTAACAGCTCTGCCGTTTCACATATCGGCAAGCCCATCACGCCGGTATAGCTACCTTCAATCTTTTTAATCCACGCCCCGGCCAATCCCTGTATGCCATAGCTGCCAGCTTTGTCATGATGTTCGCCGGATGCAATGTAATACTCAATCTGCTGCTCTGAAAACCCTATCATTTCTACTGTAGTTGTGGACAAAACCACTTCTATTTTGTTCATAAAAGCCAGTGCTACTGCTGTATGTACCAGGTGCGTGCTGCCGGATAATTCCGCCAGCATCTGGCGTGCATCATTATCATTCTCCGGCTTACCAAGCACTTTGTCAGCCAGAGCAACGGTAGTATCTGCCGCCAGAACCGGCCTCGATCGCTGCTCGGCTGACAAACTAAGCAGGCACGCCTCGGCCTTTTCTCTGGCAAGCCTTGTCACATAGTGCTCAGGCAGTTCGTTTAACAGTTGCGTTTCATCAATATCAGCAGGATGTGTGATGCAATAGATACCAATCTGCTTCAGTAGCTCAACGCGTCGCGGGCTGCGTGAAGCAAGGTAGAGTGTAGGATGTTGTTCAAAATTGTTACGCATGTTCGTACTTTAATTTACTATCTCTAAATTAACAAAGATTAAATATATTTGCTCTGATCAAAAAGGGTTAAAAAGGTAACTTATATGATTGACTGGCCTGCGCTCTTAAAAATTGGCATCGCGCTGTTTGCGATTGTAAACCCTATCGGCAGTGTTCCTGTATTTATCAGTGCGACTAGCGGCTGGAGCAATCAGGAGCGTGCCAGAACTGCTAAAACCGCTGCATTTACGGTATTTATTGTACTGACTATTGCTGCATTTATTGGCGACCAGGTGCTCGATTTCTTCGGCGTATCTATTCCGTCATTTCAGGTTGGCGGCGGCATATTACTAATGCTGATCGCCATTTCGATGATGCATGCCAAGCAAAGCGCCGCACATCAGACTTTGGAAGAAAGAGACTCGCTGGCAGAAAAAGAGGTGATTGCAATCGTTCCGCTCAGCATTCCGCTGCTGGCAGGCCCCGGCTCTATCAGTAATATGATTATTGCAGCCCAGCAAAACAGCAGCTTTACTGGCCATCTTTCATTAACCATTCCGATTTTGGCAGTATGTCTCATTATCTGGCTGGTATTAACACTGGCGGTTGCCATCGCAAACAAGCTGGGCAAGATTGGTATTAACATCGTAACGCGCATCATGGGCCTGATTCTGGCCGCCATGTCTGTAGAATTTATCGCCCACGGACTCAGCGGACTGTTTCCTAAACTCTTCGCCTGATATCTTTCAAACGGATAACAAAAATCAAAACACGCGAATATTGTTGCATCGGGTAAAATACATATAACTTAAACACAAGATATTTATCATGCAATGGAAGCCACATGCCACTGTCGCCGCAATCGTTGAAGAAAACGGCAAATTCTTACTGGTAGAAGAAGAAACCGATCGTGGCAATCGCTTTAACCAGCCGGCTGGCCATCTGGAAGATAATGAAACGATTCTGGAAGCTGTCATCCGCGAAACACTGGAAGAAACTGCCTATAGGTTTGAACCGACCGAATTACTGGGCATTTATCACTGGAAGCATGAACATAACCAGACAACCTATCTGCGATTTGCCTATATTGGCAAGGTGAGCAATCACCAGCCACTGCTCGCGCTGGACGATGGCATTATCCGTGCTGTATGGATGACAGCAGACGAGATTCGCAGCAATGCCAATCTCATGCGCAGCCCGCAAGTTATCACCTGCATCGAAGATTATTTACGTGGTCAACGTTACCCACTATCTGTTGTTACGCATTTATAAAATAAACACCTATGAACCTGAATAAATCACAAAAGAAAAAAATCGTTGTCGGTCTCTCCGGCGGTGTAGATTCCTCTGTTACTGCACTACTTTTAAAACAGCAGGGTTATGAAGTCACTGGCCTGTTCATGAAGAACTGGGAAGATGATGACACCGATGAATATTGCTCGAGCAAACAAGATCTGATTGATGCGGTATCCGTAGCCGATAAAATCGGTATTGATATTGAAGCGGTTAACTTCAGTGCCGAATACAAAGACCGCGTATTCGCCAACTTTTTAAGCGAATATCAAGCTGGCCGCACACCGAACCCGGACATTCTGTGTAATGCCGAAATCAAATTCAAGGCATTTCTCGATCACGCCATGGGCATGGGCGCAGACCTGATCGCTACCGGCCACTACGCGCAAGTGCGTGAAAATCCATTACAGCCGGGAAAATATCAGCTGCTGAAAGCTGATGACGGCAGTAAAGACCAGAGCTATTTTCTTTATCGCCTCAATCAGGTACAGCTTTCAAAAACACTATTCCCGCTTGGCACCTACCTTAAGCGCGAAGTGCGTGAAATCGCGCGCGCAGCCGGCCTGATTAATGCCGAGAAAAAAGACTCCACCGGCATTTGCTTTATCGGCGAACGGCCGTTTCAGGAATTTCTGAGCCGGTATCTGCCACGCGAGCCAGGCGATATGAAAACCCCTGAAGGCAAAATCGTTGGCCGCCATGAAGGCTTGATGTACTACACACTGGGGCAGCGTCAGGGCTTAAAAATCGGCGGCAGTCGCGAAAGCAACGGTGAGCCATGGTTTGTCGCAGCTAAAGACATGGAAAAGAACGAACTGATTGTTGTGCAAGGCCACGAACACCCGCTGCTGCTTAACGATGGCTTGAAAGCCGGTCAGTTGCATTGGATTAGCGAAGAGGATCCGAGAACCAACTGGGTCTACGCAGCAAAAACACGTTACCGCCAGCCGGATGCACCTTGCGAGATTGATGCTATCAGCATGGAAGAAGTTACGATCAAATTCGGGCAGAAGCAGTGGGCTATCACACCCGGCCAATCTGCTGTCGTCTATGAAAGCAATGTCTGTTTAGGCGGTGGCATCATTACCGGCGCCATTTAAAACCATCACTGACAATTGAGGTAATTATGGCTTATGTACTTAAGAACGCCCAAAGTGAAGTGGTTGCTGTAAGCGCAACTGAGAATCTGGGTGCGGGCTGGATTTTGGTAGAAGACAACTCAAAAGAGTATTTGGATTTTTTAGAAAAGTCACTGGCAAAAAGTGATCCTTTCCGTGAAAGCGATATCCACCTGGCGCGCGTGCTGGAAGACTTAATCACATTGCTGATTGAACGCAACATGATACGTTTTACTGACTTGCCTGCACCAGCCCAGAAACGTTTGAATGACAGACAATCGTTGCGTAAGAAAACACAGCTATCCAGCCTGCTCGATGATAACGGCCACATTGCCTGATACTGAATCAGGCAATGTGAAGTTAATTCGCTACCGGCATACTGTCTATAAACGATTGTCGTTTAATTAACACAGACTGCAATCGTTCCAGGTTTGGGTAATCCGCTGCTAAATCAATCGTAGTGCCGAATCTTAGTTTGATGTATCCGAGCATGCAGCCAACAGCAATATCTGCCAGACTGAACGTGTCATCGACACACCACTTGCTATGACCAAGGTCATTATTTAACACTGTCAGACCACGTGTCACTTTATCCATTTGTCTGGCAATGAAAGCTTCTTCCTGCTTTTGCTCCGGTTTGCGCTGTTCCATGATTACGGCAACCGCTGCATCACATACGCCGTCAGCCAAAGCCTCCCATCGACGCACCGCTGACTTGGCAGTATTGTCTTTAGGAATCAAATGCGCAAGTGGCGTGCGGTTATCCAGATATTCGGCAATCACGCGTGAATCATACAGACTGTCATTATCCTCACTTAAAACCAGTACAGGCACCTTGCCTAGCGGGTTATATTGTTTAACCGGACAATCCGGGTCAGACAGCACCACCTCTTCCAGCTTGATATCAATGTGCTTTTCAGCGGCCACAATACGAATTTTGCGGGCATAGGGACTGTTAATAGTATATAAAAGCTTCATGATTTTTTTACTTACGATGTTATTTAGTCATATTGATTGTTGATAGCATTATAATTCAAACTCCGCTTTGCTCACGACAACCATGACACTATTTAACAAATACTACCCGATCGGGTCCGCCGCTTTTAACGAACTGGTGACAGCGCAGGTACAGACCGCTCTGGACGAAGACATAGGTAGCGGTGATCTCACCGCCATGCTCGTACCAGAAGACCAAATGGTCAGCGCGACGATTATCGCACGCGAAAGCGCGATCATTTGTGGCCAGCATTGGGTCAATGCCTGCTTCAAACTCATTGATAGCAATGTGCAGCTTGAGTGGTTGATCAATGAGGGCGACCGTGTTCAAGCTGATCAGTTATTATGCAGAATCAATGGCTTTGCAAGACCATTACTCAGTGCTGAACGCTGCGCGCTAAATTTTCTGCAAACACTGTCTGCTACAGCAACCGAAACGCGTAAGTATGTAGACGCCATCGCCGGCACCAATGCACAGATTCTGGATACACGTAAAACGATTCCCCACCTGAGACTGGCGCAAAAATATGCCGTAACCGTTGGCGGCGGCCATAATCAGCGCTTGGCCCTATATGACGGCATTCTGATCAAAGAAAATCACATTGCAGCGGCAGGCAGTATTAGCAAAGTCATGCAGCAGGCTTTTGCGCTCAACACTGGCAAAAGCATACAGATTGAAGTAGAAAACCTGGAGCAACTAAAACTTGCATTGGAGGCTGGTGCAACCAGCATTCTGTTGGATAACTTCAGTCATGATCTACTAAGAGAAGCGGTAAATATCAATCACCAGACCGGTAAACAAGCTGTGCTGGAAGCCTCTGGCGGCATCACGCTGGATAATGTTCGTGCAGTAGCCCTCACCGGGGTTGATCGCATATCGATTGGCTCACTGACTAAAAATATACAAGCCATTGACCTGTCTATGCGTGTTAATGAATCAGCACAGGCTAAGTTATAAAAGCTAAGATGCATTAATATTTAATACGTTACTAAATAAGGCATTCATCATGAATAAAGCCACGTCGTTTATCAAGCCCACCGGTCGCGTAACACTCGGCGACACGCTGCGCATGTTAATCAACGATGGCATTATTGACAAAGCGCAGGCCGAAAAGCTATACAAAGATCGGCGGCTGGACACTTCCAATTTGCACCCATTAGTAGTGATCGGCGAGCAAAAATGGAAAAACCTGAAGTCACCTCATAACGCGCTCACTGTAGAGAGTCTGTCTGCATGGCTGGCAAGTCATGCCGGCCTTGATTATTACCACATTGATCCACTTAAGCTGGATTTTGGCGATGCATCACAAGTCGTATCAAAAGGCTATGCCGAACGCCTGAAAATCATGCCAATTTCGATCAAGAACGGTGCAGCAATCATCGCCACCTCAGAGCCATTCAACACCGACTGGGTTGCAGACTTGGAGCGCGTGCTCAAAATGAAAATCAAGCTGGTGGTTGCCAACCCGCTGGAGCTTAACCGCTACCTGCCTGAAATGTATAACCTCGCCAACTCGATGCATGCGGCCAATCTATCCAAAGCCGGGCAAGTGATCGGTGTGCAAAACTTCGAACAGCTGGTAGAACTGGGTAAAGACAAAAACCTGGATGCCAATGAGCAGCATGTAGTCAACATTGTAGATTGGCTGTTTAAATATGCATTTGAACAGCGCGCCAGTGACATCCATCTGGAACCAAGGCGCAACATAGGTCTGATGCGTTTTAGAATCGACGGTGTGCTGCATCAGGTGTATCAGATTCCGCCGAATATCATGAACGCAATCACCAGTCGTATCAAACTGCTTGGCCGCATGGATATGGTTGAGAAACGCCGCCCGCAAGATGGCCGCATTAAGACCTTATCAGCTGAAGGCAATGAAATAGAATTGCGTCTTTCAACCATGCCGACAGCATTTGGCGAAAAACTCGTCATGCGTATTTTCTCGCCGGACATCTCCAGTAAAGACTTTATCGCATTGGGATTTTCACAATTTCAAGCTGACAAATGGCATACCTGGACTAAAGCTCCCAACGGCATTATTTTAGTTACCGGCCCTACCGGCTCCGGTAAAACCACGACGCTCTACTCCACCCTGCGCATGCTCGCCACACCTGAAGTCAATGTGTGCACAGTAGAAGACCCAATTGAAATGGTTGAACCTGCATTCAACCAGATGCAGGTGCAGCATAATTTAGGGCTAGGCTTTGCAGAAGGCATACGTACCCTGATGCGACAAGACCCGGACATTATTATGGTAGGCGAAATTCGCGATATAGAAACTGCTGAAATGACCATTCAGGCCGCACTTACCGGCCATCTGGTGTTATCAACCCTGCACACAAATGATGCGCCTTCAGCCGTCACCAGATTGTTGGATTTAGGCGTACCTTCTTATTTGATACACTCTACTGTACTCGGCATTATGGCGCAGCGACTGGTAAGAACACTATGCCCCAGCTGCAAAGCACCTGAGCCGATTACACAAAGTGACTGGAGCGCGCTGGTTGGCACATTTAACCTGCCTAAGCCTGAGCACATTTATAGACCGGTCGGTTGTCTGGAATGTCGCAATACCGGCTTCAAAGGCCGCAGCGGTATTTATGAAATGTTATCGATGAGTCGCGCACTAAGAAAGCTCATTACACCTGACACCAATCTGGCAAAACTTACCAAACTGGCTTATCAGGAAGGGATGCAGCCATTAATTATTAATGGTGCAGAAAAAGTAGCCGCCGGCCTCACGACGATAGAAGAACTGCTGAAAGTGGCACCACCTCTGGAACTTGAATAAAGCTGCTTTTTAAACATGGTTTTTTGAATACAAAAATGTAATGTCTAACTAACCAACACAGCAGACTTTCAATCTTAAGCCTTTCATTTCTGACGCTTTTATCCTTGACCAATCTCGCCCAAACGGTTATCGTGTAGGGTTACCGAATAAACTATTTAAAATCAAAAAGATTTATGGCAGAGACATCACATCCGCATCAAATCACGGGCGCAGAAATTTTGATCCGCTCCCTGGAACAAGAAAATGTAAAATTCGTTTTTGGGTATCCTGGTGGTGCAGTTTTACATATCTATGACGCAATATACAAACAAGGTCATTTTAAACATATTCTTGTGCGTCATGAACAAGCTGCCGTTCACGCGGCAGACGCTTTTTCGCGCGCAACAGGTGAAGTCGGCGTCGCACTGGTAACGTCTGGCCCTGGCGCTACCAATGCGATCACCGGCATTGCGACTGCCTACATGGATTCAATTCCGATGGTGGTTATCAGCGGTCAGGTACCAGTTGCCGCCATTGGCCTGGATGCTTTCCAGGAAGTCGACATGGTTGGCGTGACACGACCCTGTGTAAAGCATAACTTTCTGGTAAAAGATGTAAAAGACATTGCATCTACCATGAAAAAAGCTTTCCACATTGCAAGAACCGGTCGTCCGGGCCCTGTAGTGGTGGATATTCCTAAAGATATTACAGCCAACTTTGCAGAGTTCGTATATCCGAGCACAGTGGAAATGCGCTCTTATAACCCGGTGACTAAAGGTCACAGCGGTCAGATTAAAAAAGCAGTTAAATTACTGCTGGAAGCTGAACGCCCGATGGTTTACACCGGCGGTGGTGTTGTGCTGGGTGATGCTTCAGAGCTATTGGTAAAACTAGTGCAAGCATTGGGCTTGCCTGTTACCAACACCCTCATGGGTCTGGGCGGCTACCCTTCTACAGACAAGCAGTTTTTAGGCATGCTCGGCATGCACGGTACTTATGAAGCCAATATGGCAATGCATGAGTGTGATGTGCTGCTCGCAGTAGGTGCACGTTTTGATGACCGCGTAATCGGCAATCCAGAACACTTCTACAATAAAGACCGTACCATTATTCATGTCGATATTGACCCATCATCGATCTCCAAACGCGTAAAGGTACATGTACCTATCGTAGGTGACGTAAAGTCTGTGCTGGGTGAAATGAACGATCTGGTTTTACAGGAAAAACCACAGCAGTCGCCTGCGCTTAAAGCCTGGTGGAAGCAAATTGAGGAATGGCGTGGTAAACACTGCCTGAACTACCTCAATAACAACGGCTTTATTAAACCGCAATATGTGATTGAGAAACTGTGGGATGTTACTAAAGGCGACGCCTTCGTGACTTCAGACGTAGGTCAACATCAGATGTGGGCTGCGCAATATTACAAATTCGATAAGCCACGTCGCTGGATCAACTCTGGCGGCTTGGGCACAATGGGTGTTGGCTTACCATATGCAATGGGCTGTCAATTTGCATATCCAGATGCACAGGTTGCCTGTGTGACCGGTGAAGGCAGTATCCAGATGAATATTCAAGAACTATCGACCTGTAAGCAATATCACTTGCCGATTAAAGTGATTTTGCTTAATAACCGCTATTTAGGCATGGTGCGTCAGTGGCAAGAGTTCTTCTACGAGAATCGCTACTCAGAATCATATATGGATAGCCTGCCGGACTTTGTTAAATTGGCTGAATCCTATGGCCACGTAGGTATGCTCATTGAGAAACCCGAAGACGTAGAAGGTGCATTAACTGATGCATTTGCAATGAAAGATCGCTTTGTGTTTATGAATTTCATCACAGACCAGAAAGAAAATGTTTTCCCGATGATTCCAAACGGAAAAGGCCTGTCTGAAATGATTTTGGCGGAGGATCTATAATGCGCCATATTATTTCACTATTGATGGAAAACGAAGCAGGCGCATTATCACGCGTTGCCGGTCTGTTTTCTGCACGTGGCTATAACATCGAATCACTCACTGTTGCACCGACCGAGGATCCAACCCTATCCCGTATGACTATTGTTACATCAGGTTCAGAAGACGTGATTGAACAAATCATCAAACAGCTAAACAAGCTGGTAGATGTAGTCAAAGTGCTTGATTTAAATGATGGGAAATTCATTGAGCGCGAATTGATGCTGGTAAAAGTAAAAGCAACCGGCGGCTTCCGCGAAGAAATGAAACGCATGTGCGATATTTTCCGCGGTCGCATTATTGATGTCGCCGATGGCACTTTTACCATTGAGCTGACAGGCTCAGGTCACAAACTGGATGCATTTATCGAAAGTCTGGATAAAGCAGCTATTTTAGAGACCGTCCGCACCGGCGCTTCCGGCATTGGTCGCGGCGATAGAATTTTAAAAGTATAGAATTAATCATAAAGTAGGTTTTAATTTTTCAGTATCTGAATTGAAAGGCATGAAGCAATGAAAGTTTATTACGACAAAGACGCAGACCTTGGTTTAATCAAAGGCAAACAAGTAACTATCGTAGGTTACGGTTCACAAGGTCACGCACACGCAGCTAACTTAAAAGACAGCGGTGTTAACGTAACTATCGGTTTACGTAAAGGCGGTAGCTCATGGGCTAAAGCTGTTGCTGCAGGCCACAACGTATTGGAAATCGCAGAAGCAACCAAACAAGCTGACGTAGTCATGTTATTGCTGCCAGACGAAACAATGCCGGAAATTTTTCACGCAGAAGTTGCTGCCAACCTGAAACAAGGCGCTGCTTTAGCTTTCGCTCACGGCTTCAACATTCACTACAACCAAATCACACCGCGTGCTGACTTGGACGTGATCATGATCGCGCCAAAAGGCCCAGGCCACACCGTGCGTTCAGAGTACCTCAAAGGTGGCGGCGTACCTTCATTGATCGCTGTTTACCAAGACAAATCAGGTAAAGCGAAAGACATCGCACTTTCATACGCAGCTGCAAACGGCGGCACTAAAGGCGGCGTGATTGAAACTGATTTCCGTGAAGAAACAGAAACTGACTTGTTCGGCGAGCAAGCGGTTCTATGTGGCGGCGCGGTTGAATTGGTTAAAGCTGGCTTTGAAACACTGGTTGACGCTGGTTACGCACCTGAAATGGCATACTTCGAGTGCTTGCATGAGTTGAAACTGATTGTTGATTTGATGTACGAAGGCGGCATTGCCAACATGAACTACTCAATCTCAAACAACGCTGAATACGGCGAATACGTAACGGGTCCTAAAGTGATTAACGATGAATCACGTTACGCAATGCAAGAGTGCTTAGCTAACATCCAAAACGGTGAATATGCGAAACGCTTCATCCTGGAAGGCCGTACTAACTACCCAGAAATGACTGCACGTCGTCGTTTGAACGCAGCTCACCCAATTGAACAAGTTGGCGGCCAATTGCGCTCAATGATGCCTTGGATTGCTAAAAACAAGTTAGTTGACCAATCTAAGAACTAATCTTAAATACTAATCGAATGATTAGTTATTAGATCCGGTAGGGCAAAGCGTTATGCGTTTTGCCCTATTTTATTTGTGATACTGAACAATAAGAAATCATCATGAAAAACTGTCTTAAAGTATTGGCACAATACGTAATTCCCAAACAGGCAATTACTGTACTTGCCGGAAAACTGGCGCACTACCAGGGCGGAAATACCACAACTAAAGTCATCCAATGGTTTGTCAAACGCTATAACGTCAATATGACTGAAGCAGCCAACGCTGACATTAGCAGCTATAAAACATTCAACGAATTCTTTACTCGCCCATTACGAGAAGGTGCAAGGCCTATTGCACAAGCAGACTTTATCTGCCCGGTAGATGGTGCTATCAGCCAATTTGGGCACATTGAGCAAGACCTGATTTTTCAGGCCAAAGGTCATTACTACTCCACCACAGCGTTACTGGGCGGAGATAAAGCCGCAGCTAAAAACTATTTAAACGGTGAGTTTGCCTGCCTGTATTTAAGCCCAAAAGATTACCATCGCATTCACATGCCTTGCGAAGGTAAACTGGAAAAAATGACGTATGTGCCAGGCGATCTGTTTTCGGTTAACCCTGTCACTGCACAAGGCGTGCCGGGCTTATTTGCACGCAACGAACGCGTGGTGTGTGAGTTCTCATCTCAGCAATATGGAAGTTTCGTCATGGTGCTCGTTGGTGCAACCATTGTTGGCAGCATGGCCACTGTTTGGCACAACGCAAAAGATGGCATTATCAACCCGCCACGCCAAGGCCATATTCAGGTATGGACCTATGCAGACCAGAACATCACCTTAAAACAAGGTGATGAAATGGGACGCTTCTTGCTTGGCTCAACCGTGGTGATGTTATTTCAAAAAGATGCGATGCAATTCAATGCAGAGTGGCAGGCGGCCGGCGCGGTAAAGCTCGGTGAGATGATGGGTAGCAGCAATTATAAATAGAATTAATGATTTTCACAGGGGCGGCTTCGCTCCTGTGAAATTTGATTAACCTATTTATGATGTACCGGCTTGTGATGCAAGTGCGGCGCGAGTTCGTTTAGCGCAGACTCATATACGGCACGCTTAAATTCAATCACATCTTCAAGCGGCACCCAATAATCACTCCAGCGCCATGCATCAAATTCCGGGTGGCTGGTAGCACGCAAAGATACGTCACTATCACGCCCTAACAAACGCAACAGATACCAGATTTGCTTTTGCCCGCGATAACTGCCGCGCCATTCACGCTTAATCCAGCTCGTAGGTACTTCATAGCGCAGCCAGTCTTTGGTACGCCCCAGAATTTTCACATGCTCCGGCTTTAAACCAACCTCTTCCATAAGCTCACGATACATCGCCTGCTCTGGGCTCTCGCCATAATTAATCCCGCCTTGTGGAAACTGCCAGGCATGCTCACGGATACGCTTACCCCAAAATACCTGATTGCTGGCATTGCATAAAATAATGCCAACATTCGGGCGAAACCCGTCACGATCTAACATAGCTATATACTGCCTTAATAATTTAATGCAATTTTTTCATATTTCCAGCATTATTGAAAGCAACCATTTACCACAACCTTAATTAAGTAAGAATTAACATGTATTTTCAGCCCACTCATTTATTAAATAGCTATCGCTGCTCGTTAACATTGATCGCAAGCCTGTTATTGGCGGCCTGCAATTCAACTTCTTCCATAGAACCTGAAAATAATTATGCCTATATTACCAATCAGGGTGATAACAGCGTTTCAGTCATCAATACGATATCTAATCAGGTTGTGAGCACAATCGCTGTCGGCAAAGCTCCCGTTGGTGTAGCCGTCTCGGCAGAGTTGCAGCGCGCTTTTATTTCTAATGTGGAAAGTCAGGAAATATCGATTATTAACACGCAGACCAATAAACTGATCGATTCCATTAAAATAAAAGGCTCTCCGGTAGGCTTGGCAATAGCACCCGACAACAAGACCCTTTATGTTGCTGACTGGTTTGAAAATAGAATATTGGCAATTAACACACAAAAGTTCAGCGATATTCGAGAATTAAGCGTTGGCGATGCGCCTGCCGGCCTAATGGTTAGCCCTGATAATCAATGGCTATACATTGCCAATCGCGACAGCAACGACATCGCAGTGATAGACACAGCCACACTAACGATTAAAAAACGCATACCGGTTGGGAAGCACCCGTTCGGACTGGCAATCAGCAACAGCGGCAAATTGGTTGCCAGTGTTAATGTAAAAGATGATACCGTCGATATTATCGATACAGAATCCGGCAAAAAACAGACATTCAAAGTAGGCTATCACCCCTACTGCGCTGCGTTCAGTCAGGATGATAAAACACTGTATGTAACCAATACACAGGATGATAGCGTGACTGTGCTGAACGTAAATACAGGAGCAGCTATTACAACGATTAATGTAGGCAGCACCCCTGAAGGCATCAGCATAGACCACAACATGCAGCACGCGTATATAGCAAACTGGGGGAGCAACAATGTCAGCGTTATTGACACCAAAACCAATCGCTTATTAACAACCATTAAAACTGGTGACAAAAGTCGTGCTTTTGGTCAGTTTATCTTGAGCCATAAGTAAAGTGAATCGAAACAAGGCATAACAAGAAATCTGCCATCATTTAATAAAAGTTTTATTCCTGCTAAATGCTGTCAACCTACTCATTACACATGGCGTTATCTACACATCAGTAGCAGTATTGATTAACGCTGAACAAACCAAATCTAATGCATTAAAAATTTAGATTCTATAAACAAAGCTTGTCATTTATAATGCACTGTTGTTTTTGAATTAATCGTCTCACACATGAGAAATCTGGAGAAAAATGAATGAAAAAATTCTTGGCTTTAATCGCACTTAGCTTAAGCACTAGCTTAGTTTCTTTTACAGCGGCGGCACATGGTCCATCACCGCTTAAAGTTGATAAATCAGTGACTATCAAAGCTGAACCAGCAAAAGTTTGGGCATTGGTAAAAGATTTTGGCAACATGCAAAAATGGCACCCAGCTATTGCAAGTACCAAAATAGAGAAAAAAGGTGAGGATACTTTTAGAACTCTGACGCTTAAAGGCGGCGGTACTATCTATGAGAAACTGCGTAGCGTAGATGAAGGTGACATGAAAATCAGATACGAAATCGTTACTAGCGGTTTGCCACTGACTGATTACAATGCATTCATGGTGGTAACTAAAGGTGCAAAACCAGGTGAAACTAACGTGCAATGGGTTGGCCGTTTCTACCGTCTATACAAATTGAACCCACCTATCCCGGCTGGTCAAGATGACGAAACCGCATTAAAAGCAATCAATGACATCTTTGATGCAGGCTTAGCTGGCTTACAAAAGGCTGCCGAATCGTCAAAGTAAACAACCGCGAAGAATCGCAAAAATGGTCATTTATGCAATGGATACGTGACCTTTTTTGACACTCCAAGCGGGATAGAAGACAATAACCGTCATCTAGTAAATAAAAAGCGGAGCTAATGCTCCGCTTTTTATTGTCCACTATGCCTGAAATAAGATTTTTTCGCGTAGTTAAGAACATACATAAAAGTATTAAGCAGTCGCAATTTTCTTGTAAACCCCAATTAAAAAAACTTAACCTATTGTTTTTAATTAAAATTTAAAGATACCGCCAACTTATTTTATTAAACTACATGTCCAACGTAGATCTAGTCACAATAGCAAAATCAATGATTTCAATAATCAGATAAATATTGGCACAGCCATTGCTTATAGATTATCAGACCAGACAATTTTGATTGCATCAAAGTTGGGGCGTCCGAATAATTAATTACTTATAAACAAAGGAACTCAAAATGAAACAAGTCCAAAAAGGTTTTACCTTAATCGAACTGATGATTGTGGTTGCAATTATCGGTATTCTGGCTGCAGTTGCTATCCCGGCTTACCAAAACTACACCATCAAATCAGCAACAAATGCTTGTATGATGGAAGCAAAATCTTATGTTAATAGTGCAATTGTAGAACTTGCCCAAGGTGATTCAACTACAGCTAGCACAGGCAGATTAGGTGCTTGTACAGCATTTACTCCAAACCCAATCGTAAGTACAACGACTTCAATGACAGCTACACCAAAAGCTCCTGGTGATACAAAAACCATTACATGTGACATCGCAAATGGTGGCAAATGTACATCTAATTAAGAATTTAACTTAGCAAAAAAAGAGACTTATCCAGTCTCTTTTTTTGTTTAAACGAAACAAACCAATTTCCATGCATCAAGGTTAATTACATATTCAGCAAGCGTTACTAAATGTCCAGATACATATATCCTTATTAAGCAGCCATAAATTTTCAATTCAACTGTTAGCATGAGCACATCATGCTTTTGATGCTAACTTCTACTTAGCCAAATACATGTGTCTGATAGCCAGAGTTTTTTATTACACTGAACTTGACTCTCGATTCCATTAACATGTCTGTATCAATCTTTTAAACATGACCAACTTTAATCGTCTACAGTCAAAAAGGTCAATAAAATTAGTTATCATAAAACTATGTCGAAGTTAATCTTTAGTTTAATTAGCCCATTAAACGTTAGCCTTACTTTTGTTGCTCTAATGTTTTTTTTGCCATTTGTAAGCATGATTCACAACCTTCCAATCCCATCATTTTATTCTGAATGGATTGCAGGCTTGCTTGGACTACTTGCTATTGGATCTCTGCTATCCTCAAAATCATTACCTCACATTAGATTACCCCAGATTTCTATTGTGTTTTTAGGTTTATCTGCAATTGTAATTGTGCAATGGCTGATGGGCTTGTTACACTCAACACCGTTTGCATTGCTCGTCATTTCATACTTGATTTGGGCATTTTTATTAACAATCCTCGGCAATCACCTACGTAAAGAATTAGGGTGGGAAAAAGTAGTAACGCCGCTAGCTATTTTTTTAGTAATCGCGGGCTTTGTTAACGCAGGAGTGGTTGTACTGCAAATTGTAATACACACTGGTGGGGAAATTTCATTTCTGCCATATTTATCTAGCTTTGGCACACTTTCTCAGCCAAATCATTTTTCCAGTTTTTGCGCATTGGCAATCGCCTCTACTATTTACTTATACATAAAAGGTAAGTTTTCAACTAGCTTCCTTCTATTAATACTTACATGGTTTTTAATGATGCTGGCATTTTCTGGCTCAAAGAGCTCTTGGATATACCTAACAGCCTTACTAACATTAGCATTCATCACTCAAGTTTTAACAATTAGACAAAATAAAGTATCTACCGAAACAAGAGGTTTGCTACAGATAAGTATATTGGTATTGCCTTTATTCTCGCTTGTACTTCTTTTTATTAATTACATAACTCCTGATGGAATTGTGAATTTACCAACAGAACGCTTTATTGCTAATGCAAACTTACCTTCCCATCGATTATTGATTTGGGTTGACAGTCTTCATCTATTCCTCCAGTCGCCCTGGTTGGGTATTGGAATAGGTAATATGAGATTGGAATCCTTTCTATTGCAGGACACTCCAACAACGTTTGCCTCAAACAGCATTCATGAAAATGCACATAATCTATTTCTACATCTGCTTACTGAAATGGGTGTAGGTGCGCTTTTAATTGTTATAGCAGGCTTAACGCTTTGGATTCGCGGTTTCAAATGGCGCGAACTGAATCTAGAGTCATGGTGGTTAATTACATTGCTTGCTATATTGGGCATTCATAGCATGCTGGAGTATCCACTCTGGTATGCTTATTTCCTAGGCATGGCTGCAGTATTGCTGGGAGCAGGGGATGAAAAGATCATCACTTTTACCAGCTCAGAAAAACCGGTCAGCAACTCAAATTACAAATATGCTTTAGTAATCCGCACAATTTTAGTCATATTTTTATCACTGGGAATAGTAAATTTATACTCTCTGTTTCTCGCTAACTTAAAACTTGAAAATGCAGTATATCGATCAACAAATATACAATCAAAAAAACCAGACAGTGATCTTGAATGGGTGCATCACTATTCACTACTGTCTCCCTACGCAGAAGTTATGTTTGCATTATCAACTGTAATAGATCATGAAAATATAGACTCCAAAATTGCACTCAATCAATCTGCAATGCGTTTTAGACCTTTAAGTAAGCTTTCATATCAACATGCACTTTTACTTAAACTAAAAGGTAATCATGATGAAGCGATAAAATTACTAGACAGATCTCTAAATATCTATCCAGCCAATTTTAAATACACTTTGGAAGAACTATCCCCACTATACAGAAAACACTTTATGGAAATGCTTACTGAAGTAAGCCCAGCACTATCAAGTACAGCAACTCTTGATCACTTAAACGCACCAGCGCCTGAGGATAAAATTCTGTCAATCGCCAAATAAGGCTGCTTGTTGTTTTAAGGCACAAGCCACTTACTGTCAGCGCTCCACTAATTCAAATCAATGTGAATATAGCCTGATGCTGTCCAGAATGTTAATTTCATAACTTCAAATGCTATCCATATAAGTAGTTATAATTCAAAATACAAACTGTACTATAGAGAAGTATCTGCCAAAATGACTTACAAAACCCCACTAGAATTAACTAACCACAATACAGACCTAACCAAAATTAATGCTAGCGTGATCTGGCTTCATGGTTTAGGTGCTGATGGCTATGATTTTGAGCCGGTGGCTAAACAATTGTTAAAGCCTGATGCGCTGCCCAACGTGAGATTTATTCTGCCGCATGCACCTGACATGGCAGTTACACGTAATAACGGCTATGTGATGCCGGCATGGTATGACATTTATGGCGTGATTCCCGTGAGAGAGGAAGATGAAGCCGGCATTAAGATGAGTCAAGCTTACATTGACGCATTGATACAAGCTGAAATTAGCCGCGGAATATCCAGTGACCGTATTGTGCTTGCCGGATTCTCACAGGGAGGCGCTGTCGCCTTGCATACTGCACTGCGTTATCCACATAAGCTTGCGGGCATACTCGCCCTATCAACCTATTTACCACTTCACGCCAAACTAAGCGCAGAAGCTCACACTGCCAATAAAAACATCCCGATTTTTATGGCGCATGGCATTTTTGATGATGTAATCAGTTTAGAGATGAGTAAAGTTTCACGTGATTTGCTGCAAAACTCTGGATTTTCTGTCAACTGGTATGAATACCGCATGGCGCACTCGGTATGCGCTGAAGAGATTATAGACATTGAGTCATTTTTAAAACAGGTTTTATCATAAGTTTTGCCGCTAGATTTGATAGAATAGCAACTTACCTAACTTTTCGTCATTTAGCGTTATGCCTGCTCCCAAAACCGAAAAATCAGCCGCACCCACATCCTCATCAAAGCCCGAATCTGAACAAAGTTATGAGCAGGCGTTTAGCGAGTTAGAGCAAATTGTTGCGCAAATGGAATCTGGGCAAATGTCGCTGGAAGACTCCCTTACTGCATACAAGCGTGGTAACACGCTACTCGAATTCTGTCAGAAATCTCTCGCAGACGTTGAACAACAAGTCAAAATATTGAATGAGCGCCAGCAATTAACGCCATTCAACGCAGAAAATGAATAAGCAAGCATGACTGATCATATCGCATCAGATTTCCTCACCTGGGCAAAAACCAGGCAGGAACGCATTGAAGAAGTGCTAGATGAAGCACTACCTCCAGATAGCCTGGAGCCGCATAAACTGCATAGCGCGATGCGTTACAGCGCGCTTGGCGGCGGCAAACGTGTACGCGCACTTCTATGCTATGCCGCTGCTGAGCTTTGCAACACTGAGATAGAAATTGCTGACGCTGCTGCAGCGGCTGTTGAGTTAATTCACGCCTACTCGCTAGTACATGACGATATGCCATGCATGGATGACGATGACTTGCGTCGCGGCAAACCGAGCTGCCATAAACAATATGATGATGCCACAGCCTTACTGGTAGGCGATGCGCTGCAAAGCTTGGCGTTTGATGTGTTATCAACACCGCAATTGTGTGCAAATGCAAACCAGCAGATCAGTATGTTAAATATACTGGCAAAAGCTGCCGGTTCAACTGGCATGGCGGGTGGTCAGGCTATTGATTTAAGTTCGGTTGGTAAAGCATTGTCGCAGCAGGAGCTTGAAGACATGCATCAGCTCAAAACTGGCGCCTTAATTCAGGCAGCAGCATTGCTGGGCGCTGCAAATGGCTCACTCGCACAAATTTCAGCTGTTCACGTTTACGCAGAAAATATTGGCCTTGCATTTCAAGTGATTGATGATATTTTGGATACTGAAGCAGATACCGCTACACTAGGGAAAACCGCTGGTAAAGATGCCGATAGCAACAAACCGACCTACGTCACGATTTTAGGTTTAGATGTCGCAAAGCGCCTGGCTGATCAACTGCACGAAACAGCGATTACAGCATTAGTGCCTTTCGGTGATCAGGCCTTGCGATTACGCGAGCTTGCCAGTTTTATTACCCAACGCAGTTTTTAATAACTTATTTAGATTAAATCACTCTACTTGTGACTCCGCTACTCGACACCATTGATTACCCTCAACAACTGCGCCTGCTTGAGCGCAGGCAACTTGTGCAGCTCGCGCAGGAGTTACGTTTATTTCTAATTGACAGTGTTGCCAGAACCGGCGGACATCTGGCTTCCAATCTAGGTGTAGTAGAACTTACTATTGCCTTGCATTATGTGTTCAATACGCCAGATGACAAACTGGTTTGGGATGTCGGCCACCAGACTTACCCACATAAAATTCTGACCGGTCGTCGTGAAAAAATGCAAAGCCTGCGCAAACCACAAGGGATTGCAGGCTTTCCACGCCGCAATGAAAGCGAATACGACACTTTTGGCACCGGGCATTCCAGCACCTCCATTTCTGCAGCGCTGGGTATGGCGGTAGCGGCCCAGAAAACCGGCAGTGCGCGACGTTCTGTCGCTATCATCGGCGATGGCGCAATGACCGCCGGCATGGCATTTGAAGCCTTGAATAATGCAGGCAATATGGACGCCAACCTGCTTGTGATACTCAATGATAACGACATGAGTATTTCTAATAATGTCGGCGCACTCAATAAATATCTAGCAAAATTATTATCCAGCCGCTTTTATGGCACAGTAAGAAAATCCGGCAAAAAAGTACTATCAGCGGTGCCGCCGATGATGGAGTTTGCCAAGCGCGCGGAAGAGCATGTTAAAGGCATGGTGATGCCAGGCACATTGTTTGAAGAGTTTGGTTTTAACTATATTGGCCCTATTGATGGTCACGATCTCGATGCATTGATTGATACGCTGCACAATATTAAAGAGCTTAACGGGCCGCAATTTCTGCATATTGTCACGCAAAAAGGCAAGGGATTTGAACCAGCTGAAGACAACCCGAATAAATTCCATGGTGTAGGTAAATTTGATCCAACCAACGGCAATGCCATCAGTGCTAGCCCAGTAAAAACCTACACAGAAGTATTCGGCGACTGGCTGGTAGACATGGCAGCAGCAGACCCGCGTCTTATTGGTATTACACCTGCCATGTGCGACGGCTCGGGCTTGAATGCCTTTGCCAGCGCATACCCGAATCGTTACTTTGACGTAGGCATTGCTGAACAGCATGCCCTCACTTTCGCGGCGGGCATGGCCTGTGATGGATTAAAACCGGTAGTTGCAATTTACAGTACATTCTTGCAGCGCGCCTACGACCAGTTGATTCATGATATCGCGCTGCAGAATTTGCCGGTATTGCTGGCAATCGACCGCGCTGGTTTAGTGGGTGCGGATGGCCCTACACATGCAGGCAGCTTTGATTTGACTTACCTGCGCTGCATTCCGAATATTGTGATAATGACACCGAGCGATGAAAACGAATGCCGAAAAATGCTGACCACCGGTTTTCAATACCCGGGTGTTTCAGCAGTACGCTACCCGCGCGGCAGTGGCAGTGGTGCTCTAATTGAGTCTGAACTGACTCCGATTGAAATCGGCAAAGGGCAAGTGGTACGCAACGGTAAAAATATCGCCATTCTGGCGTTTGGCTCCATGCTCGCTCCGGCACTAAAGGCTGCTGAATCTATAGATGCCACTGTTGCGAATATGCGCTTTGTAAAACCAATTGACGCAGAACTCATTGAAAAATTAGCAAATACACATTCCTATATTGTCACCGTAGAAGAAAACTGCATTATGGGCGGTGCTGGCTCAGCCGTCATGGAAGCGTTGCAGGCAATGCAGAAAAATATCGCACTACCGGTTAAAACGCTTTGCCTTGGTTTGCCTGATCTATTTATTGAGCATGGAGTACATGAAACTATGCTCGCAGAATGTGGTCTAGATGCTGAAGGTATTGCTGACGCAATTGCGCAGTTAATAACCTAGTGTTATACTCAACTATTATTTAAATCTATCAAGCCAAGCACAATGAGCCAAACAAACCCGCAAAACCCGATTGAAGACGTACAGAACACTGCTGATACACGCCATTTAGCCATTGATAAGGTTGGTATCAAAGCCATACGCCATCCTGTAGTAGTCAAGGATAAATCTGGCGGCGAGCAGCATACAGTGGCTGTATTCAATATGTATGTGCATCTGCCACAGCATTTCAAAGGCACACACATGTCACGTTTTGTTGAAATTCTCAACATGAACGAACATGCGATTTCAGTCGAGTCATTCGAAACCATACTACGTGAAATGGTGACTCGACTTGAAGCCGAGTCAGGACATGTTGAAATGACATTCCCCTACTTTGTAAATAAAGCAGCACCCATTTCTGGCGTAAAAAGTCTATTGGATTATGAAGTGACTTTCATTGGTGAAATCCACCAGGGCAAATATGACATTACGGTAAAAGTCCTAGTGCCGGTTACCAGCCTTTGTCCTTGCAGTAAAAAAATCTCTAGCTATGGTGCTCACAACCAACGTTCACACGTTACCGTAACAGCGCTGATCAATGATTTCATCTGGATTGAAGATATTATTGATTTGGTAGAAAAACAGGCATCTTGCGAGCTCTATGGTTTACTGAAACGCCCTGACGAAAAATTCGTGACTGAGCGCGCTTACGATAATCCTAAATTTGTTGAAGACATGGTGCGCGATGTTGCCGCCCAGCTTAACGCAGAAAAACGTATTGAAGCCTATACAGTTGAGTCCGAGAACTTTGAGTCTATTCACAATCATTCTGCTTATGCGCTGATTGAAAGAGATAAACGTAAACACTAAGTGTTAACTAAGCATTAAAATTAAAAAGCCACTAAATAGTGGCTTTTTAATTTTAATGCGCTAATATTTCTTGGTCAGCGTCATCATAATATCCTTACGCTGCATATCCAGCCGGTTCAAAGCACTCATCCCAAGCAGCACAACAGACGGCGACCCACCCTCCAGCACGCTAGCCTGCACTTGGCTAAGTGTAATACCCCCGATTTGAAGATTGGCAATTGTGACAAGATAAGCAGTTACCACCCCATTCGCAGTTGAAACCTGCACGGGTTGGCCACGCCTATAATCAATTTTTGCAAATTTAGCATCTCCACTATTCAGTGCCACCGTTGTAGCGCCGGTATCAAGCAGAAACTTTAATGGCACTCCGTTAATCTTGCACTCAGATAAAAAGTGCCCCTGAGCATCTGCATACAAAGTAACACTGGGGCTGCTGGAACTCGCGCTTCCAGCAATCGAAGCTGCCTGTCCCATGCCTAACTGCCTGGTTTTTCCTTCAACAAGCAATGTTGCCGAGCGGCTATCAGCAGCCAACAGTTTAACGCCATCACTAACTTGGCCAACACTTAAAGTCTTTGGCTTACCGCCGTTAATCATAATTACAGCCATATTGCTAAACAAGCCGACTACATTGACTTGCGTTTCGGCAAAAACACTAGTGCTAGCAAGCAAGCCTGCTATTAGCAAAACCACATATGGCCTCATCTGAACATACCCCCGGATTTTTGCTGATCTTGACTGAGCTTCAATCCAAATCCTATCACAGCCAACCCGAGCAAAGGGAAAGCCGCAGCTAAAACAAATGTCTGCTGCCCCCCCAAGTACTGCAAAGCATAACCACCTGCTATGCCACCGATCGCACCGCCCACACCATAAGCCACACTGTTATAAATAGCCTGCCCTTTCGCCTGATGGCGACCTTTAAAAAACTGGGTAACCACTTCAACCGATGCGGCGTGGAAGCTGCCAAACGTCGCTGCATGCAGTGTTTGTGCAAGAATGATCATCCACAGGTTATCTACTGAAACACCGATCAAAGTAAATCGAATAACAGCCAATACCAGACTGGTCAATAAAATCGCTTTCAAACTAAAACGAGCCATGATTTTTGGCATCAGCATGAAAATACCGATTTCACAGATCACACCCACCGACCATAACAGGCCTATCGCGCCTTTACTGTAGCCATGCTCGCTTAAATAGATAGAATAAAAATTGTAGAGCACGCCATGCGCTGTCACCATGAGCGAACACCCAACCAGCAAAGCAATGACATTGGGCTGCTTGATGACCTGCCAGATTGAAAAATGATCATGCTCATGTGGCTCTACAGTAGGCTCAGGCAAGGTATAGGACAATATAAATAGACAGACCTGTACAATCAATAAAAACCACAGCAAACTTGCAATACCGGCACGATCAATCATAAAACCAAGGATGACAGCAGCGACAATGAACCCCAATGACCCCCACATACGAATGCGGCTATAGTGGCCGTTGGTAGTGGCAAGATGCGCAAGCGTGAGTGACTCCGCCAGCGGCAAGGTTGAACTGGTAAATAGGCTCAAAGCCGCCATCACAAAGAACATCCAGAAGAATCCGTGCGCCCAGAATACCGCGACAAAACCACATAGTCCGAGAAATGCAGTAAGCCTGATCCACTGTGCGCGCTTACCGGTATGGTCTGCCAACCAGCCCCAAAAATTAGGCGCAAAAATACGGCTGATCTGGAATAAAGACATCAATATGCCGATATCAGCCGCTGAAAACTTTTCTGATTGCAGATACAAGCCCCAGTAAGGCACGAACGCACCTACAAAAAAATAGTAGATGAAATAGAAACGGGAAAGCCGGTTATGAAGTTTTGTATGCATATCAATCTGTTTAATGACGCGCCGCTATAATAAAAAAGCCGGCTAGCAGCCGACTTCTTTGTTACTTAGTCGGCTACAAGCAGAATATAACCGATCTTTTAATAGCGAAAGCTATTTGTTCACTAATGTTTGTACATTAAAAAGATTAAAATATTTTAGGTGTACTGCAATTCACATCAGCATTCTGAGCACGGTGGCGTAAAGCATGATCCATCAACACCATTGCCAGCATTGCCTCTATGATAGGCGTTGCTCTAACGCCCACACACGGATCATGGCGTCCCGTTGTCTGCATCATGACGGCATTACCATGCTTATCGATTGAACGGCGCTCCTGCGGAATGCTGGAAGTTGGTTTCAACGCAACATTCACGCGAATTTCCTGACCAGTTGAGATGCCTCCAAGAATGCCGCCGGCATGATTACTGACAAAACCCTGCGGCGTCATTTCATCAGAATGCACACTGCCTCTTTGTGCAACAGCAGCAAAGCCCTCACCAATTTCCACGCCTTTTACAGCATTGATGCTCATCATTGCATAAGCTATTTCCGCGTCCAGACGATCAAAAATCGGCTCACCCCAACCCACTGGCACACCTTCTGCTACCACGGTAATTCGGGCACCAACTGAGTCGCGTTCTGCACGGATTTTATCCAGGTACTCTTCCAACTTTGGCAGCACTGTTGTATTGGCAGAGAAAAATGGATTACTGTTGACAACATCCCAGCTCTCAAACGGGATATCTATTTCACCAAGCTGACTCATATAACCGCGAACCGTCACACCAAAACGCTCTTTGAGCCATTTTTTCGCAATAGCACCTGCAGCTACGCGCGCAGCTGTCTCACGTGCACTGGATCGACCACCGCCACGGTAATCCCTGATGCCGTATTTCTGCGTATAAGTGTAATCCGCATGACCAGGGCGGAAAGTATCCATGATTTTGCTGTAGTCCTGACTGCGCTGATCCGTATTGCGAATCAGCAAGCCGATAGGCGCACCAGTAGTTTTACCTTCAAATATACCGGAAAGTATCTCCACAGCATCAGCCTCCTGGCGCTGTGTTACATGACGTGAAGTACCAGGTTTACGGCGATCCAGATCAATTTGCAGATCTTCTGCACTCAATGACAATCCAGGCGGACAGCCATCCACAATGCCGCCGATAGCTGCACCGTGAGATTCTCCAAATGACGTAAAGGTAAAAAGCTTACCAAGTGTATTACCTGACATGATGCGACCTCAATTAAAGTTAATAGATTTTAACACATCATGCAAAAGTATTAATTTACCAAGCCTTTAATCCATTGTGTATAGACGAGACTGGCTACTTTATTCAGGAAAAAACAATGCAGCGGCAAATTCTCCATGATCACTTCTCTAGATTGCACCGCATCGCTTGCACTTGACTGCCTGATTTCATCAGCACCAACATCGCACCATGCCTCAACCATTTCCGGAGTCATCTCGATATGGCACTGAAACGCCAAGTGCTTGCCGATAGCATAAGCCTGGTTCTGACAGTGCTTACTTGACAGTAAATGGGTAGCGCCCTCCGGCAAACTAAAGGTTTCACCATGCCAGTGAAAACCATTAAAGCTTTCCATATCACCAAACCAGTGATGTGCTGTAGCATTGGGGCTGACAGTTACCTCTCCCCAGCCGATTTCCTTGATGGAATTTTGTGTGACAACTCCACCCAAAGCTTTACTGATCAGTTGTCCACCCAGGCAGTGCCCCAATACCGGCACATCAGCCACAACTGCTTCACGGATCAAGTCTAATACAGGCATAATCCAAGGCAAATCATCGTTAACACTCATCGGGCCGCCCATGAGCACCATGCCACTAAACACGCTGATAGACTCAGGGACAGCATCGCCTTCATCAATCTTGATTAACTGCCATGGAATACCGTGCGCATCTAAAAAAGTTGCCAGATAACCAGGGCCTTCTACCGCAACATGTCTAAAAATAACTACAGGTTTCATTATTACAGCACCTTATATTTTCCAATTTCAATATTATCAATCGTGTAATTACCTATTGCATAACGAATCAGGCGCAAAGTCGGGAACCCGACTTTCGCAGTCATGCGGCGTACCTGGCGATTTTTTCCTTCCGATATCCTGATTTCCAGCCAAGTGGTAGGAATCGCTTTACGTTCGCGTATCGGTGGATTACGTGTCCATAGATTTTCCGGCTCAATGATTATTTTAACTTCAGCGGGTCTGGTAAAAAAATCACCCAAATCCACACCTTCGCGTAAAGGCTGCAGGTCAAGGTTTACAGGTGCGCCCTCCACCTGAACCCAGTAAGTTTTAATTTCTTTATATTTAGGGTCACTTAAACGATGTTGTAATACGCCGTCATCGGTTAAAATAAGCAATCCTTCTGAATCTGTATCTAAACGCCCGGCTGCATAAACATCGGGGATCGGAATGAAGTCTTTTAACGTGGCGTGCCCGTCTTTTCCGTTTTTAGGGTCATGCGCACTGAACTGGCACACGACGTTAAAAGGTTTATTGAATAAAATTATCATACTTAGGAAATTTTGAATGACTTCTAAAATTATCAAACCAGCTACTGGCGAAAAAATTACTGTAAATGCAGATAATTCGCTCAATGTGCCGAATCACCCGATTATCCCATTTATTGAAGGTGATGGTATAGGTGTCGATATTACCCCACCAATGATCAAGGTCGTAGATACTGCCGTAAATAAAGCTTACAACGGCACACGAAAAATCTCATGGATGGAAGTTTTTGCTGGTGAAAAAGCGGTAAAAGTCTATGGTAAAGATCAGGATGGCAAAGATACATGGCTTCCAAGCGAGACCATGCAAGCCGTACGTGATTATGTAATTTCAATTAAAGGCCCACTGACCACGCCGGTAGGCGGTGGCATTCGTTCACTCAACGTAACCCTGCGCCAGGAGCTGGATCTTTACGTCTGCCTGCGCCCGGTACAATATTTTACCGGTGTACCAAGCCCGGTGAAACACCCTGAAAAAACTGACATGGTAATTTTCCGCGAGAACACCGAAGACATCTATGCCGGTATTGAATGGGCAGCGGGTAGCGATGAAGTTGAAAAAGTGATCAATTTCTTAAGTGATATGGGTGTGCGCAAAAAAATCCGCTTCCCGGAGTCATCTGCAATTGGTATCAAACCGGTATCGATTGACGGTAGCAAACGCTTAGTGCGCAAAGCGATTCAATATGCAATTGATAATAACCGCAAGTCTGTCACTATTGCCCACAAAGGCAATATCATGAAGTTTACTGAAGGTGGCTTCAGGGATTGGGGCTACGAGGTTGCGAAGCAGGAATTCGGCGCCATTGAAATTGACGGTGGTCCATGGTGCAAACTGCCTAATGGTATTGTGATTAAAGACTGTATCGCTGACGCATTCCTGCAGGAAATTCTGCTACACCCGCAAGATTATGATGTAGTTGCAACGCTGAATCTGAACGGCGACTACATGAGTGATGCTTTAGCAGCACAAGTTGGTGGCATCGGCATTGCACCTGGTGCCAACTTGAGCGATACGGTAGCCATGTTTGAAGCTACACACGGCACCGCACCAAAAATTGCCGGCAAAAACATTGCCAACCCTAGCTCATTAATTCTTTCAGCTGAAATGATGTTACGTCATTTGGGCTGGATAGAAGCAGCAGATCTGGTACTGAAGGGTGTTGCGAATGCGATTATGGCTAAACGCGTAACTAGCGATTTCTCTACGCAGATGGAAGACGCAACGCAAGTGGGCACGTCAGAATTTGGTGATGAAATTATCGCCAACATGTAAGCACCACCAATAATACAAGCATTAAAAATAAAAAAACGGCACATAAAATAATATTTTATGTGCCGTTTAAACTTGGTCGATCATCTCAAGATAATCAACCTAATATATCTTTAGGCTTAAGCCTTTTGAATATTTGAAGCTTGTTTACCCTTTGGGCCTTCAGTCAAATCAAAGCTTACGCGTTGACCTTCTTTAAGACTTTTGTAACCGGACTCCACGATTGCAGAGAAGTGTGCGAATAAATCGTCACCACCATCATCTGGGGTAATAAAACCAAAACCTTTAGAATCGTTAAACCATTTTACGGTACCTGTTGCCATTTCATACATCCTTACATAAT
>Ga0208125_100171_pt1 | contig 58122 bp, 53 predicted proteins | sample LakWasM128_HOW14_2_FD_183938 | JGI IMG/M metagenome (GOLD analysis project Ga0208125, IMG submission 183938) | Freshwater sediment methanotrophic microbial communities from Lake Washington under simulated oxygen tension - Sediment Metagenome... | ecosystem: Environmental > Aquatic > Freshwater >...
GAATCTACCAAGCCATTCAGCCATGCCCTCAGTTTAGGGTAGGGTGCCCCGGCAAACCAACACTCATCCACTGCCGAAAATTGGCGAACAAACGGGAAAATTGCAATGTCGGCGATGCTTCGCTGATGACTACATAAGTAACTAGTCTGGTCTAAGCGTTGCTCCAGCAGCCGCAAAAACACCTCACCTTGCGCACGGTAATACTCAGGAGGATGTTCGGGAAAGCGCACAGCGTATTTGTAATGATCCAAGGCCGATTTAAACGCACCGTCATTTTCTGCAATCAGCTCTCTGGCTTGCAGTTGCAGCGTGTTATCTTCAGAAAAAAGCCAGCCCTCACTATCTCGCTGAGCAAGCGCCCATTGCATTACATCAATACTCTCATCAATGACCGTGCCATCAGGCAAAACCAACACCGGCACCGTACCCTTGGGTGAAACTTGCAGCATGTGCGGGGGCTTGTTGTTAAAGCTAATTTCACGAACTTCAACCTCAACCCCGGCATAGTACAAGGCCATTCTGGCGCGCATGGCATAGGGGCAACGCCGATATGAATAGAGTATTGGCTTTTGCACTACTCACCCATCAGGTGCAGTAACACTTTTCGGCTATGCGATGCAAGGCGGTGCTCATACAGGAAGATACCCTGCCAGGTGCCAAGTGCGGCCTTACCGTCCAGCAAGGGAATGGACAAACAGGTCTGGGTCAACGCAGTGCGGACATGGGCAGGCATATCGTCAGGGCCTTCAGCAGTATGCATAAACAAAGAGTCGCCGTCCGGCACCAGACGTGCAAAGAATCTCTCCATATCCACCAGCACTTCTGCATCGTAGTTTTCATTAATCAGCAAGCTGGCTGAGGTATGCTGAATATAGAGGGTAAGCATGCCCGTTTGCAGTCTGCTGCTCGCGGCCCAGCTAAGAATTTCAGGCGTAATGTCATACAGGCGACGCCCCTGCGTTTTAACATTGATATGATGGGTAAACTGGCGCATAACGAAATCCTGACTGAATAATCAATAAACTCAAAACTAATGATCAAGACTAATTATAACGACAGATGCTATTTTGCCTTAACAGCTGTTAAGATTAATATCGCCTGCCCCATAATGTAGTACTCACCAAAAAATAAAGAACAATCATGCTATTGCGATACTTTCGTCGAGCAACAGAGCCTGCGCACTTAACTGCATTGCGCAATGTTCCTTTATTCTCAGGATTGCGCACTCACGAACTGCATACCTTGAATGACCTGCTGCACCAACGCAGCTATGTTACCAACGAAATTATTTTCGACCAGAATGAAGAAGGCCAGGCCGTTTACTTTGTGCTTTCCGGCAAAGTCTTCATTAACCGGCAAAACCACAACACTCCCATCGCAGAACTAGGCGCAGGTCTGTTTTTTGGTGAGCGCGCACTCATGTCTAACTTGCCGAGAGTGGCGCAGGCCAAGGCAGCAGAAAATTGTGTGCTGGCCGTATTGTTCCGTGAGGACTTTCTCAATCTGCTCAAAACCCACCCGCAGATTGCCGCAAAAATCACCGAACACGCTACTTTCAGGGAGGTCAACTACCCCATTCACGACGGAGAAGATGAACCGGCAGCCCTTGCCACCACCCCCAATGTGCCTGGCCCAGTCACCTGGCTCGGCATTATGCTGACCACCTGTCTGCTACTGTTCGTATTCAAGAAAATTCTGTGGCTGGTTGTACCCTTCCTGCTGGCCCTTATTCTTTACTACCTGCTGGCTCCCATCACCAAAAGAATGGTGTTGTCAGGCTTCAGCAACCAGCTTGCTGCCGTCACGTTAAGCGGTGTGTTTTTGCTGGGGATAGGGCTGGCGGTATTGCTGTTCTACCCACTGACCATGGCCAATGCCGAGCTGTGGCAAGCCAGCATCATCCGTTACCTGTCAGGCGGTGCCGTGATGGTGGACCAGCTACTGCAGGGACTGCAACACCGCTTTACCTTTTTACAGAACGCCCAGTTCGGCGAAGATATCTACCTGAAGTTCCGCGACTTCTCGGAGCACTTCTCCGACAAATACCTGGGCAGTATGTTACTGGGCGTCGCTGCGTGGCTACCGTCTTTATTGCTGGCGCCTATCATCACTTTCTTTATGCTGAAAGATGGCGCATCAATCAGAAAAATGCTGGGAGATGCAGTTCCAAATGCATTTTTTGAAAAAACCCTGTACCTGATCCACGCGATTGACAGGACGGCACGGCTCTACTTCATAGGCCTGCTAAAAATGACGGTTGCGGACTCAATGGTCATGGCGATTGCCTTTGCCGTATTGGGTTTGTCTTACCCTTTGCTATTAGGCGTTATCGTGGCTGTGCTGTGCTGGATTCCCTATCTGGGACCGATACTGGGATTTGCCATGGTAATGATGGTGACGGCGACCGACTTCCCTGGCAACGTATCCATGCTGTACGGCATTGTGGCCGTGTTTGCAGCCATGCGTATATTGGATGACTTTGTATTTTTGCCGATTATTATCGGCAAAAGCTTGCGCATACACCCGCTGTTAACCGTGATGATGTTCCTGATTGGCGAGGCCATTGCCGGCATTGCCGGCCTGATGCTGGCCATTCCTATCCTGGGGGTGGTGATGGTACTAGGTGAAACACTGGAAATTATCCTGACCGACAAACGCCTGCGGGCGAGGTACCGACATTCGCAACAACTGGCGTGGCAAGCAGCCAGCCAAGACCTGACAACCTGAATCAGGTTTTAGGTTTTACTACACGCGTGCTGATCGCAGGATTTGGCTACCAGCCCCAGCGATAGTTAAAGCCGGGGCCATAGTAAGGCCGATGCCGCCAATAGGGAGATGGGCCATATCCATAGCCCCAGAACGGATCATAGTACCGTTGCGAGTCCAGTTGATATTGGCGTTTGAGCTTGGCCTTTTCTGCCTGCTTCTCTTTTTCCCGTTTATTGATCTCATCGGCAAAACCATCGCGCAAAGCTTGTTCACGCGCATTGTGTATGTAGTCCAGCACCTTGCTGTCTACCCCCTGTTTACTTAAATCCACTACCTGCGTAGGCGTCAAATCGTACTGGGAGTTACTCGCCTTGATTTTTTCGATGATGACATCCGGAGGAGTGGTTTTGGATAAAACGACAATCTCATCCAGTGTCAGATTAGGGATGGGCTTGGGCATGATACGCTCCAGCTCTTCTGCTGAAATGCGCTTGATCTGCGGCTCCTGCTGCGCGGTGGTAGCGCACCCGGCAAGTAAAAGCAGTACGGAGATTAAAGCAAGCAGGTGTGGTATATGCATAGACTTACCCGGTAATAGTATTAATAGTTGAGCATAAGACAAGCGAGTTATTCATGAAATTCCCCGTCACTCCTAAAAAAATAGACTTGATCAGTATAGGCAGTTAGTACAACCAGCTTTTCACCTGCTAATCTTTCCTGAGCATTAGCCTTTCCTAAGTATCAGTGGTGAAGGAGTTGTCAGTTTGACATCATACGGATGCTTTTTATGCTGGTACAGTTCCAGCACTTTACGCACATATTGCCGCGTCTCGACATAAGGCGGCACGCCTTTATGTCTGTCCACGGCTCGCTCACCCGCATTATAAGCCGCCACTGCCAGCTTCACATCACCACGGAAATAAGACAACAGCCAGCGCATATAAGAAATGCCGCCCTTGATGTTTTGCGTGGCATCATAGGCATTGCGCACATTGAAGCGCTCGGCGGTAGCCGGGATTAGCTGCATCAGCCCCATGGCGGCTTTGGCCGACCTGGCCTGGGTCTTAAAATTAGACTCTACCGCGATCAGCGAAAGAATAAGCTTGGGGTCGACCTGATACCAGTCGGATAGGGTACTGACCAGATCGACTACCCAGCGCTTGCTTTTGGGCAGATGCTTGATCTGGAAATCGATATTGGCAGTCGCAGTCGAATCGGTAGTGAATGGTGCCTTCTCAGGCAATACTGCCTCCAGCAGGCACTGTGGCAGCTCAGTGGTGCTGAACTCAATGGTCTCCAGCATTTTTTGCGCTTCGAAATGCCCATGAGCTGCCGCCAGTGAAAATAAAGAAGCTCCCAGGGCGCGGCTCTTGGGCACCCCTTTACCAAAAGCGTACAGCATACCCAGACGGTATTGTGCTTCAGCACTACCCAGGCGTGAAGCCTCGCAATACAGGCTGGCAGCCTGCCAGTCGCCCTCCTGCTCATTGTCGTCACGCTCCAAACCAACTGCCCGCTCCAGCAATACCTGTACGGCTGGCGGCTCGTTGGCAAACGTGGCTATTTCGTCTTCTGTCAGCGTTGCCCACGCAGTGGTACTTGCCATCAAGCACAGCAGTAGCACCGCTCGTTTCACTACAACAGTTATTGCCATATGGCCTTTTTGTCATCAACCTGAAGCTGAAGGGGGCGGGCACTGGCACGCCCTGGCATTCAGTTATGCTTTGCTGAATGCCATCTTCCCACCCTTGTAGTCTACTCGCACTGTGTCTTTAGCAGCAAAGTTGCCGGACAGAATTTCGCGTGCCAATGGATTCTCGATCTCTGACTGGATCGCGCGCTTGAGTGGCCGTGCACCGTAAACCGGGTCGAAGCCTGCGTTGGCAATCTCGGCCAAAGCCGGATCGGAAACTTCCAGTTTCATATCCATCGCTACCAGACGCTTGGCCAGGTATTGCAGCTGGATACCGGCAATCGATTTGACGTGGTCTTCACCAAGAGCATGGAATACCACCACTTCATCAATCCGGTTGACGAATTCAGGACGGAAATGGCTCTTCACTTCACCCATCACCGCCAGCTTGATGACCTGATAATCGTCGCCGCTCATATTCTGTATCATCTGGCTGCCAAGATTGGAGGTCATGATGATGACCGTATTCTTGAAATCCACAGTCCGGCCCTGCCCATCCGTCAGGCGGCCGTCGTCCAGCACTTGCAGCAACACATTGAATACATCAGGGTGCGCTTTCTCAACCTCATCCAGCAGAATGACCGAGTAGGGCTTACGACGTACCGCTTCCGTCAAGGTACCGCCTTCTTCATAGCCTACATATCCCGGAGGCGCGCCTATCATGCGCGATACAGAGTGCTTTTCCATGAACTCGCTCATGTCGATACGGATCAGATGATCCTCCGAATCGAACAGGAAGCCAGCCAGCGCCTTGCATAACTCTGTCTTGCCGACCCCGGTAGGCCCCAGGAACAGGAAAGAACCATAGGGGCGGTTAGGGTCTGACAAACCGGAACGCGAACGACGAATGGCATCCGACACCAGGCGCACCGCCTCGTCCTGCCCTACCACGCGCTCATGCAACTTGGTTTCCATGGTGAGTAGCTTCTCACGCTCACCCGTCATCATTTTTGAAACCGGGATGCCCGTCGCACGGCTCACCACCTCCGCAATTTCTTCTGCACCCACTTGGGTGCGCAGTAGCTTGTGTTTTTTCTGCTGGGTTTCCGACTCACTAGTCGCTTCTTTCAGCTGCGCCTCAAGCTGCGGCAGCTTGCCGTATTGCAGCTCGGAAACCTTCTGCCATTCGCCCTTGCGGGTGGCCTCTTCCATTTGCTGCCTGATTTTCTCAATAGCTTCCTTGATATGGGCAGAACCTTGCACCTGGGCTTTTTCCGCTTTCCAGACTTCTTCCAGATCGGAAGACTGCTTTTCCAGCCGCTCGATTTCCTCTTCGATCAGGGAAAAGCGCTTTTTCGAGCCTTCGTCCTTTTCACGACGCACTGCCTCGCGCTCAATCTTGAGTTGAATCAGGCGACGGTCCAGCTTATCCAGCTCTTCCGGTTTGCTATCGATTTCCATCTTGATGCGCGCAGCCGCCTCGTCAATGAGGTCTATGGCCTTATCCGGCAGAAAACGGTCGGTGATGTAGCGATGTGACAACTCGGCTGCCGCCACGATAGCCGGGTCGGTGATCTCCACGCCATGGTGCAGCTCATATCTTTCCTGCAAGCCGCGCAGGATGGCAATGGTAGCCTCTACCGTAGGCTCATCCACCAGCACTTTCTGGAAACGACGTTCCAGTGCGGCATCTTTCTCTATGTATTTGCGGTATTCATCCAGCGTGGTGGCGCCCACGCAATGCAGTTCGCCGCGTGCCAGCGCGGGCTTGAGCATATTGCCGGCATCCATCGCTCCTTCGGCTTTACCGGCGCCGACCATGGTATGCAACTCGTCGATAAAGACAATGGTCTGGCCTTCATCCTGCGACAACTCCTTTAACACCGATTTTAGGCGCTCTTCAAATTCTCCGCGATATTTGGCACCGGCCAGCAACGCCGCCATATCAAGCGACAGGACTTTTTTTCCTTTCAGGCTCTCAGGGACTTCTCCATTGACGATACGTTGTGCCAGGCCTTCCACAATGGCAGTTTTACCCACGCCAGGCTCGCCGATCAACACCGGGTTGTTCTTGGTGCGGCGTTGTAATACCTGGATGGCACGACGAATTTCGTCGTCACGGCCAATGACCGGGTCCAGTTTGCCAGCGCGGGCACGCTCGGTCAGATCCATCGTATATTTCTTGAGTGCCTCACGGCTGCCTTCGGCTTCCTGGTTGTTCACAGCATCACCGCCACGAACCGCATGGATAGCGCTTTCCAGGGCCTTCTTATTCAGCCCTGCCTGCTTGAGCAAACGTCCGGTCTCGCCTTTGTCTTCAGTCAGTGCCAATAAAAACATTTCACTGGCAATAAAGCTATCGCCTAATTTTTGTGCATTTTTGTCCGTTACATTTAACAGGTTATTGAGATCGCGAGAGATGGCAACCTCGCCCGCATTGTTTTCTATCTTAGGTAAATTGCTGATTGCCAGTTGCAACGATGATTTTAAAGGTTCAAGATTAACCCCCGCACGAGCAAGCAGGGAGCCGGTGCCGCCGTCATCCTGGTTCAGTAACGCGGCCAGCAGATGCTGAGCCTCTATACTGGGATTATCGTTACCGACGGCAAGACTTTGGGCATCGTTGATAGCTTGCTGGAACTTGGTAGTAAGCTTGTCAAAACGCATAACGTTCTCCAATGATTTTTATGTTGTCACTAACATGGGGGAGTATTTTTTTATTTCAAGTTTTGCCGGGATTAGCCGATAGATACTTAATAGAATTTTTGTCTGCATTAACATGCATGCTAAGTAATTGAATCGACTACCAGCATTGAAATAAAGCTATTTAATTAGAGATTATTAATGCACGTTAAGAAAACAACAGGCTTAATAGCACAAAACAAATCTCCTCACGACAGCGAGAAAGAGATGCATGCATTCGATAATATTGAAACATACCTGATCAAGAGCCTGGCAACCTCCCTGCAAGGTGTTGCCATTATTGCGACTGATTTGAAATGCAGCGTCAGCTATGCAAACCCGTATGCCTATGAAATTTTCAACCTTGATACCAAGCAGGTCGCTGCTGGCAATGGCCGACTGCCGGCAGCCATCCATAAACGCTTAGTCGCTGAACTCAAGAAATCCAGTACCGAATTTATCCTGCAATACGCATCAGCCAACAGGGTATGTACCCTCAAGGTGATGACTTCCAACCTGGGCGATACGGATAAGCTGCTCCCGGGCTATGTGCTCTACATGCACGACATTACGGATCGTGTCGCTACAGAGCTGCAGCTCAGACACACAGAAAAAGTGCTACGCAGCCTGATTAATGCCAGCCCCGACTTCATCTGCTTCAAGGATGGTAAAAATCACTGGCTGGAAGCCAACAGCAGCGGGCTGGATTTATTCCATCTCGGCGCCGATAGCTATCACAACAAGACTGACCAGGAACTGGCTCATATCGCGCACCCGGTTTTCAAGGAGGCCTTCCTGCATTCCAAGGCTTCGGATGATCATGCCTGGAATAGCAAAAAACTGGTACGTGATGAAGAAACCATTGCATTACCGCAAGGCGGGGAAAAGGTTTTTGATGTCATTAAAGTCCCGCTTTTTCATGACGATGGCAGCAGGCAAGGCCTGGTTACGCTGGCGCGCGACATTACCGAACGCAAAATGGCAGAAAGCCATCTGCGTGATCGCAGCGCCATTCTTGATGCCCTGATCTCATGCGACTGGCTACTGCACTCATCTGAATCCTGGCAGTCAGTTGCGCCACAGGTATTGGAGCAGCTGTGCCTGGCATCACGCTTTAATCGTGCATCCATCCTGCAAACCACGCCACTCAAAAACAACGTGGAAACCCACTCCACCCGCCTGTACAACTGGTCAGCACCTGGTCGCATGAGTTTTGGTGAGGAGTTCTCCTCCATACATTACGAAACTGATGGCTGCAGCCGCTGGCAAGGCATGCTGCAGCAAGGCAACCCGGTATTTGGCGAAATTGATGACTTCCCCCCCAGCGAACGCAAGTTCCTGCAGGATCATGGTACCCAATCCATCTTGATCGTGCCGATTTTTGCCGGTGATACCTGGTGGGGTATTGCCATCATGGAACGCTGCGATGTGATTCAGAAGATTTCCCCGCATGAGCTAGGGGCATTAATGGCGGTTGGCCGTTCATTCGGTGTAGCCATTCTCAGAGAAAGTGCCGGCAAACGTTTGCATCAGGCAAAAATTGCTTTCGACAGCGCCGCCGAAGGCATCATGATTATTGATGAGAACACGCGCGTGATCGCCATCAATAAAGGCTTTACCGAGATCACCGGCTACTCGGAAGAGGAAGTGCTGGGGTTTACGCCCAAGGCCTTCCAGACCAGCAAGCACGATATGTGGAACACACTGTTGCGCGAAGGAAAATGGCGTGGCGAAATTACTAATATAAGAAAAAATGGCGAGACTTATCAAGAATGGCTGACGCTGACCATCGTCAAAAATGATGAAGGGCGCATCATTAATTATGTCGGCGTCTTCGCCGACATTACCGAAGTCAAGCTATCACAAAACCGCCTGCATGAACTGGTCAATCACGACGCGCTGACAGGCCTGCCTAATCGCCGCTTGCTGAATGAGTTGCTGGAACAGGCGATCAAACGCGCGGAGCGTGAAGAACATGAAATCGCCCTGCTGTTTGTCGACCTGGACAGATTCAAAGCCATTAACGACACGCTGGGCCACCAGGTGGGTGATAAGCTGCTGTACGAAGTTTCCAGAAGAATCAGCCGCGCCATGCGCGAAAGCGACGTGGTGGCACGCCTGGGTGGTGATGAGTTCCTAATCGTGATGGATCTGCTGGGCGACCCTGAAGACGCCGCAGTAGTCGCACAAAAAATCATTCACTCGCTGCAGATCGAATTCATCATTGATGGCCGTGAAATATTCATAGGGGCCAGTGTCGGCATTTCCATATTCCCCAAAGATGGGCCTGATGTCGATAGCCTGATCAAGGCAGCGGATATTGCCATGTATCAGGTAAAAAACCGGGGTAAGAACAATCATTGCTTCTATTCCGATGACCTGAGCAAAGATGCGGTCGAGCGCTTCACCATGGAAAATCATCTGCGTCGTGCGTTGGAGCGCGGCCAGTTTGAAGTCTATTACCAGCCGCAAATATCGCTGATTACCGGCAATATCGTAGGTGCCGAGGCATTAATACGCTGGAACCATCCTGAACTTGGCGTGGTATCGCCAGCCAAGTTCATCCCCCTGGCAGAAGAAACCGGGCTGATTGTGCAAATCGGTGAGTGGGTACTGCGGGAAGCCGCACTACAGGTCATGCAGTGGGTGGCGAATGGCTACTCCATCCAGTGGGTTTCCGTTAACGTGTCAGGGGTTCAGGTCATGCGTAGCAATTTTGCTGACACGGTATACGGCATACTCGTCGAAACCGATTGCACCCCCAGCATGATAGAGCTTGAAATTACCGAGAGCACTATCATGCACCATACCGAATATGTCATTGATACATTTGACCGCATCAAGAAACTTGGCGTCAGGCTGGCAATTGATGACTTCGGTACCGGCTACTCATCGCTCTCGCACCTCAAGCGCCTACCGCTGGACAAACTGAAGATAGACCAATCTTTCGTGCGTGACTTACCTGAAGACCTGGATGATGCCGCTATTGCCAACGCCATTAACGCCATGGCGCGTAGCCTTGGTTTCGCCGTAATCGCAGAAGGGGTAGAAACCCAGGAGCAGGCTGATTTTCTGAAAAATATGGGATGTGAGGAGGCGCAAGGCTATTTGTATAGCCGACCCGTCACCTCGCTGGCCTTTACCGCTTTATTACAAGCCGACAAAATTAAAAATAGTGCTCAAGACCATGCAAACTAATCAAACTAATTTCATTGAAGTAGGCCAACTGCGTATCGGCCTTTTTGTCCATCTGGACTTGGGGTGGATGGACCATCCATTTACCGTCAGCAACTTCAAGCTTAAAGATGAAGACCAGATTTCCAAAATTAAAAAAATTGGCCTGAAAAAACTGAGGTATGACCCTCGCCGCAGTGATTGCGACCCACTACCCGTGGTGAAAAATGCCACGGCTAATGCCACGGCTACCGATATGGATGAGACTATAGTCGGCGAAGAGGGGGTAGCTGGCAATATCGAAAATGGCGCGGATCCCCTTAGCTCGCAACAAGAACTTACCAGCGCCAGCCAGTCAACTGAGGGAGATCTGCAGCAGGCTAAGCTAGCACTTTCATCAGATGCGACCCAGGATCAGCGCATAGCACGTCTGCACCAACTGCATCGCACCCTGGACGAGAGCGAAAAGAAGTTCATCAATGCCGGCAATACTGCGCGACTGGCTCTGAAAAACATGCTGTCTCAGCCTAAACAGTCGCTGGAGGCAGCTGAGAAACTGGTAGAGGAAATGGTGGGTTGCGCGCTAAGTGAAAGCGAAATTGTCATCCATGCAGTCAATGGTAATCGTTCGGACGACACTAACTACGTGCACTCACTGAACGTCACGGTACTGACTCTGATGATGGCACGCTCGCTCAGCATGTCCGAAGACAATGCCCGCCAGGTGGCGATGGCAGCCTTGTTTCATGACATTGGAAAAGTGGAAATCCCGGACAAGATACTGCTGAAGAAAGATCCACTGACGAAGTCAGAACAATCCTATTACGAACAGCATAGTGAGTTGGGTGCGCGCATTGCCAAGCAGTGCGGCATGTCAGACCAAGTAGTCAGAATTATTTTGCAACACCATGAGTGTGCTGACAGCAGCGGCTATCCCAAGCATCTGAAAGCTGAGCAGACCGATCCGCTGGCAAGACTGGTAGCGCTTATCAATAGCTATGACAACCTGTGCAACCCACTCAATACTGTATTGGCAAAAACGCCGTATGAAGCATTGGCACACCTGTTTGCCAATCAGCGCTCAAAATTTGATGAGTCCCTGTTGAAACACTTGATCAAGTCACTGGGCATCTACCCGCCTGGCAGTATTGTTCAGCTTTCCAACGGCCTGCATGGGATAGTCATTTCCGTGAATCCCAATAAACCATTGCGGCCGTTTGTATTACTGCACGATGCGCTGGCTGACAGGCACACACCGCTGATCATCGACTTGCGTGAAGAGCCTAGCATCAACATTACGGTATGCCTGCGCCCTAACCAGTTGCCTGAAGAAGCCCTGCAATATTTGAACCCACGTAAGCGCATCAGCTACTTCATTGACACCGACACGCCGGCTGAAGGCCAGTAAGCAGCTAACGTAAATTTCTAATCCAGCGTGCCAGCCAGGCTTTTTCCGGTCGTCCGCTAATGGCTTGCACTTGGTGGCCAGCATCATAAAAATAGGTGCGCGGCAGTTCCCCATACCAGGATTTATCGATGTTATAGCGTAAACGCTCTTCATCGGCCTCAGCAAACTGCCAACGGGGATGGGCTTGTAGTTTGGCCGCATCCAGTATCCCTGCAGCTTTATCTGCAGCCTCCCTCCCGTCGGTACAGACGGTGAGCAGGGTCACCTGGGGGTGGCGTTTTACCAGCTCGCCAAGGGCCATCAGGTCCTCCATGCAATAGGTGCAATCCACCGACCAGAAAGCCAGGATGAACGGCTTCCCAGCATAGGCCTGCTCAATCGCTGCACGGCTTTGTCCATCGAACGGCTTGAAATCCACACCCATTGCCATGCCTGAGGTAAGTAGCAGTAACATTGATAGCCATATTTTCGCTATATCTTTCATGGCGCGGTTTCCATAGGAATCATCCGGAAACCATCTTTCTGGGTATTCCATGCGAGGTAGGTTTTATCTTGGTATTCCAGCAGTTGCGGATAGTCGGAGGCTCCTGTGGTTTGCATCACAGCTTGGGATTCTCCCCAGTTGCGGCCACCATCTTCCGACACCGCCAGCTTGATCATGCTGGCTTGATCCGTCAGCTCTTTCCATGCCAGCCATACGCGCTCACCACGGCTCAATAATGCTGGATGGCCTGCCTGCTGGGTGACATCCCCAAAGCGTTTGGCGGGGGAAGATACCCATGCCTGGTCATCCATCCGCGCATAGTACAACCCAGTTTTGTTGCCCCCATCGAACCATGCCATATGCCAGCCCCAATGGTTCTCTGCTGTGCCGCCTATCGCCAGGGCAGGCCCGTGATGCGGACAAGCGTCTATTTTCCAGCCGCCAAAGCTGGCACGCTTGAGCTCATATTTTTGAGACCCGCCAAATTTGGCAATAGCATGGTCGCGCACGCCACCGGCAAATAAATGCCGCCACATGGCAACTGCCTCGCCTGAGGCTTCGGTTGTTAAGGCGATGCGACAGCATTCGCAACTGCTATCGGCCAGTTTCTGTTCAGGCTGAAAACTGGCACCACCATCGTCAGAGATCGCATAATAAATCGCTGCACCTTCATACGGCTTTTTAGCTGCCTTGGCAGCTACCAGATCGCGCTTATCCACCCAGGCCACATAAATACGCCCGGTAGCCGCAACTGCAAGCGCATCGAATCGATGCGTAATTTCAGCCCTGTCCTGATGCACAATCACCGCAGGCGCAAAATGCTTGCCGCCATTCTGCGAACGGGCAAACCAGATATACCCGGTGTAGGGCTTGGGCAATGCCTGTGTCCATGTCACATAGAGATGGCTCGCCGCATTGATGGCCAGCTTGGGCCGCGCATCACCATCGGTGCCAATCTTTTGCGGTTCGGAATTTAGCTTGATCGGCAATGAAAAACTGCGTCCAAAATCATCCGAACTATCCACCACTACAAAACCCTCTCGGACACTGGCACGCCACAGCTTGCCGGAACTATCGAAAGCTACCGATACCGCCAGTGGCGGGCCATGGTCATGCCCTTCATGTGCAAGGCTGGGAAAGGTCGCCAGTATCAGGCAAATCATCAAAATATATTTATTCATCATCAATAATCAAATTTCACGCTGGCAAATAAAGTCCGTTGCGGATAAGGGTTGGGGTTCACATAGTATTTGTAATTATTGAGGTTGTTAATCCCCACTGAAGCCGTCCACTGGTTGGCTACTTTGTACACCAGCTTGGTATCAAACACTGTGTAATGCGTCACCGTTGTGCCGTAGGTATTCGGGTTAACTGTATTGTAGAGCAGGTTGACCTCCTGATTGCCGCTGTAGCGTCCTGCCAGGCTGATCGATAGTTTATCAGTGGCATGATAGACCCCCACCACCGTAGCGCGCCAATCCGGAATACGCGGCTGGTCGCGGCCAACGGTGAAGGTGTTTTTATCATTCTTCACGATCTCGGAGTCCACATAGGTCACACTGGCCGTCAGATCAAAGCCATGCACAAATACATCGCTCAACTGCAATGCTGTTTCAACACCCTTGGTGTGTATCTCATCCACATTCTGGATGCTGCTGATGCTCACTCCCGGAAGCGTCGTTGTATCAGTCTGGGAGATCAAGGCATCGCGTTTGTTTTCATAAAACAAGGAAGTGCGCCAAACCCCTTTGGCTACCATTTTTTCCACAGTAAATTCGGTGGAGCGTACATTTTCCGGTTGCAGGTTCGGGTCATTCGTCCTGACATTGTTGGGCAGGCTGATGGTCTGGAATATCTCAGAGACTGTAGGATAGCGGTAAGCCTTACCGAAGGAGGCTCGCAGCAGCCAGTCATTAGTGGGTTGAAACGACAGTGACAGCTTGGGAGAAAAATCACTCTGTGCACGATCGGCATAATTCAGCTGGCGGAAACCCACTGGATTTCCCGAGTTGAAATTACTGCCGTCGTATGCCTTCCAATGCTCCCAGCGACCACCGGCCACCAGTTTCCAGTCGGGGGCAAAGCGCCACGCATCTTGCAGATATAAGGCTTGGGTTTCTGTCTTACCATAAGAGTTGGTACTCAATACGCCATGGCTGCTTTTGAGCCAGTCCGTGATACCCAAGGTCTCGGACTCCAGCTCATAGCGATCAAAATGATAGCCAAAACTTAGCTGATGTTCGCTATTGAGGTTACCACCAGGCCGCCAGTCTCCGCGCACATCAAGGGTTTTCCAGCCGGTACCATTGCCCTTTACTATTGTGCCGCCAGGCCTGATAGGGCTTTCCCCCGTATCAAATGCATTGGTCTGCCTGGCAGTACGGACAATATCTTTATCTTGATTATAAAAACTGGCAATGGCCTGCCAATCCCACTTACCGCCAGTATCCGACTTCAGCGAAAGCCCATGCATCCAATGTTCGCTCTCGCTGTGGCTGGGTCCTGTTGCGGACAATGTATAAAAATTGGGATCGCCCGCAAACCGCACAAAGCGCGTTGTTGGGCCATTGGCTGCAGTGGTGGTGTTTAAGAGTGTTTGGCCAGAGGCGGTTCTCAGGTAGCTATCCACACTGCCATCGGAATCGTTCTGCCATAGCCCGACACTGTATTTGCCTTTAAGTGTGGGCGTAAAATCATAAGCCAGCTTGATGTTGGCGTTGTCCTGCATGGTATGATCCATACCGGTGGTACTGGTAATAATGCGAGATTTTCCCAATGTGTCAGTATCCCGAATGCCGCCTGTTACCAGGGTTGAATTGGCCAAGTTACCGCCAGAGGTGGCACGCGTTGCATTACCGAAAGTCTGGGGCTGGCCGCGGCTATCAAGATGGTCCAGACTCACAAAAAAAGACAGGTCATTAAACTTATCTCCTACGGAGGCACTGCCGTGCGTGCCATTGAAGGATTTATCCACACCGTATAGTTTGAAGTTCTGGGTAAAGGCATCCAGCTTGGCGTGTGCTTCAAATTTTTCCGGCATACGCGTACTGATATTGAGCACCCCGCCAGCAGAGTTGCCTGGATAAAGCGCGGAAAAAGGTCCGTACATAACGTCAATACGCTCTATCTCTTCGGGCGACACCATGCCCCAGCGTGGCGGAAAGGCAAAGGAGTTGCCGAGAAAGTTCGAAAGCAATAAGCCATCGGCATATACCGTGGTCTGCGCGCTGGAAATAGAACTGTTCAAACGCATCACCAGTATGCCGTTACGGTCACCGATATAGCGCTCGCGCACATGGATGCTGGGCAAATACTGTAGTGCCCCGGCCGTTGTGACAGTATTTGCGCTCTCCTCGATTTGTTTGGCGGTCACCGTCTCGACAGTGGCAGGCACATTCGCAGGAAATCCGGGCTTGGCCGCCTTAACCACGATTTTTTCCAGCACTTGCCTGGCTGGTGCTGAGTCATCAGCATCCACAGCCGCTTTAGCTGTCAATTTCACCTCATCCATCACCGGCGTTGCTTCAGGGTTTATCTCTGTAGTTTTTGGTGAGTCCTGCGCATACGCAGGCATGGCAAAGGCAAGCAACAGGCTGACACTTTCAATTATTCTTATCTTTATGCGATGCTGCATTTCATCCCCCCTAAATACTTAAAGTGCTGTGGAAGCGCATTTACAGCACTCCCACAGCCACCAAATATTGCTAGAACTTCAAAGTCAGTCCCACATTGAGCGAACGTCCCATCCCCGCAACCGAAGCCATTTGGCCCACCGCGCCTTCGGCTTTCCAGTTGGCATAATTGACGCCGCCCAAGGGCAGGTAATAGAACTTATCCAGCAAGTTGGTCACCCCGATATCCAGGCGCGCTTTTTCCCACTGGTAGCTGGTACGTAGATTCATCAATGCATAGCCGGCGGTTTTTAGTTCAAAGCGCTGGTCATCCACATTCGACTTTCTTTCCACCAGCTGGAAATCCAGCGCATTGGTCCAGGCGTTGACTTTATGTTCCATAGTCATGCGCAGGTTCAGCGGCATGATGTGATACAAATCCGCACCATCACTGACGCGCTCTGCCTTTACCCACCCGAGCGACCCATAAACCCGCCCCTGGCCGAATTGAGCGTTACTCCAGACACCGTGTTTCCAGGACATATCCACCCCGTAAAACTGCGCATCCTGATTATCGAATTGCAGTAGCGCCTTGGTGTCGCTCATGGACATACGTGGGTGAAAAGTACCAATGCGATTGACACCTATGTAGTCCTGCACATAGGTGTAATAAGGGGTGAGCTTGACTTCCCAGTCCTGCTTGTCGGCCGCATGCCAGGATAATGTGGTGCTGATGGTATTGGCCACTTCCGGTTTGAGATCGAGGTTGCCCACATAGCCATTAGCATCGCCAAACCAGCCCATCATCATCATTGCCATGGTGCCGCGGCCCCAGGAATAGCGTTCATAGAGGCTAGGTGAGCGGGTTTTCCTGGCATAGCCGAACTCCAGGCTATAAGTTGGATCCGGTTCATATTTAGCAGTGGCCGTCAGGTCGATATGGTTATCACTTTTAGCATGGTTACTCGCATTGAACACATTGGCTGCTGCAATATCCGCTGCACTCATCATGCCGGTCAGGGCATAGCCATGCACATCGCCAGCATCGCTCCGCACATAATCATCGCGCAGCCCCAGCAAGCTGCTCCACTGCTGGTTCCACCTGGATTCAACTTCGGCATAGATCCCAAATCGATCCCTGCGCCCGTCATTGATATTGATGAAAGTCAGCGGCCCCATCATCATGGAGCCGGCAACTGGCGGCCAGTAGTCATCCAACTTATTGCGATGGAATTCATTGCCGACACGCAATGTGTGTAGTTGCGCAAAAGGAATACTGGCTTTAATTGCGTAGCCGTAATCCTGCCCGCGCGTTTTCATGGGCATCACACCCGTTTTCTCTGAGGAGAAAAACCCCATTTCATGGCTGACTTCCTGCCAGTAAATCCGGGTATCCAGATCACCCCAGGCAAATTGGCGCGCATAGTTTGCATTCACGAAATTAGACTGGTTGCCCACCATATCCATGTATTGATTCACATAGCCCTGGTAGGGAATATCCTGGTGGCCAACCTTGAGCGTGAACTGTTGGTCTTCGCCGACGGCTCCCAGGGTAAAGGTTTGCGTGCGTCGGTCAAACTGCGTGGAGCGTACTTTATTACCATGGCCATCTTGGTAACTGTTGGCACGGTCTATGGTGCCGGTAAAACCCAGGCTCAGGTTCTGGCTGGCGATAGAGGCGCCAATTGCAGAGCTCAGCCCATTATTGTTACTGCGATAATAGGTGGAGAAGCTGCCCTGGTATAGCAGGCTGTCTCCGGTGGAAAATGCTGGTTTGGGTGATGATACGGCAATAGTCCCGGCAATGCTGTCGCCGCCCATACTCACCGGAGTGATACCTGCCAGCACGCTAATACTCGCCACACTGACCGGAGAGATATAGGAAAGCGGTGGATTCATGTGATTGCCGCAGGCAGAAGTCAGCTCTGCTCCATCCACCAGTATCTTGATGCGGTCATCATTAAGGCCGCGTATCGCCGGCAAACTTGAAACACCGCCACCCTGGTAAAGACTAATTCCGGGCTGGTTAGCCAGCAGTGCCGAAGTATCCGCCGCATTCAGTCTGGCATTATCTACAGAGCCATTGAATGCATCATCCATTCTTTTCGCTGTCACATCGACAGCAGGCAGCATTAACTGCTGATCCGCCGCAAATGCTGTAGCGCTACTTATCAGCATCAATAAGATGCTGCTCAATTTTTTACTCATCATATCTCCCTAAACAATCAATTAATTAGCATTGCCGCTGAGCCTTACTCAGCTCTGGCTTGGCTAATGGCGTGCTTGTTATCGGGGATAAACTTCACCAGTTCATGGATATCGCACTCAAAATACGTGCATAGCTTATCCAGATGGTCAGTGACCGTGTTGTAGCCTTGCTGCCGCATCATACGGTTTAAGGTCATGCGGCTGATTCCGGTTGAATCGGCCACTTCGGTTAATGTGATCCTGCGGCCCCACTTGGCTTTCCTGGCCGAAATGAGCTCCTGAATTTGCAAATAAATCATGATGTGCACCTTGCTTAATACATGCCGGATGACGGCATGCAAATGAGACGAAGCGCTGCAGAGCGAAAGCGCCTGCAGCAATCAAGAATCAGAAATTAAGCGAGGAAAGGTGGGGCGTGCGAGGGGGGAGATACTAGGTATTGCTGAACAAAAACTGGAGATTGATCGTAACTGATGGATATTGAGATTGCGGGCGATACAGAGAAAACGATAGCGAGTGCTGGTAGCAGGCCAACTGAGCCGGCATGGGTAAAACAGTAGGGACAATGTTCAAGATGCCCCGCCATTTTGTTCTGGTCTTGCTGTTTTGGTGTGGCTTGCAAGTCAAGCGTGACGGGGATTTGCCTGGTGCCTTGCGCGCTACAGATCTCTTGCCACAAAGCCTGACTGTCAGGTTTTACCGGGAAAGCATGTGCCAGCGTAGGGGCGAGCGCAGCGAATAGTACTGCCGCCAGGGCGAGATAACCGACCAGGCGTTGATAGCTTCTCTTTAGATAGCTGCGCTTAAACATGAAAGGCATTCTACTTTAAAAACTTGCCATTGCTCAATCCTACCTCACACTCTTTGATTCAAATCAAATGAATAAGAGAGATAGCTTTTCACCGCTCTTCATTTAGGTTTAAGCCGGTATTTTTTGGTAAACTAAACTTTATGTGGATAAACCATTATCTGGCGCGCCTTAGAAACTTGAGAGCTACCGGCAGGTTCGGACGACTGGCCATTGAAATCACTGTCATTTTGATTATCAAAGTGCTGCTGCTGTGGTTGCTTTGGGCAATATGCTTCTCTCACCCCGTGCCTAAAGAGAGTCGCCAGACGGCTGTCACCAACTTAATTTTGAATCGCCCCACCCCTTAAAATATCCAGGTGCCTATTTATGCTGCCCTCCGCTGAAGTCGTTGACCTTTCCCGTTTGCAATTCGGTGCCACCGCGCTGTATCACTTCCTGTTTGTACCACTGACATTAGGTATGACCTGGATGCTGGTGATCATGGAGTCGGTGTATGTGATGACGGGCAAGCAGGTATACAAGGACATGACCAAGTTCTGGGGCAAGTTGTTCGGCATCAACTTTGCCATGGGGGTGACCACCGGCATTACCATGGAGTTCCAGTTCGGTACCAACTGGGCTTATTACTCGCACTATGTAGGCGATATATTCGGCGCACCATTAGCGATTGAAGGTCTGATGGCATTCTTCCTGGAGTCCACTTTTGTCGGCCTGTTCTTCTTTGGCTGGGACAGGCTCTCCAAGCAAAAACACTTGATGGTCACCTTCCTTGTAGCGATAGGGTCCAACCTTTCGGCATTGTGGATACTGATCGCCAACGGCTGGATGCAGAACCCGGTAGGCGCAGAGTTCAACTTTGAAACCATGCGCATGGAGATGACCAGTTTCTCTGCCCTGATATTCAACCCGGTGGCACAGGTCAAGTTTGTGCACACTGTTGCGGCCGGCTACACCACAGCCGCCATGTTCGTACTGGGCATTTCTTCCTATTACCTGCTCAAGAAGCGTGACACCGGCTTTGCCTTACGCTCGATTGCCGTAGCCTCAGGCTTCGGTTTAGCGTCGATTTTATCAGTCATCATATTAGGCGATGAGTCGGGCTACACCACTGGTGAAGTGCAAAAGGTCAAGCTTGCCGCAGTTGAGGCGGAATGGCACACCGAGCCGCCACCAGCAGCATTTACCGCTTTCGGCATGCCGAACCAGGCCGAAGAGCGCACGGATTACGCAATCAAAATCCCTTTTGCGCTGGGCTTGATCGCCACCCGCTCTCTGGATGAAGAGGTCACAGGCCTGATTGATATTAAAAACCAGAATGAAGAACGCATCCGCAAGGGCATGCAATCCTTCGCCGACTTGCAGCGCATCAAATCCGGCGACAAGAGTGAAGAAGCGATTGCTGCATTTAACAAAACCAAGGATGACCTGGGTTATGGCTTATTGCTCAAGAAATATACGCCCAACGTGACGGATGCCACCGAAGCGCAAATCAAACTGGCGGCAAAAGACACCATCCCTAATGTGTTTACCCTGTTCTGGTCCTTCCGCGTGATGGTGGGCTTCGGCATTCTGATGTTGTTCATATTTGCCGCAGCGTTCTACTTTACCGCGAAGCGCACCATAGAACAGCAGACATGGCTACTCAGAATTTCCCTGTATTCTATCCCGCTACCCTGGATAGCCGCAGAAATGGGCTGGATAGTCGCAGAGATGGGTCGCCAGCCATGGACGATCTCCGGCATCCTGCCGACTCACTTATCCACTTCATCGCTTTCCACCGGTGATCTCTACTTCAGCCTGGCGGGGTTTATCGGGTTCTACACGCTATTACTGGTAATCGAATTGTTCCTGATGTTCAAGTACGCGCGCCTGGGTCCATCCAGCTTGCATACCGGCAAATACCACTTCGAGAAAATCGCGTCAGCAACTGTACACGCCTAAGGAAACCGTCATGACAATTATCGATTATGAAACATTAAAAATTATCTGGTGGGTATTCATAGGTGTGCTGCTGATCGGCTTTGCCATCATGGATGGATTCGATATGGGCGTCACCACCTTGCTGCCGTTTCTTGGCCGGACGGACGACGAGCGTCGCGTCATCATCAACACGGTCGGCCCGGTATGGGAAGGCAACCAGACCTGGCTGATTACTGCCGGCGGCGCTATTTTTGCCGCATGGCCGCTGGTGTATGCTGCGGCATTTTCCGGGCTGTATATCGCCCTGCTGCTGGTTTTATTCGCGCTGTTCTTCCGGCCTGTGGGTTTCGACTACCGCAGCAAGCTGCCTAATCCGCGCTGGCGTAATTTTTGGGATTGGGGCTTGTTTGCAGGCGGTGCAGTACCATCCCTGGTATTCGGGGTTGCATTTGGCAACCTGCTGATCGGCCTGCCATTTCATTACGATGACACACTACGTTCTTTCTACACCGGCAGTTTCTGGCAGTTACTGAACCCGTTTGCCTTGCTGTGTGGTCTGGTGAGCTTAAGCATGCTTATGATGCACGGCGCGATTTATTTGCAGTTACGCACTGATGGCGAGGTACAAAAACGTGCCTCCAAGGCAGCCTTCATTGCCGGCACTGCTTGCGCCGCCCTGTTCGCACTGGCGGGCATCTGGTTGGCCAGTGGTATAGACGGCTATCGTATCCTGAGCATTCTGGATGTGAATGCCACACTTAACCCGCTGACCAAGACCGTAGAAAAAACGGCTGGCGCCTGGCTCAGCAATTACAGCACTTACCCATGGATGCTGCTGGCCCCTGTAGCAGGCTTTCTTGGTATTGCTATTGGCTTGTTCGCGGGCAAACATAAGTACGAGCACACAGCTTTTATCAGCAGCGGCACTGCCATTGCCGGCATTATCCTCACAGCCGGTTTTAGCATGTTCCCGTTTGTCATGCCCTCCAGCACCGAGCCCAATAGTAGCTTAACGCTATGGGATGCGACATCGAGCTACAAAACCATGGGCATCATGTTTATTGTCACGATTATCTTCCTGCCACTGATCATGCTGTATACCTCATGGGTATTCCGCGTGATGCGCGGCAAGGTGACAGTAGAGCAGATTAAAGAAAACACGCACACAGCGTATTAGGAGAAAACAATATGTGGTATTTCACATGGATATTAGGCGTGGGCCTGGCCTTGGCGTTCGGCATTATCAACGTGATGTGGCTGGAATCTGAGATGCCATACGATGGTGAGGAAGGGAAAAAATAAAACTAAGGTGGCGCAACTAGCTACGGTTATTTTTTCGCTTCAACCCTATCAATAGTAGGCCTGATAACATCAGCATATATGCGGAAGGCTCAGGTACGCTGCTGACAAGTTGCATAGTAGTAGGTATCACTGACGAATATGCAGCAGCTGGCAAGATGATACGCGTCAGACCTAACTGATCATCACCGCGTACGATTAAGCTACCACCCAAACTCGGAAAATTGTAATTGGGCCTTACTTTAGTAACTAAGCTTCCACCAACATTTAGATTTGTTCCAGACAAGCCCGAGAAAGTTATACCTCCTGGGCCCAACAGAAGTCTTGAATCCAAAGTTTCAGGTGTGCCAACCTCAACTGTGTAGTTACTAAAGTTAATGGTTAAAGTGGCTATTGTATAGTTACTCTGAAAGTCAGCAGATGCGGCTGATGAGAACAATGCCGCGAATATGAGTACGCAAACCCTGCAATCCATAACCATCATTTCGTTTCCCGCTATTAAGAACTAATAGGGAACTTTAGATGTGTTTGCATCTTTCAGATATAGGCTTATCGGTCTATATGATGTGACACTGGCTGTCATAATTTACATGCAGCCCACTTACTCAAAAGTGAACTCAACTAAATTTAGTTCTAAATAATCTTTTGATTTAGATAGACTCAAACTTGAGCGAGGCTGAATTAATACAATACCGCAACCCGGTTGGCGGTGGGCCATCGGGAAATACATGCCCAAGATGTGCATCACACACATTGCATATCACTTCGGTACGTATCATCCCCAGCGTTGCGTCTCGCTCTTCCCGCACATTGGCAGGGTTTATCGGCTCGAAATAGCTAGGCCAGCCACAACCTGCATCAAACTTGGTATCTGATCTAAATAACGGGGTATTGCAGCACACACAGGTGTATATGCCATGCTCAAAATGGTTGGCGTATTCTCCGGTACCCGGACGCTCAGTCGCCGCGTGACGCGTCACTTGATATTGTATGGGGCTAAGTTGCTGCCGCCACTCCTCGTCACTCTTGATAATTTTTGCCATGATGAGCCTCTTTCTAAGATTATCAGGCGGAATTCAAATACCGTTAATCGGAAAAACGCTGCTCAAGCCAGGGGTCGGCATCGTTATGGTAACCGCGCACCTCCCAGAAGCCAGGCTTGTCGTCGGCATGCAACTCAATAGCTTTGAGCCACTTCGCGCTTTTCCAGGCATAGCGCTTAGGTACCACCAGCCGCACCGGGCCGCCATGTTCGGCCGTTAGTGATTTGCCGAAGACGCTATGCGCGATAATCACATCATCATCCAGCAAGGCATCCAGCGACAAATTAGTGGTGTATCCATCATAGCTGTGCAAGGTGACGAATCGCGCCAATGGCAACGGAGCAGCCTGCATCAGCAGCTCACGCGCGGAAACACCTTCCCAGTCCATATCCAGTTGCGACCAGCGCGTAACACAGTGAAAGTCCGATACATCTCTGATTTGAGGTTGCTGGCGGAAAGCTGCCCAATCCAGCCCCAGCTCATGCTCAACCAGGCCAAATATGCGTAATGTCCAGTTGGTGGTGTTCACATTGGGGCGTATGCCCAGATCAAGTACCGGGAAGTTGGTCACCAGCTTTTGACCCGCAGGCGTCCGCCCATCCAAGCTCGGCGGACTGGATTTTTTAACGATGAGTTTGGCCCGTGCCGCCAAAGCAATTTTGCCTTCTATCAGTTTTTTCCAATCGGGCACGGCTTTCTCCTGGCGTCGGACCGACGCATGCTGACATTACTTTTGTGGTTTTTTAAAGCTATCCAGTAACAACAAACCTACGCCACAGGTAATCGCCGAATCGGCAACGTTAAACGCTGGCCAGTAATAACTTTGGTAATGAAAAAACAGGAAATCCACCACATAACCCAGTGTCAGGCGGTCATACAAGTTACCCAGCGCACCTGCTAAAACTAAGGCCAGCGCAAAACAGAAAAGTTTCTGCTGCCAGTGCTTACGCAACAAATAGACAATCACCACCGAGGCGATCAGTGCTATGGCACTAAACAATAAACGCTGCCAACCGCCAGCCCCGGCGAGAAAGCTGAAAGCAGCCCCCTCATTGTGATAGCGCACCAAGTCAAAAAATGAGGTGACTTGTAGATGCTCTCCATACACAAAGTGCTGCAAGATGAGCTGCTTGGTATAGAGGTCTATCGCAATCACAACGGCACTCAGGACTAGCCACTTAGCCAAACTCTTATGCATATTTACGCGGCTCGCCAGTACCAAATAGATTACTTACACAACGACCGCAGATCGTTGGATGCTTGTCATGCGAACCAACATCCGAGCGATAGTGCCAGCAGCGGTCGCATTTGGCATGAGGACTAGGCTGCACTGTTAACCTGACTGAGTCATCATCGCTCTTATGTAGAGTCGCCCGAGAAACGATAAGGGCAAAACGCAAGTCATCTTTTAGCCTTGAAAATTGTTCAAACACCTGGCCAGAAGCATATATATCTAGTTCGGCTTGCAAAGAAGAACCTACAAGACCTTGCATACGTTTATCTTCGATTTCTTTGTTTGCGAGTAATCTCAAACCAAATACATTTTTCCACGTTTCGATTTCATCTGCAGTCATGCCATGTTTAGGTAATGTGTACCAAAGCTCCTCAAACACCGTAGCATCTTCATCCATACCCAGCGTCTGCCATATCTCATTGGCAGTAAAGCTAAGGATAGGCGCCATCAAACGCATCAAGGTATGCGTGATATGGTGCAATGCACTTTGTGCGGCACGACGCGCGTGCGAGCCTTCACCAGCTGTATACAGGCGATCTTTCAGGATATCCAGATAGAAACCACCGAGGTCCTCAGAGCAGAACCCCACAAACTTCTGCATAGCGAGATGAAACTCATAACGGTCATAATCCGCCAGAATGTTGGTTTGCAGCTTTTCTGTCAGCACCAGTGCATAGCGGTCTATCTCCAGCCATTCACTTACTGGCAGCATATCCTTGGAAGCATCAAAGTCAGCCAGGTTGGCTAACAGAAAACGTAAGGTATTACGAATGCGACGATAGCCTTCTGAAACACGTTTAAGAATTTCATCGGAAATAGTCAGCTCACCAGAGTAATCGGTACTGGCTACCCACAGGCGCAGGATATCGGCGCCGTAAGTATCCATCACCTTTTGCGGAGCGACCACGTTGCCAGTGGATTTACTCATTTTTTTGCCAGCGCCATCCACCACGAAACCATGTGTCAACAAAGCTTCGTAAGGAGCGCGACCATCAATGGCACAGCCAGTCAGCAGGCTGGACTGGAACCAGCCGCGATGCTGGTCAGAGCCTTCAAGATATAAATCTGCCGGGTAATTAAGTTCAGGACGACGCTTTAATACCGCAGCATGCGTTGAACCGGAATCGAACCAGACATCCAGGGTATCCGTTACTTTTTTGTACTGCTCGGCATTTTCTGGTGCATTAGTTTGCAGGAAAGCCGCGCCATCCAGGCTGAACCAGGCCTCAACCCCTTGCTGCTCAACTTGCAGACAGGCTTTTTCCAGCAATTCAGCTGTTTGTGGATGCAGTTCACCTGTCTCCTTGTGCACGAATAAGGGCATAGGCACACCCCAATTGCGTTGGCGCGATACGCACCAGTCCGGACGATTCTTGATCATGGCTTCCAGACGTGCACGGCCCCACGATGGGAAGAACTCAGTCTCATCGACAGCTTTGTTAGCTTGCTCGCGTAGGCTTACTCCGTCAGCACCTTGCGCATTCATACCAATAAACCACTGATGCGTTGCGAGTTGCATCAATGGGGTTTTATGACGCCAGCAATGCGGGAAGCTATGGTTCAAGCGCGCGCTGGCAAGCAGGCTGCCATTCTCCTGCATCAAAGCAAGAATCACCTTGTTAGCCTCTTGCCTGCTGAGCCCACGAATCGCTTCAAGCTCAACCATATCGCTGGTAAAGAACTTGCCATCACCACCGATGAGCACACGCGGCTTTTCATTGGGGAAGTTGGCACGCATCACCAGCCAGTCATCGTTACCGTGGGCAGCAGCCGTATGCACCAAGCCGGTACCGGCTTCGGTCGTTACGTGCTCACCGCAGATGATGGGAACTTGGCGGTTGTCAAATGGGTGCTGTAGTTGCAAGTCTTTTAGAGTTAGGCCTTTGCAAGTTGCAAGTACTTTAGAGTTGTCTTCGCCATAGCGAACAAGCGTGCTTTGAGCTAACTCATGTGCCAGTATCAGCAAGCCTTTGCTGGTTTGGATCAAATCATAATCAAACTCTGGATGCACACTCACAGCTTGGTTACCTGGCAGCGTCCATGGGGTGGTAGTCCAGATTACAGCATAGGTATCATCCGTCACTTCAACGCCAAATGCTCTGCTTAAAGTTGCGTGATCCACCACCTTGAAGCCCACATCAATCGCAGGTGAGTTTACGTCTTCATATTCCACTTCGGCTTCAGCAAGCGCCGAACCACAATCCACACACCAGTGCACGGGCTTGCTGCCTTGATACAGATAGCCGTTTTTATAGATATCGCCCAAAGCACGCATGATGTCGGCTTCGGTCTTAAAATCCATGGTGAGGTAGGGATGATCCCAATCGCCCAGCACACCCAGGCGGATAAAGTCTTTCTTTTGCTTTTCCACTTGTTCGGCGGCGTAGGCACGGCATAGCTCGCGGAACTTGGCCGGTTCGATATTCTTACCGTGGGCTTTCTCCACCACCAGTTCGATTGGCAAGCCATGGCAATCCCAGCCCGGCACATAGGGTGCATCAAAACCACTCATGGTCTTGGATTTGACAATGATGTCCTTGAGTATCTTGTTTACCGCATGGCCGATATGGATATCGCCATTGGCATAGGGGGGACCATCATGCAGGATGAACTTCTTGGCGCCTTTGCGTGCTTTGCGGATGCGCTCGTAGAGCTTTTTATCCTGCCATGCCTTGAGCCATGCTGGTTCGCGCTTGGCGAGGTCGCCGCGCATAGGGAATGGGGTTTCTGGCAGGTTTAGTTTGTAGTTTTGGTCAGTCATGACGCTTATAAAGTCTTTTATCTAAAAAATCTGTTTATTTATATAGGTTTTTATACGGCTAAATCTGCAAAATACTGCCTTGCAGTAGCTGCATCGAGTGCAATCTGCTGCTTGAGGGCATCGAAATCCGGGAATTTCATTTCATCGCGCAACTTCTGCAAGAAGCTGACGTGCACATGGCGTCCATACAGATCGCCTTCAAAATCGAGCAAATGCACTTCCAGGCTTAATCTTGGCGTACCCGCTACCGTGGGACGCACTCCAAGATTAGCCACCCCTTCGTAACTATCTAATTTTACAGCATAGACGCCAGTGAGTGCAGGTCTCTCGTGGCGCATATGCACATTGGCAGTGGGGAAGCCCAATTGCCGTCCGCGCTTGGCCCCATGCACGACTTTTCCGCTGATGCTGTATGGCCGGCCCAAAAGCTCTGCCGCCTTACCCAGTTGCCCAATAGCAAGCGCATTGCGCACAGCCGTGCTGGAGACACGCACGCCGTCCAGTTCCACCTGTGGCAAGCTCACTAGCTCAAACCCAGCCGTGACGAAGTCAGTGACGCCACCTTTACGGCCGGCACCAAAACGGAAATCATCGCCGACCAGGATGGCCTGTGCGTTTAACGACTGGCGTAGAATATCCTGCATGAAGGCATCACTGCTTAGCGCAGCAAAGCGCTGATTGAAATGGCAAACATAGGTGGTTTCCACACCAGCTTCGACAAACCATTCCAGTTTCTCCCGCAAGGAGGTCAGCCTTGCCGGCGCATCCTGCGGTGCAAAGAACTCACGCGGATGCGGCTCAAAGGTCAGCACTGCTGCGCCCAGATTGCGGGACCTAGCTGTATCGACCAATTGTTTCAGTAAAGCTTGATGCCCTAGATGCACACCGTCGAAATTACCAATAGCGAGCGCTAACGGCACTTTGGCTTGCGATGACAACGAGGCTTGATGGAAATGGCGGAATACTTGCATAGTCATGGCTCAGACCTCACCCCTAAATCGCAGTACGATGCATGAAGTCTTTGATACGGATGCCCATTAACCATAAGGCAGCAAAATATACCGACGAGCCGAGTACCAGTAACCCCAACAGATGCAGCAACTTAGGCATGACCTTGTAGGCCATCCACACAGCATCGCCACCAGCCGCATAATGCAAGGCGGCGGCCATTGCGATCACCGCCACGGTTAGTTTTCCCATGAATAAAATCCAGCCTGCTTGTGGCTGATAGACATTGGCTTTTCGCAAATAGTAATAAAGCAGGCCCGCGTTGATACATGCGCCAAGGCCGATAGCCAGCGCTAGGCCAGCATGCTGAAAAGGTCCGATAAAAGCGAGGTTCATCAACTGCGTTGCAAACAAAGTAAATACGGCGATTTTGACTGGGGTTTTAATATTCTGGCGCGAATAAAAAGCGGGTGCCAGCACCTTCACCAGTATCAGGCCCAACAAACCAAGGCTGTATGCCATCAATGCTTGACGGGTCATTTCTACATCGCGCTCATTAAACGCGCCATAGTGAAACAGGCCAGTCACCAAGGGAACCGACAACACAGCCAGCGCCACCGCTGCGGGCAGTGCCAGGATAAAGGTAAACCGCAGACCCCAATCCAGCAGCTTGGAGTATTCGCCATCAGCCTTATCGGCAAAGCTTTTGGATAAACTGGGCAGCAGAATGGTACCCAGCGCCACACCCAACACACCGGTAGGAAACTCCATCAGCCTGTCGGCATAGTACAGCCAGGAAACACTGCCTTTATCCAGAAACGAGGCAAAGATAGTGTTGATGAGCAGCGAAATTTGCGCAATCGACACACCGAATACTGCAGGCCCCATCAACTTCAGGATACGCCAGACCCCTTCATCGCCAAGATCCAGGCTGAAGCGCGGGATCAGGCCTATCTTTAGCAGGTAAGGAATCTGGTACAGCAATTGCAAGATACCGCCCGCAAAAACAGCCCAGGCCAGCACCATCACCGAGTTATCGAAATAAGGCGCAATAAACAGCATAGCCACGATAAACGACACATTCAGCCATACCGGGGTAAATGCCGGAATCGAAAAATTGCCGTAGGTATTGAGGACGCCACCCGCCAGCGATACTAGCGAAATAAAAAAGATATAGGGAAAAGTGATGCGCAACAGATCGACAGTTAGATCAAACTTGACCTTATCCGCTGCAAACCCTGGCGCGCTCACCTGCACTACCCAAGGCGCGGCAAGCATGCCAGCGATGGTCAGCAACACCAGGAACATGCCCAGCAAGGTTGCTACATGGTTGATCAGTGCATGTGTTTCGTCATGGCTGCGTTGCTTTTTATATTCAGCCAGAATCGGTACAAATGCCTGCGAAAATGCACCCTCAGCGGAAATTCGACGCAGCAGGTTGGGAATTTTGAACGCAACAAAAAATGCGTCCGTGTAGATGCCAGCACCGAATACGCGTGCAATCAGCGTGTCGCGAACAAATCCCAGTATTCGGGATAAAAAGGTCATACTTCCGACAGCAGCTAGTGCTTTAAGCAGATTCATTGCGCACGCATCAATATTTGGTTTGTAGAGTTCGAATTGTTGTTAGCATAACAGCGCGTATGGCGCGGCTATGAAATTTGCTTCATATATAAAGCACTAAAATATAATTTTAACATGTAAGCGTTATATGCCACGATGCAGATTACAGAATGGCTTGCAATCTTGTATGAAAAACGATAATATGCTCGGCTTCGTATTTTGATAATTAATTAGGAAAATTCATGGCTAATAGCGCACAGGCGAGAAAACGTGCCCGTCAAGCAGTTAAGCAACGCGGCCACAATGCCAGCTTGCGTTCGACCCTGCGCACCGCGATCAAAAAGATCATTAAAGCGGTCGAAGCTGGCGACAAAGCTGCTGCACAAGTTGCATACACTGAAAACGTGAGTGTAATTGATCGTATTGCAGACAAGAACATCATTCACAAAAACAAGGCTGCCCGCCATAAAAGTCGCTTAAACGCCTCTATCAAGGCAATGGCCTAAGATTTAAATCCGCAAGATTCAAATCTCATAAAAAAGCCGAACTGTTGTTCGGCTTTTTTATTATCTTGCTTTAAGCACTCCTGCATACGCTGAACCCATCAATACTCAGATAGGGAGTCTCAGCTTATTCCCAACTCGCTACGAGCCAGTTGCGCCTGCGCGGCAACTGTCTCCACGTCACGGCCCAATATCGTAAAGTGACCCATCTTGCGGCCAGCGCGAGGTTCATGCTTACCGTACAAATGTAACTTAAGCTGCACATGTTCAAAAACTTTATACCAGGCCGGCTCACCATTTTTCCAGATATCGCCGAGAATATTCACCATGACGGCATAACTATGCATACGCGGATCACCAAGCGGCAGCCCTGCCAGGGTGCGCACCTGCTGTTCAAACTGGCTGGTAACACAGGCATCTATCGTGTAGTGCCCGGAGTTATGTGGCCTTGGTGCCATTTCATTAATGACCAGCTCGCCATCAGTAACAAAAAACTCGACTGCCAGTACCCCTACATATTCCAGTTGCTCTGCCAGATGCATGGCTAGCTGATGTGCCTTGCCGTGTATGGCTTCAGGTGCACGCGCAGGCACGATGCTGGTATCGAGAATGCCATGCAAGTGACTATTTTCTGCAGTGGGGAAAGAGGCGATAGTACCTTCCGCATCGCGCGCAAGAATCACTGATACTTCGTAATCCAGAGTAAGCATCTTCTCCAGCACGCACTGCTCACCATTAAATTTGCCAAGCGCAGCGACGGCTTCTGCCTGGCTTGCAACACGCGCCTGGCCTTTACCATCGTATCCAAACCGCGCAACTTTCAGGATGGCCGGGTAAATATCGCTACTATCGGCTGGAATGTCAGCTGGCCGGTCTATCACCACAAAAGGTGCAACCGGCAAACCGGCATCACGGATAAAATTCTTTTCGAGCACACGATTTTGCGCAATTGCTACGGATTTGGCGGCAGGCCTGACTACGCGGGTTTGGGCAAGATATTCCAAAGTCGCAGCAGGCACATTTTCAAACTCGGTGGTGATTGCCTCACAGGTCTGGGCAATTTGCTGCAGCGCTGCCTGGTCATCGTATGCTGCGCACAGATGCACATCGGCAATTTTTCCAGCCGGGCTATTTTTATCGGGATCAAGCACGGTAACGCGATAGCCCATTTCATGAGCAGCAATCACAAAGAAACGACCTAGCTGGCCGCCACCTAACATGCCCAGCATGGCCGGGGGAAGAATAATTGGATTGCTCAAGATCGTTTCACTCAAATCAAGCTATTGAAATTAAAAATATAAACTAAACCAGGAAACCAAAAAATCAAGGCTGATCTGGAAGCTGCATAGCCAATACTTTGTCAGTGAGTGCAGCTCGGAACGCTGTAAGCTTGGCAGCTAAGGCAGCATCAGCAGTTGCCAGTATGGACACTGCAAAAATGCCTGCATTAGCTGCGCCTGCTTCGCCTATGGCGAAGGTAGCCACTGGAATGCCCTTGGGCATCTGCACTATGGATAACAATGAGTCCTGCCCTTGCAAATGCTTGGACGGCACCGGCACGCCCAGCACCGGCAGTGTTGTTTTAGCGGCAACCATTCCCGGCAGGTGAGCAGCGCCCCCCGCTCCAGCAATAATCACCCGAATGCCATTGTCCGCTGCGCTCTCGGCAAACTCGAACATCAGGTCAGGTGTACGATGCGCGGAAACTACCTTAGCTTCATATTGCACCCCAAAGTCGGCCAGCATTTGTGCGGCCGCGCGCATCACCGGCCAGTCACTGTCCGAACCCATGATGATGGCAACTTGTGGTTTTGTTTTAGTCATTAGCTCCCTGCCTTTTTAGGAGAATTTAGTACGCATAAAAATTAGAGAACGCTTACAGCGTTATTAACACAGCACCATATTGTCACGATGTATCAGTTCGGCCTCATCCACGTAGCCAAGGATACCGGCAATTTCACTGCTAGGTTTGCGCAAAATACGTGCGGTTTCTGCTGCAGTATAGTTGACCAATCCTCGCGCGACCTCTTGGCCATGAGCATCCAGACAAGCCACCACATCACCACGCTCAAAACTACCCTCAACCGACACCACGCCGATGGGCAATAGGCTCTTGCCCCCATCTCGCAGCACTTTCACCGCGCCTGCATCCAGCACCACACGGCCACTGACACGCAAATGATCTGCGATCCATTGTTTTTTCGCTAGCGTCTTAACCTGCTCGGCACGCAGATGGGTACCTAATACTTCACCAGCAGCCAGCCGCACCAGCACCTCGGCTTCGCGACCGGAAGCAATCACGGTATGCGCACCGCTGCGTGCTGCACGCTTGGCTGCTAGAATTTTGGTGAGCATACCGCCGCTTCCTATGGCGCTGCCGGCACCTCCAGCCATTTTCTCCAGTGCTAGGTCGCCAGCAACCGCATGCTGTATAAACTTAGCCTCGGGATTTTTCCGCGGATCTGCAGAGTACAATCCTGACTGATCAGTCAGGATTACCAGCGCATCAGCCTCGATCAAATTCGCGACCAGAGAACCCAAGGTATCATTATCGCCAAAACGGATCTCATCCGTAACCACAGTGTCGTTTTCATTAATTATCGGGATAACCCCGAGATCAAGCAAAGTGCGTAGCGTGCTGCGTGCATTCAGATAACGCTTGCGGTCGGCCAGATCATCGTGGGTGAGCAGCACCTGCGCAGTATGCAGGCCATGCTCGCTGAAGCAGGATTCATACATCTGCACCAGCCCCATTTGCCCGACTGCAGCTGCCGCCTGCAACTCATTCACGGCCACGGGACGCTTCTTCCAGCCCAGACGTTGCATACCCTCAGCCACCGCACCGCTGGAGACCAAGACCACCTGTTTACCCTGCTTAATCAACTGCGCAATCTGGCTAGCCCAGGCAGCAAGTGCAGCACGATCCAACCCCTCACCGTTATTAGTGACCAGGCTGGAGCCCACTTTAACCACCAGATATTTGGCGTCTACGATCAGTGACTTCATTTTACTCAACGGCAACAATTCCCTTGCATATACTTCTAGCTCAGCTTTACAAAAAGCCTTGTGGTGCGTTTTTTTGCTCTTCTGCATCGGCTTCTTCTTGCGCACGCGTAGCTTCCAAGTGCTCCATAATCGCGTATATAAGCTCTTTACAGCCGACTCCGCTAATAGCGGAAATAGGAAAGCAGCGACCTTTCCAGCCATATTCCTTCACAAACTTCTCTACATCCGCAGCCGAGTCTTCCAGCATATCGATTTTGTTCAGTACCAACCAGCGTGGCTTGTTATAGAGATCTTCGTCATATTTACGCAGCTCCTCAACAATGGCACGCGCTTCTCTCACAGGGTCAACCGCCTCATCGTAAGGTGCGATATCAACAAGGTGCAACAATAGCCTGGTCCTCGCCAGGTGGCGCAGGAATTGATGTCCGAGGCCAGCACCTTCAGCCGCACCTTCAATTAACCCTGGAATATCGGCAATAACGAAACTGCGATTGGTATCGACACGCACTACACCAAGATTAGGATGCAAAGTCGTAAACGGATAATCGGCCACCTTGGGCTTGGCCGCAGATACGGAACGTATGAAAGTAGACTTACCGGCATTGGGCATGCCCAGCAAACCAACATCCGCTAATACCTTCAGCTCCAGGTAAAGCTCAATTTCTTCACCAGGCTCGCCTTTTGTACATTGGCGAGGCGCACGGTTCAGGCTGGATTTGAAGTGAATATTACCCAAACCACCTTTGCCGCCTTTGGCTAGCGTAGCTTTCTGACCATGCTCTGCCAGATCAACCAGCATCTGCCCAGACGCCTTATCACTAATAACCGTTCCTACCGGTACTCGCAACAACATATCATCGCCACCAGCACCGTAACAATCAGAGCCACGCCCATTCTGCCCGCGGTCAGCGCGAAACACGCGTTTGAAGCGATAATCTACCAGCGTATTGATATTACGATCGGCTTCTATAATGATGGAGCCGCCAAGGCCACCGTCGCCGCCACTGGGGCCGCCCATAGGCTCATACTTCTCGCGACGAAAGGTCGCAACTCCATTACCGCCGTCACCGGCGTAAAGTTTAATGGTTGCTTCGTCTATGAATTTCATTTGAGAGTAATTTACCTTAGGTAATACGTAATTGCACTTCTATACGAGCATACTGCAATAACAGCATATTAAAAAATATGGCTTTAAAAACAAAAAAGCCCTACCAAGGGATAGGGCTTTTTATAATTCCAGCTGTAATTACGCCGGAACGATATTCACCAGCTTACGACGCAACGCGCCTTTAACTGTGAAAGACACTTTACCGTCGACCTTGGCAAACAAGGTGTGGTCTTTGCCCATACCTACGTTTTCACCTGGGTGCATACGTGTACCGCGCTGACGCACGATAATGCTGCCAGCTGAAACCAGTTGCTCACCAAAGGCTTTAACGCCCAATCTTTGTGAGTGTGAGTCACGACCGTTGCGGGAACTCCCGCCTGCTTTTTTGTGTGCCATGTTTTATTCCTTGCTTGCTTTAGCTGCTTTAGCAGGCTTTTTAGCGCCGCCAGCCAGAATATCGCCAATCTGAATTTCAGTATAACTTTGACGATGACCTTGTGTCTTACGGTAGTGCTTACGACGACGGAATTTGAAAATCATTACCTTGTCGCCACGGCCGTGTGACAGAACTGTTGCCTGCACTGTAGCGCCAGCAATCAGAGGGGCGCCGATAGTGACATCGTCACCATCGGCAACCATTAATACTTGGTCAATGGTAACGCTGCTGCCTACATCACCCAATAACTTTTCAACCTTGAGCTTCTCGCCAGCGGTTACTCGATACTGCTTACCACCGGTCTTAATAACTGCGTACATGATTTAGCCTCGTTCGCTACACATTCAAATGAATCGCGCATTATACGTAAAATTCGCGCCCAAGCAAATCAAATTATCACTTTCGACGCGATTGCCCTGCTTGCAATGGCTTGATTTGCAAAGTCGACGGTCGCTGCCAGCTGTTTAACATTATCTCAGCATAAGTCACATCGCTCTATGCTAAAATTATTTCAACTTTTTTTGGCTGATATCGTGTCTCTCGCATTTATTCAATCCTGCATCACCGATGACATGCAAGCTGTTGATGCGGTCATTCGCAAATCCCTCTATTCAGATGTCGTTTTAATCAACCAGGTCGCTGATTACATCATCAACAGTGGCGGCAAGCGCTTGCGCCCCGCACTGGTACTGCTGTCAGCTGGCGTATTCGGCAAAGTGGAAGCGCGACATCACCAGCTGGCTGCGGTTGTGGAGTTCATCCATACCGCCACCTTGCTGCATGATGATGTAGTTGACGAATCAGCACTGCGCCGTGGACGTGCTACCGCAAATACATTATTCGGCAACGCTGCCAGCGTACTGGTAGGTGATTTTGTGTATTCGCGCGCTTTCCAGATGATGGTGGGTGTACAGAACATGCGCGTAATGGAGGTCTTGTCTGAGGCCACCAACATCATTGCCGAGGGCGAAGTGCTGCAACTGCTGAACTGCCATGATGCGGATATCACCGATGAGGCTTACCTTAAAGTCATTCATTACAAAACTGCAAAGCTATTTGAAGCCGCCACACGCCTTGGTGCAATCATTTGTAACGCTACACCGCAAGATGAGCAAGCCATGGCCGAATACGGCATGCGCCTTGGCACAGCCTTCCAACTGATTGACGATGTACTGGACTTGAGCGGAGATAGCCAGAATATAGGAAAAAACCTAGGGGATGACTTGGCTGAGGGCAAACCAACACTGCCCCTACTGTTCGCCATGCGTAATGGTAGCGCCCAGCAACGTGCAGTAATACGTCACGCCATTGAGCAAGGCGGCCTGGACGAACTACCGGCTGTCATAAAGGCGGTGCAGGAAACCGGTGCGCTGGATCATGTTCGCAACATTGCCAGAAATGAAGCTGATCTCGCATGTGCAGCGATTGCCTCCATGCCTCAGTCTACGCATCATCAGGCTTTAATTAGTCTGGCTGGATTTGCGGTAAGCCGTAACTTCTAATACCAGCCCATCAATTCAGGACAATAAGCTCGCCGCTATCTGCGTGGTAGTAGCTTAAATGCGCGCACTCACTGGTTGTGGTGGTCAATGCACCATCAAAAATAGCCTCGCCATCGACATCAACCACCGCATAACCATTATGGTATAGCGTCACTTCAGCCTCACGACGACCAAAGCGCATGGCAAAGCTCATGTAGTTCTCGTCTTCTTCTTCATCGAACACTTCCCACTCGGCATGCCCGGTTAACTGCTTCATCCACCCGGACAAATCCACCTCGACACGACGCACCACTGGGCTGTTCCATGCATCTTGAATGTTAGCTTCTGACATTTTTGTATCCTTTCAAAAAATGTTTCATCCATGGGTAAATGGCACCAAACTTCTACATTTCAAGGCCGATATCTTGTTGCCTTGTCTATATAACGGTGCGAAGATGCTGCAAGTTTAATGAATGAGCCATTTATGCCTGATTTAATTGCAAATATATTTGATTTATTACGTGCTGAGCCCGCAGTATTCATTACAGTTTCAGTGGTACTGGGGCTGATGATAGGTAGCTTCCTCAACGTAGTGATTTACCGCCTACCCAAAATGATGGAGCGCGAATGGCGTAAAGGTTGCCAGGAACTGCAAGGTCTGGAGCCAGTGGAAGCACCAAAATTCAACCTGGCAGTGCCACGCTCCGCCTGCCCCAGTTGCGGCCATAAGATATCCTCTCTGGAAAACATCCCCGTCCTGAGTTACCTGTTTTTAGGTGGGAAATGCAAGGCCTGCAAAACTTCCATCAGCCCACGCTACCCATTGATAGAAGCCCTCACGGGCATCATGCTGGGCCTGATCAGCTGGAAGTTCGGCTATTCAAGCATGGCTGTGTTCGCATGGATTTTTGCGATAGCGCTAATCGCGCTGACCTTTATCGACTTCGATACACAGTTACTACCGGATGACATCACGCTACCTTTACTATGGCTAGGCCTGCTGTTTAACCTCAATACCGGCTTTACCGACATCCACTCCGCCATCATAGGTGCGGTTGCTGGCTATCTTATTCTGTGGTCAGTCTACTGGCTATTCAAAATAGTCACCGGCAAGGAGGGCATGGGCTACGGTGACTTTAAATTACTTGCTGCCATATGCGCATGGTTTGGCTGGCAACTTTTGCCAGCCGTCATCCTGCTATCTTCGGTTGCGGGAACCATCATCGGCATAGGACTGATTGTTCTGGCCAAACGTGGGCGTAATGTACCCATGCCATTTGGTCCATATCTTGCTCTTGGTGGCATAGCCGCACTGTTCTATGGTGCACAACTTTCAAACCTGTATCTAGGGGGTTAATCATGTATGTAGTCGCACTAACTGGCGGTATAGGCGCAGGCAAAAGCGAAGTCTCGCGTATATTCGCATCACTGGGGGTGCCGATCGTGGACGTAGATGTGATCTCACGCCAACTCACCTCTGCAGGCCAACCTATCGTGCAACAAATCGCCGAAAGCTTTGGCAAGGAGTTCTTGACGGAAGACGGTGCATTGAATCGTGCGGTTATGCGCGAGCGTATTTTTTCCGTAGATGCCGATCGCAAAAAATTGGAAGCGATCCTGCATCCCGTCATCCATGCCACCGCCATGCGCGAGTTGTTTAAAAATAGCGATGCGCCTTATCAGGTGTTGGCTATTCCCTTGTTTTTTGAGACCAACCGTTACTCAGGCATGGTAAAAAATACCCTACTTGTCGACTGTGAAGAGACACAACAAATCAGCCGCACCATGCAACGCAACGGCATGTCGGAGTCTGACGTACGTGCCATTATTGCCGCACAGGCCTCCCGTAGTTTTCGCCGTGCACTGGCAAATGACATCATAGACAACAACGGTTCGCTTGATGAGTTGGCAGAAAAAGTAAAAGGAAAACATGAAAAATACATGCAAGCTTGCATAGTTAGCGAATAAATCTCATAATCCACCGTAACTTAATAAACACAAAAGCTGCCCAGCCCAAAACAAGCCCGTGCCCAGTTACGATTATCCTTTTAATGAACGTATTCGGACTTTGTTGCGCCTTGAGGATTTGTTCGTCAAGGTCATGCACAATGCGGCGGGCACTCATGAATTCAACCATCACTGTGCGCTGCTTTCCATATTCCAGATTCTGGATGTTATTGACCGCGCCGAGCTCAAGACCGATTTACTGCAAGAACTGGATCGCCAGAAAATTACCATGATGGGCTTGCTGGGCAACCCGTCAATTGCTGAAAATGTCCTCAAAGAAATTCTTCAGGAAATTGAGACCACCGCGCTCAGCTTGCGTACCAATGCTGTTAAGCTAGGCCAAACCTTACGCGACAATGAATGGTTGATGAGCATTAAGCAACGCGCCGGCATTCCGGGTGGAGTCTGCGAATTCGACCTGCCCTCGTATCACTATTGGCTGGGACTCGACGATACACGCCGCAGAAAAGACCTGGAAACCTGGCTACAGCCCTTGATGCCGATTTATGATGCCCTGCGCATTATCCTGCACATCCTCAGGGGTAGCGGCATTACCACCAAACTGGTGGCTGCGCATGGCGCTTATCAGCAAATGCTGGGTGGTGCCAAGCCCGCACAAATGCTGATGATAGAAGTTCCGGATGATATCGAATGCTTCCCGGAAGTCAGTGCCAATAAATATGCCATCAATATTCGCTTTAATAGCCTGGGCAGCACGGAAAAACCCAAACAATGCGATGTCGATGTTGCCTTCTCCCTGACTTTATGTAATCTTTAAGGCTTCATTCAGCATTAAAGTCTCGACTCAGGCACCACTCCCGATCTATGGAAAAATCCCCTAAAAAACGTTTGGTCACTTGTCCGCAATGCAAATCCTTATCGGAATACAGCACGGATAACCCGTTTCGCCCATTTTGCTGTGAGCGCTGCAAACTCATTGATCTGGGCGAGTGGGCCACGGAAAGCTATCGCATTCCAGCAGTCATCAAACCCGAAGATCTACCTGAGCACTAGGTATCTGTCAGAACACTGTCCACTCAGCATAACCAGGAAGCGACGCTATGCAACCTTATCGATTATTAGCTACTCAGTTACTTATCATAGTCGCCGGCTTGACCAATATAGCCGGCTGTTCAGCAGCTGACTCCAGTATCAAAATCAGTGACGCATGGGTGCGGGCATCGTCTCCTGGACAACAGGTGGGCGCAGCCTACCTCACCTTGCAAAGCAGTACCGATACCAGCCTGGTAAAAGTGGAAAGCCCCGCCGCCGGCAGCGTTGAGATACACAGCATGAGCATGGATAACGGCGTGATGAAAATGCGTATGCTGGAAACCTTGCCGTTGCCCGCAGGTAAACCAGTCAAACTTGAACCTGGCGGCTTCCATCTGATGCTGTTTGATTTAAAGAAGCCGCTAACAAAAGGTGAAAAAGTGACCTTTACATTGCACTTCAAAGATAACGCGGACAAAATCAGCACAATGAAAATCGACAGCCCGGTAAAAACCAGCGCTGATTGAATTTAGCGCCCAGTGTATTTAGTCTAAAAGAATCTAGCTGGTCGCCAGGTTACTGTAGCGCCTGAAAATCGAGTTGGTATCGTTTCACGCTGAATAGTGTTTTAACTTCAACCAACAAAACCCAATCACTGCGGCCCTGAATACACACGGGCAAAGTAACTTCTGCTTCCCAGCTCCTTTCTGACCGCCTGATCAGGCGGTAGCGATTCAATCCCATTTCCATGCCCTGCATGGCAAAGCTGGCGTGCACTTCCCGCGCACCTCCTGCCTCAACCACTAACTTGAACGGCTTCATGACGTGCGGCACCTGATCCAATCGCACCTTCAGCGCTTGATTGCCACAGCCTTCAATGATATTAGCGCAAGCAATTGGTGTAACGGGAGCATCAAGCGGCTTTGCCAGATAGAACCAGCCCGCCACCGACAACGATATTGCCAAACCCAGCACCCATAACGCCTTGCGGATCACGGACATAACCTTACTGCCAAGCCGCGCGCTGCATGGCTATACCATGAGCACCGCTCTGCCAGGCCCTCATCAGGTCCTGCAACTGTAAACCACCCAGGGCATAAACCGGAATGGCGCAATCCCCAATGAGGCGCGTAAATTCCGGCCAACCCAGCGGAGTGGCATCCACATGGCTGGCTGTAGGCAGAACCGGCGACAGCACGGCGAAATCAAGGGTTAAGTTCTGGGCGTGCTGAAGTTCGCCTGCATTGTGGCAAGAGGCCGAACACAGGAGCCCTTGCGGCTTGTGTGCCAACTGCATCAACTGCTGGCTGGAAAGATGCACGCCATCCGCACCAAGTTCGCGTGCCAATTCAATATCGCCATTGATGAATACCCTGGCCTGCTGGGCTTTGGCAAGCGCAATGACGCGTTGCGCAAAATGTTTGAGTGCCGCCTGGTCCAGTTGTTTTTCCCGTACTTGTATCAATTTCACACCGCCATCCAGGGCGTTTTCCAGTTGACTGAAGAATGCCGACTCGCCCATTTCAGCCAGATTGGTAATCGCGTAAACCGGGGGTAATGAGAGTGCCGCTAATATCGGCTCGTTAGCCGGCAGCATAGGGGCAACGCTGAGCTTTGCCGGATCTTGCCAGCTCAACTCCTGCCCTTCGCAGCCATGCGGCTCCTGAGCCCAGCGCCGCACCATGAAGAAATGTAATTTGACGGTTTTCTCTGGATAGGCAAACGTGCGCGTCAGCCAGGGATAAGCCTCAACAGCATGCGTGCCTAACTCCTCTTCCAACTCGCGCTGCAAGGCTTCAAGTGCGGTTTCACCCGCCTCCACCTTGCCACCCGGAAACTCCCACCAGCCAGCCCAAGGCTTGCCTTCAGGCCGCTTTCCCAGCAGAACCTGGCCATCATCTCGAATTAAAACCGCTACCGCAGCATTGATTATCTTTGTCGCACTCATCAACTATTCCGCTTTAGCAATGAAAGGAAACAAGGCGGCGGCAAAAAAACGCAAGGACAGATAGTAGGGCGAGGAGTTGAGGAGACAGTCAACGCTGTTATCGTTTCCAAGTTATTTCTTTTTGGCTAAAGCGGAACGACCTGCATAGTCACGAGCGAACTGATACGCCACTCGTCCGCTACGCGCCCCACGCGTAAGGGAAAACAACAGGGCAGCCTGACGTATCTCCTCGGTCATTTTCTTGATGCCATAGTGCTTGAGCCACTGCTGGGCCACCTTCAGGTATTCATCCTGGTCGAATGCATAGAATGAGAGCCAGAGACCAAAGCGTTCTGACAGCGATATCTTCTCTTCCGTAGTATCGCCGGGGCGTATCTCTTCGCCAAGATGCTGGGTTTCCAGGTTTTCTGCCATGTACTCCGGCATCAGGTGACGGCGGTTGGAGGTCGCATAAACCAGTACATTATCTGAAGTTGCCGCAATAGAGCCATCCAGCACCACCTTCAGGGCCTTGTAACCAGGCTCGCCCGCATCAAAGGTAAGGTCATCACAAAATACGATGAAATGCTCAGGACGCGCCCGCAGTATGGCCACGATTTCCGGCAAAGCTACCAGGTCATGTTTTTCCACCTCCACCAGGCGCAAACCATCCTTGGAGAATTTACTCAACAGGGCTTTCACCAGCGTCGACTTACCCGTTCCTCGCGCACCCGTAAGCAGTACATTATTCGCGGGATAGCCGCGCACGAACTGCAGGGTATTCCGCACCACCTCGGTTTTTTGATCATCAATATTCTGCAGATCATCCAGGCTGATTTTATGGGGATGCGGCACGGCCTGCAAATATCCGCGTCCATTGGATACTTGCCAGCGCCATGCGATGGCAGACCAGTCAGGTTCAACTGAGGCTGCAGGCAGGAAACCTTCCAACCTTGCCAGCAAGCTTTCAGCACGGGAAATCAAACTTTCAAAATCGGCCATTATTTACTTTCACAAAGCATTTCAATTGCTAAGTCGATATCACTCAGGAGCGGTAATCCGCATTAATCTTCACATAATCATAGGAAAAATCGCAGGTCCATACCGTGGCATCAGCATCCCCTCGGTTGAGCACCACACGCACGGTGATTTCGGCCTCTTTCATCACGGCAGCGCCCTGCGCTTCTTCATAACTTACAGCGCGGCCACCATGTTCAGCCACCAGTACATCACCCAGGTAAAGCTGCATAGCGTTGACATCAAGGTCATTAATCCCGGCATAACCTATGGCTGCGAGAATACGGCCCAGATTAGGGTCAGACGCAAAAAAGGCGGTTTTGATCAAGGGTGAGTGAGCGATAGCGTAAGCCACCTTGCGGCACTCCTCCACATCACGCCCGGCTTCTACGTTAATCGTCATAAACTTGGTAGCGCCTTCGCCATCGCGCACAATGGCTTGCGCCAGCAGGGTAGCGATTTCGGTCATGGCGTCACGCAGCGCAGCATACTCCGCACTGGTTTCGTTGATTTCTGCCATGCCGGATTGTCCGGTTGCCATCATGATCAGCGAGTCATTGGTTGAGGTATCACCATCCACAGTAATGCAGTTGAATGAACGGTTGACCGCATGCTGTATCAGCGCCTCCAGCGCGGTCTGGCTGATAGCAGCGTCGGTAGCCACATAACCCAGCATGGTCGCCATATTAGGGTGAATCATGCCGGAGCCCTTGGCGATGCCGGTAATGGTGATGGTTTTACCATCCAGTGTGATTTGTTTCGAATAGCCTTTAGCCACAATATCGGTCGTCATAATCGCTTCCGCAGCGTTCAGCCAGTTACCTTCATTCAGGCTGGCAATGCAGGCTGGCAAGCCAGCAATGACGCGGTCTACAGGCAGGGGCTCCAGAATGACGCCAGTAGAAAACGGCAGTATCTGTTGCGGATTCAGGTCCAGCAAGTCGGCCAAGGCTGCACAGGTTTGGCGTGCACGTTGCATGCCCTCCTCACCCGTGCCGGCGTTGGCATTGCCGGTATTCACCACCAACGCGCGAATCTCTGCCCCACTTTCCAGGTGTGTTTTACAAAGCGTGACCGGAGCGGCGCAAAAGCGGTTCTGTGTGAACACGCCAGCCACGCGCGTGCCGGGAGTCAATTGCATCACCAGCACATCCTTGCGGTTGGGCTTGCGGATATGGGCCTCGGCAAAACCAAGCTGCACGCCTTTGACAGGTAGCAGGGTATCGGCGTTAGGGGCGGATAGATTTACAGGCATGGCACTCTCACTCACAATTTCAGATAAGCGATTTTACCGCATTCACCGCGACTTATTGCGGGCGGCTGAGCAATTGACTTTAGTGCCTGCTGTGATAGTGTTGGTTTACTGATAAAACCAAGCCCATTCTAAGGTTAACCGTCATGAACACCACAGTTATCGCCCCCGAAAAAGAGGCCAGCAGCCTTGCCGAGATGGGCAACAAGCTTGCATTCACCAAAAAGCTGCAAGCTGTCACCAACAAAATACATGCCACGCGCAATATCGACGAGATCATCCTGGAAGTCAGCCAGGATATCCGCGCACTGTTCGAAGCCGAGCGCCTCACCCTGTATGTGACCAGCGAAGATGGCAAATCCATCGTCTCCAAAGTCAAGACCGGCCTGAATGAATTCAAGGAATTGAAACTACCGATTAATCCGCAAAGCATTGCCGGTTATGTGGCATTTAACAAAGCCATACTCAAGATTACAGATGTCTATGATGACGTTGAGCTCAAGACTATCAGCCCGGAAATCCGCTTCCTGAAAGAGGTGGATAAAAAGACCGGGTTTCGTACCCGGCAGATGCTGATTTTTCCTATCCTGGATCAGGAAGATGCCAGCCTGATGGGCGTGGTGCAAGTCATCAATACCCTGTCCGGGCTGCCTTTCCCGTCCATGGCGGAAGAAGGTGCCCCCGAACTGGCGAAAACCCTGGCAATTGCACTCAGCCAGCGCCAAAGCCCGATGGGTGCCATCAAGACAAAATTCGATACCCTGGTTGCGCAAGGCGTGATCTCCAACGCCGAGCTTGATCTGGCGCAACGTTCCGCGCGCAAGAAAGGCAAGGATCTGGAAGATGTGCTGACAGAAGAGTTTGAAGTCAAAAGTGCGGATATCGGCAAATCGCTTTCAGCTTTTTTCGATGTGCCGTTTGAGCCCTTCAAGGTTGACCGCATCAAACCCATGGACCTGCTCAAGGCTCTCAAGCGTGAATATGTCGAAGCCAACGGCTGGGTCCCGATTGATGAAACCAAGGAAGACGGGTTGGTAATCCTGACTCACGATCCCGAAAAAATCAAAGCCTCGCGCATCGTCAGCAACATCTTTCCCAAGCATGCCAGGATCAGCTATCGCGTGTGCCTGAATCGCGATTTCCAGAGCACCATAGATTTATTTTACGGCGCCCACAATATGTCGGGTGACATTGGTGACTTGCTCTCCAGTATGGACAGCGAGGATGAGGAAATCAGCAGCTCCGGCCAGGAAGATGTCTCCGCTGCCAGCGATAACGAGCTGGTCAAGCTGGTCAACAAAATCATTATTGATGCCTATAACCAGGGGGCATCGGACATCCACATCGAGCCGTATCCGGAAAAAGGCAAGACTGAAGTGCGTTTCCGCAAGGATGGTACCCTCGTCAATTACATCGAAATCCCGCCCAGCTATCGCAGTGCCATCATTGCCCGCATCAAGATCATGTGCGATCTCGATATCTCGGAAAAACGCAAACCGCAGGACGGCAAAATCAAGTTCAAGAAGTTCGGACCATTGGATATCGAGCTGCGCGTAGCCACCATCCCCACCGCTGGTGGCGTGGAAGATGTGGTAATGCGCATACTGGCTGGCGGCAAGCCTATCCCGCTGGATAAGCTAGGCCTCTCAGAGCATAACAACAAGAAACTGAAAGAGCTGGTAGCCAAACCCTATGGCCTGTTCTTTGTCTGCGGGCCAACTGGCTCGGGGAAAACCACGACACTGCATTCTGCACTGGGCTACATCAACACACCTGAAACAAAAATCTGGACAGCAGAAGACCCGGTAGAAATCACGCAAAAAGGCTTGCGCCAGGTCCAGGTCAACAAGAAATCCGGCCTGGATTTCGCCATGGTGATGAAAGCTTTCCTGCGTGCTGACCCTGACGTGATCATGGTGGGTGAAATGCGCGACAAGGAAACCGTATCAACCGGCATCGAAGCCTCACTCACCGGCCACCTGGTATTCGCCACCCTGCATACCAACAGCGCCCCGGAGTCCATCGTGCGCCTGCTGGATATGGGCATGGATCCCTTCAACTTCTCCGATGCGCTACTCGGCATCCTCGCGCAACGACTGGGCAAACGCCTCTGCGACTGCAAAAAGCCTTACACCCCCAGCGCAGAAGAAATCAAAGGCATGCTCAACGAATACTGCCTGGAGCTGCAAAACACCACCAGCTGGAAAAAAGACCCGGATGCCGCCTATAAAGCGGTCTATCAAAGCTGGATCAAGAACTTCGGCAACGACAAAGGCCAACTCACGCTGTATAAAGCCACCGGCTGCGAAAAATGCAGCAATACCGGCTACAAAGGCCGCGTGGGCTTACATGAATTGATGGAAGGCACAGAGGCGGTTAAAAAGAATATCCAGGAACACGCCCGTGTCGCCGAAATGTTTGCCACCGCATTGGAAGATGGCATGCGGACACTGAAACAGGATGGGATAGAAAAAGTATTGCAGGGTGTGACGGATATGAAACAGGTGAGGGCGGTGTGTATTAAATAGCATTAGTGATAGTTAGCTACTATCTCTACTAAAAAATGACAAAAAAATACCGGGCTAGCCCGGTATTTTTCGCTACGCTACGCTCACTTAGTCAAAGCTAACGCCCTCTATCTGCCTCGCCTCTAGAGCTTCCATCACCAGCTTTCTCTCCTGCTCCGGCATATCCCACCACGCACGTATTTCTTCAATTGTGCGGTAACAACCATGACAATATCCGGTTGCTTCGTTCATGGCACATACGCTGATACATGGTGAAGTGATAGGTTCTGAATGTTCTGTCATGATTAACTCGCTCTGCTTGGTTGCCAGTTACGCCAATTTACCATGGCACTGTTTGTATTTCTTGCCGGAACCGCATGGACATAAATCATTGCGACCAACCTTCATGCCTTCGCGTTCGAAAGGACGTATGGCCTGCTCTTCCGACTCAGCATCTGGCACATTACCCAAGGCCTCGTCGTAATCAGCGTGCTGATAGCGTACGTTCTCGGCTTCTACAGGCTTTTCAACCGCTTCCACATCGGCTTCGCTCTTAACCTGTATCAGCATGGTGACCTTGGTCACTTCGCTCTTGACGCTATCAAGCAATGCAGAGAACAGCTCAAAAGCCTCGCGCTTGTATTCCTGCTTGGGGTTTTTCTGTGCGTATGAGCGCAGATGGATACCTTGGCGTAAATGATCCAGTGCGGCCAGATGTTCGCGCCATGCATTATCCAGAATCTGCAGCATGACAGCCCGTTCAAACTGACGCATAACACCGGCTGTAGCCAGCGCCTCTTTAGCCTGATAGGCTTCTTCGGCGGCCTGCTGTATATGCTCGCGCAAGCTTTCTTCGTGCAAATTCGGGTTGTCTTCCAGCATCTTCTGCAATGGTAATACCAGGCCAGTCTCGGCTTCCAGAGTGGTTTCCAGACTTGGCACATCCCATTGCTCCTCAACGCTGCCGGGAGGAATATGGGTGGCAATCAGGCTATTGATGACGTCTTCACGCATGGCTTTGATGGTTTCGCCAACATCAGTCGCTTCCAGCAGCTCATTGCGCTGCTGATAGATCACCTTGCGCTGGTCGTTTGCTACATCGTCATACTCTAATAACTGCTTACGGATATCAAAGTTGCGGCCTTCTACCTTGCGCTGGGCATTCTCGATAGCACGCGTGACCCATGGATGCTCAATAGCCTCGCCTTCAGGCATCTTAAGTCTTTCCATGATGGCAGAAACGCGGTCTGAGGCAAAAATACGCAATAGCTGATCTTCCAGCGACAGGTAGAAACGGCTGGAGCCCGGGTCACCCTGGCGACCGGAACGGCCGCGCAACTGGTTATCTACGCGACGTGATTCATGCCGCTCGGTACCGATAATATGCAAGCCGCCTGCAGCCAATACGGCATTGTGGCGTTGTTGCCACTCGGCTTTCAATGCTGCAACCTGGGTTTCTTTATCGGCATCTGACAGCTCAGCATTGTTACGCACCAGCGCGATCTCGGGCTCAGGATTGCCACCCAGCACGATGTCGGTACCACGACCGGCCATGTTGGTGGCGATGGTGATGACGCCGGGACGGCCCGCCTGCACGATGATATGCGCTTCACGTTCATGCTGTTTGGCATTGAGCACCTGGTGATCGAGCTTGGCTGCAGTCAGCAGCGTGGCGATAATCTCGGAGTTCTCAATCGAGGTAGTACCCACCAGCACCGGCTGGCCACGACCCTGGCAGTCCTTGATATCTTCAATGACAGCCTGGTATTTTTCCTTGGTGGTGCGATAGACCTTGTCCATCTGGTCTTTACGCTGCATAGGACGATGGGTAGGAATCACCACAGTCTCAAGGCCGTAAATCTGGTTGAATTCGTAAGCTTCAGTATCGGCGGTGCCTGTCATACCGGAAAGCTTGCCGTACATGCGGAAATAGTTCTGGAAAGTAATGGAGGCCAGCGTCTGGTTCTCTTTCTGGATCTCCACGCCTTCTTTGGCTTCCACTGCCTGATGCAGGCCATCTGACCAACGACGGCCGGTCATCATACGGCCGGTGAACTCGTCCACAATAACGATCTCGCCATCGCGCACGACATAATGCTGATCGCGGTGGAACAGAGACTGGGCGCGCAGGGACGCATACATGTGATGCACCAGCGTGATATTGGCAGCATCGTACAAACTGCCGCCTTCCGGCAACAATCCGGCTTGCTCAAGCAAGGCCTCAGCATGCTCATGGCCCTGTTCGGAAAGCAATACCTGCTGGGTCTTTTCGTCTACCCAGTAATCGCCTTCGCCTTCTTCTTCCTTCTGGCGGATAAGCTGCGCAGCGATCCCGTTCATCTGCATGTACAGCTCAATGCTGTCATCGGCCTGGCCGGAAATAATCAGCGGCGTGCGTGCTTCATCGATCAGGATAGAGTCCACTTCATCGATCAGCGCATAGCTCAGGGCACGTTGTACGCGCTCCTCCGCCGTGAATACCATGTTGTCGCGCAGGTAATCAAAACCAAATTCGTTGTTGGTACCGTAGGTGATATCTGCGGCGTAGGCTTGTTTCTTTTCGTCGTGCGGCATCTGCGACAGGTTGATGCCAACTGTCAGGCCCAGGAAGTTGTATAGGCGCGCCATCCATTCGGCATCGCGCTTGGCCAGGTAATCGTTCACGGTAATAACGTGTACGCCTTTACCAGCCAGGGCATTGAGGTAAGTCGGCAATGTCGCCACCAGGGTTTTACCTTCACCGGTACGCATTTCGGCAATTTTGCCTGCATGCAGCACCATGCCGCCTATCATTTGTACGTCGAAATGGCGCATTTCCAGCACGCGGCGCCCACCCTCGCGCACCACGGCAAACGCCTCGGGCAAGAGCTTATCCAGTGACTCGCCCTTGGCATAGCGTTGCTTGAACTCGTCAGTCTTGGCCCGCAACTGCTCGTCGCTGAGCGACTGCATGGCTGATTCCAGGTCATTGATGACGCGGACATTATTAGCATATTGCTTGACCAGCCTATCATTACGGCTACCAAAGACTTTTTTAAACATCGTGGATAACATGGAGTGACACCGACTTTCCGAGATAACGGAACCTATAGGTTGAGATAAATTAGTAGGTTGACATGAATAATTTTAGGAAGCGTAACTAACCCTGACTTCTTCTTTTAGTTAATGGTGTTACTTTTAAAAATTACAACTTCGCGCTCAAAATATCGCTTTGCAAATACTTGCGCGGATCCAGCGCAGCACCATTCAAGCGTACTTCAAAATGCAAATGCGCCCCTGTAGAGCGCCCTGTGTTGCCAACTTCGGCGATGAGCTGGCCTTTTTCAACGCGCTCACCCGCTTTAACCAGGAGTTTGGAGGCATGTGCGTAACGCGTTTCCAGCCCTGAACCATGGTCTATCTTCACGATTTTACCATAATCGGGGGTTTGCTCAGCAGACATTACAATGCCGCCTGCAGCAGCACGGATAGAGCTGCCCTCTTCGGCGGTAAAATCCAGCCCTTCATGAAAAGCCATGCGGCCGGAGAACGGGTCTACCCGCCAGCCATAGCTAGAAGAGTTGTAGGCACCTTGCACGGGGTAGCCTGTAGGCAAGGCATTTTTCTGCATGCTCTGTTGCAGCAACATCGCCTCCACTAGACTCAATCTATCAGTACGACTTTCGATGTCTGCGGTAAGTTCGACAATTTTCTGCTGCAATTGCGCCTCGGTCATCCCATAGGGACGTATTTCAGGGCCGCCCTGTGCTGGCGGCAAGCGCTCAGCCTCTACATCTTTGGGTTTTACGCCGGCCAGTTTGGATAAACGCTCACTGATGGCATCCAAACGTATCACGCGCGCCTGTATTTCACCCAGCTGCAGTGCCAGGGCGTCCAGATGCTCCTGCGCATTGAAAATAGGGAAATGCAGTGCGGACGGTAATATCGATTTCACACCTTGGTGCTTGGACTCTGCCTGTGGCAGAATGATAGCTGCAGTCAGCCCAGCGACAACAAACACCAGCAACAGCAGCAAAGCCGCTAGTTGTGGCGCAGTCAGCACTCTGGGCTTGGCCATGCTATTGGAGACGAAAATAATATTCATGCATACCCTCTATCGGGACCTCTCAGCTTGAAAGGCTTGTAAGCATGCTGCGATTCAGCACACTATTTCGAGACAATCCCGAACTTGCAGCCTTATCCGGCCAAGCGAGCAGTTTGACTGCCTCGCAAAAAATCTGGAACACCATCGCCCCCGACAACCTGAAGCAATACACTCAGGCGGGCAACGTAAAACATAAGCGCCTGACGGTATATGCTGAAAATGGGGCTGTGGCAGCTAAAATTAAATTATTGCTACCTAGCTTATTGACTAAGTTACAAAAGCAAGGGGTCGAAGTTACTTCAATTCGCGTTGAAGTGCAAGTCCAATCTAGCGTACAAAAACCGGTCAAACACCTGCGTAGCGTCAGTCCACAAGGGGCTTCCAGCCTGCATGAGCTGGCAGAAAAATTAAGCGATTCCGAACCCGGCTCCAAGCTAAGTGAAGTACTCGCCAGACTTTCCGGCAGGAGATAAAGCACCATCCTTTTCACCGCGGTAAACCCTCAACCCAACCATTAAGTCACCTCATGGAATTCCTGCTCTATCTCATTGCTGGCGCATTTGCCGGATTACTGTCCGGCCTTTTCGGTGTTGGCGGCGGCGTCATCATCGTCTCGATATTGGTCTTTATCTTCACGGGGCTAAAGTTCCCAGAAGCTAACATCATGCACCTGGCATTAGGTACTTCCCTCGCCACTATCATTTCAACTTCGACCTTCTCTGCGCTGGCGCACCACAAAAACAGCAATGTGGACTGGCCAGCATTCAGGCAGATTGCGCCTGCCGTCGTCATAGGTACATTGCTGGGCAGCCTGATTGCTGCACAACTGCACAGCCTTTGGCTGAAAGCGATCTTCTCTGTGTTCTTGCTCAGCATTGCCACGCAGCTACTGGTGACTGCCGGCAAACCACGTCAAGCCGGGCATACCCACCAAGCGCCGGGACTAGCCCTGAACAGCTGCGCCGGATTGGTCATAGGCATCCTTTCCAGTCTTGTGGGCATAGGCGGCGGCACGCTATCCGTACCTTATCTCAGCTACAGTCACGCTGATATCCGCCGTGCCATCGGCACTTCTGCAGCGATCGGCCTGCCTATCGCCATCGCAGGGACGGCCGGATATATATTGACCGGCCTGATGGCAGAGAAAGCCGCACAAACTGCGCTTCCAGCACTGAGCATAGGCTATGTTTACCTGCCTGCATTTGCCGGTATTTCCATCGCCAGCATGCTGACGGCATCTTTAGGTACCAGGATCGCGCAACGTTTACCCACTTCTGTACTCAAACGCCTGTTTGCACTATTACTGTTTATCGTGGGTATCAAAATGCTGTGGGGAATTTTTTGAGTACTACAATACATCATCCAGACTATGTGATCGAAGTCGATAGCCTGTATAAAAACTTCGACCAGGTTGTCGCCGTCAACAATATGAGTTTCAAGGTCAGGCGCGGCACCACCACGGCGCTGCTGGGCGGCAACGGCGCCGGCAAAACTACTACCATCGCCATGCTGCTGGGCCTGCTGCTACCCAGCGCGGGCCGTATCGTGGTGCTGGGTGAAGACATGCTCAAGTATCGTTACCGCTTGCTGCACCGCATGAACTTCTCATCGCCCTATGTGGATTTGCCGCAACGACTGACCATACGTCAGAACCTGACGATATACGGGCATCTCTATCGCCTGAACGACTTAGCCAAGCGCATCGAGTTATTGGCAGCTGAACTTAACCTCACCGAACTACTGGATAGGCGCTATGGCAAGCTCTCGGCCGGGCAGAAGACGCGTGTTTCGCTGGCAAAGTCATTGCTGAACGACCCTGAACTATTGCTGCTGGATGAGCCCACGGCCTCGCTGGACCCGGATACTGCAGACTCTATCCGCAGCCACTTGCAGCACTACCAACAACGTACCGGCGCTACCATCTTGCTGGCTTCGCACAACATGGCCGAGGTCGAGCGAATGTGTGCCGATGTCATCATGCTCAGGCAGGGGCAAGTGGTGGATGCAGGCTCACCGGACGCATTGATCGCGCGCTACGGCAGAAACTCAATGGAGGAAGTATTTATCGACATCGCCCGCAACCGTTCCGCAGAGAGTCTCAACGCATGATGGCCGACCACAAAGCACCCACCGCCGATATCAACTTCTCGCCGCGGCGCATCTACGCTAACGTACTACGCCATCTTTACCTGATGCGTACCTCCTGGCCGCGCGTGGTGGAGATGGTGTACTGGCCAACCGTGCAGATGATTTTATGGGGCTTTATCACGCTCTCGCTCAAGGACAACAGCAGCTATGTGGCACAAGCCGCAGGCGTACTGATTTCTGCAGTGTTGTTATGGGATGTGCTGTTCCGTGGCCAGCTCGGTATCTCACTGGTATTCATGGAGGAGATGTGGTCGCGCAACCTGGGCCATCTTTTTGTCAGCCCGCTACGGCCTTACGAGCTGGTGGCCTCTCTCATCCTCATGAGCCTGATCCGCACCATCATCGGCGTAGGTGGCGCAGCACTAGTCGCCATCCCGCTATTCCATTACAACATCTTCGACATAGGCTTGCCGCTTATCAGTTTCTTTATCAACCTCATCATCTTCGGCTGGGCCATAGGCCTGACAGTGTCTGGCGTAGTGCTGCGTTACGGCCTGGGTGCTGAAAGCGTGGCCTGGGTGGCCGTTTTTGCGCTGCAACCGCTATGTGCCATCTTTTACCCGGTGAGCGTTCTGCCCAGCTGGTTGCAACCCGTGGCCTGGTGCCTGCCCGCCAGCCATGTGTTTGAAGGCATGCGCGAGTTATTGTTTCAGCACACCTTCAACAGCTCCCACCTTTACGCCGCAATGGGGCTTAACGTGATTTTCCTGGCTGGTGGTGTCGCTGCGTTTCTGGGCTATTTTCGTAAGGCCAGGGAGCGTGGCTTGTTACTGCAGGTGGGCGAGTAGTCATCAGGTATTACTACATATCCCGAAACATTTTTTTTATATCCCATAAACGCAATGCAAACCTTATTGAAAGTTGGCTTTCAAACGCTTAACAAGCCTATTCTGATGAAATAAACATGGGCTTGTGTAGGCGCCGACAAGCAGTAAAACGTTAGCCCATTACTCAAGCCATAGAATCATGGCTACGGCACAAGCCACAACAGGAGGTTACCAAAATGCTAAAAATTCGTTATCTACTCATTGCGCTTACGATGCTGCTGTTAAGTCAAACAGCTACCGCTGATGTGCGGGTAAGCATAGGAATCAACCTGCCTGTGTATCCGCAGCTGGTCGTCGTGCCGGGCTACCCGGTTTATTACGCCCCAAACTTACAAGCAAATTTCTTCTTTTATGATGGCATGTACTGGATCTACCAGGATGACGCCTGGTTCGTGAGCTCCTGGTATAACGGCCCCTGGTCGTTTGTGGAACCGGAGTATGTCCCGGTGTTTGTCCTGCGCATTCCCGTGCGCTACTACCGTCAGCCTCCCCTTTACTTCTATGGATGGCGCAGGGATGCCCCACCGCGCTGGGGCGACCACTGGGGCCGAGATTGGGAACAGCGTAGAGGCAGTTGGGACAAGTGGAACCGTCACGCCACCCCGGCCCCTGCACCTTTACCGGTATACCAGAAGAAATATTCTGGTGACCGCTACCCCCATGAAGTGGAACAGCAGCATGAGCTTCAACAGCAGAAATACTCTTACCGACCACGTGACCCTGTAGTGCAGGAGCATGCCGTGAAGGAGCACTCTCAGCAGCAAGGAGAGCCTAGGGCACCGGGACAGCAACGAGAGTTTCAGCAGGATAAACCGAGGGAATCCGAAGAGCGCGCTTACAAACAACAGGAAATAGAACGTGCCAACCCAAGACCGCAGGAACCGCGCCAACAGGATGAACAAGCTTATCCACGCTCACAGCGCCAAGGTTCACAACAACAAGGCTCACAGCCACAAGACAGAGGTGGCGAAGACAGGCAGCGGTCAGCGCCATCCGCTCCACAGCAGCAACGTCCTGAAATGCAGGATCGCGGACAGCAGCCACAGCCTGGGATGCAACGCGAACAGCAAATGCCCAGGTCGCAAGGCCAACAGGAAAGACAACAAGGCAGGGATGCCGGGCGTGAGCAAAGACAAGGGCAGGGGCAAGAACGCGGACGGGATCGCAACTAGTCTTGTATATAGCACGTATGATATAAAGCACTTATGAAAAAACTCATCTGTATGTTGCTCGCGTTATGGCTACCGCTGTTTTTCAGCGCAGCCAGTTTCGCCTCGAGCAGCATGCAGCTGGGTAATGCCATGAATACAATGGCACTGACTGAACAAGCAAACAGCAACGATATGCCCGAGCACTGCCAGATGGATATGGGCAAAGCCGATCAGCAGGCAGATCACAGTAAGTGCGAACATTGCGGCCTGTGCCTTAGCATCGTTTACTACTGCCTAAGCCTACCTATCCCGGAGATCAGTGACCTTCACTCGCTCAGCGCACGCCTTGCCTGGGCATCTTCCCCTCACCCAACCACCCCTAACCACCGCCCACCCATTCGTTTGTAAGTCGCAGCTGTAATCAGCTTTCGATTTACTCAACCATTGGAGGGCGTTATGTCCAAAACATGCTTATCAAGCGCCTGCTTAAGCATCAGCTTATTGCTATTTTCCGTGCTGGCCAATGCCGGCCCCATGGGGTTCAAGGACTCGTGGATGGCCATGGGGGATTTCAGCCCCAACTGGCGTGAGGGGTTTATCAACTATGCGATCACTCCTCGTGATGCATTTGGCGTCAGTGGCACCTATATGCGCGCTGATGACGAAACCAAAACGCGCGACCTTCCAGAGTTGACTTACACAAGGCTGGTCAAGCGCTGGAACATGCGCGATGCACAAGCCAACCTGTGGTTCAGCGGCGGCATCGGTACACTCAGCGGGAATGATTTCGATGGCAGTAAAACCATGGTGTCGCCGGGCCTGCAGTTCGACTACGAAACCACACGGGTGTACTTCGCCGTGGCAGAAAAACTGTATCGCGCCAGGGATGTCAACCACGATTACAGCTCGGTAAGGGCCGGGTTTTCATTCTACGAAACCCACTACGACCAGACCCAGCCATGGTTCATTCTCGAAGCACGCCGTATGAATGGGCTCTCGGATAAAACCGAGATCACGCCCATGCTAAGACTCATCAACCCCAACTACTTTATCGAAGCCGGCATCAATAATTCCAGCCAGTTACGCTTCAACTTTATGTATATATTTTAAGGAAACCATCATGAAAAAAACATTATCACTTACCGCATTTATACTCGCCATCAGCCTGGCTTTCGCCAATAGCGCCTTCGCCACCACCAGCATACGCGCCGAAGTCAAAGGCATGGTGTGTGCATTTTGCGCCAAAGGCATCTCCAAGAAGCTAAACAACCTGGATGCTGCCAAGCAGGTGTTTGTGGATCTCAAAAACCGCGTGGTATTGGTGGAGATCAAAGACCAGCAAAAGATCAGCCTGGATGAATTCAACAAGATCATCCAGGATGCCGGCTATGATGTCGCCAAAGCCGAGTATGTAGATAAATCGCTGGCTGAAATCAAATCGGAATTACATCTGGATGACGAGGCGAAAAAGTGAGTAGCGTAACCAATACAAATCCGACAGAAGATGTAACGGTGCCACTCAGCAATGCCAAACGAGCCAACTGGGTTTCGCTGTTCGCCAGTACCTCTACCCTGCTGTGTTGCGCATTACCGGCGCTACTCGTGAGCATAGGTGCAGGCGCTGCTTTATCAAGTTTGGTCAGCAACGTACCGCAACTCATCTGGGTAAGCGAGCACAAGCCCTTAGTATTCGGCCTGGCAGGCGCCATGCTATTGCTTGCTGGCGGCATGCAATGGCGAGCCAGAAATGCGCCCTGCCCAGCAGATACTGAGTTGGCGGCAGTGTGTGCGCAAACACGGAAAACCTCGTTACGGGTGTATTACGTTTCGGTGGTGATATATGCAGTGGGGGTTTGGTTTGCGTTTGTAGCGCCGTATTGGGTGGATTAATATAGTTTTGTGATTTGAAGAGCCATCTTGACGGGAGTCGAGGTGGCCTCTTTTTTATGGGGGATTAGGATTAGGTGGCCTGGAAGGCTTATGGATGTTGGTTGTCAGGGCAGTGGTTTGTGGGTGTTTTACTGTTGCGGTTGATTAGGTGCGTTACAGGTCGGGGTCGCCCAAAGGCGAAAAGGAATATGCCTTGATGCTGCTAATTTAACCCCATGAAATGAAGTAAAAATCCTGCCAGATACTTCAAATATCTAGCAGGCTCTGATTTGCAAAGAACTAAAGTTAAAGAATCGGAATGATCAACAACGCCACAATATTAATAATCTTAATCAACGGATTCACCGCCGGCCCAGCGGTATCCTTATACGGATCCCCCACTGTATCCCCAGTCACCGCTGCTTTATGTGCCTCCGACCCCTTCCCACCAAAATGCCCATCCTCAATATACTTCTTGGCGTTATCCCACGCACCGCCACCGGTAGTCATGGAGATGGCCACGAACAGGCCGGTAACGATGGTACCGATCAGCATGCCGCCCAGCGCCTGGCCACCCAGCAGGTAGCCTACCAATATCGGGGCGAGTACCGGTAACAACGAAGGCACTATCATTTCCTTGATGGCTGATTTGGTGAGCATATCCACCGCCAGCGAGTAATCTGGTTTGGCGGTGCCTTCCATGATGCCGGGGATTTCCTTGAACTGGCGACGCACTTCCACCACCACCGAGGCGGCTGCACGGCCTACTGCTTCCATCGCCATGGCGCCGAACAGGTAGGGAATCATGCCGCCAATAAACAACCCGATGATAACCATGTGATTGGAAAGATCGAAAGTAGTCGCGCCGCCGTGTTCACTCAGTTTGTGCGTGAAGTCTGCAAACAGCACCAACGCAGCCAAGCCCGCAGAGCCAATAGCATAGCCCTTGGTGACCGCTTTGGTAGTGTTACCTACGGCATCCAGCGGGTCGGTGATATTGCGAATTTCCGGCGGCAATTTTGCCATCTCGGCGATACCGCCAGCGTTATCGGTAATAGGACCATAGGCATCCAGCGCAACGATAATGCCTGCCATGGAGAGCATGGCGGTGGCAGCTACCGCAATGCCGTACAAGCCAGCCAGGTAATGCGCGCCCAGTATGCCCAGGCAGATCACCAGCACCGGTGCAGCGGTGGATTTCATGGAGATACCCAGACCTGCGATCATGTTAGTGGCATGGCCAGTAGTGCAGGACTGCGCAATGTGCTGCACCGGGCCATATTCGGTCGCGGTGTAGTACTCGGTAATCACTACCATGGCGGCTGTAACGGCAAGGCCTATCAACGATGCCAGGAAAATATTCATGAAGCCGATGGCGGTGCCGTCATCAAACGCTAACAGGGAATCTGACATCATGGCTTTGGTCACAAAGTAGAAAGCGATGGCTGAGAGGCCGCCCGCGACCATGAGGCCACGATATAAGGCATTCATAATCTTGCCGCCATCCCTGGCTTTAACGAAGTAGGTACTGATGATGGAGGCGATAATAGAGACGCCACCCAGCACCAGGGGGTAAGCCAGCGCATTGGCCGAACCCGGCATCAATAGAGCACCCAGCAACATGGTAGCGATGATGGTCACGGCGTAAGTCTCGAACAGGTCGGCTGCCATACCGGCACAGTCTCCCACGTTGTCACCTACGTTATCGGCAATCACCGCAGGGTTGCGCGGGTCATCCTCGGGGATGCCAGCTTCTACCTTGCCTACCAGGTCGGCCCCTACATCGGCACCCTTGGTGAAGATACCACCGCCAAGACGCGCGAAGATGGAAATGAGCGAGCTACCAAATGCAAAGCCTACCAGCGGCGCGGTATCCACTTCCATGCCCTCAGGGGTGATGCAAACCAGGTAGCCATAATAGCCAGCAACGCCAAGAAGACCCAAACCCACTACCAGCATGCCGGTAATGGCACCACCTCTAAAGGCGACCTGCAAGGCGGCATTGATACCGCCATGCGCAGCCTGCGCAGTACGCAGGTTGGAGCGCACCGAGATGTTCATGCCTATGTACCCAGCCAGGCCGGATAGCAAAGCGCCGATGGCAAAGCCTACCGCAGTCAGCGCACCCAATGCCGGCCAGATGACCGCGAACAGGATGACGCCGACGATGGCGATGGTGGTGTATTGTCGGTTGAGATAGGCAGAAGCGCCTTGTTGAATAGCTGCTGCGATTTCACGCATTCGATCATTGCCGGTAGGCTGGGCGAGCACCCATTTGATCGTGACAGCTCCGTAAACCAGCGCGAGGACAGCACACG